>Ga0224527_1000022_pt1 | contig 118166 bp, 109 predicted proteins | sample CBST0metaG_FD_179882 | JGI IMG/M metagenome (GOLD analysis project Ga0224527, IMG submission 179882) | Peat soil microbial communities from Stordalen Mire, Sweden - C.B.S.T0 | ecosystem: Environmental > Terrestrial > Soil > Wetlands > Peat | place: Sweden: Norrbotten County, Stordalen Mire...
GGGATGATTGGTGCCCGGATTCTGGCCGAAAACAAAAATCGCGTCCGCCTGTTCGAAATCATTGAGGTGGATGGTGCCTTTGCCTACGCCAATACTTTGTTTCAGGCCGCTGCCGCTGGCTTCATGGCACATATTGGAACAATCGGGGAAATTATTGGTGCCGAACATGCGGCCGAATAACTGGTACAAATAAGAGGATTCGTTGCTGGCGCGACCGGAGGTATAGAGCGCCAATTGATTGGGGTTCGCCAATGCGCGCAGTTGCCGGGCGATCAGATCAAAAGCCTCGGGCCAACTGATCGGGCAATAATGATCGGTGCGCCGGTCATAGCGCAGCGGCTGCGTCAGACGCCCTTGATATTCGAGAAAATAATCACTTTGCTCAGCCAGCTTTGTGACGCTGTAACGAGCAAAAAACTGCTCATCCAACCCTTTGCGGGTTGCTTCCCAACTGACCGCCTTGGCGCCGTTCTCGCAAAAACTGAAGGTACTGGTATTGTCGTCCCCCCAGGCGCAGCCGGGACAGTCGAACCCCTTGGACTTATTGACCCGCAGTAAATTGCGAATATTGCTCAGTGCCTGCTTGCTGTCTATGACATAACGCGTGGTGGCTTCCAGTGAACCCCAACCGCCCGCTGCGCCATGGTAAGGCTTAATCAATGGTTTAAATTTCATAATAGTGATTCGCAGGTAAATGAAAATGGATTTATGTTAAATTATGTTTAATGTTTTGATTAGTTAACGTTAAGTCTATGGTGATTAGCCAGAGGCGTCCAATTGATTGACCTAATCGCAGGATAGACAGCCGTTATGATAGGATGAGGCCATCCTATTGCCTGGCGGGGTTATACAGAATCGGCATACCCGGCAGCGACAGGGTTGTCAGCGCCCTGAATGCATAAACAACAGGAAGGACACTGCAATGATGCAAGACGTAAGCACTAAAATTCATGACTTCGGCAAAGCGTTGATGATGCCGATATCGGTGATTGCCGCGGCGGGTATTTTTCTCGGATTGGCGGCGGCGATGCAGAATCCGGCCGTCACCGGCGACGCGTTCGCCCACTTGACGTATGCCCAATGGGTGATTGGTTTTATCCGCCAGGTCGCCGGCGCGCTGTTTGCCAATTTACCGCTATTTTTCGCTGTGGCTATTGCTATCGGATTGGCAAAAGCGGAAAAACCGACGGCGGCCTTTGCTGCGGCCATCGGTTTTATCTCCATGCATGTCGGGGTCAGCGCCAGCCTGGCGGCGCAGAATCTGACGGCCGCCACCACCACGGTACCGGCGTTGGTCGCCCATGGCATGTCCGCCACCCAGGCGCAGATGTTTGCCGCCGAATTCATGCCGACGTTGGGCATTTTTACCTACAATATGAGCGTGCTGGGCGGAGTCATCGCCGGCCTGATCGTGGTCACGTTGCATAACCGTTTTTATACCACAACGTTGCCGATGGCGATCAGTTTCTTTGGCGGTCGGCGGTTTGTGCCGATTATGACGGTGATTACTCTGCCGCTGGTGGGCGTGGTGCTGTCCTTTATTTGGCCTACCATCGGCGCGGGTATCGCGTGGGTGGGGGAAATGATTGGCCGTAGCGGCCATTATGGCGCGTTTTTGCTGGGTTTTTTCGAGCGACTTCTCATCCCGACCGGTTTGCATCATATTCTTAATGAGACAGTGCGTTTCACGCCGATTGGCGGCATGGTCACCGCCAATCATCAGACTCTGGTAGGCGCTTTGAATATCTTCAATGCCGCCCTGGCGCATCCGGGGTTGTTGACCGATGATCAGATTCGCGCTTCAACGCGGTTTTTGGCGCAAGGTAAAATTCCGGTAATGATGTTTGGCCTGCCCGGCGCGGCGTTGGCGATGTATCATTGCGCTCGTCCCGAACATAAAAAACGGGTCAAGGCATTGATGATGGCCGGCGCGCTGGCGTCATTCACCACCGGCATTACCGAACCGCTGGAATTCTGTTTTATCTTTGTTTCGCCGGTCTTGTATTTATTGCACGCCGTGCTTTGCGGTTTGTCATTTATGCTGATGGATATGTTGCATCTGATGATCGGCAATGTGCAGGGCGGCGCCATCGATTTGGCGATTTTTGGTATACTCGGCGGGGCCAAGACCCATTGGTGGTATGCGGTATTGCTGGGGCTGGTTTATTTCCCGCTTTATTATTTCAGCTTTCGGCTGGTGATTACCAGGATGTCGGTGGAAACGCCCGGTCGCGAAGCGGAAGATCAACGGGAAACGCTTAATAGCCCTCCGCCCCTGTCGACTGATGAGCGTACGCGACAAATTATTCGCGGTCTCGGCGGTCAGCCGAATATCGCCGAGGTGGATTGCTGTTTTACCCGGCTGCGGGTTAAGGTGAAAGACATGAATCATGTGGTTGACCGGACGTTGATGCTGACCGGCGCCAGGGGCGTTAAGCGCATCGGCGAAAATGACGTCCAGGTGATTTATGGTCCGCAGGTTGAAAAAATTGCCCAGGCGGTGAAAGTCACGCTCGGCGTTAGCAGTTAAAACCCATGGATATCAAACAGCTTATTTATTTATGCAATCTGGAGCGCGAGCGCCATTTCGGCCGCGCCGCCGAAGCGAGTTTCGTCAGTCAGCCGACCCTGTCGGCGCGCTTGAAAAATCTGGAACAAGAGCTTGGGGTGGCGTTGATCCATCGCGGCAACAGTTTTCAAGGATTTACCGCCGAAGGCGAACGGATCTTATCTTGGGCGCGGGAAATCGTTTCGGTTTACCAGGGACTCAGGCTTGAAGTGGAAGCCCTCAAACAGGGCGTCGCGGGTACGCTGCGTATCGGTATCGTGCCGCAATGCTCGATGCCGTTGGCGCAGTTGCTTTATGACGCACGTCTGGAATATCCCGACCTCGAATATCAGGTCAAGACCTTAAGCGCCGATCAATTGCTTGAGGCGCTAGTGAGCCACAGCATGGATATCGGCATCGGTTTTTTTGAAGCAACGCTTTTGCATGAACTGCATTATCAGGCGGCGCCGCTGCCGGACCATGGCATTGATCTGGTGTTTAATCCCGACCATTTCCGCCAGCTTGCTGCTCTTTCCATCATAACATTGGAACAGGCGGCGGCATTGCCGCTATGCCTGGCTGAACCAAGCCGCTATTTTCGCCGCTATCTGGACGAACATTTTCGCTCCGCCGGATTACACCCTCATGTGGCGCTGGAAAGCGCGTCGATTTTTCATTTATTGCAGGGGGTATATGTCGGTTTGGGGTGCGGCATTATGCCGCGAGGCCATCTTTTGCCGGCGATGACGCCGGAATTGATTGCCCGACGGATGACCTTGCCGGTCATGAAACGTCAGGGCGCGATAGTGATAGCCGAACCCGGCCGGGCGATGCCGTTGGCGAAAAGCTTTTTCTCGTTTGCCCGCCTGTGGCTGGCAGGGCGGCTAAACGGTTTGACGGATGAGAATATCACACGCTAGAGGGACCCGAAAACCGGGTCCCTCAGCCGGTTGGCGTCGGGGGACTTAACCGAGTTCCAGTTCGTTCATCGCGGCAATGTTGAAGCCGCCATCCACATGAATCACTTCGCCGGTGATGCCGGAAGCCAAATCGGAGCACAGGAACGCCGCCGTGTTGCCGACATCCTCAAGGGTGACCACGCGGCGCAAAGGCGTAACCGATTCGCAATGGGCCAGCATCTTCTTGAAGTTTTTAATGCCGGATGCCGCCAGAGTACGGATCGGACCGGCGGAAATGGCGTTGACGCGAACCCCTTGCGGACCCATGGCGTTGGCCATATAACGGGTGTTGGCTTCCAGGGAAGCTTTGGCCAGTCCCATGACATTATAATTGGGAATGGCGCGTTCGGCGCCCAGATAGGTAAGGGTGACCAGCGCCGAGTTGGGGTTTAGCATAGCGCGCCCGGCTTTGGCCATAGCGACGAAGCTGTAGGAACTGATATCGTGGGCGATGGCGAAACCTTCGCGGGTCACGGCGTTGACGTAATCGCCGTCCAACTGGTCGCCGGGAGCAAACGCGATGGCGTGCACGAAGCCATCAAAATTCGGCCATACTTTGGCCAGGTCGGCATACATCGCCTCGATGCTGGCGTCTACGGCCACATCGCAGGGTATGACAATGCTGGAACCCAATTCACCGGCGAAGCCTTCCACCCGTGATTTCAGCTTATCGTTCTGGTAAGTAAATGCCAATTCAGCACCTTCACGATGCATCGCCTGCGCGATACCGAAGGCGATAGAGCGATTGCTGGCTACGCCAGTGACCAGAATGCGCTTACCGGTAAGAAAACCCATAGCATTAATCCTTGTGATCATTTTTACATGCGATCATTACGTCATCGGGACGCCAACGACGCAACGTTCGGTGTTTATAAACCGGCGGAGTGTAACATGAATACGCCGCTATTGGGTATGCCCGTCATCTTTCACGTAGCAGGGGTGTTGGCTGCGCTCGTTCTCCCGAATCACTTACCTATGTAAGCTCATCGGTGTTCACTCCCTTGCCGCCTGCCTGCAACCCGAAAGCTATAGGGCAAGCCCGTCATCTTTCACGTTTCAGGTGTGTTGGCGGTATCGCGCCGCCAGGTTTCGCCAAAGTGACTGGCTATCAGCCGTCTGGTGAGTTCATGCAACGGGGCGGCCAGGACATCGGCGGTATTGCCGCGCTCCACGACTTCGCCGGCCTGCATGACCATAATCTGATCGCTGATATGTTTCATCATGCCTAAATGTTGGGTGACGTAAATATAGGCTATACCCTGTTTCGCTTGTAACTCGAGCATTAAGTTGATGATTTGCGAGCGCATCGACATATCGAGCGAAGCCAGCGCCTCATCGGCCACAATCACTTTCGGGCGTAGGATCAGCGCGCGCGCCAGACCGACCCGCTGTTTTTGTCCCGGCGCCAGCATGTGGGGATAATAGAATGCATGATCAGGGCGCAATCCCACCTGGCGCAGCGTCAGATTGATGGCCTGATCGCGTTCCGCCCCCGTCATGTCGGTATTCAACCGCAAAGGGACATCCAGCAGTTGCCCGATGCGCTGGCGGGGATTAAGGGCATTGCCGGCATCCTGGAAAATCATGCGGATACGTTGGCTGCGATAGCGAAAATCACCGAAGGTTAACGGGTGATCGTCAATGATGATTTCTCCGCTGGTAGGTTCCACCGTACCGGCCAGCATCTTCGCCAGAGTGGATTTACCCGAGCCGTTTTCGCCGATGATGGCCAGCGTCTGGCCTTCGCGCAGCGAAAAACTGACCGATTTCACCGCTTCCACCTGATGTTTGCTGAACATTCCGGTGCGATAACGAAAGGTTTTGGTCAGATTGCGCGCTTCCAATAGGGTGTCCATGGTGATTATTGTCCTTCCATATTGAGCGGAAAATGACAGGCGAACCAATGCGTCTTGATAGGCTCCAGCGGCGGCATTTCGATACAGGTTTTTTGCGCATAAGGACAGCGCGGGCCCAGGCGGCAGCCAATGGGCAAATGCTCAAGGGAGGGAATGCCGCCGGGCAGCGTGTTCAGCCGGCTTTTGGGCGGCAGTGAGTGGCCGAAGTCGGGAATGGAGCGAATCAGCGCCTGAGTATAGGGGTGATGCGGGGTAGCGATCAGTTCGTCGCTGGTTGCGCTTTCCACGGTCTGGCCGCAATAAAGCACATTGATCCGATTGGCCCATTTACTCATCATTTGAATATCATGACTGATCAGCAAAATAGTGGTGTTGTTATTCTGATTGAGCCCGGCCAGCAGACGAAAAATCTGCGCCTGGGTGGTCGGTTCCATGGCGTTTGTGGGTTCGTCGGCAATCAATAAACGCGGCTGATTGGCCAGGGCAATGGCAATCATGACCTTCTGGCATTCGCCTTCGGTCAGTTCGTAGGGATAACTGCCCATGACCTCTTTGTGATCCTTGATGCCGACCCGGTGCAGTAATTCTATGGCCCTTTGTTTGCGCCAGCCGAACAACTTCCACCACAACCCTTTATAGGTCCAGCCAGGGATTGCCTGAATCAATTGCTTGCCGATGGTTTCCGAGGGATCAAGACAGGATTGCGGTTCCTGAAAAATCATGGAGACATTGTGGCCGACCAGTCGGCGGCGCTGACGCGGACTTAATTGCAGCAAATCGATATCGTCGAAACGAAAACGGTCCGCCGTCACCCGCCAATTGTCCTTTGTGACGCCGCAGATCGCTTTGGCAATCAGGCTTTTGCCCGAACCGGACTCGCCAACCAGACCACGGACTTCACCTTCCATCAGGGTAAAACTGACCCGATCCACCGCTTTGACCGGGCCTTCATCGGTCATAAATTCGATAGTCAGATTACGGATATCCATTAACGGCATTATTCCACCTCCGCAATCATGGCGCGGCGAACGCCATCGCCCAGTAGATTTACGATCAATACGCTGAGCATGATGGCGCCGCCCGGCAGCATGACGGTCCAGGGCGCGGCATATACCAAATCCAGCGTGTCGCCCATCATGGCGCCCCATTCCGAGGAGGGCAATTGCGCGCCGAGATCGAGGAAACCCAGCGCGGCGATATCCAGGATGGACATGGATAACGCGCGGGTGAATTCAGAAACCAGTACGCTGGCGATGTTCGGCAGCACCGCATAACGCAAGATATGCAACATGGAAGCGCCATCGATACGCACCGCCAGCACATATTCCTTCTCAAGTTCGTCATGGACCGCGCTGTACACGGTCCGCACTACGCGCGGCAGGATCGCCAGCCCGACCGCCAGCATGGCGTGCTCCAGCGTCGGTCCGATAAACGCCACCACCACAATCGCCAGCAACAATGAAGGAATGGACAGCAGCGTATCGAGCACATGATTGAGCGCCGCTGAGCGCAAACCGTGGGTAATGCCGGCCCAAACGCCTAAAATCAGGCCGAAAATCGAAGCGATGATCGTAACCATCAACGCTGAACCGAAGGTGGGGCCGGTCCCGGTCAGCAGCCGGCTGAGAACGTCGCGGCCCAAGTCGTCGGTGCCCAAAAAGAAAGAAACATCGCCATAGCGCGACCAGGAAGGCGGCAGCAATTGATAACCGAGAAATTGTTGATCGAGCTGATAAGGCGCAATCAGGGAACCGAACAGGCAGAGCAAAATCAGCAGCGTAAAACCGTAAAGGCCAATCATCGACATGGCATCGTGATAAAAAATACGCCAGATGTACCGCAGCGGGCTGGGCATGCTTTTTTCACGGTAGATATTATCGGAGATCATACCATTCCTTATGGCGTATCGGATTGGCCAACGCGCCAATCACATCCGCCAGCACATTGACGGCAATCACCAGCGAGCCCACCACCATGACGCCGGCGGAGATCGCGGCGTAATCCTGCTGGCGGATGGCATTCACCAACCAACGCCCCACGCCCGGCCAACTGAACACCACTTCGGTAATCATGGCCAGCGTCAGCATGGAGGAAAACTGCAACCCCAGTTTGGGAATAATGGGCGGCAGCGCGTTATGCAAAATATGCCGGCGAATGATGGTTGTGAGGGTCAGGCCGCGCGTCGACGCGGCCTTGATATAATTCTGGTTGAAGACCTCGGCGGTACTGATACGCATCAGCCGGATCACTTCGGTAGTGGGCGCGACCGCCAGGGCGATAATGGGCAACACCATATGCCGCAAGGTGCTGGCTATCATCTCGTGGCGATAAGGCGAGTCGGAGAGCCAGGCGTCCAACAAGGCAAAACCGGTTACCGGCTTGATCTGATACAACAAGTCGTATCGACCCGAGACTGGGAACCAGCCAAGGTGCAGGGCGAAAAACAGCGTCAGCAACAACGCCAGCCAAAACACCGGCATGGATAACCCCAACAAGGCGAAGATGCTGATACTGATATCTTGCCACTTGCCGCGCGTCACGCCGGCGACGATCCCCATGGGAATGCCCAACAGCAGCGCCAGGATAAAGGCCAGAATGCACAGTTCGAGCGTGGCCGGAAAGACTTCGCGCAATTGCTGGCCGATAGCCTGGCCGTTAATGCTGGAAACGCCGAAATTGAGATGTATCAGGCTATTGAAATAATAAAGATAAGCATCGGTGATCGCCGCGCCGCTGAGCGGCGCGTTGGGTGTGAAATAACTGAGACTAAAGCCGATCAGCGTGAGAAAAAACAGCGTAATCAGTAACAGCACTAGCCGACGCAGGGTAAATATAATCATGGTTTCTGTTCCTGATCATCTTCCCGGTAAACCCCGGCAAACGAAGCATTACCGAAGGGGCTAAGCACCAGGCCCCGTATATCGTAACGATAAGCCTGCAAGCGTAGCGACGACGCCAGAGGCAGCAATGGCAATTGCTGCGCCAGCATTTCCTGCGCGCTGCGGTAACTTTCCATCCTGCCGGCCAACTGCTGCGACAGCAGCGCCGAATGCAATAATGCATCGAATGACGGCTGACACCAATGAGCATAATTGGTTTGCGAACGAATAGCTGCGCAACTGAGCAAGGGCCGGAAAAAACTATCCGGGTCATTACTGTCGGTGGACCAGCCGGCCAGAGTCAGATCATGGTTTTTCGCCATAAGCCCGGCTTCCTGGAAGCGGCCTTCCACCGGCACGATAATCACCTTGATGCCCACCTGCGCCAAATCGGCCTGAATCAGTTCAGCGGTTTTCATCGGACTGGGATTGAAGGATTGCGACGCTGTCGGCACCCACAATCGCAATTGAAGATGATCTTTACCGATGGCATGCAGCAGCGCCCGCGCTTTATCAGGATTATACTCGCCGACTTTGGCGTCGTTATCATAAGCCCAGGACGCGCGCGGCAAAATGGAAGCGGCGGTTTCGGCCGTGCCGTAGTAAATGGATTGCATCAGGCGCTGGTTGTTGATTGACAGCGCGATGGCTTGCCGCACCCGCACATCGTCCAACGGTGGTTTGGCGGTATTGAACGCCAGGTAAGCGATATTCATGCCGGGACGCAGCGTCAGGCGAAAACGGGGATCATCGCGCAGGATGGCCAATTGGCTGGCGGCGGGATAAGCCAGGACGTCGCATTCGCCGGTCAGTAATTTTGACAAGCGGCCGATGCCGCCCGCGCCGAGATCAATCACCACCTGCGCCATGCGCGGCCGACCCCGCCAATAACCGTCGTGCCGCAACAAGCGGATAAACTGGCCGGCCCGGTATTCGCCCAGCATAAACGGGCCGGTGCCGACCGGCTGTCGGTCAATCTGTTCCTGTCGGCCGGTGTGAGTGAGCTGTTCGGCGTATTCCGCCGATAACACCGGGGCATAGTGGGTGGCGATATGCCATAAAAAAGAGGCATCGGGGCTGATTAGGCGGAATTCCACCGTGTCGTTATCAATTTTGCGGACGCTTTGCACCGAATCGGCGAACTGCAAGCTGTCGAAATAAGGATATTCGCCGCCATTCACTTCATGGTAGGGGTGTGTTTTATCGAACATGCGCGCAAAACTGAAAACCACGTCGTCGGCGTTGAGATATCGGGTCGGACTAAACCAGGCGGTATGTTGGAAAGCGACATTTTTGCGCAGGTGGAAACGATAAGTGGCGCCGTTATCCAATACCTCCCAGCTTTGCGCCAGTTCAGGAATCAGACGATAGGTATAAGGGTCCACATCCAGCAGCCGATCATAAAGCTGGGCGGACAGGGTGTCGACCGCGAGCCCGCCGCTGGCCATCTGCGGGTTAAAGGTATTGAGTAAACCGTTTACACAGTAAACGAAACCGCTTTGGCGGATATCCACCGGCGGGCTGGCGGTTCCGGCGGCAATAACAAACGGGCCGGATAACGCGGTAACCGCGGCCCATAACAGCGAAAGCAAACAAAACTTTTTTATTCCCATAACCACTTGGATCCTACCGAGTCATGGCTCCAGTTTACCTTACTCTGGCTTGACTCCCAATTTAGGGTGCCAATCAACCGTCCGGATAGCCGGCAAAACAGTCAATTGGCTAAAAATAACCCGATTTGAGCCGGGTTTTGAGCGTCATTATCATTGAAAGACATCACTTAAGATAGTGATAATGGCGGTAACGGATGGCTATAGGCGCAGCAACGCTGTTTCATGCGCGCATTACCGGTCTCGATCGTGGTTTATTCCGGGTCAACGCCTGCTCTGATGGCGTATTTTTTCATCATGCCCCGTAATTGATGATAGGTTACCGCCAAGAGATCGGCTGCCTGGCGCTGGTTAAAATGCGCTTGCGCCAGCGCGCGTTGTATCCACTGAATTTCCTGTTGCTCCAGCCAGATTTTCAAATCCAGCGGCAAGGTCGCCGGACTTTCGGCGGCGGAAGGCGGCAAGGGCGCATGGGTTCCGACGGCGGCGAAAGGGTCCAGCAGGATAGTCTCCAGCGGTCGTTCGCTATCGTCATGGCGGTAGATCGATCGCTCCACCACATTTTTCAATTCGCGCACATTGCCCGGCCAGTCATAGTCCTCCAGGGTTTGGCGGGCCAGCGGGTTGAAACCGGGGAAGAGCGGCCAGCCTATCTCCCGGCTCATTTGCATGGCGAATTGTTCGGCCATGATCATGATGTCTTGACGGCGTTCCCGCAATGGCGGCAGCGCCACGACGTCAAACGCGAGCCGGTCCAGCAAATCGGCGCGGAATTGACCGGTTTTCGCCAACATGGGCAAGTCGGAATGCGTGGCGCAAACCAGCCGTACATCCACCTGCAGCGGCTGGCTGCCGCCGACCCGTTCCAGTTCGCCATATTCAATGACGCGCAGTAGTTTTTCCTGCACCATCATTGGCGCGGTCGCCAGCTCGTCAAGAAATAATGTGCCGCCATCCGCCCGTTCGAACCGGCCTTGGTGGCGTTTTTGCGCGCCGGTAAACGCACCGGCTTCGTGGCCGAACAATTCCGAATCCAGCAGGTTTTCATTCAGCGCCGCGCAATTGAGCGAAATAAAGGGACCCTGCCAGCGGGGAGAAAGATAATGCAGACGACGGGCGATCAGCTCCTTGCCGGTGCCGCGCTCGCCAATCACTAATGCCGGCTTATTGAGGCGCGCCAGGCGGGAAACGTGTTCCAGCACCTCGAGAAAGTTATTCGCTTGCCCGAGGATATTTTCATGATGCTCCGCCATGGTCATTTTCGCCAATAGTTGGTATTTACCATCACTATAGTTGAACGTCAGGTGACGTCAATCGCTAAATACACTTAAAATCAATCTGTTAAGTCGGCGCAAAACTTGGCATGCTATTTGTACTCTCTTCCCCCTGAGTGGTTTATGCACCGTCCCGGCGGATGTCAATTTGCACCTAAGTCAGAGGATCATGGTATGGGTATTTTTTCTCGTTTCACTGATATTGTGAACGCTAATATCAATGCATTGCTGGATAAGGCGGAAGACCCCGAAAAACTGGTACGCCTGATGATCCAGGAAATGGAAGATACGCTGGTGGAAGTGCGGACCACGTCCGCGCAGGCCTTGGCGGAAAAAAAACAACTGGCGCGGCGCATCGGCCAGGCGCAAACGCAGCAAGCCGATTGGCAGTCCAAGGCTGAACTGGCGCTCGCCAAAGATAAAGAAGATTTAGCGCGCGCCGCGTTGATGGAAAAACAACGCTTGGGGAAAATCGCCGCCTCGTTGCAGCAGGATTTGACGGCGCTGGAAGAAACGCTGGATCGGATGAAGCGTGAAATCGGCGAATTGGAAAACAAGCTGGCTGAAACCCGGGCCCGCCAAAAGACGCTGGCATTGCGTCACCAGGCCGCGGCGTCGTCGCGCGATATCCGCCGTCAGTTGGATAGTGGTAAAATCGATGAGGCCATGGCGCGGTTCGAGCAATTTGAACGCCGTATCGACCATATGGAAGCGGAAGCGGAAAGCGTCGGCTTTGGTAAGCAGCAAAACCTGGATCAGCGGTTCGCCGAATTGCAGGCGGATGATGAAATCAGCCAGCAATTGGCGGCGCTGAAAGCCAAGATGAATAAAGTCGAATAATCTGACACTGATGCCGTCACCGATGGCTGTTGGCCCCGGCGGGGCATATAACCGGTGAGGAATTTCGTTGATAAGGAGTTTGCATGAATGCCCTGTTAATTGTGCTCGCCATACCCTTGACGGTGTTTTTACTGTTTGTCGCCCCGGTATGGTTGTGGTTGCATTATAACAGCCGTCGTCGGCAAGGTTCGCTGTTACAGGCGCAGGATGCGCGGCGCCTGGCGCAACTGGCCGAGGATGCGCGGCGCATGCAGGCGCGTATCCAGGCATTGGAGGATATTCTGGATGCCGAATATCCCGATTGGAGGCAATAATCATGCTGGCCGACTACCCGAAGAAAAAGCAGCTTTATCTCCGGCCTGAAGAGGGCATGATTAAAGGCGTATGCGCCGGCATAGCGGACTATTTCGCCATTCCGGTGCGTCTGGTGCGGATTATTGTGGTGCTGTCAATGTTTTTTGGCCTTTTTATGCTGACCATCGCCGCTTATGTGATCCTGGCGTTCTGGCTGGAGCCCGCGCCGGCGCATACGGCCAGCGGCGCCGCCATGACGGCGGACCGGCAATTGGACAGCCTTGAGGAGCAACTCAGGGGGAGTGAGCAGCGTTTGCGGCAGGTTGAACGTTATGTGACATCCGAGTCGTTCGGGTTGCGTAACCGGTTCAGGCAATTGTAATCCTCCTGGCGCGCTTGCCCGATAATCAGATTTGCTAACGTTGTTCGGTGTGTCTCGCGCTTATCCCGCCAAATTTCTTTCCATGTGGCAACTTTTTGTGACAGATATCTTCTTCCCGAACGCGCCACCACGTATGATATTGCCGGGATCTACCCATTATCGTCAAAGAGGCGCGACATGCGTTTGGAAGTCATTTGTGAAGATCGCCTGGGACTGGCGCGCGAACTCCTGGATTTACTGGCGTCGCGGAAAATTGATTTACGTGGTATCGATATCGATCCCATCGGTAAAATTTACCTGAATTTCAGCATGCTGGAGTTTGATCCCTTTCGGGCGCTTATGGTGGAAATCCGTCGTATCAAGGGCGTGACCGATGTTCGCACCGTGGCGTTTATGCCATCGGAACGGGAACACCGGGCGCTGGAAGCCTTGCTGGCCGCCATGCCTGAACCGGTGTTATCCATCGATCTGAAGGGCAAGATAGAACTGGCTAATCCAGCCGCGCTGTCGTTGTTCAACCTTAGCGCGGAGAAAGTGCGCCAACAACCGATCAGTGCCCTTATCAGCGGTTTTAATTTCAGCCGTTGGCTGGAGAATGAACCCTGCGCCGATAATCAGCGATTGATGCTGGAAGGGTTGGATTATCTGATGGAGATTACGCCGATCAAGCTGTCGGGCGATGACGACAAACTCGTTGCGGCGGGCGGAATGGTGATGTTGAAGTCGGCGGTACGCATGGGGCGGCAGTTGCAGGAAGTCGGACCCAGGGACGACAGTGAATTCAGCCATATTATCGCCGCCAGCGCCAAGATGCAGCATGTTGTCGATCAGGCGCGCCGACTGGCCGTGCTGGATGCACCGTTGCTGATTGCCGGCGAAACCGGCACCGGTAAGGATTTATTGGCCCACGCCTGCCACTTGCGCAGCGCTCGCGGCAAGCAACCTTTTCTGGCGTTGAATTGCGCCGCTTTGCCGGATGATGTGGCGGAAAGCGAACTGTTCGGCCATGCCGCCGGCGCTTATCCCAATGCGCTGGAAAGCAAAAAAGGTTTTTTCGAACAGGCGGACGGCGGTTCGGTTTTACTGGACGAAATCGGGGAAATGTCCCCCAGCATGCAGAACAAACTCCTGCGTTTCCTTAACGACGGCACGTTCCGGCGGGTCGGGGAGGATCAGGAAATGCATGTGAATGTCCGCGTTATCTGCGCTACCCAGAAAAATCTGCTGGAAATGGTGCATAAAGGGCAATTTCGCGAGGATTTGTATTACCGCTTGAATGTGCTGACCCTGAATTTACCGCCGTTGCGGGAACGGCCTGAGGATATTATTCCGCTGACCAAGTTGTTTATCGCCAATTTTTGCGATGAACAGGATGTGGCCCATCCCAAGCTGGCGACGGATTTGTTGACGGTACTGACGCAGTACGCCTGGCCGGGTAATGTGCGGCAATTGAAAAATGTGCTTTATCGGGCCATGGCGCAGCTAGATGGAACATCATTACGGGCCAATGATATTGATTTACCGGATTTTTCGTTGTCGTTGCCTGTTTCCGAAGAGATTCTCGACGGTTCGTTGGACGATATCAGCAAGCGGTTCGAGCGTTCGGTGCTCACGCGCCTTTATCGGACTTATCCCAGCACCCGAAAACTGGCCAAAAGACTTGGCGTTTCACATACCGCGATAGCCAACAAGCTGCGGGAGTACGGTCTGAGCGTCAAAAAGCCCGATGAGAACGACGAAGGCTAGCGGGGGTGATCGCCGCGCCGATGCCGCGTAAACGCTCTATCAATACCGGGCAACAGATTCAGTCACTTGCGTTTGCCTCGAGGGTTGTTTAACGTAATATCTCACTAATCCCTGGCGACCTACCTTTATGGGTTCAAGCGTCGGCATCGCCATCAGCCCCAGATTGATTCGAGGTTCGAGAATGAGAGTAATGCGTTTTTATCCCGAGGCCTGGCCGCTTGAGCGCCCCTTCGTTATTTCTCGCGGCAGCCGTACGGAAGCGAAAGTGGTGGTGGTGGAAATCGAGCAAGATAATGTCAAGGGTATCGGAGAATGCACCCCTTATCCCCGCTACGGCGAGACTGAACAGTCGGTCATGGCGCAACTGACCTCGATAGTGCCGGATATCGAACAGGGCGTTTCCCGTGATGGTCTCCAGCAACTGCTTCCCGCCGGCGCGGCGCGTAATGCGGTGGACTGCGCCTTATGGGATTGGGAGCGGCGGATGACCGGTCAAACTTTGGCGGCGTATACTAACGTGACGTTGCCGACCACGCTGCGCATGGCGCAGACCCTGAGTATAGACGAACCGCAAAGCATGGCTGAGGCCGCGCGTGAATATTGGCTGCGGGGCGCCAGATTGCTGAAGATCAAACTGGACGATCGTTTGATTACCGAACGGATGGTGGCCATCCGCGCCGCCGTGCCCGAGGCGACCCTGATCGTCGACGCCAATGAAGCCTGGCATCCCGAAGGACTGGCCAGCCGTTGTCAATTTTTGGCGGACCTGGGCGTGGCGATGCTGGAACAACCCTTGCCTGCCGAACAAGATGCTGCTTTGCAGCACTTTATCCATCCGCTGCCGATTTGCGCCGACGAAAGCTGCCATACACGCCAGCAATTGCCGGTATTGCGCGATAATTACGAGATGATCAATATCAAGCTGGATAAAACCGGCGGGCTGACTGAAGCGCTATTATTGGCGCAGCAAGCCAGGGAGCAAGGATTCGGCATTATGCTGGGCTGTATGCTATGCACGTCACGCGCCATTAGCGCCGCCTTGCCGCTGACCCCCGGCGCGCGGTTTATTGACCTCGACGGGCCAACCTGGCTGGCCAGGGATGTCGAGCCGCATCTGCACTTCAATTGCGGTTCCATCGCGTTATCCTGAGCGAGGTTGGCGTTTATAGCCTGATGGGGCCGTTTTTTTTGAGGATGGCTCCGTTCGCCGGCCAATGGCCAGGGTAATTGATTTGCAACCGGTATTATGATTAAGGATAAGCCTATGCCTGCTGCCAAATGGCTGTTTTCCGCCGCGCTGATGATGGTTGCCGGCGGTTTTGCGCAATCGGCCTCGGTGCCGCCCGGCGTAGAACTGGCCGAACAACAACACATTGTGCGTCATATCAAGGATGAACCGGCCTCGCTGGATCCCATCAAGGTGGTGGGCCTGACCGAAGCCGAAGTGGTGCGCGATCTGTTCGAAGGATTGGTCAATGAAGACGCCGCCGGCCGGTCGGTGCCCGGCGTGGCGACCCGCTGGGATACCAACGACAACCGCACCTTTATTTTTCATTTGCGCCGGGATGCGCGCTGGTCCAATGGCGACCCTGTCACCGCCAATGATTTTGTTTACAGCTGGCGTCGGCTGGTGGACCCGAAAAGTTTTTCCACCTTTTCCTGGTTTGCCGAGCTGGCCGGGTTGGCGCATGCCAGCGACATTATCACCGGCAAATTACCTTCTGACCGGCTGGGGGTCAGCGCCCCTGACGATTATACCCTGAAGGTGCAACTCGATAAGCCGGTACCTTATTTTGTCAGCCTGACGGCGAATTTCAGCCTGTTCCCGGTTCATCGCGCCACGGTGGAAGAGTTCGGCGCTGACTGGACCAAAGTCGGTCATCTGGTGGGTAACGGCGCTTTTCAATTGCAGTCGCGGGTGGTCAATGAAAAACTGGTGCTGGCGGCTAATCCGCACTATTGGGATCATCGCCATACCGTCTTGACCCAGGTTACGTTTGTGCCCATCAATCAGACCGCCACGGCCCTAAACCGATATCTCGCCGGCGAAGTTGATATCACGGAATCGTTTCCTTCCAACCGCTATCAGCAATTGCTTAAGACCATTCCAGACCAGGTTTTCACTCCCGACCAACTGGGCACTTACTATTATGCTTTTAATACGCGCCGGGCGCCGACCGACGATATTAGGGTTCGTAAGGCGTTGTCTTACGCCATTGACCGCAGGGTAATTGCCGAGAGAGTGCTTGGCGCCGGTGAAAAGCCGGCCTGGCATTTTACGCCCGATGTCACCGTCGGCTTTAAACCACATAACAATGACCTACAGCGGCATACCCAGGATGAACTGGATGCCGAAGCCAGGATTTTGCTGCGAGCCGCGGGTTTTGGTCCGGAAAAGCCCCTGACGCTCAGCCTGCTGTACAACAGTTCCGATAGCAATGAAAAGATCGCCATCGCTATCGCCTCCATGTGGAAGAAAAAACTGGGCGTCACTGTCAAGATGGTGAATCAGGAATGGAAGGTCTACATCGATAACCGCTACAGCGGCAATTTCGATGTCGTCAGATCTTCCTGGGTCGGTGATTACAATGAACCCTCCACCTTCCTGTCGCTGCTGACTTCCAGCCATAGCGGCAATATCGCCAGGTTCAGCGACCCGCAATATGATCGGTTGCTTGACGAAGCCAGCCGGCAAACCAACGCCGCGTTGCTTGCGGCGGATTATGCCAAAGCTGAAGACATCATCGCCGAGCAAGCGCCCATCGCCCCGATCTATCAATATACCAATGCCCGCCTAATCAAGCCGTGGGTTAAGGGTTATCCCATAACCAATCCCGAGGATGTCGCCTATAGTCAGAGCATGTATATCTTGAAGCACTGAGCAGTCCCCAACATTGCGGGCCTGTAAGAGGGAGAACGATGGAACAGGTGATCAACAGCGTGGCATACCAGGCAGGTAAACGCTTGGGCGAAGTGACTATTGATGATATCAGCGAAGTGCTCAAACAACCCGGTGCTTTTGTCTGGCTGGGTTTGTGGCAGGCCGATCAGGCTTTTATGCAAAAAATTCAGCATGAATTCAATCTGCATGAGTTAGCTATCGAGGACGCGCTGGCTGCGCACCAACGGCCTAAAATCGAGGTTTATGGCGATTCGCTGTTTATTGTGCTTAAAACCGTACAGCAGGAAAACGATGAAATCTCTTACGGCGAAACCCATTTTTTTGTCGGCACGCATTTTCTCATCAGCGTCCGCCACGGCAATTCGTCGGGTTATGCCGCTATCCGCAAGCGCGCGGAAGAAAATCCCAAATTATTAGCCAAAGGGCCGGGTTTCGCGCTCTATTCGGTGATGGATTTTATTGTCGATAATTACCGGACGCTGGTGGATCAGCTTGAGATGCAATATGACGGCATTGAGGCCAGCCTGTTCAAGTCCGAGTTCGATCCACAGGCCGTGGAACAGGTCTATGGGTTGCGCCGCACCTTGCTGAAGCTGCATAACGCCGCGATGCCGGTGGCTGAAATTTGCAATCAATTGATTCATCTGCATGAAACCATTATCCCGAAGGAACTGCGCGCGTATATCCGGGATGTACAGGATCATGCCCATCAAGTGATCATCCGCACCGACGATATGCGTGAGATGCTTGCCAATGCGATGAACGTTAACCTGGCCATGGTAACCGTCAGGCAAAACGAAGTGGTGAAAAAATTAGCCGGATGGGGCGCCATACTGGCGGTGCCGACGGTCATTTTTAGTTTATACGGCATGAATTTCGCCGAGATGCCGGAATTAAAAACCGCCTGGGGCTACCCGGTGACGTTGCTGGTGACATTGACTGGGTGCATTGTCATGTACCAGCGGCTTAAACGATCAGGTTGGCTATAAACCGGCGATATTGCTCGTCCAGACGTTTGCAGACAAAAAAATGAAAAAGCTCATTAAAGTTGAGCAAAGTCAAAAAGCCCTGGCGAGTAATCGTGCATTATCGATTCTGCAGGTGAATGCAACGTCAAGCGATGGGCGTTGCGCTCCATATTGTCTTACTTCCTTTTTTGAATTATTGCATAGCATATTTAATTCATACGATGCCAGGTTTTTTAAAACCTGGCATTTTTTTTCATTTTTATTTATGTTTCAGACCCCACCCCCCAATAGCCAGTGCGCACCGGCATCTCTGGCTGTCGCTGACAGGCGCGCACCTTGATTGTTGAGATGGCGATTGCACGCTATCCTTTACTTACCTATATCACAACGAGGTGTGCTGTATGTTATTATCTCTAACACCCGCTGCAAGCCAACGCATCCGCATATATCGGTTAAGCATTCCCGCTGATCCGATCCCAAACGACCCCATTCCCACCGATCCGCCCCCGATCCCCAAACCTTTACCGGATCCGCCTTATAATCCTGTGCCCAATCCTATCAACGATCCGCCTCCCAATCTGATTTGATAAGGCGGTAGCACTATCGAGCACAGCAAGACGTGGGATGGCGGCAAGCGGCGGATGACTGCCTGCGGTGTTTTATTTGATTTCCGTAACCGGAAGCCGCTCGGCGAATAGCGAGGCTTGCTCGCCGTTGATTCCTTCTGGCAGCCAGCCGGCCGGCGTTGCCGGCAGATCTTCCCGGTCAAACGCCAGGTCGCCGCCGTCGATAATCTCGCCGCCGGTATGCAACTGCTTGAAATCAAATAATTGGCTATCGGCCAGGTGTGAGGGCACCACATTTTGCATCGCCCGGAACATGGTCTCGATACGGCCAGGGTAGAGTTTGTCCCAATCGCGCAGCATATTGCCGATAACCTGCCGCTGTAAATTAGGCTGCGAACCGCATAAATTACAAGGAATGATCGGAAATTGGCGCGCTTTGGCGAAACGTTCTATGTCTTTTTCACGGCAATAGGCTAATGGGCGGATAACGATATGTTTGCCATCGTCGCTCATCAATTTCGGCGGCATGGCTTTCAATTTGCCGCCGTAAAACATATTAAGCAACAGGGTTTGCAGCATGTCATCGCGATGATGGCCCAACGCTATCTTGGTAATGCCCAATTCGCCGGCGGTCCGATAGAGTATCCCTCTGCGTAAACGGGAACACAGGGAACAGGTGGTTTTGCCTTCGGGTATCTTGTCTTTAACGATAGCGTAGGTATTTTCTTCGACAATCCGGTATTCCATGTCCAGCGAGTCGAGGTATGCGGGTAAAACCTCGGCGGGGAAGCCGGGTTGCTTCTGATCCAGATTCACCGCAATCAGGGTGAAATTGACCGGCGCGCTTTGCTGTAGGTTACGCAGAATATCCAGCATGGTGTAACTGTCTTTTCCTCCCGACAGGCACACCATGACCCTATCGCCTTCTTCAATCATATTGAAGTCGGCGATGGCCTGGCCAACGTTGCGCCGCAGACGCTTCATCAGTTTATTGAAATCATAAGTCTGTTTTTGATCAACCACTTCAATACGCCTTAAGCAAATGAAAATCCGGAGCGCAAAATGAATAGTGCCAGAATAGTGCCGCGCCGCCCGGCTATAAGTATAAGATTACGGGATTATAACGGTTATGGCGGAAATTTCAGTCTGAAAATTCCTGCGCCAGTTTGTCGTTGATTATCGCTACGGCTTGATCGCCATGCTTGATATGGGTCATAACAAGTTGACGCGATTCGCTAAAACGGTTGGCGATCAAAATATCGTGTGATTTGGTCAGCCAGCTTAGCGGACCGCTTTGACAGGCGGCGGCGTCGATTTCCAGCCAGGTCAGGCCGTTCCTGCCTTTATGCCACGGCAGTATGCCGCGGATAATCCAAACGCCTTGCCGATCACAATAAAACCGGAAACGCCGGCGCCAGGAAATATCATAAAAAACCTTGATGATGCCGATAAACAAAATGCCATAGCCGGCCAGAATAATATTCACCGCTTTGGCGGATTGCGAAATCAGCAATCCGATGACGGTTAAGGTTGCAAATAACACCAAGGGTCGAATATAAGCCACCCATGATAGAAAAAAAATGCGCCGTAAGGCGCGTTGGTGTTCGTCGGCAAGGTCTTTCTGGTCCATTATTCGCTCTGAGTAAATCCAACGCGGCAATAATAACGCCTCTGCCGCCGGCTGAAAAGAGTGGCCGCTGTGATGGCCACTGTTGAATTTTCCAGGAACGATTTCGTTGTTTCTATTCCGCTGCTTCTCCTTTGCCCGCCAGCCGGGCCAGGAAGTCGTATTTCGCTTTCAAATCCTTTTCCGCGGCTTGATACAGCGCGCCGGCGACATCCGGCTGCTGGTCGTTTAGCCGCCGGAATCGTTGCTCGTTCAACAAGGTTGCGCTGAGTTCACTGCTGGGCGGCCGGGAATCCAGCGACAAAGGCAATTTACCTTCGTCAGCGCGCCGTGGGTCGAAGCGATAAAGCGGCCAGAAACCGGTCGCGGTTAATTGACGCATTTGATCATGACTTAACGCCAGGTCATAACCATGTTCCTCGCAAGGGCTATAGGCGATAATCAAAGAAGGGCCGGGATAAGATTCGGCTTCCTGTATGGCTTTGACCGTCTGGTTAAGTTGCGCGCCCAGGGAGATTTGCGCCACATAAACATGACCGTACATCATCATGCTTACCCCTAAATCTTTACGGACCTTGCGTTTACCCTGTTCACCGAATTTGGTCACCGCGCCCAGCGGCGTCGCCTTGGATTGCTGGCCGCCGGTATTGGAGTAGCACTGGGTATCCAGCACCAGTACATTGACATTTTCCGACAGACTCAGGACATGGTCCAGACCGCCAAAACCGATGTCATAGGCCCAACCGTCGCCGCCAATCAGCCAGATGGATTTATCCACCAGATAATCGGCATCCACCGCCAGCTGACGGCTATCGTCATCGGCATGGCCGGCCAATTGCGCCCGCAGTTCGCTTATTTGCTGGCGGCGTTCCGTGATAGGCACGCTGGCCGCCTGCAACCCGGCGACCAACTCGGCCGGTAGCCGGGCCTGCTGCTGTTCGAGCAATCGCAGGACCCGCTGGCGATGATGATCGACCGTCAGACGGAAACCCAGCCCGAATTCGGCATTATCTTCAAACAAGGAGTTGGCCCAAGCCGGACCGCGTCCTTCATCATTGGTGGTGTAAGGGGTGGTGGGCAGATTGCCGCCGTAAATCGAAGAGCAGCCGGTGGCGTTGGCGATCAATAACCGGTCGCCATACAACTGGGTCAACAGTTTGATATACGGGGTTTCGCCACAACCGGAACACGCGCCGGAGTACTCAAACAGCGGCGTGATTAACTGCGAGGTCCGAATATCGATACGTTCAAGTTGCTCGGGCTTGATTTCCGGCAGGTTGAGGAAATAGTCAAAATGCACTTTTTCTTCTTCCACATGTTCCAGCCGCGACGCCATATTGATGGCCTTGATGTCGGGATTCTGCCTGTCGGTGGCCGGGCAGACCTCGACACAAAGATTACAGCCGGTGCAATCCTCGGGCGCGACTTGCAGGACATACTTTTGCCCGCGCATATCCCGCGATTTGACGTCCAACGACGCCAGTCCGGCCGGCGCCGCCTCCATAGCCTGGGGTGAAACCACCTTGGCCCGGATGGCCGAATGAGGACATGCCGCCACGCAATGATTGCATTGGGTGCATAGCGACGGTTGCCATAACGGGATGCGTTCGGCGATATTGCGTTTTTCCCAGCGGGTGGTGCCCACCGGCCAAGTCCCGTCCGGAGGCAGGGCGGATACCGGCAGGGCATCGCCCAGACCGGCCAGCATCGCCGCGGTCACGGTTTTGACAAAATCCGGCGCGGCGTCGGAAACCACCGGCGGCCGCATGGGGCTTTGCGCCGATACTTCACGCAACGGCACGGCATGCAACGCTTCGCGCGTCATCGCCAGGGCCCGCCAATTGCGTTCCACCACTTCCTGGCCCTTGCTGCTGTAACTGCGGGCAATCGCCGTTCTTAACGCTTCAAGCGCGTCGTCCGGCGGCAGGATGGCCGTTAACTGGAAAAACGCCATCTGCATGACGGTATTGATACGCGCGCCTAGCTGGCATTCACGGGCGATTTGCGCGGCGTTGATTATATAAAAGCGCGCCTGGCGCTGCAGCAGCAATGCCTGCACTTCCTGCGGCAACCGCGCCCAGATGTCGTCGACGCCGTAGGGGGTATTCATCAAAAAAACGCCGCCCGGCCGCAGGCGCTCCACCATCTGATACTTATCGACGAATTGCGACTGGTGGCAACCGATAAAGTCGGCGTGACTAATAAGATAGGCCGAATTGATCGGGTTATCGCTGACGCGTAAATGCGAAACCGTCAGTCCGCCGGCTTTTTTGGAGTCATAGACAAAATAGCCTTGCGCATACAGCGGCGTACCGTTGCCGATAATCTTGATGTTGTTTTTGGTGGCGGACACCGAGCCATCGCTGCCCAGTCCATAAAACAGCGCTTCGAGTTTGGCTCGATGCGGCAAGTCGGCCAACGGCAACGGTAAAGAAAGATGGGTGACATCGTCGTAGATGCCCACGGTAAAACGCGGACGGGGACGCAGCAACGTCAGTTCATTGAATATCGCCAACACACAGGCCGGATCGAATTCTTTCGAGGATAAACCGTAACGGCCGCCGATGACGCGTGGCAATTGATCGCGCAAACCCTGGCTGTAAGCCTCGGCCAAAGCGGTCATCACGTCCAGATATAAGGGTTCGGCCAGCGCGCCCGGCTCTTTGGTGCGATCAAGCACCGCAATGTTGCGCGCGCTCGCGGGGATCGCCGCCAGCAAATGCTCGGCGCTGAACGGACGGAACAGGCGGACCTTCACCATGCCGACTTTTTCACCCTGGGCCAGCAGGTTGTCGATGACTTCTTCGCACGTGCCGATGGCCGATCCCATCAGAATGATCACCCGATCGGCCTGCGGATGGCCATAGTATTCAAATGGCTGATAATGCCGGCCAGTGGCCCCGGCAAAGGCCGCCATCGCCTGTTCCACATGGGCGAAAGCCTGGTTATACCAGGGATTGGTGGCTTCCCTCGACTGGAAATACGTATCGGGATTGGCCGAGGTTCCGCGGATCACCGGATGATCCGGCGTTAAAGCCCGTTGCCGATGAGCATCAATGGCTGCTTGCGGCAACAGCGCCTTCAGGATGTCGTCCGCTAACGGCTCGATTTTGTTGATTTCATGCGAGGTTCGGAAGCCGTCAAAAAAATGAATAAACGGCAAGCGGCTATTGAGGCTGGCGATATGGGAAATCAAGGCGAAATCCTGCGCTTCCTGCACATTGCTGGCGCATAACAGGGCGCAGCCGGTTTGACGAATCGCCATGACATCGGAATGATCGCCGAAAATCGACAACGCATGGGTGGCTACCGTGCGGGCCGCCACATGCAATACAAAGGGAGTGAGTTGTCCGGCCAGCTTATACAGCGTGGGGATCATCAACAACAGCCCTTGTGAAGAGGTGAACGAAGTGGATAACGCGCCGGTTTGCAATGCCCCGTGGACGGTGGCGATAGCGCCGCCTTCCGATTGCATCTCCACCACCCGCGGCACATCGCCCCACAGATTGGGTTTGCCGGCTTCGGACCAGGCGGCAGCCTGTTCCGCCATGGTGGAACTGGGCGTGATGGGATAAATGGCGATGACTTCGTTGACACGGTAGGCCACCGAGGCGACTGCGCTATTACCGTCTGTGGTGATCATGGGTTACCTTATGTATTCTGCGGGTGATAACCATAAAATCATTGGGTTATCTTATTTACCCCCAGTATATCAGTAGTCAACCCGAAGAATTTTTGCTTTTGTGTGACAGGTCGGATTAGCACCAGGCAGTTGCAGCCTTGTTTGGTTTATTGTCGCTATAGTGTTATTTCTCATGCAATTGTAGGAAATAAACACTATGCCAAATCTCCTTCAGGCAAACGGCTGTTCACCTGATCTTCCCCTAGCCGTAACGGGGTTTCCACCTCTCGACGGTACGCCGCCCGTTCAGGATCGGTATGCGGGGCAGTTGGTCAATGCGAGTAATCAGGCTATTTATTCTGGCGTTGCCGCCAAGGCTGAAGGCGCCGGAGCCAGCCGTCAGCACATCACCTACAAAGAGCCGCGGGCACAAGCTCTTCATTTAAGGTCCTTGCCCCCCAGACCACAATCTTCCCGTGGATTACATCCTCCGGTAAAGCCTTCAGACGCATCAAAAGCGATCCCCGGGAATGGAAAAAAAGATGCAACGTCGATCTCAGATTTGAACTCTTTCAAGCAAAAGCTGGATAAATTAGCGCAACTGATGCAAAACCAGGGGGAATTGAAACAGGCAATCAAAGAACTGGAAAAATTGAAACAGCCAATGCAAGAGCTGGAAAACATTGAGCAGTTTACACAAGAGCTGAAAAACATAAATCTGTCTGTACAAAATATGTTGTTTTTGAGCGGAAAAGAAATTCTTAATTTGGCGGGAAAAGTGAATCTGCTACCTGAAGCCGATCAAACAGTGGCGTTTATCGATCTTTTGGATTGCGGTGTTGAGTTTGATTTACGAATATCAGAAAAAATAATTCGCTGTGTAAATGGGGCTAATACTAGTAGCCCGGTCCATACCGCCCAGTCTCATCATTAAATTTTTAAATCCGCGCAAGAGGCGGGCTTGGCGGCCGCCAAGCTGCCTAATTTGTACTCGTCAGCCCGGCGCGGAACGCACTGGGGCTAGTGCCGGCCACTTTTTTGAATACCCGCGAAAAGTAGAGCTGATCATCAAAACCGACGTTGCGTCCGATGCTGGCGATGGGCATCTGGGTGGTGCTCAGCAGCAGTTTCGCCTGGCTGATGCGCTGATCTTCGCGCCAGTTCAACATACTGACCCCCAATTGCTGGTGGAAGATATGCGACAACCGGGAAGGGGACAGGTAGACATGGCGCGCGACCTTGGCGATATCCAGGTTGTTATCCGCCAGATTGTCGGTAATAAACTGACAGGCTTCGCGGACCCGGCTGTCCAGCTCAGGATGCTGCGACGCGTTCAGCGCCTCGATGCGCCGCAGCAGCAACTGCTCCAGCAGATTAAGCGCCAGCAGTTCGGCATAGCGTCCCGCGGTCTGTCCGGCTTCAATAATCTGGCCAAATAAATCCGTCATCTTTTCCTGATGCCGCTCATCCGGGCGATAGTGGCCGGTCTGGCCAAACAGCAACGGCCAGTTCAGCCATTCCAGCCAATAAGCGCGCGGACGAAAATAAACCCACTGGTGGTGCCAACAGGGACTCTCCGGGGCGCGGCCATAACAATGGACCTCATGAGGCGGAAACAGCAATATATCGCCAACGCGACAGACAAATTGCTGACCGTTATTTTCAACGACGCCTTCCCCTTTCACTGTCAGATTGAGAATATAACCCTTCATGCCTTGCGGGCGATCAATGCAAAAATCAAGCAAGTCGCCGGCTTCGATCGGCGTTAGACCGGCGACCAGATGGGCATTGAAGGAATAGCCCGGCAGCAGTGGATCATTTTGTATTTCAGTCATTTTATCTATATCGTTTTGGCGTTGAATCATCAACGGATACGTCTTTAATCCATGTTAAAACCATTTCTCTGTTGCGAAGATATGGCTTTATCTGCTGTGACAGAGAGTCAGATAGTGGAGAATTTCGGTATCATAGAATGAATAATCCACTATATAACATGACTTTTCTAATTCGGACAATCGCCTTTTGGCCGGGATATGACTGGCGTCAAAATAGTGTTAATCAAACAGCCGCCTGTTTCCCTAGAAGGATTATTATCCATAAGTGATAATCGCACATTTAAATGCGAAGGGAAGTAAATAATAGGCTGCTGTTAATTATGTAAAAACCCTGCATTGCTGCTCGACGCATGCTTGTCATGCGTTTACACTGGCACATTTAAGAATGTTCCTAACCAGTCTGTCCGGAGCACGTTCATGAAGGTATCACTGTGGTTTGTGGCGACCTCAGCGTTGTTATTAGTGGCTTGCAGCAGCAACCAAACCAATCAAGAACCAGAACAACAAGGTCAGGGCACTTCGGCGGGGTTACCGCCTCAGCAGCGGGCGCTATCCGCTATTGAAGCCAGTTGTCGCAATGTGGGCGGCAACTTGGCAGTGGCTCATCAATTGGATGGCAGCGCTGTTGAAATGTGTCAATTATCCAATGGCAAGCGTTGCGAAATGTGGGCGGTGACCAGCGGAGCCTGTCCAGCCGGCTGAACCCCCTTATCTGCAACAGGACTTGGGGGGGGGGTGCAGCTTGGCGAGGTCAATACCGGCCGCTATCCGGCAGCCGGTTTGAGGGAGATATCGGCCTGAATTCAGACCGTGAGCAGATTGGGGCAGTGCTCGCCCTGGCTGACCAGTTGCAGATTATTTAACGTGACTTCACCGATATTGGTCAGGGCTTCTTCGGTCAGAAATGCCTGATGTCCTGTGAACAGGACGTTATGGCAGGCGGACAGACGGCGAAACACATCATCCTGGATGACGTCGTTGGAATTATCTTCAAAGAACAGATCCCGTTCATTTTCGTAAACATCCATGCCTAATGCGCCGATTTTCTGTAATTTCAAGGCCTCAATGGCGGCTTGCGAATCAATCAGACCGCCGCGGCTGGTATTGATGATCATCACGCCGTCTTTCATTTGGTTAAAAGCTTCGCGGTCGAGCAAATGATGGTTTTCCGGCGTTAATGGGCAATGCAGAGTAATGACGTCGGATTGGGCGAACAAGGTGGCCAAATCCACATATTCTGCGCCCAATTCCAGCGCCTGGGCGCTGGGGTAGGGATCAAACGCCAGCAAGCGCATGCCGAATCCCTTGAGAATACGCATGGCGGCGACGCCGATTTTACCCGTGCCGATGACGCCGGCCGTACGGTTGTGCATATTAAAACCGATCAGGCCTTCCAGCGAGAAATTGGCGTCGCGGGTACGCTGATAGGCGCGGTGGATTCGGCGATTCAAACACATCATCATGCCGATGGCATGTTCAGCCACGGCTTCGGGCGAGTAAGCCGGGACGCGCACTACCGCGATACCCAGTTTTTTCGCCGCATCCAAGTCGACATTGTCAAATCCGGCGCAACGCAATGCGACCATTTTCACGCCCAGGTTGGCCAGTGCTTCCAGCACGTCTTTACCACCGTCATCATTGACGAAAATGCATACCGCTTCACACCCTTCGGCGGTTTTGGCGGTGCGGGGCGTCAATTGAAAGTCGTAAAACTCCAACTCATAGCCATAACGTTCGTTCACTTGTGATAAATATTTCAAATCATAGGTTTTCGTACTATAGACGGCGACTTTCATTTTGTTCTCCATAATTTCGGCCAACGTAAGCTGTAGGCATAGCATCTAATGGCATTTTACGCTTTGGGCGTGTCAGTTTTGAGCATTCCGGTTGCGGCGCTAAACGCGTATTTCTAATTATGATATCTTGCGGACATCGGGACAATAAGGGAATGGCATGGTCAACCTATCAGTCTCTTTCAGACGCATAGCCTCTTTTTTTCGGCTATTGCGCGGTATTGTGCTAATGACCCTGCTGGTTATGCTGTTACTTGCCCTGGCGGCCTGGTGTTTTTTACCCCGCTGGCTGCCGAAAATCGCGCAACGCTGGCTGCCCGCCGACGTGCGTTTGAACATCGCTCCACGTTCCGGCGGCTGGAAGGGCGTCTGGCGGCTGCCGGATTTGGCTCTCAACCGCGGAGATTGTGTGTGGATTAAGGCCAGTCAGCTTTCGGTTAAGCGTTCCGCCGGCTTATGGCGGCTTGATGCCCGGCGCATCGACGTGGATTTGGCCTGCCGCTCGATTTCCCAAAGAGCGAAGTTACGGTGGGACCAACTTTCCGCCGTCTTGCCCGCGATATCGGCGCATATTGCACAGTTGACGGTGGCGCCTTGGCAAAACTATGCCGGCGAAGTACAACTGACCCCGCAGACCAACGGCATCCAACTGACTTACCGCAGCCCTCGGATTATGGCGGATTTACGCTTGCAGGACCGGCAATTGATCATCAATCAGCTGTTTTTGCCGGGTCTGTCGGCCTGGCAGCCGATGCGTTTGCACGGCAGCCTGCAACTTGCGCCACAGGTCTTTGCGCCGCCGGAACAAGGTGAAGTCGCCGCCACGCTGGCGTTAAGCGAGCAACATCCCTTGGACGTTAAACTGCTATGGCGGCAACGGCAAGGCGAACTGATGCTGAATGACCCAACGTCGCCGGCGGCGATAATACATTTGCCCTGGCGGCTGAATGCTGACGTCCTGAATGTTGAGCATGGCACCTGGCAATGGCCCAATGCGAACCAACCGTTGGCGGGCGCTATCGCCTTAAGCGTCAAAAACTGGCGGCTGGAAACGCGGGATGTGGACATTGTCGCCCGGTTGAATCTGCTGACCCAAGGCGCTCGCGGCAAGGCCGATGTGGTGGTGAATATCGGCCCTGGGCGTCTGGGGTTGAACGGCAATGCGCTGGCTGTCCGCGTGACCGGCGTGGCCAATCGGGGACGGTTGTCCCTTGATGCCGCCATACCGGGCCAATTGACCGGCCCGCTAAACGATCCGGCGTTGGAGATGATGCCCGGGGCGCGGTTGCAGGTCATGGGGCCGGTTGCCGAGGCGTTGAATATTACTCGCGCCCGCGTACCGCTGGCGGGCGTCGTGTTAACTTCCCATGGTTTCAACGGCAGGTTACAAGCCCTCCTTAGCGCCAATACCGCGAAAATGGGTCATTTCACCGTGCATCTCGATGGACATGCCACTGACTTTTTGCCGGATCGGGGGCAATGGCACTGGCGGTATTGGGGCGACGGCGTCATACCCCTGTTCAAGGCGCGCTGGACAATGGCCGGGCAAGGCGGCTGGGTGTCTCATCTGATTGAGGTGGATCAACTCAATAGCACGTTCGGCCAGTTGCAATATGGCGTGTTGCGGGTCTACGCGCCGCGGCTGACAGTGATCTCGCCCCTGCGCTGGCGGCGTTTTACCACACAGCCGGCTTTGAGCGGCGAAATTCGTCTGGACGCCAGCCGGGTCGAAATCAATCGGGGCGGTTTTCTGCCGCAGCCAACCCTTGCTGTCCAACTGACCGGCCGTGGACCGAGGGATCTGTTATGGCGCGGTCAATTGCGCGCGGGCGCCGCCGGTCCGATAAGGCTTAATGGCCGTTGGGACGGGCGCCGCTGGCGCGGCCAGGCCTGGTGGCCCCGCCAACCGCTACGCGCGCTGCAGCCTCTGCTGGCCCCTTCGCTGGGGATGCTGTTCAACGGCGGCGAATTCCATGGCCAGAGCGCGTTTTCCGCGACGCCGAGGCAAGGCTTTCTGGCGGGCGGGCATGCCGTGATCAGCGGCGGCGATGTCTGGATTGGCGATCACCGGTTGCAGGGCATTGCCCTCGGCTTGTCCTATCGTCTACAGGATAAGCGTTGGCTGCTGGGCGTTAGGCAGCCGGTCAGGCTGGCTATTGCTACGATTTTGACCCCCGTAACGCTAAGTCATCTGGCGATGGATCTACAGGGCTATTATCCTTATGACCGGGATCGGCCGCTGATGTTGACTCAAGCCAGCGTCGACGCCTTGGGCGGCCATATCCGCTTGTCGCCGTTTAGTTTGCCGCAACGCGAGGCGGCGGTGCTCAGCCTGAATTCCATTGAAATGAGCAGCTTGATGGCGGTGTTGAAAATCCATCAAATTTCCCTTTCCGGCAAGTTGAGCGGAGAATTACCGTTGCAGTTCGGCGACCCGTCAGGCTATATACATCATGGTTGGCTGGCGAATGACCATTTTTTAACCTTGCGGCTGGATAAGCAGTTCGCCGATGAAATCGGTCGCCGTAATCCCGCCACTGGCGCCGCTGTCAGTTTGTTGCGCTACATGGAAATTTCCCACAGCCGGGCTGATTTGGATGTCGACCCGGCGGGCAATATGGTGTTGTCGGCGCGGATATACGGCAGCAGCCCGCATTACGACGGACGCAGGGAAGTTCGGTTAAATTACCGGCAGCAGGAAAATCTGTTTCAGTTATGGCGAAGCCTGCGTTTCGGGACGCAGGTGGAACAGGTTCTGGAGCAACAGACTGTTCTGCCGGGAGGATTGCGGGGGGTAAATCAATGAAAGCGGGTTATGGCATCATCGCGGCGATGGCATTGTTATTGACGAGCGCCTGCTCGCCACGCATTGAATTGGCCATGCCAAAGGAGCCGATAACCATTAATATGAATGTCAGAATCGAGCATGACATTACTATCAAAGCGGACAAACAGAGTACGGCTTTATTGCAACCGGCGCTGACCGATTCACCGGCTTCCTTATGTCCGCCCGCCAGATAGGATCAGGCGACCACGTATTGGCCGATAACCGCTTTTGCTTCTTCCTGCGCTTTAGCGGCCACTTCAGGACCGTAAGCCACGCCTTCGGCAAAGACGAACTGGATATCGGTAATACCGAGGAATCCCAAGAACAGGCGTAGATAAGCCGTCACCAGATCGGTTGGCGTATCTTTATGGATACCGCCGCGAGTCGTCAGGATAAAGACGCGTTTGTTTTTGACCAAACCCTCGGGTCCCTGTTCGCTATAACGGAATGTGACGCCGGCGCGGGCAATCAGATCAAAATAGTTTTTCAACTGAGTGGGAATATTGAAGTTATACATGGGCACGGCCATGACTATCACATCATGGGATTGTAATTCATTGATCAACTCATCGGACAAAGACAGCGCTTGCTGCTGCCGGGATGTCAATGTTACGTCCGAGGGACGCAGTACGCTGACCAATTCGCCATCCAGAACCGGAATCGGATTAGCTGCCAGATCGCGAACGGTAATTTCGTCGCCGGTATGGTTTTTTTGCCATTGATCAATAAAATAATCGGCCAACTGATTGGATTGGGAAAACGTCGCCAAAATACTGGATTTTAGAATTAGCACTTTACTCATTGGTTTTTCCTTATTCTTGAATGGGTCTTAAACCCCTGGCAATAAGAAGCACTTTATTCACAATTGCCCGTCACTGATAGCGCAATATTTCGAGTTGTTTGTTCGAAATTACTGAACGATTCCATCGGCCATGACCTGTCTCGGCGACGGATATGGTAAACTTGCGCCATGTAATACATCGGGCCGACATATAAGGCAGGGTCGGTCGCAGGTTAAGGAAATTCAACGTGAAGTCAACGCTGGCGGCACTGTCCGCTTCGCTGGAGTCGGTTATGCTCCGCGATAAAACCGGTTTGCGTCGCCGTTTGCAGGGCGTCATGAAATCGACCTCCCTGGAGGCGCAAGCCGCCGACATTCAGAAAATCACCAACGATATTCAGTTATCCGCCCAGTATGCGGCTAATCGGCGCGCATCCTGCCCGGCCATCAGTTATCCGCCCGAACTGCCGGTGAGTCAGAAACGCGACGATATTCTCCAGGCGATTCGGGACCACCAGGTGGTCATTATCGCCGGGGAAACCGGTTCCGGAAAAACCACGCAAATCCCGAAAATGTGCCTGGAACTCGGCCGCGGCATCACCGGGACCATCGGGCACACTCAACCGCGGCGTCTTGCCGCGCGCAGTGTGGCCGACAGGATTGCCCAGGAACTGTCGACCTCGGTGGGCGAGGCGGTGGGGTATAAAGTCCGGTTCAACGATCAGGTGGGGGAAAATACCCTGGTCAAACTGATGACCGACGGCATCCTCCTGGCGGAAATTCAGCAGGACCGGCTGTTGCTGCAATACGATACGCTGATTATCGATGAGGCCCACGAACGCAGCCTGAACATCGATTTTATTCTCGGCTATCTGTATCAATTGCTGCCTAAACGGCCGGATCTGAAAGTGATCATCACCTCGGCCACTATTGATCCGCAGCGGTTCTCGCGTCATTTCAACAACGCGCCGATTATTGAAGTTTCCGGCCGCACCTATCCGGTTGATGTCCGTTACCGGCCGGTAGTGGAAAACGATAACGACGCGGACCGCGATCAAAGCCAGGCGATTTTCGATGCGGTGGATGAACTGAGCCGGGAAGGGCCGGGGGATATCCTGATTTTCATGAGCGGCGAACGTGAAATCCGCGATACCGCCGATGGTCTGAATAAACTGGGTTTGCCGCACACCGAGGTTTTGCCGCTGTATGCCCGTTTATCCAACAGCGAGCAAAACCGGGTATTTCAGTCCCACCATGGCCGGCGTATCGTGCTGGCCACCAATGTGGCCGAAACATCATTGACCGTGCCCGGCATTAAATATGTCATTGATCCCGGCACCGCGCGTATCAGCCGTTACAGTTTTCGTACCAAGGTGCAGCGGCTGCCCATCGAACCCATTTCACAAGCGTCGGCCAACCAGCGAAAAGGGCGATGCGGCCGTGTTTCGGCCGGGATTTGTATTCGGCTTTATTCCGAGCAGGACTTCCTTTCCCGGCCTGAATTTACCGATCCGGAAATTCTGCGCACGCATTTGGCATCGGTTATTTTGCAAATGACCGCCCTGGGGCTGGGCGATATCGCGGCATTTCCGTTTGTTGAGGCGCCGGATAAACGGCAAATTCAAGACGGGGTGCGTTTACTGGAAGAACTTGGGGCGCTGGCCGGTCAATCCCTTCATGGCTATCGTCTTAGTCCGCTTGGCCGGCAATTGGCGCAATTGCCGCTGGACCCCCGGCTGGCGCGGATGGTGCTTGAAGCCCGCGCCAACGGCTGTGTTCGCGAAGTGATGGTTATCGCCGCCGCCTTGTCTATCCAGGATCCGCGGGAGCGGCCGATGGATAAAAAACAGGCCGCGGATGAGAAGCATCGCCGGTTCGCCGATAAAGAGTCGGATTTTCTGGCTTTCGTCAAACTGTGGGATTATGTTCAGGAGCAGCAAAAGTTGCTGCCCTCCAGCCAGTTCCGCAAATTGTGCCGTACCGATTTTCTTAGCTATTTGCGTGTCAGGGAATGGCAGGATGTCTATACCCAATTACGTCAGACCGTGAAAACGCTTGGTTTGCCGGTCAATACCCAACCGGCGGATTACCGTGCGTTGCATTGCGCGTTATTATCCGGTTTGCTTTCCCATCTCGGTCAGAAAGACGCCGACAAGCATGAATATACCGGGGCGCGGAACGCGCGTTTCGCCATTTATCCCGGTTCCGGCTTATTCAAGAAACCGCCTAAGTGGACCATGGTGGCGGAACTGGTGGAAACCAGTCGTTTATGGGGACGTATTGCCGCCCGGATTGATCCGGAATGGATTGAGCCGCTGGCATTGCATCTGGTCAAACGCAGTTACAGCGAACCGCATTGGGAAAAAGCGCTGGGCTCGGTGATGGCGGTGGAAAAGGTCATGCTATTGGGGCTGCCGATTGTTACAGGCCGCAAAGTCAATTACAGCCAGATAGATCCTGTCCTGTGCCGTGAATTATTTATCCGCCATGCGCTGGTGGAAGGCGACTGGCTCACGCGGCATCCGTTTTTTCACGCTAACCGCAAACTGTTGGGGGAAGTGGAGGAACTGGAACATAAATCCCGGCGTCGCGATATTCTGGTGGACGACGAGACGCTGTTCGCTTTTTATGACCGGCGGATCGGCCAGGAAGTGGTTTCGGCGCGGCATTTTGATAGTTGGTGGAAAACCGCCGCCATGCAGGACCCAGAATGCCTGAATTTCGCCAAAAGCATGTTGATCAAGGAAGGCGCGGAGGATATCAGCGCCCTGGATTATCCCAATGTCTGGCGGCAGGGCAATTTCAAATTACGGTTGAGTTACCAGTTTGAACCCGGCGCCGATGCCGATGGCGTGACGGTTCACATTCCGTTGCCGCTGTTAAATCAGGTAGCGTCGGTTGGTTTCGACTGGCAGATTCCCGGCGTGCGCCGTGAATTGGTAATGGCTTTGATAAAATCGTTGCCGAAAACATTACGGCGTAACTTCGTCCCGGCGCCTAATTACGCCGATGCCTTCCTGGAGCGGGTCACGCCCTACGATGGATCGTTATTGGATGCGCTGGAACGGGAACTTCGCCGTATGAGCGGCGTAAGCATCGACCGTGAGGCATGGCAATGGGATCAGGTGCCCGATCATCTGAAAATGACATTCCGGGTGGTTGATGACCAACAAAAAACCTTGGCCGAAGGCAAGGATCTCGATGCGCTTAAACTCAAGCTCAAGGTGACCTTGCAGCAGACATTATCCTCGGTGGCGGATGAGGGATTGGAGCAAAAGGATCTTGTTCAGTGGAGTTTCGGCGACATGCCCGCGCATTATGAGCATAAGCGGGGCGGTTATTCATTAAAAGCCTATCCGGCGCTGGTGGATGAGAAAAAAAGCGTGGCCATCCGGCTCTTTGAAAACGAGCATGACCAAACGCGCGCCATGTGGCTGGGTATCCGGCGGCTGCTATTGATTAATGTGCCTTCCCCCATTAAGTATCTGCATGAAAAATTGCCCAACAAAGCCAAACTGGGGCTCTATTTCAACCCCTACGGCAAAGTCATGGATTTGATCGACGACTGCATCACCTGCGGTATAGACAAACTGGTGGCCGACCGGGGCGGTTTGGTCTGGGACGAACAGGCTTACGCCGGTTTGCAGGAACATGTGCGGGCCAATCTGAATGCGGAAGTGGTGGCGATCGCCATTCAGGTCGAAAGCATATTGTCGGCGGTTTTCGCCATCAATCAACGCCTGAAAGGCCGGGTGGATATGGCATTGGCGCTGGCGTTGTCGGATATCAAAAGCCAGATGAGCGGCTTGATCTATCGTGGTTTCGTGACCGGCAATGGTTGGAAGCGGCTGGCGGATACCTTGCGCTATCTGCGGGCCGTTGAACGGCGTCTGGAAAAACTGGCCAACGACGTGCACCGGGATCGGGCGCAGATGATCAAGGTTGAACATGTACAGCAACATTGGCGGCAATGGTTGGAAAAGCTGCCGCCGAACCGGCGTGAAGATGAAGATGTACTGGAAATCCGCTGGATGATCGAGGAATTGCGGGTCAGTTATTTTGCCCAGCAATTGGGCACGCCATACCCGATTTCGGAAAAACGCATTTATCAGGCCATGGAGCAGATTGTCGCTTAGCGGCGCTATGGTTGATAGCCCATCGCCCCGGGCCTAACCCGCCAAGGGGCGATGGGCTGGGCAACATCGCTGCGGCGACCCAGGCGGCAAGTATTCCCCGATAGCGGGGTTGGTCAATAAAATATCGCGCCTTGGCCCGTCAAGCGGCGAAGCCGCGATCCCGTCGAACGACGGCGGGCAATCTTATCTCACCGCCGCTGCCGATACGGCGGGAACGGCGGCATTGCCGGCGTTCGGGGTGCCATGACTATCGGTTTTGCCCGATAAAGAGAGTAATTCGCTGCGGATGCCCGTCACCGCCAATGCGCGGTTATCAGCCCGATAACGGTCTTTGGCCGAAGGCGCCGAGCTTTGAATCGCTATCAATCGCCAACCTTGCGGTGTATTGAGCATCAACGGCGAACCACTGTCGCCGGGCAAGGTATCGCAGCGATGGGATAACACTGTTGGTTGCGCCCAGCCGGTAATCTGGCAATTCTGGTGCATGTACAAGGTATCCAGATGGTCGACCGGATACCCGGCCTGCGTCACCAGACGGTTGGCTTGTTGCAGTGCCTGTATGAGATCCTGGCGTTCGCCCTGCCATAACGGCAGAGGGGTCAGATTCTTGAAGGGTTTGCTCAACCGAATCAGGGCGAAATCATACGGCGCCGCTTCCGGCGGCACTATCCAGCCATCGCCCGCGGCTTTAAGCCGCCCGCCCAGATGTTTATCCACCAAAGTCTCAATGGCGTTGCTATGGTAACGCCAGCGTTCATTCACCGCGACGAAACGTATCATGATGGCTTTATCGATTACACCCGGCGGCGCCAGTACACAATGGCCGGCGGTTAAAGCCAAACGAGGCGAAATCAGGGTGGCGGTACACAAATTACCGCTGGCGGTTTCCACCTGGCCTATGGCCTGCCAGGGTTTGGCATCGGGTTGGGGTAGGGTCTGGCGGCGATCATGGCCGAAGAACAGCACTTTTTGTTCTTTGGTCAGGCTGGCGAAGGCGGCGTTATTGGTACTCAGGGACAATACACCTAGCAGCAATAGCGGGAGGATGCGCATAAATAAGCATGCCTTATGATAAGTTAGGATATCATCAATGAAAAAATATTTACTAATATAGTTCAAATACGGCTTGAAACGATGACATTGGCGAGAAACACGTTGTGTTTTAGCGCACCTGAAAACTCAGCAGTACGACAAAACGCAACGGACCAACGGGTAACGCGTGGAGTTAAATGAAAAAAAAGGCGCTGATAACGGCACACAAAATCAGGCAACCCAAAATAATTTCGTATAAGTAGCGGCGCAGCATAGGCGAGACCCTAAAGAAACCGACACCCGGTTAACCGGGTGTCGTATAGCTAATAATAATCCGCTAGAATCACAACTACATCAGCTCTTACAGCCGCACTTCTATGGCTTAACCTGCACGGTGTTCGGTACGCCGGATCAGGCTAAACGTTTATTATGATGCCGGAGTGGTGGTTGCTGCAGCAGCGGCCGGAGCGGCTTTCTTATGCTGCACTTTTTTCACGTGTTTTTTAGCAGCTTGGGCAGTTTGTGCCGGAGCAGCTTTCTTATGGGCCACTTTCTTCACATGTTTTTTGGCGGCTTGGGCAGTTTGTGCCGGAGCAGCAGCTGCAGCTTTAGCTTTTTTGGCTTTCTTAGCTTTAGCTTTATGTTTAACTACTTTAGCTTTAGCCGGTGCAGCAGCAGGAGTTGCAGCAGCGGTAGTGGCGGCAGGAGCAGCCGGAGCAGTAGTAGAGGTAGTGGTATCAGCAGCAAAAGCAGCGCTGGACAATCCCATGGCGGCAGCAATAACCAGTGCAAGTACTTTTTTCATTGTCAAATCCTCAGAATTGCGGTTTCTATTTACAACCCCAGACCGGGGCCGGTGATGACACAATAGGGGAATAAAACCCCGATGTCCGTGAGTGTTTAGTATCGGCGTGTAACTGAATGTACAATAAGGGAAGGCGCCACTTTAGTTACAACATACAATAAGCTTATTCAGCCTAATTTCAGCATCGGCAAACATCGCGGCACTTTAGCCAACCAGGCTAAACAAGGGTTTTTAGCGGCTGAGATTCCACGGCGTGGCTATTGATAGGCCAGCGGTAAAGAAACCGGGCGCCGCCTAAAGGACTCGCGGCGGCAATAACCTGGCCTTCATGGGCCTGGGCGATGGAACGGACAATCGCCAGCCCCAAGCCACAACCACCAGTGCTCCGATCGCGGCTGGGGTCAAGCCTGACAAAAGGTTCGAAAACCCGTTGACGTTCGTTTTCAGGAATACCCGGTCCATCGTCATCAACCTGCAAATAAGCATAAGTATTTTCAACGCCCAGCGTCACGCTGATCTGATGCTGGCTGTAACGCAAGGCGTTATTAACAAGATTATCCAATACCCGTTCCATCAGCCGGGCATCCACTTGGCCGAATTCTCCGCTGTCGGGGATATCTTCATGAATAATTCGTTCACTGTGCACCAGGCGGATATCGGCCAATTTCTCGGTTAGCCAAGTGGGCAGGTCGACGGAGGCGAGATTCAGGGTAACCTGGGGCCGGTCGAGTCTGGCGAAGGTCAATAATTCATCAATCAAGCCTTCCAATTGGCTGACATCATGATTCAACCGTTCCTGTTCTTCGGTGGAAAGGCCTTCGCTCATAGCGAGCCGGTAACGTAACCGTACCAGCGGGGTACGCAACTCATGGGCGATATTATCAATAAGCTGTTTTTTGCTGGCAATCAGCGTATTGATATTATCAGCCATTTGGTTGAAGGCCACCCCGAGGCGATACAGGCTGGATGCGCTGTCAAAATGCGTTCGTTCTTCGAGGAAACCGGCGCCCAGACGCTGCGCGGCCATCTCAAGCCTCAGCATGTCTTTCCAGTGAGGCCGCATCCAGATAAATACTGGGAAGGCCAGCGACAGACCGATAAACACCAGCAGCGCCAAATCCAGCAAGCGCATTTCATGAATGAAAAACAAATAGGGGATGGGGCCGACCGCCAGGACATAATTGCTGCGCGGGATCCGTTGAATGAACGTATATTCATCGTCCAGGGCGACGATATCTCCGCGATGCAGCAGCAGGTCATCACGGGGGTTAAGCTGGTATTTTTTCAACGATTCAATGTGTAAACTGAACGAAAGGCTGATATCCAGCTTATTGATGGTTTTATTCCAGTCCCTCGGCGGTATGGTGCGCAATTCATTGCGCATCAAATAGAGCGAACTCTTCATCAGATCATCCATGGATTTTCTGCCGGCGCGCTCGGCGGTAACCTTATAAACCAGCCCGACCAGCAGCGTCATTACCAGGAAACAGACGAACAGCAACAAATAAAACTGGATGAACAGCTTCCTCATGAACTGGCGCTCTCCCAAGCGTTCGGTGCGAACAGATAACCTTTATTGCGTACGGTTTTGATGCGAAAGGGTTCCAGCGCATTATCATAAAGTTTTTTGCGCAGGCGGGAGATGGCCACATCAATGCTACGATCAAGACCATCGTAGCTGACGCCGCGCAGATTTTTCAGCAATGCCTCCCGATCCATTATTTGACCGGCATGCGTCGCCAGTTCCCAAAGCAACTCAAAATCGGAAGTGGACAACAGCACCGTTTCGCTGCCCAAAACCACTTCACGGTTGATCAGGTCAATGCTCAACTGGCCAAAATGCAGCACGCTGCCATTGGTGTTGGGCGAGTTCGCCGCTTCGTGCGGAATACTGGCATTTTGCCGCAAATGCAGGCGTAATCGCGCCAGCAATACCGCCGGCGGCGTGGTCTTCAATATATAGTCATTAGCCCCCATTTCAAGCGCAAGTATATGATTCATGTCGCTATCTAGTGAGGTCAGCAGCACGATGGGGCCGCTATAGACGGGCCGAAGATCCCGGCAGATGGTCATGCCATCCTTCCCCGGCAACAGGATGTCCAGCAAGACCAGATCGGGTTTCTCCCGGGTAATGACATCCTGAGCACGGTCTCCCCGCGGTTCGAGAATAACCTCGAAGTCGTGTTTACCAAGCCATGCGGCAATCAGGTTGCCGACATCGGTATCATCTTCTACAAATACAATCTTATTCATTTTGCCAGTTATCTATGTGCAAAAAGAAGCTCAAACGGTAGAGCATACCGCCAGTCGCGATATCGCGCCATCGCATAAACGCTATACCCGTCATCTTTCAACCAACGGACGCGCCGGCGACGGCCATTTGAACAGAAGCAGCTTGAGTGTCCATAAAAACTCTTTTCCCCTATGCTATAGTAAGTGCCACATAACGACAGTAGGGCGTTTTTTTTTACCAACGATAACGTATCTACGAAACGTATCTACGAACAGTAGGGGGCGGCGAAATGGCAGATTATCAGCTTAGGGCTGACGCGCAAACTGAAAGATTATGCTTTGACTATACAAGTTATTTATCTGCCAGTTGCAAAAAACGTTGGAGCTTTATTGACGCCATATACGGCGTGATGCCGATCTTCGGCATCGTCACCAAAACGCCGCCTTCTCATGCACATACCCGTCAGGAGCAGTTAGAGGCGTTGGCTTTGCAGGTGCTGTCAACGCAAGTCAATGACGAGACCAATATCATTAGGCTGATTGCCTTGGCGGAGCAGGAAGGGATTCCATCTTTCGATATCCGGCTGCCTTATGCGTTGGAGGCGTCCCAATTGGGCGCTATCGAACATGAATTTGGCGAACATCTGCTATTGCGCCAACAGGACGAGCGTTTGTTGGTCCGACTCACGGGTTTGACGGAAAAACCGGCTGCCTGACGCACCATCCCCATCCCCTACAATAACAAGGGCAAATCATCATTGCCCTTGTTAAGCGCTTCATTGACCGCTATTTGAAAAGATCTGCCGAAATGGTCAGCACGCCGCCACTCTGGTTTTGTTCCCATTCACGGGTGATATGATAAAATTTCGCGCCTTTCTGCGCTGCGCGCCGAGCCACTTCCACGGAAATTTCCGTCGGATTGCTGAAATGACCGGTGAACGACACAGAATCAAAAGGCACCATTTCAGCGGCGGTGATATTGTTCACTTCCTGAATGGCGGTGCCGTTCGGCAACGTTACAGTGTAACGCTTGCCGGTAGAAGACTGCGTTTCAAAGAATTTGCCCACATTCATGCTGGGCGAGGCGGATGAAGCCACACCAGGTATTTCAACCTTGGCGGCCGCTGCGCCGCCAGCGGCGAGGGCGGCTCTGCCCGCTTCGGAATTCGCCGGAATAGCGTCCGGGCTTTGCACTTTACGTTTTGGCGCATCTGCTTTATAGACGAAGGCGGTAATGATTTGATTGCCTCCTTCATTAGCATCGATTTGCCGGACGATAAAAAATGACGCTGCGCCTTTTTCCTTGGCGGATTTCGATATGGCGTCTATAACTTCCGGCTGGCTATGATACAAGCCCCGCAAAGTGACCGTATCGAAGGGCTCAAGATCATTAGCTTCCTGCTGCGGCAATTCTTTCACGCCATTATAAAAATGATAGTGCGTTTCGGTTGATGCGGCCGGTGCGTCTTTATGATAAAGATCAGCCGTGACCAGCCAGTTGCCATTGTTGTTCAAGTCACTGATGCCTTGAATATAAAAAGCATCGGCCCCTTTTTCATCTGCGCGCCGTGAAACAGTGCGGGCGGCGTCACCAAGCGAATTGAATAAGCCGGTGACAGTTATTCTTGTAAAGGGTTTAATGCTGGCAGCCTTTTCGGGCGTCAACTGTTCGGCGGCCTGCACCGACAACGCGGTCAACGTCAGTAACGCTGATGCCAGTAATGTATTCTTCAGCTTCATAAAAAGTCCTTTCGACGTACGCTTTCACGCTAAACATGCTGAACTGTTGATGTATAACAGAATAGCTGCCGATTATGGCATGTAATAATGGTTAGTGTCTCAGCAATTCATGTCACTTTGAATAACAATTGCCAAAGACCGCTAAACGACTCGGTTTTTTTCAAGCCTAAAACTCATTTGCCGCCACAAAATATAGACCATTGTTTCATTTTTAAGTAGGTTATTGTATGACTCTCGTAGGGTGATCCCAGGGTCTGCCGTATGACACATTTGACACTTGGGTCAGGATGACAGTTATTTCCAAAAGAACATTTAAAAGGGAAAGCTATGCGTATTGGTGTACCGAAAGAACGCCTGGCCAATGAGGCCCGCGTTGCAGCAACGCCTAAAACCGTTGAACAATTGCTTAAACTCGGATTTACGGTAGCGATTGAGAGCGGCGCGGGTAAATTGGCCAGCTTTGAAGATGCCGCTTTTTCAGCGGCCGGAGCTTCCATCAGCGACGGCGCCGAGGTTTGGCAGTCCGATATTATCTTGAAGGTGAATGCGCCGACGGATGATGAAATTGCCTTGATCAAACCCGGCAGCACCTTGATCAGCTTTATATGGCCCGCGCAAAATCCAGCGTTGCTGGAAAAGCTCACGGCCAATAATATCACCGTGATGGCCATGGATTCCGTGCCCCGCATCTCTCGTGCACAATCGCTTGATGCCCTGAGCTCCATGGCCAATATTGCCGGCTATCGCGCCATTGTGGAAGCCGCTCATGAATTCGGCCGTTTTTTCACCGGGCAGATTACAGCGGCGGGTAAAGTACCGCCGGCCAAGGTCATGATCATCGGCGCGGGCGTGGCCGGGCTTGCCGCCATCGGCGCCGCAGGCAGCATGGGCGCCATTGTCCGGGCTTTCGATACCCGTCCCGAAGTGAAAGAGCAAGTCAACAGTATGGGCGCGGAATTCCTGGAGCTGGATTTCGAAGAAGAAGCCGGCAGCGGGGATGGTTACGCCAAAGTCATGTCTGAAGCGTTCATCAAAGCCGAGATGGCGTTGTTCGCCGCCCAGGCCAAAGATGTCGATATCATCGTGACGACCGCGCTCATTCCCGGCCGGCCCGCGCCAAAACTCATCACCAAAGAGATGGTGGCTTCCATGAAAGCGGGAAGCGTGATTGTCGATTTGGCGGCGCAAAACGGCGGTAACTGCGAATTAACCGTCCCCGATACCGTGGCGGTCACCGATAATGGCGTAAGGATTATCGGTTATACCGATTTACCCAGCCGCTTGCCTACCCAGTCCTCTCAGTTGTACGGCACCAATCTGGTCAATCTGCTGAAATTGCTGTGCAAAGAGAAAAACGGCGAAATCGTGGTTGATTTCGACGATACCGTTATCCGTGGCGTCACTGTGGTCAAAAATGGCGAACTCACCTGGCCGGCCCCGCCGATCAAGGTCTCCGCCCAACCGCAGCAGGCGAAAGCCGCGGCACCGATGGAAAAACCGACAAAGAAAGCCAGCTCGCCGCTGAAAAAATATGCCCTGCTCGCCGTGGCGATTATCCTTTTCGGCTGGTTGGCCAGTGTCGCTCCCCGCGATTTCCTGTCGCATTTTACCGTGTTCGCCCTGGCCTGCGTAGTGGGTTATTACGTGGTCTGGAATGTTAGCCATGCATTGCATACGCCGCTGATGTCGGTAACCAATGCTATTTCCGGGATCATTGTTGTTGGTGCGCTACTACAAATCGGCCATGGCGGATGGGTGTCCTTCCTGTCATTTATCGCCGTGCTGATAGCAAGTATCAATATTTTCGGTGGCTTCACCGTGACTCAGCGCATGCTGAAAATGTTTCGTAAAAATTAAGGGGTTAACCCATGTCTGAAGGATTAGTGACGGCGGCATATATCGTTGCCGCTATTTTATTTATTTTCAGCCTGGCGGGATTGTCTAAACACGAAACCTCAAAACAGGGGAATCTGTTCGGTGTTTGCGGCATGGCGCTTGCGCTTCTTGCAACCATTTTCGGACCACACACTGGAAATATCGGCTGGATTATCGTTGCCATGGTTATTGGCGGCAGCATCGGGGTTTATCTGGCGCGTAAGGTCGAAATGACCGAAATGCCTGAACTGGTGGCGATACTTCATAGTTTTGTCGGTCTGGCGGCGGTATTGGTGGGATATAACAGTTACTTGGATCATGGCGAAATCCTGAGCTCGGTAATGGTCAATATCCATCTGGTCGAAGTCTTTTTAGGTATCTTTATCGGGGCAGTGACCTTCACCGGGTCAGTGGTGGCTTTTGGTAAACTGCATGGAAAAATTTCTTCACGCGCGTTGACCCTGCCATTTCGTCATCATATGAATTTGGCGGCATTGGTGGTGTCTTTCCTCCTGATGATATTGTTCGTCAGAACGGACAATATCGCCTTGCAGGCAATAGCTTTGCTGCTGATGACACTGATTGCCCTGATATTCGGCGTGCATTTGGTGGCGTCCATCGGCGGCGCCGATATGCCGGTGGTAGTCTCCATGCTGAACTCGTATTCGGGTTGGGCGGCGGCGGCGGCCGGGTTCATGCTTAGCAATGACTTATTGATAGTGACCGGCGCCCTGGTGGGATCGTCCGGTGCCATACTGTCTTACATCATGTGCAATGCCATGAATCGTTCTTTTATCAGCGTAATAGCCGGTGGATTCGGCACTGATGGAACCACGAGCGATGCCGACACCGAGATGGGCGAATACCGGGAAACCACGGCGGAAGATGTGGCGGAACTGCTGAAAAACTCCAGCTCGGTTATCATCACCCCGGGATATGGCATGGCGGTGGCACAGGCGCAATACCCGGTGCACGATATCACTGATAAGCTGCTTGCCCGCGGTATCAAAGTGCGGTTTGGCATTCATCCGGTGGCGGGCCGTTTGCCTGGTCATATGAATGTGCTGCTGGCCGAGGCGAAAGTGCCTTATGATGTAGTGCTGGAAATGGATGAAATCAACGGCGATTTCACCGACACCGACACCGTGCTGGTTATCGGCGCCAATGATACCGTTAACCCGGCGGCGCAGGAAGATCCGCACAGTCCCATCGCCGGCATGCCGGTCCTGGAAGTCTGGAAAGCGCAGAATGTCATTGTGTTCAAACGTTCCATGAACACCGGCTATGCGGGAGTACAGAACCCGTTATTCTTCAAGGAAAATACCCAGATGCTGTTTGGCGATGCCAAAGCCAGCGTTGAAGCGATACTGCGCGCGCTCTGATAAGCACTCATTATCTGATGACAAAAAAGGTCCCGTTCGGGGCCTTTTTATTTTCACGTGCCGTTTACTCTTTTTCGCCGGGTTGCCAGTCCGGGCTGTAACCACCCAATGCCGGATGATACATCTCATCTCCGTCATGCTGGGTGAACTCCACATTAAGCCGATCCTCGCGCAAGCCAAGAATGTCGATACAGTGCGCGCACAGCGCTTTGGCCACGTCCATTCGCAGTTCAGCTGTTCTGCCGCGGCGAATGTCCAACATCAATACTGAAACCGGGGCCGGCTCGCTGCCCGCTTCAGTTACCCGCCAGATGCCGCCTTCGCCCAATTCACGAATAGCGACGCTGATTCGACGGATATCCACGGACATCATACTGGCATAAGTGTCGGTTAGTTTGGCGGCCAGACGCTGCTTAACCGCCACCGGATAATGACCATTTACATCAAGCTGCAAATACGGCACGACATTCCTCCTGATCAGATAGGGTAGCGGCCAACAGCGATTGGGCTCAGACCTAAACTAAAACAGGCCCTGTCAGGGGCCCGTCGGGATTAATCATATTGATCGCCGGCTTCCAGCGTGACCGGCGAAATATAATCGTCCGGTTTTATGGCCAGCAAATCGCATTTCAAGTGATCGATCACCAATTCAGTGGTATTGCCGATAAACGCCGCGGAAAATCCAGTGCGGCCAATACTGCCCAGTACCACTACCCCGGCATCAAGATGTTCGGCCAAATCCGGAATCACCTCTTCCGGCAGTCCCTTTTCCACATGAGTGAACTTTTCATCCAGCTGAAATTTTTGCCGCAGACTTTTCATGGCAATCAAATGTTGCCCGCGGATGGCGTCGTTATAAACGCTGGGATCGAAATCAGGCAGTTCGATGGCGATATTGATTGGCGTCACCGGATAGGCGCCGACCAAATGGACCTCGGTCTGGTTAACCTGTTTGGCCAGTTCCATCGCCTCGGTCACCAGCTTGATATTGAGCGGATCATGGTAAGGCTCTTCACCGGAAAGATTGACCGCAACCAGCGCTTTACCGCCTTCCGGCCAAGGCTGGTCTTTCACCATCCAGACCGGGCAGGGACATTTGCGCAAAAGATGCCAGTCGGTGGGGGTGAAGATCACCGATTCGAAGCGATCATGCTGATGGGCCATTTTCAGTACCAAATCATGTTTGAACGCAATGACTTCCTGAATAATGGCTTCGAAAGGGCGGTTATGCCAAACCACCTTGATATCGATTGGAACCCCGCTATTGATATAATATTGGCATTGTTCTTCTATCCACGCGGTCCGCTGGCTGATAACCCCTTTACGCATCGCGGTGCGTTCGTCTGAGGAAAGCAAAGTGGTCATTTCATAGGAAAAATCATAGATGGGCAGAAAAGCTTTTATACTCCCGCCCAGCTTGTGCACTAAATAAACAGCCCGGCGAAGTGCGGGTTGATCATCCTGATCAGGGTCGATTGCTACTAATAGGTTGTTATACCTGGCCATTAGAGTCTCCTCATTTCTGTAATTCAACAGAATGTTAAAATAAGAGTAACTCATTGAGACAAACACGGACAGAAGAGAAATGAGGCCGGATCAATAAAATCAAAAAATTATCTATCCGGCCAGGTATCACATGACCTTTTGCGGGGTGCCGGCTAATTCAGACAGCGCATCTCCGTCCTCGATAGTGATATATTTACCTTTGACGGCCAAGATATTGCTTTTCTGGAAGCGACCCAATAAACGGCTGATGGTTTCAACCGTAAGACCGAGATAATTGCCTATATCTCCGCGGGTCATGGTCAAACGGAATTCACGTGGCGAGAAGCCGCGTTGAGCAAATCGGCGTGAAAGGTTATAAACAAAGGCGGCCAGCCTTTCTTCGGCATTCTTTTTGGACAGCAACAGGATCATGTCCTGATCGCCTTTAATTTCGCCGCTCATCAAGCGCATCATCTGTTGACGCAGATTGGGCATTTTACCCGACAAATCATCCAGGGTTTCAAACGGAATTTCACACACCATCGAGGTTTCCAGCGCCTGGGCGAAACTGGGATGCGAACCTAGGCCGATGGCGTCGAATCCAACCAGGTCGCCCGCCAGATGAAAACCGGTGATTTGTTCGTCGCCCTGTTCGGTAATGGTATAGCTCTTGATGGTGCCGGAACGGATAGCATAGAGGGATTTTAATTCATCGCCGGCTTTGAACAGCGCCTGACCTTTCTGAATCGGCTTTTTACGCTCAATGATATTATCAAGCTGATCCAATTCATGCTCATTGAGCGTGAAAGGAATACATAATTGGCTGATACTGCAATCCTGACAATGGATGGCACAACCGCCAGACTGGATTCGCCTGATAATACGCTTTTCCTGGATGATCATATGTCGCCGCTCATGCAATACTTGATTTGGGTCAATTTTAACATCATTTAGTATCGTTGATAAAGTGTCCAAAGGAGCCTGTGCACAATTAGTTAAAATAATTACACCACCGAGGCATTTTATCGAATGGGTTTTGTACGATAAAAGGAGTAGGGTTAATCGGAGAATTATCCTTTAATTCCTTGTAAATCAGGAGAGAGCGGTTATGAATCGGATCGTCGGAATTATCGGTGCTGGTCATGTCGGCGCCGATACGGCTTTTTCATTGGTGACGCAAGGCTTATGCGATCAGATTATATTGATCGACAATAATGAAGCCAAAGCTCACAGTCAAGGTCTGGAATTGAGAGATATGGCCTCGCTGGTTTCTTCACGGGTGCATATTGCCGTGAATGACTTTTCCGCTTTACAGCGGGCCCAGGTGGTAGTGATGGCGGTCGGACCGAAAACCCTGCTGCGAAAAGATCGCATGGAGGAATTGCTGGAAACCAGCGTTGCGGTTAACACTGTTGTACCCAAAATCATGGACAGCGGGTTCAGCGGGGTCATCATTAATATTACCAATCCTTGCGATGTCATTACCCGGCTGGTACAGCAGGTCAGCGGCTTACCGCTGGCGCAGGTATTCGGCAGCGGCACGTCGCTGGACACGGCGCGGATGAAAAGGGTGGTGGGGGATGCTTTATCCGTCGATCCGAAAAGCGTCGATGGTTTTGTCATGGGCGAACACGGTGAGTCGCAATTCGTCGCATGGAGCACGGTACGTATCGGCGGGGTGCCCATCGCACAATGGACAAGCGATGCGCCGTTGGATCTTCCCGCCATGAAAGACCAGATCCGGGCCGGCGGCTGGCAGATTTTACAGGGTAAAGGATGGACCAGTTTTGGTATCGGCACCGCCGCCGCGCGCTTGGTCGACGCTGTACTATCCGATGCCCGGACCCTCTATCCGGTTTCCGCCTGGGACGAGCGCTTAGGCGTCTATATTGGTCAACCGGCGGTGGTCGGCGCCGCGGGCATTGTTCTGCCGGTAACGTTGACGTTGACCGCGCAAGAACAACAAGCTTATCAGGCGTCCGCCGCCGTGTTGCAGAACGCCTTTGCGAGTTTGTAGCCACAGGAAACGTCAGTGAATTTCTCCAAGGCTCGGGTTATAGTTGAGTGGTGAATTCAAGGGGCGGCTTTCATCGCGCCCTGTCAAGTGCGAGTGACAAACAATGACCTGTAACGACAAAGATCTATTTAAAGAGGCCATGGAAGATGTCAAACCGCTTAAGGATTTGTCCAACGTGCTGTTTATGCAGCGCAAACCATCGAACCCTCTTGCTCGGCCCCTGGACGTGGACGCTGAAGACAATTTCCTTATCAGCGGGTATGTCGACGCCATTCCTTTGGAAACGCCGTTGGTCTACAAACGGGACGGTATTCAGCAAGGCGTGGTGGACAAACTGCGTACCGGGCGTTACCAAATCGATGCCAGCTTGAACCTTACCCGCCTGCCGGTGGAAACCTGCCGTCAAAATCTTTTTGCTTTTATCCGGCGTATGCAGCGCGAACAGTTGCGCACTTTATTGATTATCCATGGTAAAGGCCGACAAGATACGAGCCATGCCAATATCGTCCGTAGTTTTGTCGCGCGTTGGCTGACTCAATTTGAACAGGTACAGGCATATTGCGCCGCGTTGCCCATACATGGCGGCGTGGGCGCCTGTTATGTGGCGTTGAAAAAATCGGCCGAAGCCAGCGTTGAAAACCGTGAACGATATGCCCGTCGCAGTCGCTGAATTTATTACGAGTTGAGATCAAAAAAATGCAAGACTGGAATCCACAGCTTTACCGGCAGTTCGAAGCCGAAAGGACGCGCCCGGCGCTTGAGCTAATATCCCGCATCTTTCTGGAGGATCCCCGGCAGATAACCGATCTCGGTTGCGGACCAGGCAATTCCACCGAGGGGCTTTTCGCGCGCTATCCCCAGGCGATGGTGACCGGTATCGACAGTTCGGCGTCCATGATTGAAAGCGCCCGGCAACGGTTGCCGCTATGCCGTTTCAGTCAGGAAGACATCAGCGCATGGCAGCCGGCGGCGCTTCAGAACATCGTCTATGCCAATGCTTCGCTGCAATGGGTATCGGATCATCCGCGTTTGTTTCCGCGTTTATTTTCCATGGTGGCGCCGGGCGGCAGTCTGGCGGTACAAATGCCGGACAATCGCCAAGAGCCCAGCCATAAGGCCATGCGCAGGGTCGCTGCCGAGGGACCCTGGCGGGAAGCCATCGGCGAAACGGCGCAGTTGCGGGTCAAAATCCTGACGGACATGGAGTATTATGATCTTCTTTCTCCCCAGGCTCAGCGGGTGGATATCTGGCGGACCACCTATTTTCATGTTATGCCCTCGGCGGCGGCCATTGTCGATTGGGTCAGTTCCACTGGACTGCGCCCCTTTCTGGAACGATTAGATGAACCGCAGCGGCCGGCTTTTCTAGCCGAATACCGCCGCGCCATCGAACAGGACTATCCCGTCCGCGCAGACGGCAAAGTACTTTTGGCCTTCCCACGCCTGTTCATCGTTGCGACCAAAGCCGGTTAAACCATACACTGGATAATGTTATTCGCTCCGGGCAAGGAATGTAACGCGCCTGCCCGGCCTGCGTTTTACTTTGTCAACACAGAAAGCGTATTTCAAACGGCCGCCGGCGTTTCGTATCAATGACTCATGTCCGCTCATTTTTGTGCTGATCCTTGCGAAGTAGGGTGATATGCACGAGGTTTTCTCGCGCCAGTGCCAACCTAAACATCAACCATCGCCAACCATTAATGAAATCCGTTACGCCGATGAAATAGGTCTTATCACGCCATTAAAGATGAATGAGGTATAACACTCGGTTTAGCTTTGTTAACACCACGGCAGGAAAACTTACTTACGTGTTAAATTAAACGAATATTGAATGAAGCATAAACTTATCATACATTAATCAAAATATTTTAATTTTTATTATATATCTAGTCTATAGTAAGTTGGTTGTTACTTCCCGTAACATTTAAAGTGAGCGAATGTTTTCTGTAACAAAGGGAGTAGTATGATCTCATCAAAGAGTCATTGTCATAACATTAACGATTATGCCACTATCCTTAGAAAACGCTGTAATACCGTCGGACAGGGAAATGAAATCATCCCGTTTCATCAAAAATTGAAAAGAGTTGCTAATAACAGGCAAGCGGGCCCGCAGAGATGGCTTTCATTGCCGGCGTTGTTTAATGAAGAACAACGGTTGGAAGATTTCACTCAATGCATAACCGGATATACTTTGCGGCGGGCCAGGGGAGAAGGGACTATTTCTTCTCATTGTAAGGATAAGATAATAATAACCGTTTCCTTAGCCTACCAACGTGTTGAAAATGTCGAACATCTGGATGCGAATAATTACATTTATCTCGGATCAATGAAAAATGTCGTATCTTTGCAGCAAGGATTGACCTTGGATGACAACGGCCATTTACTCTTGATCAAAGGCAAAAGTAAAAATTTTCTCAAACAAACTTGGGCAAAGCTGCACGCCGGTACAAAATTTTACATGGCGAGAATAGAATTAGCGAAAGGGGGGCCCTGTTTTTTTTCCCGGCTACGGATTGATCCAAGCGGAAGACTTATCGCTGAGGAAAAGCGGACAAACGTATGCTATGAAATCAATATCACTACCGCCAATGCATCAAAATCCGTTGATATGGAATGTATTATTGACCATAAGCAACAAATAGAAATCACGCTGAAAAAAACGCTTTTGCAGGCGCAAGAAAAAAACAAGATTAAGTTGGATTTTGACAGAAAGGCTTCAGATGAAATCTATCTGTCCTCGGATAATCTCTATCTTATCGAGCGAGACGTCAAGACTAAAGAGCGTATTAAAACCAAACTCAATCTCCCGATACCTAAAAAAACAAAAATCTGTTCTATCTCAAAAAATGGTAACCATATAAAATTATCGTTGATAATTTCCGGCAAGAAGGCAGTTAAGTATTTCAGTCCGGAATATGTAGATAAAAATAACCGCGCAGTTACCCATTTAAGTCATAAGCCGCCGCAAAACTTGAATTCCGGCGCAGGTGATGACCCGCATGAAAAAGTTTTTTCTGGCCAGCCATTTGATGAGGTTAGGTGGAGCCATTTCAGTTCAAAAAACATACCGCTTATTTCATCGGTGATCGATAATTTCAGAGTCAATGTCAGACGGGCGAAGTGCCATCGTTATTCCGACCAAAAAGTCAAATCCGGCCTGGCTTTTGCTGATGCTATCGATCCGGGTGTGCGTTGTTTGTCAGAAGTCATCGGCGAGAATGTCAAAAGGGGATTATCAAAGAAAACTGATTTAACAGATATGCGCAGCAAAACCGACAGCGTAACTAGAATGAAAAACTTCATGGAGAAAAAAAGATTAAACGCCGTTTTTTCATTGGCGAGTGATTATATCAAGGAAAGTGATTCGTTAGCCGAGAAGATGACGCTTTTGTTGAGTTCTATCGACGAAAATGACTCCATCTCATTAAAAAATGAGAAGAGATTTTCCTGTTTCTTTGGTGTGGCCGCGGCGGGACTGCCGTTTGTCTCCGGTTGGTTCGCTGGCGCGCTGGCACGCTTAATGACTCACCATAGCCTGACCTTCAGTCGAAGCGAAAATAATACTATCTGTTTCAATTTCATTAAACGGGATACAAACTCGGTAATACTTTTGGCGGGCACTGGTCAAGGTATGGAAGAGAAGGGAAAATTGCTCAGTGCAAATAATGTCGATTATGGGACAGTGTTGCCAATTGAAGCAAATATCATTTTAGTGTTAAATCGTGAAAGTGAATATAATTTTTGTTTTGAAATAGAGTGGCGGCATATCAATGAGTTTCTGGAAAACTTATTTAACCCCAGTGATAAACATCAGCATATTCAACGGTTGCTTAAAAAAAGCCTAATGCATATTGAAAACAACAAAGGATTGACGCTGTTGGCTGAAGCCAAAAGCGAGTTGCGCGGCCAAGTCGGCTTTATGGCTAATTCCTGCACGTTTTTGGTCTTGCCGCGAACAGCGTTGGGTCTGGCCGGCGCGGTAAATTTTTTAGCACTGAATGAAAAACAACATGAAAAAATCAGTTTCGATGATAATATCAACGAAATATCAACTTTGTTTGAAAAGCGGTATCCAAATTTTTCTCTGGCCTTATTCCGCGAAACGAAGATCATGCCGATACCTATGACAGGCATAGATCAACCAGGCCAAAAAATCTATTGTTACCCATTACCGTTGATTGAAGAATCAGCGCAAAAACTGCCTTATACAGGTAAGCAACGGCTGCGCCATTATCGTCTTAACGGCACGGATCTTCAGCTTAAAGTTGAACCCTTTGCGTCCTCCAACCATTCAATACCTAAAGAAAGCATTGAAGGTATCTCCACAGATGACAAGACGCAAAGATCGTCCGAGTATGAAATGGCATACGCGCATAATGCTCTCTATCATACTGTAACGAAGCTCATCGACGCTATCCAGGAAATAATAGCCTTGGCCGAAAAAGGCGAGCATGGCTACCAGTCCATTAAGCCTGCCAAATGTATCAGTGACTTTGTTATATCCCGTGGTGATTACAAGAAAAATCTGCAACGGGTTAAACATCACGTGTCACCCGTTAAAAAAATAAATACTTACGCCAACAGTAAGTTCACGAACGTGAAGCGCTTTGTTAACTCACTAAAAATATGGCGAAAAAATACAACATTGGGGGAATATCTCGCGTTGAAAGCGAAACACATCAGAGTATGTCATCCTCAAAAGAGCAAAGGGCAGCCGACGGCATTTGATTTCATCACGGCCATTGAAAAATATGCAGCGCGCTGCGAACGGGATCATAATCGAAAAAGTGCAACGGTTTTGGCTATCGCCACTTATCGATTGCCGGATCAAACATTAAAATTCTTGAAGGAGGAATTCAATACGCTGAGTCTGGCGGTTAAAGAAAAAACACTGAAAGGCCAGCTGATTAACATGGAATATCAACGATTACAGAAATTAAGCCAAGACCTTGTGGTGAATAGCGCTGGTAATAAATCTCGCTATCGATTGAATAATATTGCTCTGGTGAGACAAAACGCCGTTTCTATGGAATCCAGCACATTACCTTGCACTCTCTTGCATGTGGCACGGAGAAGCGAACTGGGTTATTCAAAATCGCTTTCGTCTATCAAATTTGAATATCGTGAAGGTGAAGTATTCCCTTATCAGTTGCATTCTTCGCTGAATATCATGCCGGATATGTGGTATTAGCTACCGGCGAGTAAAACGTCCCAAGCTTGGCGCACCGTTATTGCATCAGTTGGCTGGGATACCGCCTCGAAATGGCGGAAACACTCGGCTCATCGTACGCCACCCGCCACCATGCGGTGCAGATGTTGGTGCGGATAATTGTGTAAGATGTCGCTGGACGCCAGTTCGGCCAGTACGTTTTCAGCATCATCGCGCTGTGGATCCAACAATAACCCGACCACTGTTCCGCTATGAGCAACATTGATCCCATAGAGATTATGCTGCTCGATAAAGCGCAATAGCGCGGCGAACGCGGGTTTGGGCAACAGCAGATTGCTGGCGATGGCGCTCAACGTCGTGGCTTCGCCCAGTTGTCTGCGGGATTGATGGCGGCACGCCTCTTGAAACAATTGCCAGGCGCGACTTAATTGGTCAGCCTGCTGTTGCAAATGACGCTGGCCTACCTGCTGGTGAAAAGCCGCCGTGGTGAGGGTTTGCGGACTTTCCAGAATCAGAATATTCAGGTCTGGCAACCAGTCATGGCCAATATGGCAACTGCCCTGATGATGATCGAATAACGTCAGCGAGCTAAACACAGTACTGTCGGTCGGTTCCAGCCGCAGGCAAAGTTCAGCTAATTCAAGTTCATTCAGGGTATGTTGCAAATAGCGCGCGACGGCCACCGCTGTGGCGGCAATATCGGCCGTACTGCTGGCCAGACCTTTGGCTATGGGTATGGTTGAGCGGCAATCGATACGTAAAGGCGGTAGATCATCGGTACGATAACCTAGATAATCCACCACCTGTTGCAACATGCGACGACTCAATGGGCGTTCATCATCGGCCGGCGATCCTTCGCCGATGTCCACTTCGCTGTACCAATCGATGGGACAGGAAATCAGTTTTTCGCCCCCGGCGATCCAGCCCTGAATCAATTCGCCGCAAGAGGCGGGGCAACGTGCGTTAGCCACCGGACAAAACCTGTCGCAAGCTCGACAGCAAGCGTTGATTGTCTTGGTGGCTGCGAATGGCCAGCCGGTAATAGCCGCTGTTCAGTCCGGGATAATTGGCACAACTGCGGATGAGTATTTTTCGCTGTAAAAGGGCAGCCTGCAAATCAAAGTCCGGGCGCAGACAATGCAGGAAGATATAATTTGCCGCCGGCAGCCATACTTTGATATCCGGCAGCGCGGTCAGCTCTCCATAGAGGAACGTTTGTTCCGCCAACAGCCAGCGCCGGGTTTGTTGCTGATAATCTTGCTGGTTCAAAACGATTTCGCCCGCCAGTGCGGCAAAAGCATTTATCGTCCACGGCGGTCGCCTGGCGCGTAACGACTGCATTGCCTGGGGATCGCTATTAATCAGATAGCCGAGCCGCAGGCCGGGAATGGCATAAAATTTGGTGAGAGAGCGTAACACAAACATGTTGGGCCACTGCGCTAACTGAGTGATCATGCTGGGAGCGTCGGGAAGAAAATCCATAAACGCCTCGTCGATGACCAGGATAATACCCTGTTCATGGCAACGGCGGGCGATGGCGTTCAACAAGTCGGGTGCTATCAACTGACCGGTGGGATTATTGGGCGAACACAAAAACAGCGCGTCGATGCCGGAGTGTAATGCCGCAAGCAAACGGCTGTCGGGACAAAAATTGTCGCTTTCCGCCAGTGGGTAATCCTCTATCCGGCATTCCATCCATTGCAATGCGCGCCGATATTCGGCAAATCCCGGCGTCAACAGCATGACGGTTTTTTGCCGAAGCAGGCAAGCCAGATCGAATATCAGCTCCGTGGCGCCGTTACCGGCCAGTATCCATGAAGCGGGGCAGGCATGGTGGCGGGCCAGTTGTTCATGCAATCGGCGATAGTGCGGGTCCGGGTAACGTTCCGCCAGCGAAAGATGTTCGATCAACGCTATTCTGAGCGCCTCGGGCATGCCGAGCGGATTGATATTGGCGCTGAAATCGCAGAGGGTACGTTCATCCACCCCGAGTTTCAGCGCCATTTCCAGCACGTTGCCGCCATGCTGTCCCAAATCCTGCATTTTACCGTTCCTCAATGCGAATAGGTTGTCATTATGCTCATCAATGCGAACGCGTTGGCGGGTTCAATAACTCGATGACCGCCACGTTATATTGTTTGCAGCAGCGATAATGAGGCAACTTCGCCAATCACAATCAATGATGGCGCCGCCAAACCGGCCAGCCGGGATCGTTCCGGCAACGTCGCCAAAGTTGCCAGCACCATGCGTTGATCCGGATGGCTGGCGTTCATGACCACCGCCGCCGGCGTATCGGCGGACCGGCCGTGCGTTATCAACTGCTGGCAAATGTCCGCCAGTCGCGACATACCCATCAAGATCACCAGCGTGCCGTCCAATTGCGCCAATACCTGCCAATTATGCGGGTCTTTTCCGTCGCGCAGATGACCGGTGATAACATGAAACGACGAAGCAAAGTCACGGTGCGTAACCGGTATGCCTGCGCGGGCCAAACCGCCGATCGCCGAGGTGATGCCGGGGATCACTTCGCAACTGATTCCAGCTCGCACCAGGGCCTCGGCTTCTTCTCCGCCGCGGCCGAATACAAAGGGATCGCCGCCTTTCAAGCGGACCACATTGCGCCCCAGCTTAGCCTGTTCGATTAATATAGCGTTAATCCGGTCCTGGGGAATGGGATGATGATCCGCGCGTTTTCCCACGTCCAATAGCACGCAATGGGGGGCAGCTTCTTTAAGCAGCAAGGGATTAACCAACCGATCATAGACCACCGCGTCCGCCTGGCGCAGGCATTGCATGCCCATGACCGTCATCAGACCCGGATCTCCCGGACCTGCTCCTACCAACCAAACCTTACCCGACATGTTATACCTCTTGTCTTTGCGCCAGGCCAACCCGCATGACATCGCGGGCGATCATTAACTCTTCATTCGTGGGAATCACCGCCAGGGCTACCGGCGCGCCGTCCTGTTGAATAAAGGTTTCCTGGCGCCGGTTTTTTTCTTCATCCAGCCGGATGCCGAGAAATTCAAGGTTACGACAGATACGTTGACGAACCTCGACGGAATTTTCGCCAATGCCGGCGGTAAAAATGACGACATCGACGCCGCCCATCTCGGTGGCATAACTACCTATGCCGGCGCGAATCCGATCGGTAAACATGCTCAACGCCAGCTCGGCGCGGTGATTGCCTGCTTTAATGGCGCTTACAATATCACGACAGTCATTGGAGATCCCCGAGATGCCGAGCAATCCGGATTGGTTATTCATGATCTTGAGCAATTGATCTGCAGATTTTTTTTCGTGGCTAGCGATGAACGGCAAAATGGAAGGATCGATATCGCCGCAACGGGTACCCATCATCAATCCGGCCAACGGAGTGAAACCCATAGAAGTCGCCACCGAGCGGCCGTGATGTATGGCGCATAAACTGGCGCCATTGCCCAAATGGCAAGAGATAATGCGCAACTGGCTGATATCCCGGTTCATCAGGCGAGCGCAGGTTTGCCCGACATACTTATGACTGGTGCCATGAAAGCCGTAACGGCGGATACCATAATCCTGATAATAACGGTAGGGCAGCGGGTAAAGAAATCCCGTTTCATTGATGGTCTGGTGAAAAGAGGTGTCGAATACGCCCACCTGCACCGAATGAGGCAATTGCCGCATAAAAGCCCGGATGCCAATGGCGTTGACCGGATTATGCATTGGCGCCAATTGTCCGAGTTTTTCGATTTTCTCTAATGCCGGCACGTCAATTAACGCGGAATCTTTAAAATACTCACCCCCATGCGCAACGCGGTGTCCTACGCCGTCAATATCCGTTAGCGAATTGATCAAGCCCCGCTCTATCAGAGCATGAATCAGATAATCAGCCGCCTGCTGATGATCGTTCATCGACAGGCTGGACTCATGTTTATCGCCGTTGGCGCGAAGCGTGAATATGGCGCTGCCGGTCCCAAGCCGTTCGAATAGTCCCTTTGCCAGCGTACGTTCCTCAGGCATGGAAAATAATTCAAATTTCAACGAAGAGCTGCCGGAATTAATGGCCATAATAAGGTGTGTCATTTGTTACTCCAAAACAATTAAACCCATCATGTATCATTCAGATACATCAGCAATGGCGTTAGACTTTCACGCTGCGTGGCCGAAACGATAAAAAGCGGATCTGCGCCAGCCTGCCTTAATTGATTGTTAATAAAGTCACGTTGTTTTTCACCGACGATAATATCGGATTTGGTTATGATGCCGATGACCGGCCGGTTGAAAAGGGTAGAGAACATCGGCGAAAAATAGCAATTTTCGCTATCAATGTTTTGAACCAAACCGACCACATCGGCCTCATAGGCACTAGAAAGCAATGCATTGTAAAAATGACGATTTTCGATATACTCACCGGGACTATCAATAGCATCCGGCTGATAAATCATGGTTTGCGTTTTTTGATAAACCAGCGGTTCCCGGCGTAAACATTGCAACAGCGTGGTTTTCCCCGACTGACTTGGACCCAGCAGCAGCATACGTTTCATCACATCAGGTCCGCGTCATGGCGCAAGGGGTGAACTTCATTATGTCCCCCAAAGTATAAATAACTTGCTTTAAGGCATATTCCACCGATGATACGTCACCACAGATAATCACTGCGCCGGTAAACCGATCAATAAAACCTATTTTGACTGCACCGGATTTAGTGGCGATATCACTGGCGATAATTGAAGCCTCACTGGGGGTAATAGTAAGAATGCCGATAGCATCATCATCTTCATTTAATCCCAGTTTCTTATAAATATCCCTGTTGGGATGGGCAATCAAATGTGCCAATGTAATTTGTTTGCCAGGAACATATTCCTGGATGACGCGCTCCGTCTTGATATCATTGCTCATATTGACCTGCTCTAAACTAAGTCACGGCGTTAATTATTGCCTCTATATCATGGTCCGTTACCGGCCGCGGATTAGTGGTCAATGTGGCGTCTTTCAGCGCTACCCGAATCATCTTGGGCATGCCTTGGCGTATTGTTTCTTTCGCTATCGATAAAGCCCCTAATGAAGCGGGAATACCGATATCACGTTTCAGTCGAGAGATATTATTGAGTAATTGTTGCAACCCGGCGCGATCATCGCTCTGCCAAGCCGCCAGTCCGCAAATTCTGGCCAGTTGAGCGTACTTTTTCGCCGCCCTCGGGTCCTGGCTGTTGAAACGAACCACTTCGGTTAACAACAAGGCGTTGGCCAAACCGTGCGCAATATGCAATTGGCCGCCGAATTGGTGAGCAATGGAATGCGTCACGCCCAGCCCGGCCTGGCTAAAAGCCATTCCCGCCATGGTCGAGGCGTTATGCATTTTTTCCCTGCTTACCAGGCAATCGCCTTTATGGCAGGCATCGTCCAGATGATGAAAAACCAATTGAGCCGCTTTTTCCGCCAGCGCATCGCTAAAATCGCTGGCGCCGGTGGAGACATAGGCCTCCACCGCATGCGTCAGCACATCCATCCCGGTATTGGCCGTGACCGACGGCGGCACCGACATCACCAGTTGCGGTTCAAGCAAGGCGATATCGGGATAAATGGCATCGTCAAACAGCGGGTATTTAATGCCCAATTCCGGATCGCTGATGACGCTGGCGCTGGTCACTTCCGAACCCGTACCGCTGGTCGTGGGGATCGCGATAAACGTCTCGATGTCCATGCCCAACTGCCGGCCGAAATAGACCATCGCTTTGGCGGCGTCGATGGCTGAACCGCCGCCGAAACCGATCACCACCTGCGGCTTGACCTGTTGCATTTGCCCGATACCGGCCACGATGGTGGCAATCGGCGGTTCCGGCAGAACATCGCTGAACAGACTCACCCGATCGGCATTCAACTGCTCTTTCAGCCGCTCAATGGCGCCGCCTTGCGCCAGGAAACTGTCGCAGACCACCCAGACATCCTTGTCGTGGTAGTCCCTGAGCTTTTGCAGACTGTCGGCGCCGCTGTAGATGCGGGTAGGGATAACAAAACGTTTCATCGGTTTCCCCTTTTGCTCAACGGATTGAAAATGCATTCATCAAGACACAACGACGGTGGCGGGCGAAATGGCGCGCCGAGGTCGTACCTTCGCCAGTGGGCGTGGCGATGGTAAAGGTGGTGAAGCCTTCCGCGCCGACGCCGATACCGGCATAGGAAGGACCGTTTTTGACAAATATCGACGTTTGCAACAGACGCGCCGCCTTGTTCAAACGCGATACATTTTGCGAATGCATCGTGGCGGTATGATGTAAGCCGCCTTCGACTTTCAGCGCCAATTGCAGGCCGCTTTCGAAGTCATGGATACGGACCACCGGCAGCAGGGGCATCAATTGTTCAACCATGACCAGCGCATCATCGGCGGGGACTTCCACCAGCAATAAACGCGGTTCTTTATCCGGCACCGGCAAACCGGCCGCCGCGAGCAACGTTTTCGGGCTCTTGCCGACCATCGCCTTGTTGGCATGATTATCGTTGATGGCCAGATTACGCAATTTGGCGATATTTTCTTCGCCGGTGATTAATAGCGCTCCGCATTTTTGCATTTCGGCCAGTAACTTATCCGCGACACAGTCCACCACGATCACGCTTTTTTCGGCGGTGCAGGGCAAGTTGTAGTCAAAGGATGCGCCGCTGACGATGTCCTGGGCCGCTTTGTCGATAATAGCGGTTTCATCCACCAGGCTCGGCGGGTTGCCCGCGCCGGCGCCAATGGTCTTTTTACCGCTGTGCAGCGCCATATTGACAATGCCGGGACCGCCGGTCACCGCCAGTATGGCGATTAGCGGGTGTTTCATCATGGCTTGCGTTGATTCGAAGCTTGGTTCGCGTACGCACGTCACCAGATTATGAATGCCGCAAGCCTTGAAAACGATGGATTCGATCTGTTCAACCAACCAGATCGACACATTTTTAGCGCCGGGATGGGGGCTGAAGAAAATGGCATTGCCGGCAGACAACATACTGATGCAATTATTGATAATTGTTTCGGTGGGGTTGGTGCTGGGCGCGACCGCGCCGACAACGCCGTAGGGCGAGTATTCGAATAGCACCATACCTTCATCGCCGGTGAATGCTTCGGTCACCAAGTCTTCCACCCCTGGGGTGTTTTCCAGTGCGGCGCGATTTTTAAGAAACTTGTCTTCCACTTTTCCCATGCCGGTTTCTTCGGCGCCGCGTTCCGCCAACACCTGCAGATGGGGCACCAGTTCCTTGCGTAAAGCGGCGATAATCGCGATACGGGTTTTCAACGGAGATTGCTGATAACACAAAAATGCGGCATGGGCGGCGCCAATGGCCTCATCGACATCGTCGAACAGCGCCGAGGTGGTATTTTTCCGCCGGGCAGGTTCTAGCTTCTCACTTAAGATGGTGCGGATCAGCGTTTCCAGTTCATTGTTATTCATTACTTACTCTCCACATGACATTGCATAACAGCCCGCTGGGCGATTTGTCGGTCTTGTTCGGCGGTTCCGCCGCTAATGCCCAGCCCGCCGATCAGTCGGCCGGAGCGATAGAGCGGATATCCGCCGCCAAAGGTGACAATCTTGCCGCCAGACGAGGTTTCCAATTGAAAGAGATCGGCACCGGGTTGCACCGACGGGCCGAGATTATGAGTGGCGGTTTGCAGCGCGACGGCGGTGAACGCCTTTTTTGGCGCCAATTCCAGCGCGATAAGCAGCGAATCGGGCATACGGTAAGTCATTACCGGATTGCCATGGCAGTCGACGATGGACATCACCACCGGTACCGTCAGTTCCCGCGCGGCTTCAACCGCAGCTCGCATCAAACCATGGATCAGGGCGAAATCAAGCCCATCCGCCGATGCTTGCCGGACAGGGTTTTCCGTACGCGATTGTTCATCGTTCCCGGCCGTACCGGTCTTGTTCGGTACGGAAAGAGTTGCAGAATGCAATGATGCCTCCCGGTTTCCACTTGCGGTTGCCTCGCCGCCGACGCCTGCCTGATAGCGGCGCATGACTTCTTCGATGACCGCATCATTTTTAGCCCGTTGATCTTCGCTGCGCGCCAGCGCATAGAGACAATCGGACAATCGGTTAAGGTAGCGCAGTAATTCGGCACGCACCGTCACGTCATCCGCCAGTTGCACCACGAGCCGTTCCGCGCGTCTCGCCACGGTCCGCGCCAGGTGCAATTGACTGCCCGCCGGGGTATCGCCCGGTAATACAAATCCGGTGACCGGCGGCAAGGCCGCCATGCAACGATCAATCGCCTGTTCCAGATGGGCGATATGCTCCTCGCTAATGCGCTGGACGCGACTGTCCCGCTTTGCCGGTTGGTCGTCGGCCAATTCGGCGCCGATCCAGAACAATTGATGCTGTATTTCCAGCAATAATTGCCGGTTAAGATCATCGCGTACCAGATGAACGGCGACGCTCAGGCAAGCGTTCAGTTCGTCCACCGTGCCGTAGGCTTCCACCCGCGGATGATACTTTTTCAGCCGTTGTCCGCCGATAAGCGATGTCGTGCCTTTATCGCCGGTTTTGGTATATATGCTCATGCCAGCTCCTTTTTGCTGCCAAGGCTAAGAAACAACACTATCGATAATGCCGACGATTGCCAGGTCGATGGCCTGATTGGGTTCGGCAAAAACCCATCGCGCCGAGGCGCCGCGCGCCAGTAACACGATTTCGCCTTCGCCCGCGCCAACTGAATCCACTGCGACCTCCTGTTGCACCAGCCCCTGGACCGTAGAACCATCGCTATTAACCAGTTCGACGACCATGAGCTTTTTGCCAACCAGCGAGGACGTTTTCTGTGTCGATACTACTGAACCGATGACGCGAGCCAATTGCATGGTTATTCCTGCCTGTAGAGTAGAAGACGACGTTTAGCGATTTCATCCTTGGCCAGTGCTGTCAGCAGCACGGTACGCGCCAACACCAGATAACCCGGCGGTAACGACACAATATCGCCATAACCGGCAACTCTTCGCGCCATGAGATGAACCGGCAAGCCGTCCCGGGTCCGTAAAAACAGCGGCAGCCGAGTCAGACCGCTTACGGGCAGTTGACCGAAATTGGCGCGATCGATTTCCAACGTAACTTTCATGCCATAACGCCATGCCTGGCGAACAACTTCCACGTAGGGATCTTCCGACAGCCCGTCAGTCAGACGATGCAGAAAAACGATTGTGGTCTGCGTGACGCACAGGCTGGCATGGCGCAGCACGGCGTCAAGCGACCATTGTGCCGCCAGCGCGGAGAGACTGAGAGTGAGCTCGGCGTGCTGGCGCTGTTGTAACCGGGCGATGACCCGTGCAACACATTCCGTTATCCATTGCTCGTGCGTCAGCTCAGGCATCATCATCAACGTCCCGCCAAGACCGCTGTTACGCCTTTGGCGCCGGCATCCGCCGCATTGGCTTCATCGGTATCGATATGCATTTCCAGCCGCATATGCTCGCCAACCCTCACCACCACATCGTCGAACATCAGCCGGCGAGCGGTTCCCCGAATATTCACCCGGACCAGGTCTCCCTGTTTTAAACCAAACAACAACGCATCCATCGGCGTCATATGAATATGACGCTGAGCCACAATCACGCCTTGAGGCAAGGTCAGTTCGCCGCAAACGCTAACCAGACGGATACCCGGGGTGCCCTCCAGATTGCCGGATAAACGCAATGGCGCGTCAATACCCAATAACCGGCTATCCGTACGGGATATTTCCACCTGTGAATGAGTACGCAGCGGACCGAGGATACGAACATTTTTCAAAGTCCCTTTCGGTCCGACCAGGTCGACCACCTGCTCGGAGGCAAATTGGCCCGGTTGATAAAGATCCTTTTTGAACAGCAAAGGCCTTTCTGGAAACAAGTGCGCGTAATCCTCAAGGGATAAATGCAAATGCCGGTTCGATATGCCGAGCGGAATAGCCCGTTGCTGCATATCGAGCAGTACGTTTTCCACCAGGGATCTTAACTCCATGGTTTCCATTATCATTTGCCTCTTTCGTTATAATGAATGCATGCCGCGCGGGGTTCGCCTTTATCTCTGGGGCAAGCCGGGTCGTGACATAAATTACAACTGGCCGTTGCTGCGACGTCAGTCGCCCCAGTTTTGGCCTTATGATGAGAACGCTTTGTCGGCTGTATATTGCTGGCCGGTTCGATGCCCACCGACAGCTCAACGAGTTCAAGCGCCATCGACGGCGACGCGTTGGTCGCGTCGTCATCAGCCGGACTTTCACTGGCCGGTACGGCGCCATCCGTCTGATCCATGCTTTCGGCCGCCTCTGACGGATGCGCGTCGTCGTCAGCCGGATTTTCACTGGCCGGCACGGCAATATCCGACTGGTCAACGAGTTCTTCGGCCACCGTCGCCGGCGCGTCGTTCACAGCGTCGTCAGCCGTGACTTCGCTGGCTGTTTCGTTTTGCTCCGTTGCCGAAGCAGGGTGGTCAATCGGCGCTTCACCCGGGTCGAGCCAGCGATCCAGCGCACTGGCGGGGCGAGGGATGACACGGTCCGCGACCCATCCTTTTTCGCGGTGCGCAAACTGGGCGCCGTTGGTAATCGCCGACTGCACTGCTGCGACATCACCGGTAATACTGACCAACATCCAGCCGGAACCTTTGGTTCTTTCGATGCCGGCAATCTTGATGTTGGCCGATTTAGCCATGATGTCCGCCACCTTGATGGCCAGCGCCAGCCCGGCGACTTCAAGTAAACCCAAGGAGGTTTTCATATGGCCGCCTTTCGCCTATTCACCCAGCACCGGAGTTGATTTCGGCAAAAAGCCTTCAACATCCGAATGAGGCCGTGGAATAACATGGGTGGAAATGACTTCGCCGATACCTTGTACCGCTGCGGTACCTGCATCCACTGCGGCTTTCACCGCGCCCACATCTCCGCGTACCATGACCGTCACCAATCCCGAGCCGATTTTTTCATAGCCGACCAACTGAACGTTGGCTGATTTGACCATGGCATCCGCCGCAACGATGGCGCCGACCAATCCTTTGGTTTCAATTAATCCCAATGCGTTATTCATCTGTTCTCTCCTGTTTAGGGCGACGTTGTAAGTGGTGTGTTGCCCGGTGTTATTTAAACGGTAAACCTTTGACCAACCGCGCCGCATTGCAGCCCAATCGGCGTAATTCATCCTCGGAACGACGGGTGTAATCCGTTAAGACAAATAACGGTTGTTCCTCCGGCAGATGAGGGTCGTGCACCACCAGCTCACTGCGGCCAACCGCGACGCCCACTGCCAGCGGCGATGCGGAAGATGCCTGATGGGCCAGGGCGCTAAGGGACAGTTCGCTGTTTTGCGCCGGGGTAATGGCAAAGGGAATACCTTCCTCTTCCATCCCAAGCAGCATTGGCCGCCACAAATGTTGCTCCACCGCCGGGTCGGCGATCACCAGAATGGCCGGTTGCGTCATATCAGGCAGATTCATGTCGCAACTCCCTGGACCATGACAGCACCAACCCGGTGGCAACGGCGTTACGCGGTCCTTCGCAACCGCGCACATTGCCGCGCCCCGCCACCAGGTGATAGTGGGACAACGCGTCGGTGATCAATTGCGGGATCTCGAAATCCAGCGATGAACCGCCTACCAGCACGACGAATGGAATATCGCGAATGTCGCCGGTCGGGCTGACCTGCCCCAAAGCGCGTAGCGCATTCGTGACAAAGACGCGTTGTTTGGCGCTTCGCCGAACCACCCGGACCTTTTCGAGCGCCAAATCGCCGGGCAATGGCACCATACTGTCTTCCTTGACCACAACCACCCGGGCAAAAACGTCCGGGGAAAGCGGTTTATCAAAGAACTGCACGCTGCCATCCTCGTGCCGGATATGAAACAGACTTTCCACCTTGGCCAAGGGATATTTTTTGATTTCTTCCGCCAACTGGCGTTGTTCCAGACCGAGTTCAGAATCGATCAGCAGTGTCACCATATCGCCGGCGCCCGCCAGATGAGTGGCGACGATTTTGCCGGTCTTGCTGATGATCGACGCATCGGTGGAACCCGCGCCCAAATCGAGAATCGCCAACGGCTGCTGGGTGCCAGGGGTGGTCAATGCGCCGAGAATGGCCGCTTCCGCCTCCGCGCCGCCGATGGTGACTTCCACACCCGTTTGCTGTTGCAATTCACGGGCGATTTCAGCCATCTGCAGACGATCCGATTTCACCATGGCGGCGATGCCCACCGCCTGTTCCATAAAAAACTCGCCGGCCAAGCCGCCTTTGACATTGACCGGGACGAACGTATCCACCGCCAATAAATCCTGGATGGCGACGTCCGCCGGGTTCTTGCCGGTCAGTTCGGCCATGGTCTGGCGAACCTGTTCCAGCATGCCGCCGATATGGGTGCCGGATTCGCCGCTGGCATTATCGAGACTGCCCAGCGACGTCACGGCGCTCATGATTTTGTCCGCGCCCTGATGAACATCAATGCGGGTGACCCGATTGCCCGCAAATAATTCCAAATGTCCGGCCGGGATCGTCCGGGCTTTGACATCGCCTTTGGGGGTTTTCACCACTACCGCTGAACGGGTGCCGATTAACGAGCGCGCTACGGGAACAATGGCGCGGGTTTCGTCGGCCGTAAGGTTAAAAACGGTAGCGATGCCATAGGGATTGGATAGTTGAGTAATAACTTTGCCCTGCGCGGCAACTTCCACCGCCGCAGGCATACCGAGCGGTATACGATCGATATGGCGTACTTCGTCAACGATGGGAATCGGTTTTTCCAAACGATTACTGACCAATACGCCATCGTCACGTTGCAAAATAGCCGCCGCAATGCGGTAACCGGCTTTCACCGCCGCATTGATCATGGCGGCGATATCGGCGAAATCCAGCTCGGCGGGAGCGATGACGATATAAGGCTGGTCGGCTGGTCGCGTCAGCAATTCGTCAAAACCAATCGTGATGCCCGCACCGAGCCCCAATCCCCCGGGCGTTTTCGGGTTGTGGCCGATCATGGTGGATTCGGTGATGACGGTTTCGGTAATGGTTTCCATCGCCACATCGCCAATGACCGGCGTCGCTTCATTGAGTCTGATGATGCTCAACTCACTTATCGCAATACCGGCTTTTTCCACCACCCTATTCAGGGCCTGCATGATGCCGAACAGATTGCGTTTGGTGCCCTTGATACCGGTGGTTTCCGTCAGCGAACTGGCGACAAACCGTAACTCGCCGCTGGGGGAGGCTTGCGCTAACGCCGCCTCGGTTGATGAGTTTCCGATATCCACACCCACAATATATGCCATTGACCGCTCCAGCCCGTCTGAATCAATATACCGATAGTTTTCAAATGATTGTGTTGTGAATTAATCGTCGCCTTTGAGTTTTTTGCGCTGCAGGTACAACTCAGCGGCTTCACGGATGAAACCGGCGCAAATAGTGGCTTTATAACGGCTGTCCAATTCGTCTGCTATGGCCAGCAGTTCCTGTTTGGTGGAGCGGAATGGGCGCAGCGAATTATAGATTTCCAGCACCCGTTCATCCGGCACCGCGGTCAATTCGGCGGCGCGTTCAAAATTCATCGCCAGCAAACCGCGTCCCGCTGCCCGGGCGATATCGGCCTGAATACGCAGAATTTCCGGCGTAATACGCACGTCCTGGGCGGTAACCCGGCCGTTAAGGACATTTTCCAGCGTGAGATCGTCAAGCGTTTTGCCAGTGGCGGTTTTAACCCATTCCGGATGTTTGTTTGCCAACGGATAATCGGCTACGCCGGCGCGGGCCGACTTGGCTGCCGGAGCTGCTGTTCCGGGCGCTGGGTCTTGATTGGTCATGCGTGCCAGAACTTCTCGCACCATGGTTTCGATGGCTTCAGAATTCATCGTTTTTCCCTTACTTAAAGTGACACGCGCAGTTCTTGCGGCTGTTTACCAATGACTACATATTTTGTTTCCTTAATATGCAGCACCGCGGACTTCGCCTGGTATTTAGGCCGGGCCATCTGATCGTTGAGGGTCGGGACCGGATCCGGCGATTCGCCTTTGGCATAACGGGCGGCGTTCTTCCCGATTAGCCGGTAGGTCTCAAGCGTCAGCAAAGGCGCCTGGGGAAACAGTTCCAGATTGGACAGCGGCGGCAGTCCGCGCTGATGAATAACTGTTGTGCCTTTGGACTGAATGCCGACCGAAATGCCGGAACCGCTCAGACGGTTGCCTTCCACTGCGACAAACGCCACATCAGAGGATTTGAAACAGCGAATAACCCGCGCGCGAATCCCTTCTTCTTCAATACCGGCAATAAGTTCACGCAAAATGAGCTTATGCGGCACGCCGGTGATATTGGTGGTTTGCGACAGACCAAACGCCGGTCCGACGGCAATGACCACTTCGTCCTTATGCGTGCCGGGTTTGGCATCGCCGATCACCGTGAGAAAATCACTGGTTTGCGGGTTGCCGTTAGTCGTATTGCCGGCGGCGGGCGAGGGTGCAAATGAGACCTTATTGTCTCCCGTCTGCATGGTGCTCAACACATCGCCGATGATTTGCCGTAATAATGTTTCGTTAATTTCCATCATGGCCGCCTTGTTAACCCAGTTCGTTAGGGTCGAGAGCATTCGGAATATTTTTGATTTCTTCCCAACGTGCGCCCTGTAAACGGTATCCGGTGGCCGGACCCGCATAATCGTTGATATCGTTCACTGCCGACAGCACCTGACCATCGCCGACGATAATCGCCGAGGTGTGCAGATAGTCGCCGGAGATTTTGGCTTTCTGGATATTGAGCACGCTTTGCGCCACATCGCGGAAGCCGCCGTCAGCCAGGGCCTTGACCACTTCCAGGCTGGTGCGGTTTTTCTCGATGATTTCCTGGGCGAATTTGATATCTTCGACTTTATTGCGCATAGGCATATCTTTCGAACCGTGGGCGTAAGTGGCCGCGGTCACTTCTTCGTCGGTAATCGGCGGCAGGCCCATACCGGCAAATACGGCTTGCAGCGCACGCGCCGCTTTGTTGCGAATTGCCACGACGTCTTCTTCACGCACCGGACGTAACGCGCCGTCCACCTTCAAATCACGCTGTAGAACGTTGTAGTCGTCGAAATCTTCGGCGTCTTCGTTCGAACCGGCGAACATGTTGTCGTAGTTAGGTACTGCGGAAAAGCCGGAGGAAATGAAATCGGTGCCTGGCAGAAATTGCATCAGCATGCGCGCGGTACGACGCATATCGGAGTGAGTGAACGTCTGGTCGTTACTGGAGGCGCATTCCAGATCAAGCGAAGAACAAATCAGGTTTTCCGCCAACACCGCGCGAATACCCGATGGTACGGCGGAGGGGATGCCGATACAGCTGACTGAACCGTTTTGCAGACCCTGCACCCCGGCGGCGCGGGTGATATAGATACAGCGCGCTTCCAGATAAAGCATGGACTTGCCTTCGGCGTAACCCATTTGCACTTCCGAGCCGGAACCCGAGGTAAAACGCATTTTCAGACCGCGCGAAGCGTAAGACGAAGCCAGGAAACCTTTTGACCAAGGCGTATCGTCGCCGTCGGTGAAGACCGGTTCAGTGCCATAAACGGAAATGGTTTCGGCATAGCAGGTATGGCCGAGCATGCCCAGTTTAAGTTCGGTGGCTTCCTCCAGGGAACATTGCGTCAATACCCCTGGGCGACCCACCTGAGAGCCAATCAGCAGCGCGATGGCATTGAACGGCGCATAACGCGCTACCGCCACCGTGGTTTCCTGTTCGTCGAACCCGCGAAATGCGCCTTCGGCGGCATCGGCGGCAATCTGTACCGGGTTATCCTGGATATTGGTGACATGCGCTTGCTGAGAAGGCGTACGACGAGCGCGCATTTTCTGCATCGACATCATCATTTCCACGACATTCATTTGCGACATTACTTCGACGATTTTCGCCGGCGTCATGGCGGTGGTCAGTGGGATAATATCGGCGCGCGACACATTGGGATCGCAGAGCATATTGGCCAATTTGACCGAATCCATGGCCATGACTTCTTCGGAACGGGACAAGTTAATGCCGTAATTGGCGATAAAGTGGTCAATTAAATCAAACTGGGCACGCGGTTTGCCGTCCAGTTCCGTGACTTTACCATCGACGATTTTAATCGAAGGTTTGGGGTCATTGGGGCTTTCCATGGCGATAAAGCCTTCTTCGACCCATTCTTTGACGAAACCATCCTGATTAACCGGACGTTTCGCCAAAATTTCAAAGCGCTTGGATTTCATGCCATCCTCCGTAATGAATTAGATATAAGACGGCCGATCGTTTTTCGGCGCCGAACCAAGCGTACCGAGCAACGTCTTACCGATTTCACGGGCCGAGATCACGGCTTGGCGAACTGCGCCGGAATCGCCGGAAATCACCAAAATGACTTCATTACTGAAACTGGTCCCTTTGGCCGGCGAACTGTAGGACACGACATCCACATTGGCGGACTTCACCGCGGTATCGGCCATTACCACGCCGATGGCGGCCGGGGCGCCGACAATCACGCCGCAGGCTCTACCAATAGGGGCGCCGAAGGCTTTTTCCAGCGCATAGCTGGCGCGGGCGCTGTACTGCAATTCGATGTGGCCGGCTTCATTGCCGTAAACATCGCCAAAGGTCCGATCCAGTTCCTTCAGCGCGACCTCGACGGCCCGTTTGACGTCGGAGACGTCTTCGCCGCCTAAAATGATCAACGAACCGTGACCGGCGCCGCCTTTGGTATCGCGAGCCAGTTCAATGGCCACCACTTCGGTATTGGTGGCTTTTACCGCTTCATCCGCCGCCATGATATGCGGGCCGGCGCCGGTACGGGCGCCCAGGATGCCAATTGAGCGATAGTGTTTTTCCAGCTTCATGGCCGACAGTACCGCGCTGTCGACATTGGCTATCACCAAACCTATGGTGTCGCCAATGGCTGTCCCGACAAATTCTGTCAGGTTACAGGTGTTTTCCGACATATTTTCACCTCGATCCAAGGGAGAGTGAGAAGTAGGCGCCGAAGCGTCCCCACCGATTTTTTCCATCACCTGAGCCAAAATTTGGTCGATGACCTTGTCGGTGTTCATTCTTTAGGTCCTTTAGGCAAAAACTTCTCCACATCCGCATGAGGGCGCGGAATAACATGAGTCGCTACCACTTCGCCAACGTTGGCCGCGGCCACGGAGCCGGCATCGGTGGCGGCTTTCACCGCACCAACATCCCCGCGTACCATTACCGTAACCAAACCAGAACCGATTTTTTCATAACCGACCAACAGCACGTTGGCCGATTTCACCATGGCATCGGCCGCTTCAATGGCGGCGGTCAGACCTTTGGTTTCAACCATGCCCAGGGCTTCTTGTTGCATTTTTTACCTCGACCAATCATTAATATGCTTTGGGTGTCCGATGGAAAATATAACCATATGTCTTGAAAATTAATGGCGGAGTTTGCATAAAAAATAGAGAAATGATTAGTTGTTCGATAACAAAAAGTGGCTATAACTTTTTGGCAAACAGAGCCAGGGCGGCGTTTGCATGGACTAAGACAATAACAATTATTAATTTTCGTCTCGGCATAATTTAATTATTTCACTTGCTGGAAAAAAAACTTTGTGATTGCAACGAAAGAGTGTTTATTAGCAGATAAAAAAGCATAATAGCGAAAAATTAATATTGTATGGAATGACCTAAAACTAGGTGTGGTGCGGCCTGTGGCTGGATCGATTCTTAAAAACAATAGTTGGACGCTAATTTATTGCTAATCAGTATACTGAATTTTTATGCCGCTATTTTGTTGCAAAAAAAGTTAATTGCAAGCGAGATCTCATTTGATGGATAAATATCTTCCCCATACTCTACTCGGGCATATAGCTTAATAAATGTCTACTCCCTGGTTGCCAGTAATAATATCTGTCGCTAGGCGGAAGCATATGCCCTAATAATTTGAGTCGTAGGAAGGCGGCGACGCGACTTGTCGCGGCCCCATTAGGGGCGAGGCCCAGTGAAGGGCCGAGTATTGCTAACGCACCTGCAACTTGCATTATGACGGGTATAACTGTAAATCACTTCATATAGGAAAATACTATGAGTGAATCCCTTAAATCTGTAACAGGGCCATGCGTTGCTGAATTTCTCGGCACCGGATTATTTATGTTTTTCGGCACCAGTGTACTCTGCGCGGCAAAAGTGGCTGGCGCCACCTTTGGGCTGTGGGAAATCAGCGTGGTGTGGGGACTGGCTATCGCTTTGGCGGTCTATCTAACCGCGGGTATCTCCGGCGCTCATCTCAATCCGGCCGTCACCATCGCGTTTTGGTTGTTTGCCCGTTTCGATGGTAAAAAAGTGGTGCCCTATATCCTGGCCCAAACGTTCGGTGCTTTTTGCGGCGCGGCGCTGACCTATCTTCTCTATCACAATTTATTCACGGTCTTCGAACAAGCCCATCACATGGTGCGCGGTAGTCCGGAAAGTCTGTTTTTATCCAGTATCTTTTCCACCTATCCAGCGGCCGCCATTAGCGTGGGTCTGGCGGCAGTGGTGGAAATGGTCATCACTTCCATTCTGGTTGGGTTGATTATGGCGTTGACCGATGACGGCAATGGCGTACCCAAAGGGCCGCTGGCGCCTTTGTTGATCGGCGTGCTGATCGCGGTCATTGGCGCAGCGACCGCACCGCTGACCGGATTCGCCATGAACCCGGCTCGTGACTTCGGTCCAAAATTATTCACCTATTTCGCTGGCTGGGGCAACATCGCCATGACGGGCGGCAGGGAAATCCCGTATTTCATTGTGCCGCTTATCGCACCGGTGATCGGTGGTATCTTGGGCGCAGCCATTTATCGTTATTGCATCACCAATAATCTGCCTAAGGCCGTTAGCCCGGCGCCGACGGACCGGTCTTCCTCGGTTTCTCACGTCTAATCCGCGCAGCGCGGGTATAAACCATCACGGTCAATAATTGCCGTGATGGTTTTTTTTGCCCTTTAGTGCGATCACTGGGTAAACGCAATAATTGTGTGTTAGAGCACATTATTGCATGATGCAAAAATGATTTAATCCAATATAGATGTACGCTTTTTCCGGGGACGAAGGAGAGCGTTATTGTGTTGCTTCCTTGATATTAAGCCGTTATCTTTTCATCTGCCCGATGGAAGTGACGAATAGATAGCTTTTCCTTTTTTGTTACTGAATCATTAATTATAAGTGAAGCGCGAGAGGCCTAATATGAATTCCGGTAGTTTCATGGATTCAGAATTGATCAACAAAATCGCGCAAGACTTTGCTAATGCCACCGGTTTGGCGGTTGTGGTGGTGAATATTCATGGTGAGGAAGTATCGGATTTATATCACTTCACCCCCTTTTGCCAATTGATGCGGCAAGATCCTGAAATGAGTCAGCGATGTCGCATGAGTGACCGGTGCGGCGGTCTGGAAGCATCAAAATCCAACCAGCCCTGTATTTATCGGTGTCATGCCGGGTTAACCGATTTTTCGATCCCATTGCTTATCAGCGGTCATTTGGTCGGTTTCGTGTTATGCGGTCAAGTGCGGGTACACGACACCGTGGCTTTGCCATCCGTGCAAGAATGCATCAGCTCCGCCTGGCGGACCGATTATCAATTCACTGAAAATTTTGAGAAAATTCCGGTTGTTGACTTTGATCGTTTGATCTCGTCCGCTGATTTGCTCAAGATGATCGTTGATAATTACCTCAAACAGCAACTGGAAGTGGTGATGTTCAAGGAGCATGCCGGCGCCACTATTGAACGAAAGACCAATGCGCCCAGCCAGCACGATAGCAAAATGAAGAAAGCGCTGCGATATATCGATAGTCACTATTCCGACGATTTGCGTCTGGAGGATGTGGCGGCCATGGTTTATCTAAGTCCTTATTATTTCAGTAAAATATTTAAAAAATATCAAGGTATTGGTTTTAATGCCTATGTCAATCAACTGCGCATGCAAAGCGCCAGGCAAATGCTGGAACAAAGCGATTGGCCCATCGCCACCATTGCCAGAAATCTCGGATTTTCACAGGCCAGCTATTTTTGTAAAGTATTTCGTCAAACTTATCGCATTACGCCTCAGGCTTATCGCGAGCAGCGTCTGCTGCCGCCAAATAATAAAGATGTCGTTTCTTTATATAATTAACTCCCCGTCTTATTGGGATATTTTTTTGCTGGGAATAGGTCACAAACCTTATTAGGTGTTCGATCCAGATCTCATTTCACTCCATTGCTCAGCACTATTTATTGTTATTGCAATTTATTGGCGAAAATTGCGCCTGGTGTTGATTTGCCCCGGCATTGCTAATAAAGCATAACTAAAAAGTGTTATCGTCAACCAATAAATTACAAATAAAACGCCGGTGGCGGACATTTTTTTTGATCCGAAAGGGGGTATATTCTTCCGTAGATACTTTACATTAGTGACAGTGGCCGGTTGCAGCGATGGTGTCGTACGCAATCGACCCTGAAAATGTAGATGCCCGACAGCTTTCGAGCGCAGCTAACGCGGCTGCGGCGTGAAAGGTGCGGGGTATGAATGCATTCAGGTTATACGAGACGTGCGGCAAGGCGTCTCGAGGGAAGGAGGTGGGAATCCTCCGCAGCCCCCGCTGCTGTGAAGCCGACAATTCCGAAATAGCCACTGATCGATGATGATTGGGAAGGTTCGGAGGAGGATGACGCTAAGCCAGAAAACCTGCCTGATTGCGCTTGGCCTTTATCGGCACGGTAACAACTCCTTCGGCGGGAAGCGAGTTGTCCTATCAATATTCCGCAGGGTCTGATCTGACCTGCGGTTGTTGCTTGTGACAATTCCTATCGGCGCCACCGGGGCTTAACGGGATTAAGATGAAAGCGATACTCATCGGTGGCGCGCAAAGTGGAACAGGTAAGACCTTGCTTACACTCGGATTGCTGCGGGCTCTGGCGCAGCGGGGTCTACGTGTGCAGCCTTTCAAATGCGGCCCCGATTATATCGATACCGGCTGGCATCAGGCGGTGAGTGGCATACCCTCGCATAATCTTGATGCTTATATGCTTGATTCGCCAACGTTAAGCGGGTTGTTCAATCGCCACATGATCGATGCCGATATCGGTATTATCGAAGGGGTCATGGGCCTTTATGACGGGCTGGGCAGCGACGGCTCCCTGTGCAGCAGCGCCGCGCTGGCCAAGCAACTGAAAGTGCCGGTGATTCTGGTCATCGACGGTAAAGCGGTTTCCACCTCGGCGGCGGCCACGGTTCTGGGTTTCAAACTGTTCGACCCCGACGTGCAAATCGCCGGGGTGATCATCAATCGGGTATCCTCGGACAACCACTTCAGATTAATCAAATCGGCTATTACCCGGTATTGCCATCTCCCGGTATTGGGCTATTTGCCGCCATTGCCGGACTGGAATTTACCGTCGCGGCATTTGGGCCTGATTCCGGCGCGCGAACTGGAGCGCAGGCAAACGCAATGGGAGCAGTTGGCCGCCAGTGTCGAACAACATATCGATTTGGATACATTGCTTGAATTGGCCGAATGCCGTCCCGTTCAAGGGCGGCTGCCCGCGCTGCCAACCGATGAACGTTACTCGCGACTGACCCTGGCGCTGGCCGACGACGAGGCTTTTAATTTTTATTACCCAGACAACCTGCAATTATTGCGGGAGCTCGGCGTGCGCATCGTTCACTTTAGCCCGCTGCATGATTCCGTGTTGCCGCCATGCCAAATGATTTACCTTGGCGGCGGTTTTCCGGAAATGTTCCCTACGCAATTGGCGGACAATCGGCCGATGCGTCAGGCGTTGCTGCGCGCCGGACAGAACGGCGTCGCCATCTATGCCGAATGCGGCGGCTTAATGTATCTGGGCGCTGCTTTGATTGTTCAGGACGGCGCCAGTTATCCCATGGTGGGGCTGCTGCGGGGCTTCAGCCGCATGAGCCAGGGTCTTAAGCGCTTTGGCTACTGTGAGGGCCGGGCTTTGGCCGACAATCTCCTGGCCGCCCGGGGCGAAACCGTACGCGGGCACGAATTTCATCACTCCGAATATTTCACCGATGAACCGCCGCTATTCAGCATGAGTAAAATCGCCGCCAATGGCGACGTCAGCCAGTGGCCGGGGGGATACGGCGGCGGCAATATTCTCGCCAGCTATCTGCATGCGCACTTTTATCAGCGGCCGGATTTATTGCGGCGCTGGCTGGATTTGGGCTGCCGGCAATTATTGCCACAGACATCATGTCCGCTGGAAACAGGAGCGCGGACATGCTGAGTCTCAGCGCTTTCATCGTCGGCTATTTACTGGATCTGGCTTTGGGCGACCCGCCGCATTGGCCTCACCCGGTACGTTGGATGGGCAATGCCATCACTGGCCTGCAACGGCTGATTCGCCGCTATTGCCGCAGCGAACGGCTGTTGTATATCGGCGGCGGGGTGTTATGGGTTGTGGTGGTCGGCGGAAGTTGGCTGGCGACCGCCATCTTGCTGCGGTTGCTGGCGTTTAGCCCCGGCCTGCACTGGTTCGCCGAAGCCTGGTTAACCTATACCCTATTGGCGACCCGTTGTCTGCGGGACGCGGCCATGACGGTTTACCATGCCTTACGGGCCGGGTCGTTGGAAGAAAGCCGCAAACAACTCTCCTATATCGTCGGCCGCGATACGCAAGATTTAACCCGGCCGCAAATCATGCGGGCGGTGGTGGAGACCGTGGCGGAAAACAGCATCGATGGCGTCATTGCGCCGCTGTTCTGGCTGTTTATCGGCGGCGTGCCGCTGGCCATGGCTTATAAAGCGGTCAACACCCTGGATTCCATGGTGGGTTACCGCACGCCTAAGTATCAGGCGATCGGTTGCGTCTCCGCCAGGCTTGATGATGTGGCCAACTGGCTGCCGGCGCGCATAGGCTGGATGCTGCTGGCCTTATCGGCGGGACTCTTGCGTTTGGATGGCCGCTCGGCCTGGCGTATCGGGTGGCGTGATCGCTATCAGCATAAAAGCCCGAACTGCGCCTGGTCGGAAGCAACGGTTGCCGGGGCGCTGGGCGTCCGTTTAGGCGGGCCGAACAATTATTTTAATCAGCGGGTGGAGAAACCCTGGATTGGCGAGGAACGGCGTGAAATCGCCCTTGAGGATATTTCCGCGGCCATCCGTTTAATGTATGCGGCTTCAGGTCTGATGCTGGTTTTGCTATGCCTGCTGCGTGTCGGCGCGGCCGTTTTTTTTAATGGGGCCGCAGGTATTTAACACGGCAGTATTGTTAACGGGGTCGCTTTTCACCAGGGTCAACTATCGGAGTGTTGATAAGCATGAGTTATATCAAACAACCGCACGCTATCGAAGAGGCCAGTTTCGACATTATTCGCGGGATTATCGCCCATGAACGGCCCGACTACCGTTTTGCCGATCCTTGGCAGGAAAAAATCATCCTGCGCGCCATCCATACCAGCGCGGATTTCGACTGGTTGGACATCCTGCATTTTTCCGCCGACATTTCGCAACGTATCGTCGCCGCGTTGCGTCAGGGATGTACGCTTTACACCGACACGACCATGGCGCTGTCGGGCATCAATAAACATGATCTGCTGCGTCTGCGCTGCCAGATACGCTGTTTCATCGGCGATGAACAGGTGGCGGAACAGGCTCGCGCGCAAGGCATTACCCGGTCGATGGCGGCCGTGGATCGGGCAATGACCGAACCGGGTCAACGGCTGTTTGTGTTCGGCAATGCCCCGACGGCATTGTTCCGTTTGCTGGAGCATTGCGCCAACGGTATTCACGATCAGCCGGCGGCGGTGATTGGCGTGCCGGTGGGCTTCGTAGGCGCCGCTGAATCCAAGCAGGCGCTGGCGCAAAGCGAATTGCCCTGTATCGCCGCCCTGGGTCGCAAGGGCGGCAGCAATATTGCCGCGGCGATAGTCAACGCCATCCTTTATCAGTTACGGGAGGGATAATGGACGAGGTGATCTGGCATAACGGCAAGGCCTATCGCAAAGGCTACACCACCGGTTCCTGCGCCACCGCGGCGGCGAAAGTGGCCGCCCTGATGTTATTGCGTCAGCAGATTATCGACAATGTCTCGATCGTGACGCCCTCCGGCGCCGCCTTGCATTTGAATGTCGAATCGCCATTGATTAGTCCCGATCAGGCCACGGCGGCCATTCGCAAAGACGGCGGCGACGATGTGGATGCCACCGACGGTATGCTGATCTTCGCCAGGGTGCGCCTGCGCAATGATTCGGCCATTAATATTGATGGCGGTGCCGGCGTCGGCAGAGTCACCCGTAACGGTATCGGCCTGGAAATAGGCCAGGCGGCCATCAATAAAACGCCACGGCACACTATTGAAACGGCGGTCCGTGAAGTGATTGGCCCGGAGCGCGGCGCCGAGGTGGAAATTTTTGCGCCCGAAGGCGAAGCGCGGGCGCGGAAAACCTATAACGGCCGGCTGGGCATCCTTGGCGGCATCTCCATCATCGGCACCACCGGCATAGTGACGCCGATGTCCGAAGAAAGCTGGAAAAGCTCGTTATCGCTGGAGCTGGGCATGAAACGCGCCGAAGGGCGCGAGCGTATTATCCTGGTGCCGGGCAATCACGGCGAGCGGTTTGTCGAACAGCAGCTTAAATTGGACCCCAGTGACGTTGTCACCATGAGTAACTTTGTGGGTTACATGCTTAAGGAAACCGAGCGGCTCGGCTTCAAACAGGTCTTGCTGGTCGGACATTTCGGCAAGCTTATCAAGGTGGCGGCGGGTATCTTTCATACGCACAGCCATATTGCCGATGGCCGGATGGAAACACTTATCGCCTGGTTGGCCTTGTGCGATGCGCCCCATGAGCTAATGCACCGGGTGGCCGCCTGCCTGACCACCGAGGAGGCCATGGTACTGATTGATGAGGCGGGTTGGCAGCGGGTTTATCAGGCTATTGCCTGTCGGGTGGCGGAACGGATGAATGAATTGTTCCGTTATTCCGCGCAACCGCCGCGTTGTGATGCGCTGTTATTTGCCTATGATCAGCGAGTATTGGGCAGTAGCCGGCCGGTCGCGGAATTAACGGAGTCATTTCGATGAAAAAGGGACGTATTTCAAACACTGCGCGACAACTTGATGCGGTTGAAATGAACGTCGGCAGCGTACTGCCCGATGCGATTAAAACGACGTTCAGAAGCTTATCGCCTAAGGCGGTTGACTCGACTATCAGCGGCTCCGGCCCGGTTATCCCGGAACCGGATGTTTTGTCGCGCCATGCCGCCGATGATACGGGCCTCGTCGTCGCTGATCTTTGCGCCGACATTGAGCGGTCCTTGATGGCCAGGCATTTAAGTGACATTGTCACTTCCGGCGCGACCACTTTGACCGCCTTGAACGCCGCCATTAGCGTCGTGGGCTTGGGGCCGGGCAACAGCGACTATTTGACGCCACGCGCCGCGCAGCTGATCAAAGCTTGTGACGTCTTGATCGGCAGCCCGCGCCAACTGGCCTGTTTCCCGGCATTTCGCGGCGAGAAACGGCCGCTTGATGCTTCGTTGCCCTCTCTGGCCGCCTGGTTATCCGCTCATCAGTGGCAATCGGTGGTGGTACTGGCTTCCGGCGATCCCATGCTGTACGGCATCGGCGATTTCCTAAGCCGACATTTGCCGGCCGGTTCGCTGTGCATCGTCCCCGGTATCAGTGCGGCGCAGTACCTTTTTTCGCGTCTGGGATGGTCGATGAATGATGTCTATCTCACCAGCAGTCATGGCCGTCGGCCGGATTTTGAATTTTTACTGCGCCACAGCAAGGTAGCCATGATGACTGATCGCATTATCGGACCCTATGAAATCGCCCGGGAAATTATGACGCGCAATCTGCGCCGAACCCTGGTGATTGGGGAAAATCTGTCTTATCCCGACGAGCGGATTCATATCCTGCCGCCCGAAGAGGTTGCACGGAATTATGCAATGAACGTAGTGGTGATCCTGGATGAAAGATGAAGCATTCATCCGCGGCCCGGTGCCCATGACCAAGCGTGAAGTGCGCCTGATTGCGCTCGATCGCCTGGAATTGGCCGGGGCGCAGTTATTGATCGATGTGGGCGCCGGTACCGGCAGCGTCGCCATCGAAGCCGCTTGCCGCTTTCCGGGGTTGAAGGTGGTGGCGGTGGAACGCAATGCCGAGGCGCTGACGCTTATCAGCCAAAACTGCCTCAAATTCAATCTTACCGACGTGGACATTGTCCCCGGCGAAGCGCCCCTGCCATTGGCGGTTCGCGCCGATGCGGTTTTTGTCGGCGGCAGCGGCGGCCACCTAGCGCGGATCATTCCTTGGGCGGCCGAGTTGTTGACGCCGGGCGGACGATTGGTGATTAACCTCATTTTGCTGGAAAACCTCAATGAGGCGCTGGAATGTTTGAACATCGAGGGATTCAGCCGGCCGGAATGTATCCAAATACAGATTTCCGCTCTGGCTCAATTGGGCAGCGGACATTTTTTCAAGCCGAACAACCCCGCATTTATTATTTCCTGTCAGAAGGAGAAAACTCATGACAGAACACTTTGACCCTCGGTTGGTTTGGTTTGTCGGCGCCGGTCCGGGCGACCGCGAGCTTATTACGCTGAAAGGCTATCAATTGCTGCAGCAAGCCGATGTTGTGATTTACGCCGGATCACTGATCAATCCGGCGTTGCTGGAATACTGCAAACCGGAAACGGCGTGTTATGACAGCGCGGGAATGACGCTGGAACAGATTATCGCGCGCATGAGCCAGAGTATCGCGGAGGGTCGGTTAGTGGTCCGTCTGCAAACCGGCGATTTGTCATTATATGGCTCCATCCGTGAACAGATTGAAGAGCTTGGTAAACTGAGCATCGGCTTTAGCATTGTGCCGGGGGTCAGCGCTTTCCTTGGCGCGGCGGCACAACTGGGCGTGGAATACACTGTGCCGGAAGTGTCGCAAAGTCTGATAATCACCCGGATGGAAGGGCGTACGCCCATGCCGTCGCGGGAGTCCCTGGAAGCGTTTGCCGCCCACCGTACCTCCATGGCTATTTTCCTCTCGGTACAAGCTATTGAGCAGGTGACGCAACGGCTGATAAGCGGTGGATATCCAGACGATACGCCGGCGGCGGTGATCTTCAAGGCGACCTGGCCGGAAGAAAAAATCGTGCGCGGCACGTTAAGCGACATTGCGGCACAGGCGCGCGCGGCCGGCATAGGTAAAACCGCCTTGATCATGGTCGGCGCCTTTATGGGCGACGAATATCACTATTCCAAACTTTATCAAGCCGGATTCGCTCATGAATATCGTCAAGCCTGAATCGGTTGCCCTGTTTTGCCTGACGCCGGGGGGGATAAAGCTGGCGAAACGTTTGGCCGCGCAACTCCCCATGACCTGCTTTACCAGCCAGAACCTGCTGGAACCTGGTTTCGAGCCGTTTCGCGGCACGCTATCGCAAACGGTCGCCGACATATTCAATCATTACTCGGCATTGATCTTTGTTTGCGCCACCGGGCTGACGGTACGGGTGATAGCGCCGCTGATCAAAGATAAATTCAGCGATCCGGCCGTAGTGGTGCTGGATGACCAGGGTCACCATGCCATCAGTCTGCTCTCGGGACATATGGGCGGCGCCAATGCGTTAACCCGCTATATCGCCGAATTGATCGGCGCGGCGCCGGTGATTACCACCGCCACCGACGTCCATCAACTGGCGGCGGTGGATATGCTGGCCCAGCAATTGAACGCCACCATGACTGATTTTCGCCAAAATTGTAAGAAACTCAATCAATTATTGGTCAGTGACGGCAAAGTTGGTCTGTTTTGGGATCAATCATCGCTGGACAAGGTAAAAATGCATTGGTCCGAAGAATATTGCGATACCCGCGGACTGATCCTGGTGACCGATCTCGATGATTTACCGGAATTGGACGCACTGTTGTATGTCAGTTTGCACGATTCGGTCCCGTCGTTGCCTGTGCCGGTCTACAAACTGGTGCCCCGTTGCGTCGTGGCTGGTATCGGGTGCAAGCGCGATACGCCGCCGTCGACGGTTTCCCGGCTGTTGAATCAGCAATTGGCCAGTCAACATATCGATCCGCTGGCGTTGCGCGCCATCGGCAGCGTTTCGATTAAACAAGATGAACCGGCGTTGCGCCATTTGGCCAATAAATGTTGCGTGCCGTTTGAAATCTTTTCCATCGATATCCTTAAACCGGTGGCGGCGCATTTCCCGGTTTCCGAATTCGTCCGCAAAATCACCGGCATCGGCAGCGTTTCACAGCCGGTCGCCTGGCTGATGAGCAACGGTTGCCTGGTGGGCGAAACATTGCGTACCCAGGGTGTCACCATCACATTAGGAGTGTCCTGTTGATGCTTTACGTCATAGGTATTGGTCCTGGAAACGAGGCCGCAATGACCCTGGAGGCGATCGACGCCATCCGCGATGCCGAGATTATCGTCGGCTACAAAACCTATACCCATCTGGTAAAACACCTGACCGCCGACAAGCAGGTGATCAAAACCGGAATGTGCAAAGAGATAGAACGCTGCCAGGCCGCGTTGGATTTAGCCGTGGCCGGCAATAAGGTGGCCTTGATCAGCAGCGGCGATGCCGGCGTGTACGGCATGGCCGGACTGATCCTGGAACTCACCACTCAGCAACAGCTGGATATCGAGGTGAAAGTGATAGCGGGAGTGACGTCAAGCACTGCCGCGGCATCTTTGTTGGGCGCGCCCTTGATGCACGATTATTGTCACATCAGCCTGAGTGATTTGATGACGCCGTGGCCGGTGATTGAAAAACGAATTATCTGCGCGGCGCAGGCGGATTTTGTCATCTGTTTTTATAATCCGCGCAGCCACGGCCGGCCGGATCATCTGGCCAATGCCTTTACAGCGTTGTTGCGCTATAAGTCCCCGCAAACGCCGGTAGGCGTAGTGCGGGCCGCCGGACGTAAAAAACAGGAAAAATGGTTGACCACGTTGGGCGAGATGGACTTTGAACCAGTGGATATGACTTGCCTGGTTATCGTCGGCAACCAAGCCACCTATTGCCGTGATGGTTTGATGATCACGCCGCGCGGCTATCAGGTCTGAACGGCGGCGGGGATGGAAAATGAGGCAGATTAATATCCTGGGCGGAACGTCGGATGCGTTGGTTTTATGCCGGATGCTTACGCAACATGACATCCCTTACAGTTTGTCGGTGGCGACCGCCACTGGTGCGGCGCTGGCGGCCGATATCGGCGGCGCTAGGCAGGTGGGCCGACTTGATACCGAAGGCATGGTTGACTGGTTGCGCACCGCTCACTGGGTTATCGACGCCTCGCACCCTTACGCCGAACAGGCATCTCAGACCCTGGCGGCAGCCTGCCGCACGCTGGGATTGCCGCTGACGCGCTATGAACGGCCAAGCGAAATCGACGCCATCCATGATGCGGGCCTATTGGCCGTAGACAATATTGAACAGGCTTGCGCGGCCGCGGGGCAATTCGGTCAACGCATTCTGCTGACCACCGGCAGCAAGCAATTGGCCGATTACGTGCGCTTGCTGCCCGGCAAAACGCTGATTGCCAGAGTCTTGCCGGTGGCCGATGTTGTTAGCCAGTGCGCGGCGCTTGGACTTGGGGTCAATCACATCATCGCCATGACCGGACCGTTCAGCCGGGAGTTGAACCTGGCCTTATTGCGCCAATACCGGCCGGATGCCGTGATCACCAAAGAGTCGGGCCGCGAAGGCGGTTATGCCGAAAAAGTTCAGGCATGCCTGGATGCGGCCATCCCCTGCGTGGTGATTCGCCGCCCGGTAATGAGTTGGTCCGAGGTCATTCATTCGCCGGATGAATTTGAACAGCTTCTGAATCAGTGGCTTGCTGCAGCCGATGCGGGTCTTTAAGGATAATCCATGAAAAAAGCGCTATTAACCGTCAGTTTCGGCACCACTTATCGTGACGCGCGTATTCGTAATATCGATGCCTGCGAGCAGCGCCTCGCCGCGGCTTTTCCTGATCGCACTCCTTTTCGCGCTTTCACGTCGGGGATGGTGCTTCGCAAGCTGGCGCAGCGCGACGGGCTTATCATCGATTCGCCGCCGCAGGCGCTCGAAAGACTCTGGCAGGAGGGGTATCGCGATGTGGCGATACAATCCCTGCATGTTATCAATGGCGATGAATACGAAAAAATCATTCATCACGCCGCCCAGTGGCGCGGGCGATTCGACGCGGTGCATATCGGCGCGCCGCTGTTAAACGATCAACGGGACTATGCCCGGCTTATCAGTGCATTACAGTCGCAAATGCCGGCGCTGGCCGCGGATGAGCGGGTGATATTCATGGGCCACGGCACCAGCCATTATGCCTTCGCCGCCTATGCCTGTCTGGATCACATGCTGACCGCACAGGGCATTCCGGCGCTGGTCGGCGCGGTGGAAAGCTACCCGGATCTGGATTTGCTCATCGCGCGGCTCAAACAACAGCCGGTACGACGTATTCATCTTATGCCCTTGATGTTGGTGGCTGGCGATCATGCCATCAATGATATGGCTTCCGATGCCCCGGGTTCTTGGAAAAACCGGCTGGAACTGGCTGGCTACCAATGTCAGTGCTGGTTACAGGGGTTGGGTGAGAATATTTTGATTCAGCAATTATTTGTCGATCACTTGTTGGATCGGGTTCCTGAAGAGGTGATTTCATGAGCGGCAAAATTTATGCCATTGGCACCGGGCCGGGCGCCGCGGATTTGATCACTGTTCGTGGCGCACGCACGCTTGCTGCGCTGGATGTGCTGTATGCCCCCGCTGGCCGCAAAGGCGGCGATAGTCTTGCGCTGACGATTGTGCGCGAATATCTGACCGGGCGGGCGGTGATCAAATCCCGCCACTTCCCCATGAGCCAGCATGCCGAAGAAAAAAACGATGTCTGGGATACGGTGGCCGAGGAAATGGCCGCCGACGCGGGCAACGGCCTGCAAGTGGGGTTTATTACCCTTGGCGACGCCATGCTTTACAGCACCTGGGTTTTTCTATTGGCCCGATTGCAACGGCGGGTGGCTATTGAAATTATCCCCGGCGTAACCTCGTTTGCCTGTATCGCCGCCCGCGCCTTGATGCCGCTGGCAATGGAAAGCCAGTCGCTGGCGGTGATGGCCTGTACCGATGATGAAAGCGCCCTGGAAACGGCGCTGATCGCGCATGACTGCGTGGTATTGATGAAAGTCTACGGCCGTTTCGCCCGGATACAGGCGCTGTTGCGACGGTTGAATTTGCTGGACCACGCATTGCTGATGGCCGATGCGTCACTGCCGCGGGAGCAGTGTTTTCGCGCCCTGGGCGAACTCGCGGCGGACCAGGCGTTGCCGTATTTCTCCACCATTATTGTCAACAAAATGTGGCCTGCCGATAGGTGATGCATACGTCGCCCGGATTCAGGGCGGATGAGAGTCGGGGTCGTCGTCCTGCGGGATGTGTTTCGGCTGGATGGGGCTTACTGGTTATACAAGGGGCGAAGATGGCGAATCGGTCATCTTGCCCGGAGAAGCAGTTATGACACTTTCGATAATGTTGCAGGGTACCGCCTCCGACGTGGGTAAAAGCGTCCTGGTGGCCGGCTTGTGCCGGATTTTTGCTCAGGATGGTCACCGCACCGCACCGTTTAAAGCGCAAAACATGGCGCTTAATTCCTGGATCACCCGAACCGGCGCGGAAATGGGGCGGGCGCAGGTTTTCCAAGCCGAAGCGGCGGGTATTGAACCCGACGTCAGGATGAATCCGGTGCTGCTGAAACCGACCAGCGACAGTAAAGCGCAGATTATTGTTATGGGCGAGGCGCTCTGTCATATGGACGCCATGGATTACCATCAATACAAACCACAGCTGCGCGAGCGGGTCGGCGAAGTTTACCGCAGCCTGGCGGCGGAGTATGACATCATCGTATTGGAAGGCGCCGGCAGCCCGGCCGAAATCAATCTGCGCGATCGGGATATCGTCAATATGGGCATGGCGCAACAAGCCAATGCGCCCGTACTGTTGGTGGCCGATATCGATAAAGGCGGGGTTTTCGCCGCGATTTACGGCACCTTGGCCTTGTTGCGCCCGGAAGAAAAGCGGCGGGTCAAAGGGGTCATCATTAACAAATTTCGCGGCGACGCGGCGCTATTACAGCCTGGCATCGCGCAAATTGAAGCGCTGACCGGCGTACCGGTCGTCGGGGTCATGCCCTGGTTTGATGAACCGCTGGAAGACGAAGACGGCGTCGCCCTGCAAGGCGATAAATATCGCCAGGATCTGGGTTGTGATCTGGATATTGCCGTGGTGCAACTGCCGCATATCGCCAATTTTTCCGATTTCAACGCTCTGGCCATCCAACCGGATGTGCGGTTGCGTTATGTCAAACGCGGCATGCGCTTGGGCGTTCCGGATCTGCTGATTATCCCCGGCAGTAAAAATACCGTGGGGGACTTGCACTATCTACGCGAGAACGGCATTGAAGCGGAAATTCGGCGCGCCCATGAACAAGGCGTGCCCATTATGGGGATTTGCGGCGGTTTCCAAATGTTGGGCCGGCGGGTTACCGACGGCATCGAATCGGGGATGGCCGACATTGCCGGATTGGCGTTGCTGGACTGCGAAACCCATTTTGAGCCGCGTAAAATCACCACGCAGGTTGAGGCTGAACTGCTGGGCCAGGCGTCGGGGATTTTTGCCGTAGGCGCAGGGCTTGGCGTCAGCGGGTATGAAATACATATGGGGCAGACGACGCTGGGCGAAGGCGTACGGCCTTTTGCCCGGCTGACGCAACAAAACGGCCAGCCATGGCAGCAAGACGATGGCGCCATTAATGAGCGGGGCGATGTGGCGGGCAGCTACATTCACGGTCTGTTTGACTCGCCGATATTTAGCCGGGCATTGCTCGATGCCCTGCGGCATCAGCGTGGGTTAAGCGCGTTGGGCATTCCGGCCATCGGCTGGCATGAGCGCAAACAGCACTCTTTTGACGCACTGGCGGAACAGATGCGCAAGCATATTGATATTGCGCGTATTTATGGAATCATGCGCGAGCCGCAGACGGTGGGAGAACCCGTATGATTCTGGTGACCGGCGGCGCGCGCAGCGGTAAAAGCCGCCTGGCCGAAAAGCTGGCGCAACAGCAAGACGGCCCGGTACTGTATATCGCCACTTCCCAGGTGACCGACGAGGAAATGGCGCGCCGGGTGGAACAACATCGGCGCGACCGTCCCACGCATTGGCTGACGTATGAAGGGCATCGGGATTTGCATCAGGTTATCCTCGACCGCCAACATCAGCTCGCGGCGGTGCTGTTGGAATGCGTTACCACGCTTATCACCAATCTTTTATTTGATCTGGCGGGGGATACGCCGCCGGAAGCCATGGATTTCGACGCCATTGAACACCATGTGAACGCGCAGATTGCCCAACTGCTGGACGCCTGCGCCGAAGCGGAATGCGAAGTGATTCTGGTGACCAATGAGCTGGGTATGGGCATTGTGCCGGAAAATCTGCTGGCGCGACGGTTTAGGGATATCGCCGGACGGGTTAATCAACGCCTGGCCGGGCAGGCCCGCGATGTCTGGTTGGTTGTTTCCGGCATCCCCTTGCATATCAAGGGCGATGGCGTTCATGGAGCAGTGTTATGAAACAGTTATTCGCCGCCATGCAGTTTATGACGCGGCTGCCGGTGCCGGCCAGTTGGACGGCTGACCTGCCGGTGGATTCTTATGCGCGCGGCATTTTCTGGCTGCCGGTGGTGGGACTGATGGTCGGCGTCCTGTGCGCGCTGGTTTTTGATCTTGCCCAGCATTGGTTTGGCATTCCGATGGCGGCTTTACTTACCGTGGTGGCTAATGGCCTGGTCACCGGCGCTTTCCATCTCGACGGCATGGCGGATACCTGTGACGGCATATTCTCGGCGCGTAAGCGTGAACGTATGTTGGAAATCATGCGCGACAGCCGTATCGGCACCAATGGCGCCTTGGCGCTGATTTTTGCCGTCGCGTTGCGCATGGCGGCCATCATGGCGCTGAGCCAGGATATGATGGGGGCGATCCCGTTTATCGTTTGCGCGCCGGTGGTTAGCCGGGCGCTGGTCAGCTTGTTGATGTATCGCCAGCATTACGCGCGCGAAGAAGGTATGGGAAATGTTTTTATCGGCAAAATCAGCGGAAGCGGGTTTGTTCTGACCCTGCTGGTCGGCGTGTTATTGACCCTGGCGATCGCCGGACTGACCGGCGTCGCCGCGGCATTGGTGGTCTGCGCGCTGGCTTTTGGTTACCGAGCCAAGATCAATCATACTCTGGGCGGCCAGACCGGCGATACCCTTGGCTGCGGCATTGAACTATTCGAATGGCTGTTTTTCCTGGCTGCGCTGGGACTGGCAAGATGATGGCGGCCAGTACACCGGATAGCGGACGAGGGAGCTCTGGAGCAAGTCCGATAATTGCCGGAGGATATCCCGCTTGCGAACCGGTCCGCCGCCGGCTGTCGGCGAGGGCAACGGCATGAATCTCTATCTGGTCCGTCATGGCGAAACCCAGGCGAATTGTGACGGTGTTTATTGCGGCAGCAGTGATCTGGCGTTGACGCAAAATGGCCGCTGGCAGGCGCAGCGCGTGGCCTGGCAATTGGCGGAGGTGCCGTTTGACCGGATTCTGACCAGTCAGTTGCGCCGTACCCGTGAAACGGCGGCTTTCGTGCGCCCGGATTGCCAGCCCGAAGGCCAGCCGGCCTGGAATGAAATGTCTTTTGGCGAATGGGAATTACGCCATCATCGCGACTTGCGGCAAGACGATCCGAAACGTTATCAAGCCTGGGTGGACGACTGGCAACATACGCCGCCGCCCGGCGGCGAGAGTTTTACCGATTTTTCCCGGCGGGTGATTGACGCTACTCGGAATCTTATCCGCGATGAGCGGCCGGGCAATACCTTGTTGGTGGCCCATCAGGGCGTATTAAGCGTCATGCTGGCAACGTTGCTGGGATTGCCGGCTACCGCCATGTGGCATTTTGCCTTTCGGCAGGATGCTTATGCCCAACTCACCCTGACCGAGGGATTTTGTGTCGTCAACCGTTTAAATGATAGCGGCCGGAAAACAGACCGTTGACCCCTTTTCTGGAGATTATATGAATACATTGCAGCAGGTTATCGATGCCATCCGGCCGCCGGATCAGGCCGCCATGACAGCGGCGGAACAACGCCTGGACGGTTTGCTCAAGCCGCCCGGCAGCCTGGGGCGGCTGGAACTACTGGCTATTCAGCTGGCGGGGATCATGCGCGGCCGTCCACTCAGCTTCGAGCAAAAACGCATCATGGTAATGATTGCCGATCATGGGGTGTTCGACGAAGGCGTAGCGGTGACGCCAAAAGTGGTCACTGCGGTACAGGCGGCGAACATGGTCAAAGGCATTACCGGCGTCTGTGTGCTGGCGGCCAATGCCGGCGCGAAAGTGATTGCGGTGGATATGGGCATTGATATCGCGCAACCGTTGCCTGGTCTGGTCAATCGTCGTATGGGCAAGGGGTGCGCTAATATTGCCCGCGGCCCGGCCATGAGCCGCGCGGAGGCCGAACAGATTCTGGTTGTCGGCGCGTCGTTGGTGGCGGAACAGGCGGCACAAGGCGTAACGCTGTTCGGCGTCGGCGAGTTGGGTATCGCCAATACTACGCCGGCCGCCGCCCTGGTCAGCGTATTGTCGGGATGCCCCGCCGCTGATGTGGTAGGGCGAGGCGCCAATTTACCCATTGCGTTGCTGCAACATAAAACCGACGTGGTGGAACGCGCCATTGCTATCAACCAGCCTGATCCCCGGGACGCCATCGATGTCCTGGCGAAAGTCGGCGGTTATGATCTCGGCGGCATGGCCGGCGTGATGTTGGGCGCGGCGGCGGCGGGACTGCCGGTTATCTTAGATGGATTTTTATCTTATGCCGCCGCGCTGGTTGCCTGCCGCATTGCCCCGCAAACCCGCGCTTATCTGATTCCGTCCCACCTCTCGGCGGAAAAAGGCGCCAAAATCGCTTTGGCTCAACTTGATCTGCGCCCGTATTTCGATTTGGAAATGCGGTTGGGCGAAGGCAGCGGCGCGGCTCTGGCCATGAATCTGGTTGATGCCGCCTGCGCGATGTACAACGATATGGGAACATTGGCGGCCAGTGAAATCGAGTTGCCCGCTAAATAAGAGGAGCGCCGCATCGCCAGGCGGCGCTTTTAACATGGTGACCCGTTGCGCCAACGTCTTGCCTGAGCCGCATGGCGACGTTCATAGGGTTTAGCCTGGGTGGCATAAATGGCACTTGCATTTTGATAGTGACTAATTCATGATACTTGCATCTTGATAGTCACTATGCGGAATGCCGATCATGCAAAAAACCGATTTCAGCGCCATGCCTTGTCCCATCGCCAGAAGTCTGGGCAAAGTGGGAGAATGGTGGAGCATTCTCATCCTGCGCGATGCCTTTTGTGGCTTGACGCGTTTTTATGAATTCGAATCCAGCCTGAAAATTGCGCCCAACATGCTGACCCGCCGCTTGAATGACCTGGTGGAAAGCGGTTTGTTGGAACGTCGGCAGTACAGCGAAAAACCCGTACGTTACGACTACTTCCCGACCCAAGCAGGTTGGGATTTCCGGCCGGTTTTATGGGCATTGATGGCCTGGGGCAATAAGCATTTCGCCCCGGAGGGAACCGCGTCGTTACTCATCAATCGCCACACCCAGGTTCCGGCGCAACCGGTGCTCATCGATAAAGTGACCGGCCAGGAAATGACGCCGGAAGACTATAGAGTTGGCCCTGGCCCCATGGCCAGCGAACAGATGCGCTATCGCTTGGATTTCTTGCGGTTGAAGCAGGACTCCGGCGATGCCAATTTCCGTTTCAATCCACCCCCCAAAAACGTTAACGAGGCGTGCTGATGAAAACGCTCAAACGGCATGGCGTCAAAGTTAGCGTGGGGTTGGCCGTAGCGCTGGCGCTGGCGGGTTATGGTTATTATTGGTGGACGCAAAGCCGGTTTATCCAAACGACGGACGATGCGTATGTGGGCGGCGATATCACCACCATCAGCGCCAAAGTAGCGGGATATGTGGCTAATGTCGCGGTAAAAGATAATCAGGCGGTGCGGGCCGGCGAACTTTTATTGAGTCTCGATGATCGGGATTACCGGGCCGAACTGGCGCGGGCGGAAGGCGAGGTGGCCGCTCAGCAGGCCGCGCTGGTCAATCTGGCTTCTAACCGCAGTTTGAAAGAGGCGATGATTGAACAGGCAAAAGCCACCCTGGCCGGCGATGAAGCACAGATAGTGCGAACCCGGGCGGATTGGGCGCGCTATAAATTGTTACAGCAGGATAATGCCGTTTCCGTGCAAAGCATGCAAAAAGCCGAGGCGGATTATCAGCAGGCGCAGGCCGACGGCCAGCAGGCGCAAGCCGGATTATTGGCGGCGCAGCGCCAACTGGCGGTGATCGACAGCCAGAAAGGACAGGTCATGGCGGCGTTGCAACAGGCGGTCGCCGGGCGCGACCTGGCGAAGTTGAATCTCGATTATACCCAAATTCGTTCGCCCATTAATGGCGTGGTCGGCAACCGGCGGGCCAGATTGGGCGCCTGGGCCGGGGCGGGCAGCCAAATGCTGGATATTATCCCGGCCAAGGGGCTGTGGGTCGACGCCAACTTCAAAGAAGATCAACTGGCGGATATGCGTCCCGGTCAGGCTGCCACGGTGCGAGCCGATATTCAGCCGGGACGGCTGTTTCATGGAACGGTGGTCAGCCTGGCGCCGGCCACCGGCGCGCAGTTCAGCGTACTTCCCACGGAAAATGCCACCGGTAATTTTACCAAAATTGTGCAACGCGTTCCGGTGCGCATTGATCTGGATTACACGGACGGCACGCTGGGATTGCTTCGCCCGGGCCTATCGGTTACGGCGGCTATCGATAGCCGGCTTGAGAGGCAGCCATGAGCGCGGTGACCGCCGCGCCGGCGCTGTCTGCTGTGGCGGCGTTGCCGGATGGCATGACGCTCAAGGGCAAAATATTTGCTTTTTCCACGCTCTGCGTCGGCATGTTTATCGCTTTGCTTGATATTCAGATTGTGTCCGCATCGCTTAAGGATATCGGCGGCGGGTTATCCGCCGGCACCGATGAGACGGTCTGGGTACAGACCGCTTATCTGATTGCCGAAATCATTGTGATCCCGCTTTCCGGCTGGCTGGCCCATGTGATGTCGACCCGTTGGCTGTTTTGCGTATCGGCTGTCGGCTTTACGCTTTCCAGCCTGCTCTGCGGCTGGGCCTGGAATATCCAGAGCATGATCGTATTCCGGGCGTTGCAGGGTTTTCTCGGTGGTTCGATGATCCCGCTGGTATTTACCACCGCTTTTATCTTTTTTACCGGCAAGCAGCGGGTTTTCGCCGCCGCGACCGTCGGCGGCATCGCTTCGATGGCGCCTACCCTGGGACCCACCATTGGCGGCTGGATTACCGATAACTATTCCTGGCACTGGTTGTTTTTTATTAACCTCGTGCCTGGCACCTTTGTCGCCGTCACGGTTCCCTTGATGGTGAAAATCGACCGTCCCAATCTGTCCTTGTTGCGCGGCGCCGATTATCTGGGCATTGTGCTGTTGGCGCTGTGTCTGGGTTGTCTCGAATACACGATGGAGGAGGGGCCGCGCTGGAATTGGTTCAGTGATGGCACCATTACCGCCACCGCCTGGGTTTCCGGATTGTCAGGGCTGCTGTTTGTCTGGCGCACGTTGACTTTCGCCCGGCCGATTGTGGATTTGCGAGCCTTGAAAGAGCTGAATTTCGCGCTTGGCTGCTTTTTTTCCTTTATCGCCGGCGTTGGTCTGTTTGCGACCATTTATCTGACGCCGCTGTTTCTCGCTCAGGTCAGGGGCTTTAGCGCGCTGCAAATTGGCGAGGCGATCTTTTCCACCGGCATCTTCCAGATTGTAAGCATTCCGGTGTATTCGTTCCTGGCCAACCGTATCGATCTGCGCTGGCTGTTGATGTTCGGCCTGTCGTGTTTTGCCTTTTCCATGTGGAGTTTCACGCCCATGACCCATGATTGGGGGGCGAGAGAGTTATTATTGCCTCAGGCTTTTCGCGGTATGGCGCAGCAATTCGCTATCGCGCCGGTGGTCACCCTAACTCTCGGCAGTCTGGCGCCGGAACGGCTGAAAATGGCATCGGGCTTATTTAACCTGATGCGCAATCTGGGCGGCGCCATCGGCATCGCCTGGTGCGCGACATTGCTCAATGACCGCACCAATATGCATTTTTTCCGGCTGGCGGAATATCTTACCGCGCCGAACGAGGCAATGAACGCCATGCTGGCTACCTTGCAAACCCATTTCATCCAGCTTGGCTACGACAGTCCCAGTGCCGCAACGGCGGCGTTGCACCAGCTTTGGGCCATGACATACCGCGAAGCCCTGACATTGACTTTCAGTGATACCTTTATGGCCATCATGGCATGTTTTCTGGTCGCCGCCGCCATGGTGCCCCTGATGCGAAAAGTCGGGCGTCCCGCGGGGCCATCATCCGCCCATTAAGACGCTATACCCGTCATAATTCGAGTATATGAATGACCCGGATGTGGCAGAACGGGCTACCCTCTCTTGCTAAATATGACCGGTCATATCTATAATCGGGCCGTTACTGTTAGCAAGACAAGAGAAGTCAGCCCATGGCAAGACCAAGCGTACGCGACAAAATTGTCGATGCCGCCCTCCAACGTTTTCACACCCTTGGATTCAGCGCGTGCAGTGTACAGGATATTGTGGATACCGCCGGGGTGCCTAAAGGGTCGTTTTATAATTACTTCAAGGCCAAGGAATTGTTGGCGCTGGAAGTATTGCGGATCTACGGCCAGGATTGTAACCGGGAAATTCTTAACGATAAGACGTTGCCGCCCATCGAGCGTCTGCGTGGACATTTCGAGTACATGGCCGCTTATTTCGCTGAATTCGGTTATGACAAAGGCTGCCTGATCGCCAATCTGGCGGCTGAAATGTCCGATAATACGCCCTTGCTGCGCCAGGCCATCAGCCAGTCATTGGATAAATGGACCGCTGCCGTGGCGGCCACCGTACATGAAGGGCAATTGGACGGCAGCATAGTCGCCACGCTGGATGCGGAAAAAATGGCCCGTTTCATCATCAACAGTTGGGAAGGCGCGGTGGTGCGCATGAAAATCGCCCGTTGTCGTCAACCGCTGGAAGATTTTTTCGCCATTGCGTTCCCGTTGTTATTGAATCGCGTCAATGCCGGCTAAATTGCCACCCTGAGGGACTGAAATTTTGCTTCGCTGTTAACAGAGAGGGCGTTTATGAATTCATCCCGTCAGTTGCACCTGGGCGCGTTTATGCGGCCTGTGAGCATTCATACCGGCGCCTGGCGTTACCCCGGCGCTTATCCCGATGCCAACTTTAATTTCCCTCATTTGCGTGAATTCGCCAGACGATTGGAAGCCGCCAAGTTCGACGCCTTTTTTATGGCTGATCACCTGGCTGTGCTGAATATGCCGGTAAATGCGTTGAAACGCAGCCATACCGTCACATCGTTCGAGCCTTTCACGCTCTTATCCGCTTTGGCGGGCGCCACGGACAAAATCGGATTGGTGGCTACCGCTTCCACCACCTTTGACGAGCCATATCACATTGCGCGTCGTTTTGCTTCGCTTGATCATATCAGCGGCGGCCGCGCCGGATGGAACATCGTCACCACCGCCAATCCCGACGCCGCCTTGAATTTCGGCTATGACAGCCAAATGGCCCATGATGCCCGCTATGTCCGCGCCCGTGAGTTTTTCGACGTGGTCACAGGATTGTGGGACAGTTTTGCTGACGACGCCTTCTTATGGGACGTGCAACAAGGTTTGGTTTTCAATCCCGACCGTTTGCATGTGCTTAATCACCGAGGCAAAGCCTTCAATGTACGCGGCCCGCTTAATATCGCGCGGCCGGTGCAGGGCTGGCCGGTTATCGTGCAGGCCGGCGCTTCGGAAGCGGGCCGTCAGTTGGCGGCGGAAACCGCTGAAGTGATCTTCGGCGCCGAAGCGACGCTGGCCGGCGGCAAGGAATTTTATGCCGATATCAAACGTCGTATGCTGGCGCTAGGCCGGGATCCTCATTCATTGAAAATTTTGCCGGCCGCCTTTGTGGTGGTTGGCGAGACCGTGGCCGACGCCCGTGCGAAACGCCAACATCTCGATAGCCTGGTACATTATGATAGCGGCATAAGCTCGCTTAACGGTATGCTGGATTATGATGTTTCCGGCTTCGATCCCGACGGACCGCTGCCGGAAATCCCCGCCACCAACGCCAGTAAAAGCCAGCAGCGCCGTATGATTGATCTTGCCAGAAACGAACAGCTTTCCATTCGTCAATTGGCGCAAAAAGCGGGCAGTTACGCCGGATTGGCGTTTGTCGGCACACCTGAAACCATTGCTGATGAAATGGAGCAATGGCTGAGTGAAGAGGGATCGGATGGCTTTAATGTTATGTTCCCCTGGGTGCCGGGCGGGCTGGAGGAGATGGTCGATCAGGTTGTGCCCGTACTACAACGCCGTGGTTTGTTCCGCCAGGATTACACGGGCGTCACATTGCGTGACCACCTGGGATTACCGCGACCGGAAAATCAATTTTTTCCGGCTGACTGAAAATATTATCGGTCGTTAATAAAAAGAGGTTGACTATTAATACGACCGGTCATATTGTTAGTGCATGGTTATCTTTTGCGGAGAATAGCGTGATGAATCAGGAACTCATAATTCGGGACTTGCAAAACTGGCTGGATAAAAATTTGGATAAATCCTTGTCGCTTAATGACGTAGCGGCAAGATCAGGTTATTCCAAATGGCATTTGCAGCGGATGTTTCGTGGAGTGACCGGCAATGCGTTAGGCTCCTACATTCGTACTCGCAGACTTTCACGGGCTGCCAACGAACTGTGTTTGCACAATCAAAGTATTCTGGATATCGCATTGCAAAGCGGGTTTGATTCCCAGCAATCGTTCAGCCGGGCTTTTAAACGGCAATTCAGCCAAACGCCTGGGGCATATCGCTCACAAATGTCTTATGCCCATCAATTTGGCGAGTATACCGATTCCCGTAGGTACGAAGATAATACCAATCCGGTTCGCACTGAAGAACTGCAATCGGCCTGGTAATGATAGGGTACGGAAGTGTTCAGCCCAGTAGGTATGAGACTGGCACAATAGGCGGGACCGGCTGGGCTGGCGCGGTCCTGGCTTATTTAAACAAATTCCTGTTTTATCTGGTCCAAAATCTGGCTTAGGTGTTGCCGCTGTTTAGCGGTAATGTCTTCGTCGCCGGAAAATCCCGCATTTCGCATAATCAACTCATGCAGTCCCACCAGCCAATCGTAGATATAAAGCGCGGTAGTATTGGTGGGGGTCAACGTCAGTTTGGTCAGCCGGTTTGCGCCATTCCAGTCCACCGCCTGTTTTTCCGGGCGGGTAAAAATCTTATGACCGGTATTGATGCGGCTATCAGGGCGCAGGGCTTCATCCATCTGCTGGAATCCCAACCAGGAGACAAAATCTCCCAGTACCGTCAGCACCTGGCTGACCTGGCGGTCCGCCTGGCTTTCGCTGGACAATCTGGCGGGAGTCGAATCAGTCGGCACGGACGATAACGCGCCGGCGATATTCAGCCGGACACTGGCGATAATCAATTCCTGCACCAATAACTCGATGGTGGGTTTATCCATTCCCAACAAAGCCAATAAGCTCAGGTTATCCGGTAAGCTGCGAAGATGATTGATCCAATAGCCATACACATTTTTGGCATAAGCCTTCTCATCGGGCTGATCCACCGGCAGCAGATCGCCAGACGTTGGCGGGGCGCTGGCCGACACCGGCGTATCGCGGAATAAATCGATTTCAACGCCAATGCCGAAATGACCGGTCGCCGCCGATGACGAAGGGCCAATGTCATGACTTGCTGGCGTAAGACCATTAACCGCGGCATTATGCTGTTGTAAATAGAGCAGGGTTAATGCCTCACGGGTCGGCAATAATTGCTCCAGCATTTCACCGTGCACGCCTGCGCGGGTTTGCAGGGTTTTCAGCAGGCGCTCGGCAATCGTCCGTTTATCGACGGGCTCTTCGATGCCATCGGGGCGGTACCAGGTGGCAAACAGATTTTCCAGCAATTCGCGCCGCAATTCTTCCCACTGTCGAATAATATGCGTCAGCTTGATATCGCTGCGCATTTCTGTTGACAGATAGGATGCCATCCGTTTTATTCCCCGCTCATCCACTGCCAGCATCGTGCCCCAACTATCACCCGGCTGACCGACATATCGCTGCACGGCCTCGTCAAAATTCACACCCTGGGTGACGCGTTGATCGAAACCGGTTAAGGCCCAAATCAGACCCGGCTTTCGCCCTGCTCGCAGTTGGGTATTTTCACCCTGGGTCTGTTTGACCCAATAATCCAGAGAACGCGAGATAACTTTGGCATCTTGCCGATCGCCGGCCGCGGTGCAAACCAGTAATAGCTGATTTTGCTGCCGATCAGCATAATATTCCAGTAAATAGCGGCTTTTTGCCCGTTGGATGGCCTGGGCGAACGGTGAAAGAACACCCAAAGCCAACTCTTGACGCATCGATTCGTTCGCTGGCGAGTCCAGTCCGCCGCCATAGCCGGGGAAATCCAGTATATCCACTTGCTCAAACAATGACTCCCTGGCGGGCGACAATAATGGAACCCGCAATTCAACGCTGAGCAAGGTCAATTCCGCCACCGAGAGCGTCACTGGTTCCGACGCGCCGTGACTGAGCATCGGTCTAACCTGAATATTTTCATCGGCGGCGGTATCTAGGCGGGCAAGTCTCGACGGGTTAAGAATGCCATCGGCCGGAAGCCAGTCATCATTCACCAGTACACTGCGCGGCGCTAAAATAGTGACCGCACAGGACAGTGATTGTAACGCCTGGGCAAAATGGCTATAAAAAGCGGTTAATTCACTGCTTTCTTCCCATAACAATGAGAACAGCCGGGCACGGTCTTCGACCGCCAGATAGGGCGCCAGATCAATCGCCGCCGGCCAGAAACGAACGGCCAGACGCCGCTGACGTTGCCGATCATGGCGGCCCAGAAAATCCCATAACGCGATTACCTGTTCGCTAGTCATACCCGCCACCGGTTCAGCCAGGCGGCGCGGTGCAATTTTTTTCAGATGTTCGCTAATCGCCAGTTCGTCGGGCAATGCGGGACCGGTTTCACTCTGGCGGCCTTCCAGAAACGCCAAGGTCATGATTTTCCCGATGGCGGCTTCATCAAGCAACGACAAGTGCACCGGAAAATGCGGGTCGCCGGGTTTCACCTGGCGGCTAAAGCGGATAACCAAGCCGGCGGATTGATTATCCGGATTGATTTGGGTCAGGAAATCCAGAGGTTCGCCCCCGAGGTCCATCTCCAATTTGCCATTTTCTCCCGCCATCAGCGCCGAGATAAGATGGTTTTTACCCGCTTGCGATCGGCCGAAAAAACCAATGCCGGCGGGTTCGCCTACAGCGTCAAGCCAGGATTGAACCTTGTTGCGGCTGCGGTGTAACCGTATCAGCAGGCGATCTGCTTCCATATCCAGACGCGCCGCGCTTGGCCGGGTCCGTTTAATCCAATCGGCTGACTCATCTATACTATGTAGCGTTGTTTGTAGCTGACCGAGGAAAGGGATTGGCTGCAGCATCGGTGAAGATGGCTTCTTCATTTTCTGTATACACTCCCGCTATCGATCCAGTAATAGGTCATGCCCGATCCGTTATCAGCTAAAGTATTCAAACTGAGCCGCAATTGGTCCAGCTGTACCGGCTCGCCATTTTCCAGTACCGCTTCCGCCAGTTCAAAACGCTCAGGTTCAATTTGGTTGGCGCCGGCCGTCACTTTTAGTTTAATCCGCAGCGCATTATTGGCAGCTACTTTCCTGGCCAGCTCTTGATCGACAATCGATAAGATATACAGTGGCGAAGCTGGCCAGCGATCATTATCCAACTGACGAAATCCCAGGCACAGTGTGCCATGCATAATAAAATCGACCCGCGAATCCAAGTTAAAACCCGGCGCATCGAGATTGATATCGTGGTAATAAACGTTTTCGGTCAGCAAGGCGCGGTGGCTATCCAACATTCCCAGGTACCGCAAGGTCGAGTAGGCTTGGAAATTGCCGGTATTAAAGTAAAAACCGGGCAAACGCAGATTAAGCGCCAGCAAGCATAGCATGGCGCCGACCGCCGCGGTGGATTTTGGGTTATCGATTCGCCCGGCGATACTGTAAGGATACCAATCACTGGTGTGATAGCCGTCAAGAGATAAAATGCGATTGATAGGCAAGGGCTGTAAATGCCTGAACAAGGCCTGAATGCCGGGGAAACGCGACGGCCGTCCGGTCAGCAGCAGAATATCGCAGCTATAAAGGGACACCACTTCCGACAATGAGCGCAAATAGCTGATGATCGTGATCCGATCCGATAAAAATTCGCTATGCAACTGGTTCAGGTTAAGCACCAGCGGCACTTGCAGAATATCGAACAAATTCAGGTCGGTGCGCAGTTCGCGCTTCACTTCATTATTGATGTATTCCAACACATTGGCGGTCGGCGGCTGCGTCAGCATCTCGGCAAAAGTGGACTCTATTTCGGCATTGCCTTCCAAGGGATCAAAACCTTCGTAGGTTTGCAAAATAGCACGACCCAGCGGCATGAATATCTGTAAGGTCGCTTGTTGCCGCAGCACCGCTTGGCCGTCGTTGCGTCCCTGGCTGCCAAAAAGTCTGCTCATTAATGTCTCCGGGTTGGCAAGACCGGATTTTTTCAACGCCGCTTGTATGGCGGGTAAGACGTAAAGCTGGATGATGTCAAACAGAATATCGTCGCCGGCTACCTTGAAGCCTTCCCTGAACAACAACTGAGGATTGATTTTGTTTTTGCCGGCACTGCCGGACTCCAGCCGGTAGTCAGTGATGGCCAAATCGGTGGTGCCGCCGCCAATATCAATGGACGCGATACGCAAACTTTTCCCGCCCGTTTTATCCACGGGGGTCTTATCCGGCCGCGCCATACTGGTGAAAAACGCTTCGGTACGGCCGGCGAAATTCACCTGGGCTTCGTTATACAAATAAACCATTTGGCCGCAAGTGGCTTCATCCCATTCCATTTGGACCTCGGGCACCGGAACGCGGCTTTTCGCCCGCTGGCGCGGCGTGTCGAAATCTTCGTCGGCCGGATGCCAGCCCATGGACTTCCAGACCAGACCGATCGCCTCTTTCATGCGTCGACGGAAAATTTCACGTTCCGGTTTTGGCAAGGCCGACGGCAAGGTCAGAATAATGGAGCGTATTTGGCGCGGCGCGCTGGAATGTTGCATTTTCAGTCGCTGCGCCGCGCTGTTTATCTGCATCAGCGCTTGGGCCAGCAGTTCCGATAACATGAAGGTCATCAGCGCGCTGCGGCTGTAATGCGCGGAAAACACCGGCAAGCGGTCATCCATCGGCAAGCCATATAGCGGTTGGCCTTCGTCGTTGATCAAATTGGTCAACGGCATCGCGCTGGCGGGGGGTTCCACTGATGAGTTCACTCGGGCGCCGCTAAAACGCCATCCCGGAGCGTAACTTTCTTCGTCCCACAGGTAACGGCGGGGACTGGAGATGCCGGTTGATCCTTCGGTGCCCTGGCGCATAAGCGCCATCCGCACCGCTTCCTGGCCGACTCGGGTAATGGACGGCCAGACAAAAGCATCCTCACGGCCGCTTTCCACTGAAAAATTTTCTTTGCCGAAGCTGGATTGCGCGAATTCGACCCGGCTTTCAAACAGTTCGTTATACAGATATTCAGGTTTGCTGAGATCGCGCAATTGCAATTCATAGGTGTGCGCTAAACCGTCGTTATTGCCGACATGATCTTCCACCAGGATACCGCAGGTATGGGTATTGCCCACATCCAGGATCACGTCCACGTTAATAGCCGGTTCCTGCAATGTGCCGGCGCTGATTTTAATTTCCGGCACGTTCAATTGACTGCCCAGCATATGCAGTACATTGAGATAATGCGCTTGATACTCAAAGGTTCTCAGCGCCAGTCCGATTTCACCGTTGTTACGCTGTTCATGCAAGGCCGCCTGCTGGCTGAAAACTTCGCGCAACCACCCATCGACCCAGGTCTGATCAAGAAAATCGCTTAATTCTTCGTTGTGATAAGCCAAGGCAAAACCGATGCCGGTTTTACAATCATTTTCATTGAGCGCCAGCGACTCGCTGATTTCACCATGGGAATAAACTTTGGTATCAAATGCCATACAGACCCGGTGGGTATTGCCCGCCTGATCCGGGGTATCTAAGGCGACTATCCTTACTCTGGCCCAATTGTCCGGCCCATCCATGAAATTACGCGGCGGATTGAAACGAAAAAAAGGCAACGGTAGCCAAATATTTTCCAATAACGCTAACGATTGTTCCAGGGAAAAACTGAATTCCGGTTTGACCACTTCGGGTGAAGAACCCGCAGGCCCCAACAACAGATATTTGTTGGTAGGTTCATGATAAGTGAGAAGCAACAATGGGCCGTTGACGCTTTGGCGCACAAATTTGGTTGGCCGATCAGCTTCGATGACCGGCTTTAGACCAAAGTCCAAAAACTGAATACCGCTGTCTTTAATCAGCGCGATTTTCTGTTGATAATCGGTGAGGTGGGCCAACATATTATTTTTCATTTTCGCGCTTTATCGTTGTCTGATAAATCTGATCGGCGTTGTAGCGTCCTTCACAATCAGCAATACCGCTATTTGTTTGTTTGCATGTAATTTGCGGTATCTGATAATTGGTGCCATCGCTGCAACGCGCCTTAAGCTGGCTGACCATCACCAGATTACCCGATTTCATCATGGCGGCACGGATATCGGTCCGGCAGCTTACGCCATTGCCATAACGCAGTCTCGCCAATCCCCTGCCGTTTTTCAGTTGAAAATGAAAACTGGGCAGTTTGCCTGTCGCCGGATCTTTATTGTTGACGGTGACCTTCCATAAGCCATCAAGGAATGTTGTCGAGCCGTCTTTAACTGCCTGGTTTGGCAGTCTTAACGCGGTCTTATCCGCCGAGAGGGCATCCGTTGGCGCGGGCAGCGACGAATTCGCTTCGGCGCTGGCGGGCGTTTTTATTTCTGCCGGGACGGGTTTAGATTTGCTGTCATCGGCAACCGGGCTGGCATCGATCATCTTGTCGGCCGAAGGCGCCGGATTGATTGCCGTCACAAGCTGATGGCTGCTATGGGGCGCCTCGGTTTCTGGCGTTTTGTCCGCTACTGGTTGCGGCGGCGTTGAAGCCAGCATTCGGGGCGAAGGGTTTAACATCGGCTTATCGGTATTCACGGTCGGTAAAACCGGAGCGCTTTGTTGATTTTCTGTTGTTCGCCCCCCAAAGTGGAAGGTTAATACGGCCAGTATCGCTATCGCGGGCGCGGCCCACCATAATCGCCAGTGGTTGAATTTTGTCGCTGGGGACTGTTTATTTTTTTTCGATTTTGCGCGATTTTTCGATTTTGCGCGATGCGCTGGTTCGGTGGATTCGTTCTGCTGTTCAGTCAAACGGAAGGGCTGGCTCGAGTCGTAATCTTGCTCAACTTCCCGGAAAAGTTCGGCCGATTGGTTTTGCTGCTCAGTCTGGCGTGGTTGCTCTTTCACTTCTTGAACCGTCTTGACCTGCGGCGGCGGGGCAGCTTGGCTCTCCGGCGCTTCGATAGGGTCCAATCGCGTGAAATCAATCAGCGGTTCATCTTCGGTAATCATGTCGCGCAGGCAGTCGAGCGCATCACTGCGGGGTTGCTGCTCGATCTTGACGAATCCCCAGAAAGTTAGAACCGGTTTGCCGCCCACCAGATAAACATAGTTTTGATCGGGAAACTGCATGGTTTTCGCTAGCAGCATACCGAACAGTTTATGCCCGGTTTTCTGCGCTTTCTGCGCTTGCCGGCTCATATCAGCCACTGCGGTTTGGCAGCGATCCAATATACTGAGCGCCGATTTTCGCTCACTATTGCTAGCGGCCGCCCAAGAGATTACCTTGCCTTTGACGGGCGAATACCAATCAAGACGATCACCTTGTTCATTAGGTTGCGGGATAGCTAAGCAGTCAAGTATTTGTTGCTGCCGCCTCAGTCGTAATGTTTCCCTTAGTTGCAGTGCCGAGGAATACACCGGTTGCCCGTCTTCGCCCAACGCGAGGACATCAGCCAAACTTCCACTGCGTAAAAATATTTTTGCCACGCAATCGAGATCCATTTTGAGAGAAGTTTTAAGCAGAAGCAAAAAAAAAAGGCGCTAGCTGCGACAATATATACTTTAGAGCGGATGGGGAGGAATCAAACGGCGGAATAAGCAATAAAAGCTATAAATATTCGAGCTATCAACTTTGATATAGAAGAATTTTCGCCATAAATAGCTGCCAGGCGAAATATGGCCGGCAGCTGAAGCACCATCTTATCAGACCAAGGCCGGATAATCCGTATAACCAATGCCGCCTTCAGCATAGATTGTATCGCTGTTAAGCGGGTTAAGCTCAGCGTTCAATTCAAATCGTTTCACCAGGTCGGGGTTGGCGATGTATTGTTTGCCGAATGCCGCCGCATCGGCCGCGCCGCTGCTGATCAATTTTTCCGCGGTCTGTTTGGTCAAACCTTCATTGGCAATCCAGGCGCCGGAAAATTGCTTGCGTACCAGTGGACCGATCGGTTCCGGCAGATCTTGTGATTCACGGGCAAAAATGAACGCCAACTCACGCCGGCTCAGTTCCTTAACCACATAGCTGAATAATGCCTTGGGGTCGGAATCATGCATGGAATAGGAACTGGACATCAGATTGAGATGCACGCCGATACGGTTCGCCGGCCACACCTTTAACAATGCGTCTACGGTTTCCATCAGAAAACGCGCGCGATTGGCAATGGAACCGCCGTATTGATCCGTACGTTTGTTGGAACCGTCATGCAGAAACTGGTCGAACAGATAGCCATTTGCCGCATGGATTTCAACGCCGTCAAATCCAGCGTCCCGCGCGTTGATGGCCGCCTGGCGAAAATCTTCGACAATACCGGGAATTTCTGCAGTTTCCAATGCGCGCGGCACCACGTAAGAACGGATTGGCCGTACGGCGCTGACATGGCCTTCCGGCGCTATGGCGCTTGGCGCCACGGGCAGTTCTCCGTTGAGATGCACCGGGTCGGAAACCCGGCCGACATGCCATAACTGACTGACCATTTTACCGCCGGCTTGATGAACTGCATCGGTAATGCCGCGCCAGGCTGCTATTTGTTCTTTCGACCAGATTCCCGGCGTATTGGGGTACCCCACGCCCTGGGGCGATACTGACGTGGCTTCAGTGAAAATCAATCCGGCGCTGGCCCGCTGCACATAATATTCTTTGGTAATCGGACCGGGCACCCGGTGCGCCAGTGTGCGCATACGCGTTAATGGCGCCATCACAATACGGTTGGCCAGCTCGATGGCGCCGATCTTTACAGGTTCATATAGCGTTGACATATATTTTCTCCTTCCAAAAGGTCATTGAAGGATAGGAGTATCCGGCGGTCCGGGTCTACCCATAACGGGCGGTACGTCTGACAATATGTGGTATACCCGATCAGACTCGGATGGCGGCGTCAGGCGCATGTTTGCGACGAGGCGGCTACAGCGACTCTAAATTCAGCGAACACCTGACCCGTTCCAGGTGGATTTGGGAGTAACGTCTGGCCGAGTCGGCATCGCCGCTGATGATAGCTTCAGCGATATGCTGATGATCATCGTTGAAAATGAGCAACTTGGTATGGTCGGCGTAGCGATCATCCAGATGCAGATAAGGCAGATTGATGCGGCGATTCCATACCGTGGTGCCGATTTCATTCAGAATGGGATTTCCGGCCATATTGCCGATAAGTAAATGAAATTCGCGATCCAACCGGTAAAATTCGCTGATATTATTTTGCGTGATATTCAGTGTCATATTGTGCACCAGCCCCTGCAGTTTTTCATGACGGCTCGCGTCTCCCGTCTTGGCGGCCAGATAGGCCAACTCGCTTTCAACGATACTGCGTGCTTGAATAACATCATATTGATTATAATGATAAGAGGGTGCCGACAGACTTTCCGTTCCGGCTGTTTGCGAAATAAACACTCCGTTGCCTGAACGAATCTCGATCCAGCCGGATAACTCCAATACGATTAGCGCTTCCCTGAGCGAGGCGCGGCTTACGCCCAGCTGTTTGGAAAGATCACGTTCAGCGGGCAGAGCTTGTCCGGGGCGAAAAACCCCATTATTAATCATGGAGATCACCACGTTGGCAATCTTCTGGTAAAGTCTTTCCGACTTTATCGTGGGCAAGTCCATACTTCACTATCCCCTAAATATAAACAAACAGCCCATACGACCAAGCGTTAATGACTTCAGACTTTACCATACACGTTATAAGGAGTTAGGGTATTTTTTCGTGCACTGATGCCAATGCCGGCATGAGTTAATAGAAAGCCAACTGTTCCTGCCGTCGTCTGACAACCGAGACCTTTGCAATCAGGGCTCATGCAGGAACAGCGTCAATATATTTAAATCAATGCATTAATTTTTAGATATCTCCCCGGATTCGCGGATAGATCTTTTACTGCCGCCGGTATTTCTTCCAGTGACAGTGTTTTGCTTATTATCTTGTCGGCGGGAATAATACCTTTGGCTAGCAGCATCAAAGCTTCCGGAAATTCGCCTTTACTGGTTCTTGAACCACGAATATCCACTTCTTTTAAAGTGATGATATTCGTTGGGAGCAAAGTTTCAGCATTAGGCCAGCCGGTGAACGCGATTCTGCCGGCAAATGAAACATAATCCAATGTATTTTTTATCGCCGCGTTGGCACCTGAAGCCTCCACGACCACTTCAGCCATCCTTCCCTGAGTGAGCCGTTTGATTATTGCTATTGCATCGCTGGCGGCGGGATTGATAATATTCTCGATTCCCAATGAACGGGCGTAATCTAAACGCTCTGGTACAATATCGATCAGAATAGGTATGGCTTTATAGTGTAATGCGACCAATGCCGCCAATAAACCAATAGTGCCGGCGCCAATAATAACGATATGTTCTCCGGCGATTAACGTGGTCCGATGTAATGCATGCAACGCAATGGTGAGTGGTTCTGCCAAAGGAATCGCTGCCAGCGGAATATTGTCCGGAACTTTGTGCAACAGATTTGCCGGATGTGCGAAAATTTCCCGCATACCACCATCAATATGCACTCCGATAACCTGCAAATGTTCGCAACAATTGGTGCGGCCAATACGGCAGGGATAACAATGCCCACAATAAATATAAGGATCAACGATAACCCGATCCCCCGGTTTTATGTTCTCGGGCAGCCCTTCACCGCCCTCGATAACCGTTCCTGCCACTTCATGGCCGATAATACGCGGATAGGAAACCAAGGGATTGATGCCGCGATAGGCACCAATATCCGAACCACAAATACCCAGAGACTCAACCTTGATCAGCGCCTCATCGGCTTTTTTAACTGGATAATCAACATCCTCAACACGGATGTTACCTGCTGATGCCAGAAAAACGCTTTTCACTTTTAACATGATATTATATTCCTTGATTCAGGCTAACCGACTTTACGGAAGATTTATCTTTAATGCAGAAAATAACCAGAATGCCACCGATCAGCGCAACCGCACCGGCAAGGAAGAATGCCATTGAAAAATTACCGGTTGCCTGGACAATAAATCCGGTCACCAGAGGCCCGATAATACCGGAGGTATTGGCAATGCCATGCATTGCGCCGCCTACGCTGCCCACTTTAGATTTATGCACCACATCCTGAATAATCGCCCAATAAATTGCACCAGTGAGATACAATAAAAAAAGTGAACAGGACATTAAGATAATTGCGCTTTGTACCGTTGCAACATTGCCTGATATAGCGACACACACCGCCGTAGCCAACAGACAAGTGCCTAACACCAACTTTCGTGAAAATAACGCCCGGCCGGTAATTCTATAAATATAATCCGATAGGGCACCACCCATTACCATACCCATAGCACCAATTAGCCAAGGTATAATAGTGGCGATACTCAATTGTTTAATATCGAGATGCATTGTCTGATTTAAATAACTGGGGAACCAAGTCAGAAAAAAATAAAGTACATAATTATAGCTGAAAAAAGCCACAGCAGTCGCCAGAACAATGGGTTGTTTCATGTAATAACCCAAGCTCAAGTTTTGTTTATTGTTGGCGGTGGCGTTTTTAAAAGAAATATCATTCTTGTTTTCCAGCTCGATACGTTGCTCCTTATTAACAAAACGGTTATTCACAGGTGTATCAGTCGCGGTCAAGTACCACATTAAGGTCCAAAGCAATCCGATGCAGCAAATAATCACAAAGGCCCAACGCCAACCCGCGGCGATAGCCAAAAAACCGACTACTGGACCGGCAATGGCACCGCCCAGAGGTGAACCGGCACTGAACAATCCTACCGCCATGGCTGTTTCATCGCGGGAAATCCAGTTATTCACCATTTTATTACCAGCGGAACTGATAGGGCCTTCAGCCATGCCAAACAGTACCCGGATAACCAGTATTGACGCCAAACCCACAGCCAACGCAGTCAGTCCACAGAATATCGACCACAGCATAACGGCAAAAACAAATACCAGCTTGGGCCCGGATTTATCGCTCGCCATACCTCCGAGAAAATTGAAAATGACGTAACCGACAAAAAATGCGCTGAACACCATGCCTAATTCGGCTGCATTAAATCCTAAATCTTTTTCTATCAATGGTGCGGTAATGGACAATGCTGCGCGATCCATATAATTCAGCATATAAACAACGAATAACATTAAAACAGTCGCCCAACCCATCGATCTTCGTTTCATGTATGCCTCGACTGATAAAATATCTGATTTTGATAAGCGAGATGCCAGGTACGATATTCAGGCTAGCGTTCTGAGTGTCGTTGCGGGGGGTAAGATTTTTTGGCCTACTGGCTAAGTGGCCTACTGGCCTGACCAATAAAAATATAGCGCTGTCCTAGGTTGAGAACCATCGTTATAGATAGAATGTTACCAATAGTGATATCGGGATCTCATTAAGGATGATAGTAATACCGACGATCACAATATTTTTGTGAAGTTGGGCCACGGACCGATATCAGGCAAGCTTGAGTGGTTTATCTTTTTTGAATTGGTGTTTGTGCCGTGGCTGGTCCCTCGACATTGGTGAAAGGAACCAGCGTTATAGCGGAGGGTCGGCTGTGGGAGGACAATTATGCGAGAAAACCGGAATTATTGTCCCGCGCTCCATAACAGAGAGAGTCCGGAAGAAAACATCAAACCGTCAACCAGCAGCTTGAAAGTGGCGGGTTTCATCCTTATGACAATACTGCGGGAGAAAAATGAGCCAAACATCAGCGCCGAACCGGTGATGAGACCTTGTAACACCAAAGACCAGGGCAGTGCGCCCAAACTGTCGAAAGTGGCGACCTTAACGCCATAAACCGCCAGGGAACTGACCGCCTCTGTAGCTAAAAAAGCGCCGCGTTCCAAACCAAATGCGGTAAACAGCGGAACGGTGATGGGGCCGGTGGAAACCACGATGCCGGTAAGAAAGCCGATGATGCCGCCGGCCAACGCCAGATGCCAGAGAGTAATGGTGTAGGAACGCTTGGCCAGCCAGCGCCGGACCGGGATCATCGATAAGAAGAACACGCCCAGAAAGACTTCTACCCAATGGGCGGGCAGAGCCAGCAAAGTATGTACGCCTAATACCGCGCCGGGCGCCGCCGTCGTAATATAAGCGCCGCAAGCCCGCCAATGGATTTCATGGCGCCAGGCCAGTACTTTACCCAAATTACCCATAATGGCGCCGATGGCCATAATGGGTACGGCGTGTTGTGGCCCGAATAAAATCACCAGCAACGGCATCAACATCATGGACGAACCGGTGCCGATTATCCCGCTTAATGTTCCCGCCGCCATGCCAACCAGCAAAACCAGAAAATAAGCCATCAAAACTATTCCAACAGTTTTTTTCCGATACTATCAACTGTCGGCCAATTAGCCCAGTGATAAGGTGCTCTTGCCAAACCTTGCGCTAAGGCAGCCAAAATCCGGCGAGCGTTTTATTTTGAACCTGCTTATTGCTGACTGTCGCTTTGCGGGGCGCGCAGTCCCGCCATGACTAACTGCCACACTTCTTCATAAGCCGTATCGATCGTCGGTTCCCTCCATTCATCGGCATGTAGCGGATGATGGAATCTTAATGTCGCCATCAGCACCGCACGACTAGTGGCGAGGGGATCGACACGACGAAACGCGCCTTCCGCCACGCCGGTTTGGATAATAGCCGCCGTGAGCCTGACTAATTCTTCCACATGAGCGGTAGAAACTGATTTCGCGCCCATGGCCAGTGTGCGATAAGCGGCAAATAATTCCGGGTCCTCGGTCGCCCGGCTGCGCTTGACGGCAACCAATGCGTCGTAAAATTGCCGCAAACGCTGGGGGGCGGGCCCTGACATGGCGGCAATAGCGCGCAGGGGCGGCATAATTTCCGCTATCCAATGATTAACCACCAAATCCCGCAACTCGGCTTTATTGGCCACATGCCGATAGACGGCCGCGTGACTCACGCCCAGCGCACGGGCGACATCAACCACCGTCGCCTTATCGGGACCGAACCGGCGAATGACTTCCTCTGCCGTGGCCAAAATGCGAGCGAGCGTGAGCGGTTCATCAACTGATGTTCTAAGGACTTCTCGGCGCATCAGCATCCTCGCCTGGTATCGTCTGAGCGAATGGCGGCGTAAAGATTTTCATCGCTATTTCGCCTTCGCCTTCGCCGCCAGGCCTATTTGGTCTAATTCTTTGATGACGCTTGGTGACAACGTCACTTTCGCCGCCGCCAGGTTTTCGCGCAGATGCGTGACCGAAGACGTCCCGGGAATCAATAGGATATTGGGCGATCGTTGCAATAACCAGGCTAACGCGACTTGCATTGGCGTCGCGTTAATCCGGCCCGCAATCGTTGAAAGGGTAGTGGACTGCAATGGCGTAAAACCGCCCAGGGGGAAAAACGGGACGTAGGGAATACCCTGACGAGCCAGGTTGTCGATCAGCGCATCATCATCGCGAGTGACCAAGTTATAATAATTTTGCACGCAGACAATATCGGTAATTTTCTGAGCATCGGCCACTTGGGTCGCAGTAACATTACTCAGCCCGATATGGCGGATTAAGCCCTGTTGTTTAAGTTCGGCCAACACCGTGAGCGGCGCTTCCAGCGATCCTTCGACTGGATGTTCAATGCTGAACATTGACCGCAGGTTAACGATATCCAGTGCATCGAGACCCAGATTACGCAGATTGTCATGTACCGCCTGGGTCAACTCTTCTCGCGAGAATGCCGGTATCCAGGATTTATCCTCACCTCGACGGGCGCTGACCTTGGTGACAATCACCAGATTATCAGCATAGGGCGCCAGCGCCTGGCGAATGATCTGATTGGTGATATGCGGTCCGTAAAAATCGGAAGTATCAATATGATCCACGCCTGCCGCTACGGCCTCGCGCAGCACAGCGAGTGCGCCATCAATATCTTTTGGCGGGCCATAGACGCCAGGACCGCTGAGCTGCATAGCGCCGTAGCCCAACCGATTCACGGTCAAAGAGGTTCCTGGAAAAGTGAAACGGCCGCCCAGCGCCGGTTGTTGGTTTTGTATATCGCTCATGGTCTTGTTCCTGTTCTGTAAAGGGTCGACAAGATAGAGAGTAGGCTGACAAGTTACAAAAGTCAATATTTGAAACTTGTCAGCCATAGCCGTCCTTTGCATGAGACGAATTTATAAAATAGACGTTACTTTACCAACCGGGCATCAAAGGAAAAATCATGCTCTTTAACGGTATGCAACGACTTTTGGAAACCCGGGTGATGGGGATTGAGGATAGCGTTATTTTCATGGGGAATAATGCAGGAAGGAATAATCAGCGCAATACTTTCGCCATCTTCCAGCCAACCAGTGCCGATATCCATTGTGGAAAAAGGGGCGGGATCATCTCGCCAGTCAGCGGGTAAATAGGATTTTTCGAGATATTCAATATCGTTCTCAGGCAGCTCGATGCTAAAAAGCCGGTATTCCCGCAGCAAACTCTCCTTCAAGGTGTGCACTAGCATTTCCAAAGAGGCCAGGGCGATAGAAGTAGAAACATAGATGGCGGCATTACCCTTGTGATTCCAGCGGCCGCCATATTGTTTCGCGCCATTGCCGCTCCATGCTTCCGGCGCGTGGATTTTCCGGGTCAGTCGATAAAAAATCATGAGAAAACGCCATGCTCCAATCGGCCAATTAAATCAAGGACTTCAAGCGCGCCGCTCTCAGTCGATAACAGCGACACAGGCGCAACATTACCCAATCCTTTAACGGGACTTTTCAGCCAAATATAAGCGTCGGTTTTATTGCCGGCAAACAGATGTTCACTCGCGTCCATCACCCGGATAAGCCTGGCTATGCGCTCGCTTTCTTCAGGCGTAAAAGCGCTTCCGCTGCTTTTGCGGCGGGCTACGTTTCTTTCATTAATGCCGGTGATCCGCATAAGTTCGGCTTTTGACATTTCGGACCAAAGATTGATTTTGTCCAGAACGGCCACCGGCAGGCCTATTTTCAAAACATTCGTCAACTCTCGGCCACGGTTAGAGGGCAGGCCGGCAAATCGCCATAAGGCATTATCCTTAGGCTCATGGGAAGGAATAAAAGCTCGCATGTTTTTCCCCTGTGTGACTTTTGTCATATATAAGTATAGTCATTTGTCTGGATACGACCAAGGCTTATTTTGGCGGCTATAGCGGCGCCTTCTTCTGGTCCCCTCTGATCTGATAGCCCTGAGTACACAGGAGCCGCATTTCTTCCAAAGTGATACAATAAGTCAGTCGAATAGTAGATGTAGATAAGGTAAAAAATGAAAGTATTAACTTTTGGTGAAATGATGCTTCGGTTGAAGCCTTCCGCCAACAATCGCATTTTGCAATCTGATGTATTTGAAGCAACTTATGGCGGAGCCGAAGCTAATGTCGCCGTATCGTTGTCATTGCTTGGCAATGAAGCCGCTTACTTGACCAAGTTGCCGGCAAATTTGCTGGGAGAAAGCGCACTGTCTACTTTGCGCAAGTACGGCGTAGATACCACAAAAGTGATGCGCGGTGGTAAACGTTTAGGGATTTATTTCCTGGAAAAAGGCGCCAGCGTTCGTTCGACCAACGTTGTCTATGATCGGGCGGGCAGTGCGTTCGCAGAGGCCGTGCAAACGGAATTCAACTGGGAAGACCTGTTGAAGGACGTTGATTATTTCTATTTTTCCGGCATTACGCCGGCCATTTCAACTGAATTGGAACAGGCCGTTACGGCTGCTTGCGTTTATTGCCAGGCGCATCATATCCCTGTCGTCTGCGATATGAATTACCGCGGCAAGATGTGGTCTTCGGAAAAAGCCCAGGGCGTGATGTCCAAGCTGATGAATTACGTCACGATTTGCATCGCTAATGACGAAGATTTTGAAGCAACGCTTGGCATCAAAGCTTTTGACGGCGATATGTCGCGCGGTATTGATCAAATCGATTCTTTCAAAGCCGGCATGCTGGCGGTAACCAAAAAATACCCTGGTTGTAAAGTGGTAGCCAGCGTCTTGCGGAATATTCACTCCGTGGAAGAAAGCCAATGGATGGGCCTGTTGTTGAAAGACGGCAAATTCACTGAAAGCACCAGCTACAAGATGCATGTTATGGAAGGCGTAGCCGCGGGAGATGCCTTTGGCGCCGGCTTAATGCATAGCTTGCTGCACAAATTTGATAATCAGGAAAGCATCGATTTTTCTATTGCAGCCAGTGTATTAAAACTGACCGTCAGTGGCGATCTCAACCTGGTTCAGGAATCCGAAATACGCTCGGTGATGAAGAAGGGCGGTGGCGCCAGCCTCAATCGGTAATTGCATTTCCAGCGTTGGCGCTGTGCGCCGCGTAATGATAAGAGGGATTACGCCGGTATAAAAAACCGGGTATTCCCCTTTTTTTTGGCGGTGTTTTTGTTAATCCCGATCAGGGTCAGCAGGTTCAGGGCGAATAAAGCTTTCTATTTGGTCGGTCCGGTCGGTATATAAGATACCATTGAGGTGGTCCACTTCATGCTGAATGATCCGTGCATGAAAGCCCGTGGCCTCACCTTGCAAGGCTTGGCCGTTTATATCTTGCGCAGTGTACGAAATATGTTGCCAGCGCTCAACATAACCACGATAACCAGGAATACTCAGACAACCTTCCCACGCCTCGGCTTTATCATTACCTAGCGGCGTGATCTCGGGATTGATTAACACGGTCAGCGGGATAGCTTCAATCGACTCGCCGTCGCGTTCTATGGCTTGCGCCACTTCCAAAACGATGACGCGTTGCAATATATTCAATTGCGGCGCTGCCAATCCCACGCCTTTTTCCTGGCGCATGACGCGTGCCATATTATCTACAAGCTCTTGCAAGACTGTACCGAACTCAGTAATTATCTGCGATTTAGCGTGCAGTGCGGGATTAGGTACAAAAATCAAAGAATACTCAGTCAATTATTGTTTCCTCGCCTAATTAGCTGAACTATTTAGCTGAACTATTGAGCTTAATAAACAATTTAGCTTAATAAACAAGCAAGCGCTATCGCTTGTGGATAATATCATTGGCTTACCGTTTATCCAAAATAGGTGTATAGGGATTGATAGTCAACCTAAGGAAGTGCAGTTGTAAACGGTTAAGCGCTGACGATCAATTGACCACAGTAGATTTCAAATTGCTGTCTTTTTTTACCAGGGGACAGTTTTCCCTTGATAATCAATATAATGCAATCCAGAGCGTCCTTCATAAGACGCGATGGTATTAAGTAACGACGGGATGCTTTCTTCTATACTTAAACGCGCTTCGGAGCCACCCATATCTGTGTGCACCCATCCTGGCGCCATAAGCAGAAATGTTCTGGTATCACTGCTATGACGCGCAGCAAAGCTACGCATAAACATGTTTAGCGCTGCTTTGCTGCCCCGATAAACGTCGTAATGACCATTCGTGTTATTCGTAATGCTGCCTTGTCCGGAAGACATCACGCCAATCGTACCCGTTGGCGGAACAAGATCTTGGAATAACTCGATAACCCGCATCGGACTCAGCGCGTTTGTTATCATGACTCTTGTAAACTCCTCAGTCGATACGTCCGCTATTGTTTCCCGATCATCGTTTTTGACGCCGGCATTAACAAATAGCACATCAATGTGTCGATCGCCGAGTTTGGCATGTAGCGCATTGATCTGATCAAGAAAGGTGATATCAACTGTTTCTACTTCAAGCAGTTCAGGAAATTTTTCAGCAAGGTGAATAAGCCGGCTTTTGGACGAGTCACGCCCGGTTGCGATCACCCGCCAGCCGCGCTTCAGGTATTCCTCGACCATTGCGAAACCCAGTCCCCGGGATGCGCCGAAAATAAGAACCGTCTTTTGTATTGGCATTAGTGGTATCCCCTTTGTTTGATCCGTTATAAAACCAACATCTGAATCAGTGCCTTCTTTAGCATGTTCTCGCAGTTTAATATAGGCATAAAACATATATGGCGGAAGATGCAGCATTTGCAGCAATTACCTGCACCAAACGCCTTTCGTGATTTTTCAGGCCGGCTTACAATAAAGCATGTCCGAACCAGACCTGAATTTACTTATTGCGCTCGATGCGCTTTTTGCCGAGGGAAGTGTGGCCGGCGCTGCGCGTCGTCTTGGGTTAAGCGCTTCGGCAATGAGCCGAACGCTCAGCCGTCTGCGCGCGGTAACCGGCGACCCTTTATTGGTCAGAGCAGGGCGCCGCATGGTGTTGACGCCCCATGCCGAAGAAATATGTGAACGTACCCAGAATGTGGTATTCGAGGCGCAAGCCATACTCCGGCCCTGTTTGTCTGAACTGAATTTATCAATGTTGGAGCGCATGTTTACCCTTCGCGCCAATGATGGTTTTGTTGAAGCTTTTGGCGCTTCGCTTATCGCCGCTGCGGCGGTGACGGCACCTTTAGTGCGTCTGCGTTTTGCACCAAAGCCAGACAAAACCTCAAAAGATTTGCGAGAAGGACGGGTTGATCTTGAAATAGGCGTGTTGGGGAAAATGGGCCCGGAAATCCGACTTCAGGCGTTATTCAGAGACCGGTTTGTCGGGGTGGTAAGAACGGGTCACCCCCTGGCATCACAGCAAAAGGTTATGCCCGCGCAGTATGTTTCTTTCGGACATGTCGTGGCCTCTCGCCATGGACACATAAGCGGACCAGTAGACGAAGCGCTGGCTGAATTAGGATTGGAACGGAAAATTGTCGCAGTGGTTCCCAGCTTTCCCACCGTACTCGCTGTGGCGCAGAAGTCGGATCTCGTGGCGCTGGTGCCAGCCTCTTTCCTAATCAATCAACCCACCGTAAGTGGAAATGGGTCGCTTGCCACATTCTGTGTTTTTGAACTTCCTGTGAAAACCGCGCAAATCACCGTATTGCAAATGTGGCATCCGCGTGCGGAAGTTGACCCCGCTCATCGCTGGCTTCGCCAATTGGTATTGAATGTTTGCCGCCAACAGGTGTCGGAGTTAAACGATGGTTCACTGTTATCAGCATCGCTGTAATATTGACCCAATTTTGAGAAAGATAAGGGTTTTTGTCATTTTGATCAGGGTATAAATGCCGATTTTTTCATCAAAAAGCGGTATTTTCAGGCATTTCTTAGTGAATTCTGCAGCGTTATGATGCTGGCTAAGATTCAGAATTCACGTAGCGTTGCCATCACGCTGATCTTGACGGAGGAGAGTTGTGTAGTCTCCTAAATAGTCGTTAACTTATTAATCGGGTGCATTCATCTTGATATCGATATCTGTTATATTGACGACCCAAATCATAAAAAGTATTCACTTTTGAGGACGATACCGCAAAATGATCAACCGTTTCGCCCTGGCCGCCGTTGCGGCTGTTTTTGTCATGACGGGATGCGCTAAGAATGCAACTGACAAACCTGTGGCCGATTTTTATAACGGCGCAACGCTTGTCGATGTAACGGATCTTCCCGCCACCACGCTCGATAGCACCACCATATATGTTACCGTTGACGGCAACGATGCGGGCGCTTTGATCGCTGGACAAAGCATAGTGTTGCATTTACCCGCAGGCAAGCATCAGATCGGCGGTTATGCCCGGTCAATCATTAGCCGCGTCACTATTCCGCCGGTGCAAGTCACCACTGCCACCGACAGCGAAAAGCATGTCGTCTATACCGTGGTAAACAACAAACCGTCATTTGTAGAACGTGATGACGATACTAAAATCAAGCCGAAAGCAAAACCTGCAGTAGCGGCAACTCCGGCCCCGGCGGCGGCCACCACTACGCCCGCGGTCACGACAACATCGGCGGCGGCCACTACGCCCGCGGTCACAACAACATCGACGGCGGCCACAACGCCAGCGGCCACAACAACATCGGCTGCGACGACAACTCCAGCTGCGACGACGACACCGGCGGCGACCACAACTCCGGCGTCCACTACAACATCAGCGGCGACCACAACTCCGGCGTCCACTACAACATCAGCGGCGACCACAACTCCGGCGGCCACCACAACACCAGCGGCAACCACCACAACACCGGCGGCTGCCACAACGCCATCGACGACCACAACGACTCCAACAGTAACTCCAGTAACTCAGTGATAAAGTTCATCCTCGAAAGTCAGATGTGAATTTCATAAGGGTAGGGCAGTGTAATGCTGCTTTGCCCGAAGACAAGATCACTTCAAGCCTTGACTACCTCAGTATGCACAATAATATCACGAGGCTTTTTTCTTCTCTGTAATGCCATTTTCAAAGCGTCGCAGGCCAGTTTTGCCGTCATCCGTTCAGACATGGACCAACCCACCACCGCTCGCGAATAAAGATCTATGATAACAGCAAGATACAACCAACCTCCGCGACTGTTTTGCGATTCCAGGCAAAACCAGCTTCACGTAAGTCCAGAGTGAGTCTCGGCGCGCCATAACGCTGTTTGGCTTGATTAAATGCAGCAAGGACTTGGGTATCGCGGGTTTGCTGGCGAAATGACGGTTCTCTTTAACAGGCCAGCCAGGCATAAAAACCACTGCGAGAAGCATGCAACACACGCGCCATGCTTTTTACCCTGAATATTGCCTGATGATTTTTCGTAAACACATACTTCATTTCAGGCGCTTGGCGAAGTATGTGGCCGCCTTTTGGAGGATGGCCTATTCCTCATCTTTCTCAGCGAGTTGGCGCTTAAGGCGGGCGATCTCGGCGAGCTGCTGCTGTTCCCGCTCACCGCTGTTGTTCTGCTGGCGCGTTTTAGAACGCCACGTATAAAGTTGTGATTCATAGAGATCAAGTTCTCGGGCAGCTTGGGCCACGCCGACGGTATCGGCCAGGGCCAACGCTTGCTCGCGAAACTCGGGCGTGTATTGATTACGTGGCTTATTTTTAACAGCTGTCGATTTCGTCATGGATCACCTCCGTAAATGAGTTTACCTCACTTAACAGCGTGTCCGTCAAATCTGGGTAGGATCAGACTGACCCCACAATATTAACGTTGGCAAGCAGATCCTGAGCGGTGCGACGAATGGGAGGGTAGAAACTTGCTAGATTTTCGGTGGTGACTGCCATGCCTCGTTCCCTCGTAGTCCACGAATTTTGCATTAACGTCAGAATGGCAGGAATTATGATACACGCTGTTTTATTTATTTGTGATACTGACTGGTATCCCAGTCTGGTGGGTAAGGCACTAAAGCAATACCTCCATGCTGTTCACGTGTGAGGTGGTGATGATAAAAGAGCTGCATTTGTTCAATGATGCTATCAAAAGATCCAGTCAGTTCTTCTGGCACCAACTAAAAAAAAGTAAAGTGGTTTCATGTAAGAGCAGTGAAACTGATGCGTCCATGTTCAATAACGTGAGGTATAACAAAATGAGCTGTGCGCATTGCCAAGAACTATGCGTGAAATACATTATCCGGGCACCTGATCAATTACGAAAGACAATTCGCATCGCCAGAGACGCGCTCAGTGAAGGGACGTTGTCCGAAATTAAAACAACGAATAACTGGAACCAATACAGTTTCCGCGAGTGTGCTGAAAAGATGGTATGGGGCGATATAGTTGATTACCATTTTGCATGCAGTCATTGCGGAACTCAGTTCGTCCTGGGAGCTGAAACCTATCATGGCAGCGGTGGCTATTGGTCACCCGAGAATGAAAAACCATCCGCAGTAATTGACTGATTGCAATAATTGTAGACAGACACATCAGCTGAAACGGACTACGCAAAAACCATGAATCCGTCACTTCTGACCCATTTTGTCGAGAAGCAATGCCTGAACTGGGCATGCCCGTCTTGTCATTCAACCTCTTTGGCCATACAGGAAGGCACTTTTCATTATGCCGTGCTTCCGGAGTCTGTGGCACGTTGGCAGGAGCCATCCAGTGAATTGGAAGATTTATATCTTGTGTTCAGCTGCCTGCTAAAATGTGAGCGTGCCCGCTGTGAAGCCGTTGTGCTGTCAGTGGCAATGGAGAGGTGTTCATCAAAATCTGGGAGAAGACGCCGATGAGCCGTATTACGAGTTATTAACGTTTACGTTGGCTGTGCTCAATCTGTGTGAGTGTGAACATTTCGCAGATATCCTTGTTATGTGCATACCTTGAAAAAAGTATCCAGCAAACATAATGTTCTGCAAGATGAAATGAAGAAGGAGGGTAACTATGTGATTTGACTGAGTAAGCGTCAGATTATGAACTTAATATCAACTGAACTTAATTTAACATAATATACATTATGCGCACCTACGATGTTAGCGCAATTTGATAATGTCACTTTTTAGCAATGTAGAAATGTCCCTTTTTGAGGCATAACGGATCCACGCCGTTGAGCTTTAAGGGATTGAGAAATGCTGGTGACAATGTCAGAAAAAGAAT
>Ga0224527_1000023_pt1 | contig 118054 bp, 93 predicted proteins | sample CBST0metaG_FD_179882 | JGI IMG/M metagenome (GOLD analysis project Ga0224527, IMG submission 179882) | Peat soil microbial communities from Stordalen Mire, Sweden - C.B.S.T0 | ecosystem: Environmental > Terrestrial > Soil > Wetlands > Peat | place: Sweden: Norrbotten County, Stordalen Mire...
CCATCAAGCAAAAAAGCTCACTACCCGCAGGCAGCACCTCGCGTAATTTGCGCAGCGTCTCCAGCGTGTAGTTCGGCGCGCCTCCCGGCTGCGGAGCATCGGCGAGCGAAATCGCAAACCCCGCCTCACCCGCGATCGCCAGCTTCGTCATTGCCAATCGGTCTTCATAAGGAGCAGTCGAGCCATGCGGTTTGAGCGGCTGCGCTCCCACAGGAGCAAACAAGATCGTGTCCAGATTGAGAGCCGCCTTCGCAGCCCGGGCCACTGCCAGATGGCCGAGATGAGGCGGGTCAAAACTGCCTCCAAAAAAAGCCACACGCTTGCCCACGGCCGCGTTCTGATCCATTTGCTTATCGTATCGCGCCTAACTTGCCGCATAACGTTCCCGCCGTTTTAACATTCATGAGCCTTGCCGCTGTAAACTTGAGATAGACAATGTTCAGAAAAGCTTATGCGCGGTGGATGTACCGGTGGGAGACCCGCCTGACCACACGCGACGAAAATCGTATCGTGCGCCCGCTGGATTGGGGCTTTGAATGGGTGGAGCGGTTTTTAACCGAGCACGACATGGCTTCATTCCTGCCCAGCCCTGAGTCAGTCCAAGACCCGGTGGCCGCCGAAGCCGTCATGACCCGCATCAATCAGCTCCTTATTCGCAAGAGCGACACATTTTTCGGGTATGAGCGCCCCACCGATTACCGCATTGAGGAGCGCTACCCGCAACTGTTTCCCACCAACGTGCGCCCCGAGACGCTGGCCCAGGATGAGGCATTGCGGCGGCAGGCGGAGGATGGGAAGATTCCCCGTGCGCAGTTTCTGCGGTTTACCTCGCCCGAGCGCACCATCTACCCTGAAAACGACCTCGTCAATGCGCGCTGGTTTCCGGCTCCAGCACACAAAGATCCGACGCGCCCCAAGCAGGCCATCATCGTTCTGCCGCAGTGGAATGCCGATGCTTTCAGCCACAATGCGCTCTGCACCATCTTCAATCGCATGGGCATCTCGGCGTTGCGGCTTTCGAAGCCTTACCACGATATCCGTCGCCCTACGGAGCTCGAACGGTCCGACTACGCCGTCAGCTCCAACATCGGCCGCACTCTTTCCGCGTGCCGCCAGGCCGTCGTCGACATTCGCTGCTGCGTCGATTGGCTTGAGGAGCAGGGTTACGAGCACTTCGGCGTCCTGGGAACGAGTCTCGGTTCCTGCTACGGCTTCCTCGCCAGCGCCCACGATCCGCGCATTCGCGTCAACGCGTTCAACCACGCCTCCACATCGTTTGGCGACGTGGTGTGGGCCGGCCAGAGCACGCGTCACATTCGCCAGGCGCTGCAGGAATCCCACCTGACCCAGGAACGGATTCGCGCCCTCTGGGCCGCCGCCAGTCCTTGCAACTACTATGCGAAGTTCGCCAGCGAAGAAGCCGGTGGGCCGCAGAAGCAGGTGCTCGTTGTCTACGCGGACTACGACCTGACGTTCCCTCGCGAATACTCGATCCAGGTCGTCGACGCCTTCCGTCGCTACGGCCTCAACTTTGAACCGCGGGTGTTGCCCTGCGGCCATTACACTACCGGCGAAACGCCGTACAAGTTCATTGATGGCTGGTACATGGGGTCCTTCGTCTATCGTGCGTTCAAAGCTTTGCGCGAAGAGAAAGCCAGTGGCGTCGCGCCATCCCTCGCCCGTGCTCCTCAGGAAGAAGTTCTAACTCGCTAACGATCCAGTAGCTAAATACACAGGGCCACTACTTTCGGAATACTGAACCAGGGTGATAACTTCTGGGTGCCCCATCCAATTCCGCGCTTTTGCGGAAATGGGTGGGAAAGCAATGTCGTCGAGTTCTCGCCGGATCACCGATTCACGCCATTCAGGTTCAACCGCAGCAGCTTCACCGGGTCGAGATAAGCTCCCTGCCAGCGAACCGCCCAATGCAGGTGCGGTCCGGTCACGCGCCCTGTTGCCCCGCTCAGGCCCAACCGGTCGCCTGCTTCCACATGCTGACCCTCGTGCACATCGATGCGGCTGAAGTGCATCGACAGCGTGAATAGCCCCATGCCGTGATCGATGATTACGCAGTTGCCCTCAAAGTAAAGCGGCCGCGCCAGCACCACCACTCCGCTGTTGCTCGCGCGAACCGGCGTGCCCATCGCCGCGCGAAAATCCGCTCCCTTGTGAATGCTCGCCAGCTTGCCGTTGAACATGCGCCGGGTGCCAAAGCTGTCGGTAGCCTGTGCTGCCACCGGCGCGTGAAAGCTTCCGTGCCACAACGGCTCATGCACGCTCTCTGCAAAGACCTTGGCTTTGAGCTGGCTCTCGGCGTCAATGCGTTTCAACGCTTCCGGATCGGGCTCAACAAACTTGGGCGCCACGCTCAGAGCGCCCGTCCGATAGTGTGCCGCATGCACCTCAACCGTGCGGCTCAGGTCGCGCGCATCGCCCTTAACATGCGCAGCGATCTTCAGTGTCGAAGGTCCGGTTTGCGACTCCACATCCACGCCGGCCAGCGCAAACCAGTCCCGTCCATCGTGGTTGCGAAAGAACTCGAGCTTCCGCCCCTGCCACTCGCCGTCAACCGCGTCTGCGTTGCCAGCCGCGACGCGAATCAACTCCGGCGAACCCACCTCGACTAGCGTCGGCGTCAGTGTGACCGCAGACGACTGTGCCGCGAGACCGGCCGCAAACCCCGAGCAAAACAACGCAAACGTCAGCAAAACCTTCGTGAACCGCATGAAGGCTAGCATATCGTGACCGCGCCACGCTCATTCGCTACGCAAAGCCACAATCGGATCAACACGGGCTGCGCGCATGGCGGGCACCAGCGAAGCCGCGCTCGCAATCACTGCCAGCACCGCGACCGATTCAAACATGATCCACGGATCGCGCACCGACGTACCATAGAGAAACGTGGCCAGCACCCGCGAAGCCAGCACCGCAATCACCAACCCCGCCGCCGATCCTCCAGCGGCAACCCACGCATTCTCGCGAAACACCATCCCCACGACCTGTGCCCTGCGCGCACCCAGCGCCATGCGAATGCCAATTTCGCTGGTGCGCCGGGCGGTAGCGTAGGCCAGCGTTCCATAAAGCCCAATCGCCGTGACCAACAGAGCGCACACCGCGAAAAACACCGCCAGCATCGCCATCATCCGCTCCGAGCTGATTGAGGCATCAAGCTGACTGCTCATCGTCGTCATCACCGGCGCCGGAATATCGGGAGCCATCTTCGCCGTCAGCGCGCGCGCGGCCGCAGCGAACGACGCAGCGGGGCCATCGATGCGTACCAGGGCCATGTATGAGGGCTTTTTGTCGTCACTCTGCGTCATGGCCATATAACCTTCAGCGGGCGCAGCATTCTTTATGCTGACGTAGTGGATGTCTCTGACTACTGCAATCACCTCATACGTATCCTTGGATTTCGCCACGCGCTGTCCAACTGCATTTTGTCCAGGAAAGAGATAGCGAGCCGCAGTCTCTCCGAGAATGATCTTGTTGCCTGATGCAGCCGTGTCGTTCCAGTTGAAGTCCCGGCCACTCAGTATCGATATACGCATCGACTGGAAATACTCCGGCGACACAGTGTTGAGGTAAACCTCGCGCTCGCCGTTACTGATAGGAGTATGGAAGTCGTCGCTCCACAAGCTGCCGCTGAGCGGTGTTATAGCGGCGAAGCTGACACTCCTGACCCCTGGCTGATGCCGCAGTGCGTCGCCGTAAGCGCGGTACCAGCGCACCAGCACGTCGCCCTGCATCGATTGTTTTGAAGTATCCAACTCTAGCTTCGCGAGACCCTTCGGCTCGAACCCAAGTCCGGTGCGATAAAGCCGCGACAGGCTCGTAGCCAGCAAACCCGCGCCCACCACTAAAATCAGCGCCAAAGCAACCTCAAAGCCCATGAGCAGACGAGGAAGCAGGCTGTTTCGCTGCCGCGCCGTGGTCGATTGCGAGCCGCTCTTGATCTGTTCGTTCAAGTTCTTTGAAGTAGCGCGTAAAGCGGGAACGAGTCCGATCAGCACTGTAGCGATCATGGCAATAAGACACACGAAGAGGAACACGCGCAGATCAAGGGCGGTATCTAGCGTAGCCCCTTGATCGCCACGCAGCACAAATACAGCCAGAGACTTACTAATGAGAGGAGCAGCCGCCATTCCCGCAGCCGTCCCCAGCACCGCGATCAGCAGGCTCTCAACCAGAAGCTGACGGATGAGTCGTCCCCGCGTTGCGCCCATCGCCAGCCGCGTTGCAAGTTCCCGCTCTCGGGCAGCAGAACGTGCCATCAGCAAGCTGGCCAGATTCAAGCATGACAACAGCAGCATCGCCACACACAGAGTGAATACCGCGGCCAGAGGCTTCCTGAATGCTCTACGCAGATAACTATAGCCGTTCGCTCCCGGCTCCGGGTTCAACTGAAAGCGATGGGCACGTTCCTCCTGAAGCCATTTAGCGTCGCCCTCTGAAGTCTCCTCAACCAACGAATTTGAAACTGCTTGTAGTGCTGCCTGCGCTTGCTCTAGAGATGCGTCGGGATTACGACGGCCTATAACGCTAATCCACAATGAGTGGTGCCCGCCCGCGATGTTGTCATAAGGCGCATCGATCACCGGCTCCGCCCACATCGGCGTGTAGAGCTGCGGCCGCTGCGTCGGATCGGCCCCTATAAACGTCTTGGGCATCACGCCGACAATTGTGAAAGGCGCATTGGCAATGGTGAGGCGATGGCCGATCACATCGGGCGAACTATTAAACCACGTCCGCCAGAGTCCCTCGCTGATAACCACCGCGAACCCACCGCTGCCGCCGCCGCGCTGATCGTCGACCGGTGTCAGATAGCGGCCCATCAGCGGCGCAACCTGCATGGCATGGAAGAATTGTCCGCTGACCATCGCGCCGTACACAGTCACATTGCCTGAAGCGGTACGCACCTGCATGGTGCTGCCGCTAAATCCAAACACGTCCTGGAAGCCATCGTGTCGCTTTTCCAATGCGCGAAACATTGGAGCGCAGAAGTTGTAATCAGGTCCATATACGTCATCGGAGTGGTTAATGTGTAACACCGCGAGTTGGTCCGCGTGCGGCACCGGCAACGGCCGCAACAACAGCGCGTTGATCAGCGAGAAAACCGCCGTATTCGCGCCCAATCCCAGCGCCAGAGTAAGGATCGCCGTCAGTGCGAATCCCGGCGACCTGCGTAGTTGCCGAATTCCAAATCGAACATCGCGTCCCATCTGCTCCACCCACGGCATCCCCCGTTGCACTCTATATGTCTCTCTCGTCTGCGCAACTCCGCCAAAGCTGCGCAGCGCCGCGGTGCGCGCATCTGCCTCACTCATGCCGTGCGCAACATTTTCTTCCATGGCAAGGGCGATGTGCGCGCGCAACTCTTCATCGAGTTCGCCATCCAGTTTCGCTCTCTTAAAAAATGCCGAACAGCGACTCATCAAAATACGAAGCCAATCCATGTGCGCCCCTTATTCCGCTCTCAAAGCCCGCATCGGGTCGACCGACGCCGCTCGTCTTGCAGGCAGATATCCCGCTAATGTTGCGCACAGACCGAGCACTAAAGTCGCGCCGATAAATGCGAATGGGTCATAAGTCTTCACTCCATAAAGCAGGCTCGCCATCAGGTGTCCCGCAAACATCGCGATCGGAATCCCCAGCCCCAACCCAGCCGCGATCTGGCCCAACGCCCCGCCCAGCACCATCCGAATCACGCTCGGCCGCGTAGCCCCCATTGCCATGCGAATTCCAATCTCGCTCGTACGCCGCGCCACGAAATACGACATCACCCCGTAAAGCCCTACTGACGCCAGCACCAGCGCCAGCAGACCAAACAAGCTGGTGAGTCGCGCAATCAGCCGATCCTGGTTGAAGTTTCCCGCGACCTGCGCATCGTAAGGCGTAAAGGAGAACACCGTCAGATTAGGATCGATGCTAGCCATCGTCCGGCGTATCAACGTCTCCGCATCTTGCCGCGGGTGCGCGAACTGGACAATGACAGAGCCCACAAACATCGAGCTTGTCTCCTCCGATATCTGCTCAGGCTGAACGAAACCGGTAAATTGCTGTGCCAGCGGCCTCAGAAAAATCGGCGTTGCTTCGCCGCGCGCATCAGTCATCTTGAAGTCCGCGAAGACTCCCACAATCTCAAAGGCCCCAGCCGACTGCTCATCCACGCCAAAGTGCTTGCCGATTGGGTCCTGTTTGGGAAAGAACTGCCTGACAAACGCCTGGTTTACGAGAACGACAGGCTGCGAAGACTGCGTATCCTGCGCGGAAAAACCGCGGCCGCGTACAACGGGCACACCAAGAGAATCAAGGAACCGGTTGCTGACGCGAATCCAACTCGAGAAGCAGGTGTCGCAGCGCTCCGACGCGGCCAGGTCTTGCAGCGCAACGTGTGTCGCCCAAATATGGCCACCGAGCGGCGTAAAGCGCGCAAGGCTTACACTTTGCACAGAAGGCAAAGCCGACAGCCGTTCTTCAATCTGGCGATAGAGCGCCGGAACACGTTCGACGGTATATCCTGCTCCCTTTGGATCGAAGCTGAGTATGTAGCGATTGGTTGTAACAATGCCGAAGTTCTGATGTTCAAGATTCGCAAGGGATCGCGCCATCAGAAAAGCTCCCGCCAGCAGTACCGCAGACATCGCGATTTGGACTACGACCAGCGCCTTCTGCGGCAAAGAAGATCTGTCCCCAGCGGCGCGATTGACGCCACGTAACGCCTCGGCCGGCTTGGCCTGCGATGACAACCAGGCCGGCGCCGCGCCAAACAAAACTCCTGTCACGAGCGAAACGAGAAACGTAAATCCCAGCACCGGCAGCGAAGGGTTGGCATGGATCGGCATGTGGCGCGACTCGGGAAACGCCAGCGCCAATATCATGTGCGACAAGCCATAAGCTACCGCGATCCCAGCCGCGCCCCCAATCAAACTCAGCAACACACTCTGCGTAATGATCTGGCGAATAAGCCGCCTGCGTCCCGCTCCCAGCGCCATGCGCACCGCCAACTCCGCACGCCGCGCCGTACCGTGCGCCAGTAGCAGGTTGGCAATGTTGGCGCATGCAATCAGCAACACCACGCTCGACAAAATCATCAACAAACGCAGCCCTTTTCCCGTCCGCTGCTGCAAGCGCTGAATACCGCCTCCGCCAGGCACCAGCACCACATGTTGCCGCCCAATCTGCGGCGTTTTCCCATGCCCGGTGAAGGCTGAATGCACCGACATCCATTGCCGCAGTTCGCCAGAAAGCTTCGCTTGCACCGTCGCGACATTCGTCCCTGGCCCCGCTCTGCCCAACAAATAAAGCCACGCGGTATCTTCCTCGCCTTGGCTCCACAGCGACGAGCCCGGTCCTTCGATCGTCGGTTCATTCGCCAGCGGCACCCACATATCCGGCGGCCGTTCAATCACGCGATCGCCAAAAAATCCCGTCGGCGCAATGCCCGCAACCGTGAACGGATGCGTCTGCACATACACCGTCGAGCCAACAATGTTAGGGTCGCCTGCAAAGTCCGACTGCCACGTCGCATAACTCAACACAATCACCGGAGCCGCGCCAGTCTTGTCATCGCTATCGATCAGCGGATGTCCCGCATAGGCGCCCACACCCAGCGTCGCGAAATAATTTCCCGAAACATATTCGGAGCGCAGCGGCTTGGCCGGTGCCGATCCCGCGCGCACGCTCAGACTCGAGCCGCCTGCCTGCATCGCCGCCAACTGCTCAAACTCAGGCGTGTTTTTTCGCAACTGAAGATAGAGGTCGTAAGGGAACAAATCATAATCACCGTTATCATTTTCGAAGCCGTCAAAATAGCAACACGTTCCCCCGTCGCCCACTCGATAGAGTCGCCCAGGATCGCTTACCGGAAGCGATCGCTCGAGAATGCTGTGTACCAGTGAGAACACCGCTGTATTGGCGCCGATGCCAAGCGCCAGGGTGATGACAACGGTCGCCGCAAAGCCGGGCGAATTGCGAAACTGCCGCAATGCATAACGAACGTCTTGCCCCAGCGCCTCAATCCACGGCACGCCGCGCTGTTCGCGATAACGCTCCCTGGTCTGCGTCACGCCGCCAAACTCGAGCAAGGCCGCGGTGCGTGCCTTATCCCGCGACAACCCGCGGCGCACGTTCTCTTCAATGGATAGGTCGATATGCGTGTGCAGCTCTTCATCAAGATCTTTGTCCAATGTGCGCCGGCTAAAAAATGCGGAGCAGCGACTCAGCAGAATGCGTATCCAGTCCACGGGCTACTCCTTTGTTAGTTAGCCGATGCTTTTTGAGGATCGAGAAACCGCGCCATGGTCGCGGCGATGCGCTCCCAGTTTTCGGTTTCCGCTTCAATTTTCTTGCGTCCGATTCGCGTCAGCGCATAGAACTTCGCGCGACGGTTGCTCTCTGATGTGCCCCACTCCGACTTGATCCAGCCGCGCTGTTCCAACCGCAGCAACGCCGGATAAATCGTTCCCTGGTTGAGGCTCAGCGAGTTATCGCTCACCTGCTCGATGCGCCGCGCAATGCCGTACCCATGCAGCGGTCCCATCGATTCCAGCGTCTTCAAAACCATTAGGTCGAGTGTTCCTTGCAGAACGTCGGATTTGTCGCCCATTGCTTCTCCTGTTGTTGTTCTACATGTAGACTGACGCACCTATAGTCAGAATGTCAACAGGGAAAATTCAGTTGTCGCGAAATCTCACAGGCTCGTCTCAGAACGAGACGCACTTACTCACTGCGCTGCATCAGGTCGCGGATGCGCAGCCTTCCACGTCGCCACCCGCTCTTCGACAGCCGCTAACTCATCGGCAGTAATCCGGGTCCCGACATTCTGTCGATTGGCGGCGTAACGCGCCTGGTTTGGCCCTTTCACAGCCGCCGCCAGGTCGAGCCAATAATAGGCCTCCACATCACTGCGCGGCACGCCCTGTCCCAGCGTGTAAAGCATCGCCAGGGTCCCTTGTGCGCTCGCATCGCCCTGGTCTGCGGCCTTGCGATACCATGCCGCAGCCTGCGTCATATCGCGCGTGATGCCCCGGCCGTCGCGAAAACAATCCGCCAAGTGAATCTCGCCCAGTATGTTTCCTAACGCGGCCGCCTTGCCGTACCACTCCGCCCCCAGCTTGTAGTTCTGCGCCACTCCATCGCCCGCCGCGTACTTGTCGCCGATCGCGACCTCGGCCGCCGCATCGCCGCTATTCGCCTTCGTCAATAGTGCCGCGTCAATGCCAGCTGTTTGCGCCATCGCCAACCGCATTGCCTGCGCCAAAACGACAATGAGCACCACAAGTTTCCGCTGCAATTTCATAAAAACCTCGAAGATTTATCGAAAACTATCAGATTCGATGCCGCGAAAACGGCCGAAATTCACAAGCTCGCTTTCCAAATCTCATCGAACAGTTTCTCGTCCGGCCTTCAACCAGACTAAAATTCTTGCATGAATGATCGCATGTCTCTCCCCCTCGCCCAGGCCGATCCTGAAGTAGCCGCAGCTCTCGACCACGAAACCCTTCGCCAGCACGAGGGTTTGGAAATGATCGCCAGCGAAAACTTCGTCTCTGAAGCAGTCCTCGAAGCCGCCGGCTCGATCTTCACCAACAAATATGCCGAGGGCTACCCAGGGCGCCGCTACTATGGAGGTTGCGAATATTCCGACGTGGTTGAGAATCTGGCCCGCGATCGCGCCAAGCAAATCTTCGGCTCTGAACACGCCAACGTGCAGCCGCATTCCGGCTCGCAGGCCAACGCCTCGGCCTACGCCGCGGTCTTGCGGGCTGGCGACACGATCCTCGGCCTCGACCTCGCCCACGGTGGCCATCTCACCCACGGCCACAAGCTCAGCTTCAGCGGCAAGCTCTATCGCCCCACCTTCTATGCCGTGCGTCGCGATACCGAGACCATCGACTACGACGAGCTTGAATCGATTGCCGAACGCGAGCGCCCCAAGGTGATCATCGGGGGCGGCAGCGCCTATCCGCGCCTGTGGGACTTCGCGCGCATGCGTCAGATCGCCGATAAGGTCGGCGCTGTCTATATCTTTGACATGGCGCACATCGCGGGCCTCGTTGCAGGCGGCGCGCATCCCTCGCCTGTTCCCCACGCGCACATCACCACCACAACGACGCACAAAACCCTGCGCGGCCCGCGCTCAGGCCTCATCCTCTGCGGCAAGGACCTCGCTGCCGCCGTCGACAAGGCTGTTTTCCCTGGACAGCAGGGCGGCCCCCTGGTGCACATTGTGGCCGCCAAAGCCGTCGCATTCGGAGAAGCGCTGCGACCCGAGTTCCGCACCTACGCAGCGCAAATCGTATCCAACGCCAAGGCCCTCGCCGTAGCTCTGCAACAAGCCGGCTTCCGTCTCGTCTCCGGTGGCACCGACAACCATCTGCTGCTGGTCGATGTATTCGAAAAGGGCATCCTCGGCTCGGAAGCAGAGTTGGCACTCGGCAAGGCAGGCATCACCGTCAACAAAAACGCCATTCCCTACGACGTTAATCCACCGCTTAAACCTTCCGGCATTCGCATCGGCACGCCGGCACTCACGACCCGCGGCATGAAAGAGCCTGAGATGCAACAGATCGCTCTATGGATCGCGCGGGCTCTCGAAAATCGCAACGATGATGCAGCTCTTGAACGCATTCGCGGCGAGGTAGCGGAGCTCGCCAACAGTTTCCCGCTCTATGCATGGCTTCGCACGCCAGCATCGGTAAGTGCATAATTTTGCATTTCGACTAACATCCGAAACATAGTTCGCTAAGTTGATTCGCCCAACCTTTTTCATCTTGGCGCAACTTGCACAACTACGCCGGGTTGCATCTAACGTGTAGGTTGAAAGGTAGTAACTCGAAGGTGTAGCCACTAAGGCACACCAATCAAGGCAATCAGGAGGAAAGCGATGAAATCCGCTCAGCTCGCATTAGCAGCTCTACTCGTTGTTGCGGTGCCGGCGTTTGCTCAACACCCAGAAGGCCATCCCGGTGGCGGCGCGCCCCCGCGGGCCCCGGCACATGGTCCGTCAGAGTTTCATGGCACCCCGCACGCCCCCGAACAGAACCGCAACTTCAGCGACAAGGCTGGTCACCCCAACGCTCCGCACGTCGACAACGGCAAAACATGGGTCGGCCATGATACCGGTCGTGACGATGCGCACTATCATCTTGACCATCCCTGGGAACACGGTCGCTTTAGCGGCGGCATTGGTCGCGGGCATATATGGCATCTAGGTGGAGGCGGTCCAAGCCGCTTCTGGTTTAACGGGTTCTACTTCGGCGTAGCTCCCTATGATGTGGGTTACTGCGGCGACTGGCTCTGGGACTCGGATAATGTCATCATCTATGACGATCCCGATCATCCAGGCTGGTATCTTGCCTATAACGAGCGACTCGGCACTTATGTCCATGTTGAATACATGGGCGCCTAAGTTGAGTTACAACAGCTAATCAAAAAAGGGACGGGCCGCTCAGGTTCGTCCCTTTTTTCTTTGCAATAACTCCCGCGAATGGCAACCGATTGTACAGCGTGCCTATCGAAGCGATAACATTCTCAGTCCGAATAAATCTGCGCGACGCGACCACAGTAAGTTGCGATAGCCCTAGCGCACTTAAATGCTGAGGATGAAATGAAGCATCGATTCGCCCACTCTCGTGCTCTCGCCATGGCAACACTCGCGGCCGCTTCGTTCGCAACTATACCAGCTATCTGTGCGACAAACCCCGCGCCCACCGCACCGATTGTGCTCACAGACGCGGATCGCCGCCCCGCTCTGTCCCTTGATGGCGAATGGTCCACGATCGTCGACCCTTACTTCTCCGGGCTCTTCAGCTTTCATCATGAGGAGAAAAGCAACGGCTGGTTTCTTAACCGGAAAGCTAAGCCCGGCGATCCATTTCCAACCGAGTATGACTTTAGCAAAGCGTCTAAGCTAAAGGTTCCCGGCGATTGGAATACCCAGCGCGAATCGTTCTTCTATTACGAAGGACCTATCTGGTACGAACGCGACTTCACTTATCAACCGAAAGAGCATACCCGCATCTTTTTGCACATAGGCGCTGCTAACTACCATTCGTGGTTCTGGGTAAACGGCAAGAAAGTCTGCGAGCACGAAGGCGGCTTCACATCCTTCAATTGCGATGTGACCGCAACAATCCAATCTGGCGCAAACTTTGTCGTTGCCGCCGTCGATAACACCCGCCGCGAAGACAACGTCCCCACGCTTGAGACCGATTGGTGGAACTACGGCGGACTTACACGGCCCGTCTCACTTATCGAAGTTCCAGATACCTTCATCGATCAATATGACTTGCACTTGAGCCGTACTGAGGACTCCACCATTGAAGGTTGGGTCCATGTTATCGGCGGCCAATCGGGATCTACTGTCAGAGTCGATATCTCCGAGCTTCACTCGACCTCATCAGCTATCGTGGACGAGTCTGGCCGCGCCCCCATTCACTTCAACGTACAAGGCCTGACGCGCTGGTCGCCAGAGAATCCAAAGCTATACAACGTCAAGTTACAAGCGGGCCAAGACACGATGGATAATCTTATCGGCTTCCGCACGATCGAAACGCGCGGCACCGAAATCCTGCTCAACGGCAAGCCCATCTTCCTGCGCGGAATCGCTGTCCACGCAGAGGCGCCCTATCGCACCGGCCGTGCCTGGTCCGACAAGGATGCGGAAACCCTGCTGGGCTGGGCCAAAGAGCTTGGTTGTAACTTTGTCCGCCTCGCGCATTATCCTCACGCCGAGTCGATGTTGCGCGCAGCCGATCGCATGGGCATCCTGGTCTGGTCTGAGAACCCCGTGTATTGGGCCCTGCAATTCGATAACTCCAAAGTGCTGGCCAAAGCCGAGCAGCAGTTAGATGAAGAAATTGGTACATCGCGCAATCATGCCGCGATCATCCTCTGGTCCATGGCCAATGAAACCCCGAACACCCCAGCGCGTACCCAGTTCATTGAAACGCTGGCCGTTCGTGCACGCTCACTCGATGCGACGCGCCTGATTACCGCGGCCTTGCTCGTTCGTGCCGATGGTCACACCAAGGTCGTCGATGATCCGCTCGGCAAATCCCTCGATGTTATCGGCATCAATGAATACATCGGATGGTACGAAGGCCATCCCGAGACTGCCGACACGACCGCATGGCGCATTGACTATCAGAAGCCGCTCATCGTCAGCGAGTTTGGGGGCGGCGCCAAGGCCGGGTTGCATGGCAACGAAAACGAGCGTTGGACCGAAGAGTATCAAGCCAACATCTTCAAGCACCAACTCCTGATGCTCAATCAAATTCCTCAGCTTAGAGGCGCGAGTCCGTGGGTGCTGATGGACTTTCGTTCGCCCAACAGGCCGCTCTCCGGCATTCAGGATGAGTTCAATCGCACGGGTCTCATCTCCGACCAGGGACAAAAGAAACTCGCTTTCTACGTGCTCCAAAAAGCTTACAAGGAAGCAACTTTTGGCAAACCCGACTGAGAACTTATCTTGAATTGTTGAAGTTTGGTCTTCCACCAACTTACTCGCCTTCGTCAAGACGTACTCAGGTGAGTTATCCTGAAAACTATGGCGATTGACTCGATTCTTGCTCAAATTGACGCTGAAATTGCACGACTGAAACAAGTTCGCTCCCTGCTTGCAGGCTCGGAAGTGACTCTGTCGACTTTCACCGAGCGCAAATCCAAGAAAGCGCCTGCCAAGGCTGCCAAAAAATCCCGCGTACTAAGTCCCGAAGCACGCAAGCGGATTGCGGACGCGCAGCGTAAACGCTGGGCCGCTCAAAAGTCGAAGAACAAAAAAGAGGCTTAGTCGCGAACTAAGCAGGCGGGTGGTCCGACGAATCCTCTGATACAGATTCCGCACCTCGTGGAGTCGTTCACTTCGTCTCGCTGGATGACAAGTTAGTTATACGTGTCTATAACCGGGATATAAGTCCGATAACTGGTAGCTTCTCTTGATTATCCAAGTTACTGCCAGGTCTCGACGGCGAGGATGTTTGGCGGGCCCGCATGACCCTCGATCACTTCTGTCTCAATGACCGCTTCCATGTTCATCTGCTCCCAGTTCTTGGGAGCCTTAGCTAAAAGCGAATCGAGATAAAGCGGGTTATAGAGAATTTCCCCCGCGGCCTCCGTGCCTTCCTCCGAAATACCGGCAGCGATGATCACCGGTTGTCCCGTCGTGTTGTCGTGGATTCGCGCCACGATCGCATAATCCCGCGACAGCTTCTGATAGGGCAGATCCCACGCCGTCGCCCATGTTGTTTCCGTCTTGCTTTTGCGATCGACCAGCAACGCAACACCGTCCTTCGACTCAAAGCCGAACCGCAGTTTCTCCGTTATTCGCAGTGTCCAAATATTGTCAAAAGCTCCGACCAGCACAAAAGGCCCTTCCCGCAACTGCGCAAAGCTGGCCTCAGACGCCGGCACCACGCGAAATTCCTTGTGACGGGATGCCAGCGCCGCAACCGTGCGCGTGAGCGTAATGACATCGGCAAGCGCCAAGTGTCCGGAGTAATGAAGGCGGAAGTAAAGTGGCTCCGGCTTTGAATTGTTCACCGGCGTGTCGAACGAATTGATTGACCCCACATCGATGTTCTTTGCGGGCTCGCCCAGGCAAAATGTGGTGGGATTGTTGCTCGAGGTCACGGGTTCCCAGAAACGCTCGATATTCGAGGGTGGCGGTGCGGGCGGATGGTACTGCATCCCTGCGAAGACCCCCGCCGCGAGCGCACCTATCAGTGCCACAGCCACGCCGGTCCCTGCCATCCAAAATATTCGCTTGCTTCGAGGTCCGACAGCGGGCAGTCCGGTTGCCGGCCCACTCGCTTCTTCGATCTCCGCGGCTGAGGGAAACACGGCATCGGTTTCCACAGGCCGCTCCGGACCGTGGAAAACCGGCACATACGATCCCGTCGGCAATTCCACAACCAGTTCACCGCGGTGTCCGGCGTCGTAGTAATACTGCGTCAGACGTTTGCGAACTTCGCCCGCCGTGATCCGCACCACTGGGTCTGCATTGGCATCATAGCTCGGCGATCGCCCGAAAACCTCGACCCCAATGCTTCGCTCTTTTAATTCGGCCGCATTTCCCAGCAGCGTCTGCTCAACCGTATAGGCGAGCAATGCCGGGTACCTCTTGCTATTGGCAAACAGGGGATGAGAGAGGAGCCGCTCCAATTGCTCCCGGACCTTGGGCGCTTCGATCACGAAATTGGATTCCACGCCCTCGGACGTGGACTTTGGCGCCACCGGCATCCTTGCTCCTTCGGCCAGCACGATTCATTGACCCGCCTCTCAAACCGACCAACGAACCCGCGCCCTCCGCATGGGAGACCGCCTGGTTCGGTCTTCGATTGAAGCCCCGGCCAACTGCGTGCAGCTTGTAAGTGAATAGATTATGTCGCTTTGGTTGTATAAGTCGATAGATTTAAGGGGTAGAGCGTATCATACGTCGACGTAAACTACTCATCCATGCACGCTTAACATACAGTTAAACAAGGAGTTAGATCCATCTTGCATCATCTTGTACCCGATGGAACCTATTAGCCGCTGCAGCTAATCAATATAGTCGCTCTCGGTCCAGAAAATGAGCTGAGAGCACCGATCTGTGAGCGGGATCTCCATTCACTCGTCGGCCTCAAAGCCATTTTCTAGTGATTGCGGCTCCTCGCCCCTCCGGTATGCCAGACCTGAATCTATTCAGGCGGGACAAACCGGGGGGCGCTTTTTTAGTAGGAGCCCTGTGACGCCCGCCCAGTACCACGACCGCTTGATTCAGTAATCCAGATCATGACACTCTGGGTGTCCCAGGTCTCGCATTTGAGAATCTGGGAGATTGCATATCCACACGGTCACGGTCCTTACGCCCCTTGCGAAAACACCTTGGGCACATCGATTCCAAGCGCCGTCGCCAGGTCGTGCTGGTGTTCCTGCTCCTGCGAAATAATCTTGCGCAGATTTTCGGCCAGCGCATAATGTCCCAGCGCCTCCGCCTGCTTCACCCGCTCGCGATAATTTCGGATCGTCTCCGTCTCGTTATCGAGATCGAAGCGGATCATGTCCTCGGCCTTGTCTGAGAGCTTCACTTCCTTCGGTGTCGCCGTGGGCATTCCGCCCAGATAGTCGATCTGGTCGGCAATGATCATGGCGTGCTGCAGTTCTTCAGCAGCGTGCAACTTCAACTCTTTTGCGATGCTCATCCACTGCGCGCCCGAGAGCACGTTGCTATAAACGGTGTAAGCGATGATCGCCTGGTATTCGCGGGCGAGATCCTCGTTGAGGTCGTCGATCAGCTTCTGCAGAGCCTGCGCGCTCTTGTCGTCTTTTGCTTTCGGCATCGTGATTTTCCCTTTCGCCGCATTCAGCGTTTTCGCCACCGCGGTCACCGGTTGTGATGCCTGATCTGCAACCTCCGTTGGCTACCATCGAAATCCTCGCGAATCATCTTCCTAGGCTCCCTTTCATCCCGCCACATTTTCTTTGTTAAAAAAAGGCCGCATCTACGTAAAGTGCCTTCACTTTTGAATAGAATAATGATTCGCGAAGCGAAGAAAAGGCGTTCTTTTCGTGAGCGCCCGATGAAAGAAGAGTAAATGTACCGTGATAGTTGCCCTGTATGCGTTTGTGGGCGATTCGCTTTGTGGGCCTTTTTGGCTTTGTCTCTAACTACTCTGCTGACCGGCACCCTGACCGCTCAGTCCACGTTTGGCACCATCCTCGGCACCGTCCGTGATTCCAGCTCCGCCCTCGTCGAAAATGCGCAAGTCGCCCTCGTCAACACCGGTACCGGCGCTCGCCGTGAATCTGTCACTGACTCCAGCGGCAACTACGCCTTCCGAAACATCGATGTCGGCGCTTACAAGCTCACCATCGTCTCTCCGGGGTTCCAGACCGCGTACCTACCCGAAGTCACTTTGACAGCCCGCGAGACTCGTCGCCTCGATGCTTCTCTCAAACTCAACGGGGACACCCAAACGGTCGTGGTTGTTGATGATTCAGCCGCCCCCGTCGTCTCCACCGATGTTTCCAACCTCGCTGAAACCAAGATGGGCGATGAGTTGGCCGAGCTGCCGGTAGCCATCTACTCGCGATCTACCGGATCAACCAGCCCTATCTCCACGCTCACCACAGAGACAGGCGTCCAAACCGACGACAGTGGCAATCTTGCCGTCATGGGAACCACCGCCGCACTCCTCAGCGTCACCATCGACGGCATTTCTTCGGTAGGCGTCGAATACTCCGGCCCCGTCAACGAGATGTTTCCCTCATTCAACTCCATCGAAGAGATCCGCGTCAGCGAATCCAACAACAACGCCGAGTTCTCCGGGGTCGCCGACATCACCACCGTCTCCAAAGCCGGCACTCAGCACTATCACGGCGGCCTCTTCGAGAATCACGAAAATACCTTTCTGAATGCCAACAACACCTTCGCGCTCACCAAGCCGAAGATCATCATGAACGACTTCGGCGCGACTCTCGGCGGCCCGCTGCGGCTACCGATTCTCTCCACGCACGAGAGGCCGTCTTTCTTCTTCGCCAGCTACGAGGGGCTACGTCTGCCCCGCGAAACGCCCATCCTGCTCAGCGTTCCTTCGACGGACATGCGCGCCGGCAACCTAACCAATTATCTAGCAGGACAGGCAATCCATCAGTCCGACGGAATAACCCCCATCGATCCGGCCAACGTCCCAATAACTCCCATCTCCGCCAACCTGCTGAGATACCTAATGCCCACACCTAACTACGGGGTGCCCGGCTCCTATGCCAATAACTACCAGGTTAACTTCGCTTCACCTATCTCTGCGAACCAAGGCGACATCCGTCTCGACAAAACTATCTCCGACAAGCAATCTCTCTTCGCGCGCTTTTCTTACAAGAATCGCCAGGTGCTCACCGCGCCCTCCGCAGCCTGCACTTTCACCTACTGCGCCGAAGCCGGCAGCCCGCTCCAAGGTGCATACAACACGCCTGAGATCGACGAAGGCCTCACCTTCGCGCATAACTACGTCTTCTCCCCCGGATTGATGAATGAGTTCCGCGGCGGCTACAACGCCCAGCACACGTCAGAGGAGCAGAGGTACTCCACCACATCGCTGCTCTCGCAGACCGGCATCAACGTTCCGCAGCCCGACACCGCATGGTCCGAGGCTCCGCAGGTATTGATCAATGGCTTCATGTCGACCGGCGCCGGCAACCCCGGCATGCAGCGCGGCCAGATCGTCCAGCTCATCGACAACGTTACCTGGATTCACCGCGACCATACCTTCAAGTTCGGTGCCGATTTCAAACGCCTCAGCGACCATGACGACAACGTCTTCGGCAACTATCGCTCCGGATGGTATGTTTTCAACGGATCTTCGCAGGTCGGCGAAAACATCGGCGATCCCTTCGCTTCCTTTCTGCTCGGCAATCCCGATTACACTGAAGTTAGTTCGACTAACAAGCCCACCATGGACGGCCTGGGATACGGGTACTCCTTTTTTGCACAGGACGATTGGAAGATAACTCCCAATCTAACGCTGAATCTCGGCCTTCGTTACGAGTTACACCCGCCACTTAGAGAAACTAACTACAACACCGCCTTTTTTCAGCCGGACGCGACCGACACCATCAATGGCCAGACAGTCCATGGCGCAGTGGTCGTTCCCAATGCTCGCGCCGAGAGCTTCGAGTCCGCCGATTTCGCCAATGCCATCGCGCCTACACCCATTCTCACCGCCGCCCAGGCTGGCATTCCGCAAAGTCTTCGCTACACCGACAGAACCGACTGGGGTCCGCGTCTTGGCTTTGCCTGGCGCCCTTACGGCAATGACAAAACCGTTGTCCGTGGAGGCTGGGGACGCTTCATTGAAACGCCCCTCGGCTTCTCGCTGGTTGCCGGCTGGGCCGTTCACGCCAGTTATGTGGCCACTTACAATCAAGGATTCGAGAGCGACGGCATAACTCCGCTGCTTTCCTTTACCAATCCATTCAACACTGCGGCTGGCAGCTCCACCGGAACCGCCGGCTTCTACTATGCCTTTCCAATCCACTATAAAGACCCGTCCGTCCAGCAGTGGAACCTCACCCTGGAGCAGGATCTTGGCCACAGCGTCGGCATGCGGCTCTCTTACACCGGCAGTCACGGCGAGAATCTTGAAACCATGGAAGACCTCAACCAAGTTCCCGCAAATCCCTATGGCTACTCCAGTACCGATCCCTCGGCAGCGGCTTCCGGCGCTTGCGTCATTGGCGATGGCACCCTCGTTTCCGACCACCGCCCCTACCCTTGCTGGAGCGTCATTCAAAGCGTCGCCAACGCTGCTGAAAGCAACTACAACTCTGCCACGGTTGAGGTCTCGCGCCACAGCGGCAAGAATGTCACGTTTGACGCGAGTTATGTCTTCACCCGCGACTTATCCAACGTCGGCGGTGCGACACCCAATGCATTCGCCGTCGCCGGCGGCAGCTTTCTCACCGATCGTTTTCATCCCGGTCTCGACTACGGCAATGTTATCTACGACCGCGCCCATCGCTTTCTCGCCACTTATCTCTATAACTTGCCCTTTGGCCACGATCAGCGCTGGCTAAGTTCCGGCTCCGCGTTCAACAAACTCGTCGGCGATTGGCAACTCGCGGGAGTTACCATCCTTCAATCCGGCCCCTTCCTCACGCCCTATCAACAATCCGTCGATCCGGCCAACACCAACATCCTCACCACCGTCGGCCAGGCGCGTCCCGACCAACTTGCCCTCGCCCCTCTTTACGCCGCTCATCGCAACACTACCCAGTGGCTCAACCCCGACGCCTTTCCCTATCAGAATCTCGCTCTCAACTACGGCACATCCAACCAAGTCGGCGTCGGCCGTTTCGGCAATGCGCCCGTGGGTGGCGTCGTCGGTCCCGGCACGGCTAACTTCTCTCTCGCACTCATGAAGAGCCTCGCCCTTCACGACCAAGCCCGTTTTCAGTTCAGCCTCGAGGCCGCCAACGTCTTCAACCATCGCAATTACGAGCCGCCCAACATGCAGGTCGATTCCAGCGGCTTCGGCTCCATCACCGCGCTTCAAACCGCCGAAGGTGCCGGCCCACGCAGCCTCGAACTCGCCGGCCGCATCACCTTCTAGTCCCCCGTCGCCGCTGCCGACCCACGGGGGATGAAACTGGGCTCATCCCATTAAGACGGTGCCCCATCCATCGGACGTTCTTGTCTTTGTCCGATGAGTGGGATACCACAAAGGCCTACCGCCGACCGTCGATCTTTCCTTTATGGTCTGCGCCGTCCTCATCCTGTAAACTGATCGCGCCATGAGTTGTCTCTTTTGCAAAATCGTTGACGGAAGCATTCCCTCAACCGCCGTTTATCAGGACGAGCGCTGCTACGCCTTCGCCGACATTCATCCCCAGGCGCCCGTGCACATCCTCGTCGTCCCCCGCGAGCACATCGACTCACTTGCTGAAACCAGTGAGACTCACGCCGCGCTCCTCGGCCATCTGCTCAACGCTGCCGCCCAGATCGCTCGCGCCAAAGCTCTCTCCAACGGTTATCGCGTGGTATTCAACACCGGCGAAGATGGCGGTCAGACGGTCGAACATCTGCATCTCCACCTGCTTGGTGGCCGCCCCCTCACCTGGCCCCCAGGCTAGAACGAGAGAATGGCAGGACTGACCTCATCTTTCACCAAGAGGAATTCTCATGGAAATCAAGCCAAGCAGTTCCCGTCCATCAGCCAAAGGCCCCGCGGATTACTTCACCGGCACTGTACGCGTGGATCCGTTATTTGACGCGCCCGACCCCGCCCGCGTTGTCGGCGCCAGCGTCACCTTCGAGCCTGGTGCCCGCACCGCCTGGCACACCCACCCCCTCGGACAAACCCTCATCGTCATCTCCGGCATCGGCCGGGCGCAACGTTGGGGCGGCGAAATCCAGCCGCTCAACCCCGGCGATGTCATCTGGTTTCCTCCCGGCGAGAAACACTGGCACGGTGCTGCGCCCAACATCGCCATGACTCACTACGCCATCCAGGAAAAGCTCAACGGCAAAACCGTTGATTGGCTCGAGCAAGTCTCTGACGAACAATATCAACCCTAGCCGACCTCAGATCGCTTCCTTCCCCGCCCACGCAAAAAGGCGCCCGCCGAAGCGGACGCCTTTTTGCTCGCGGTTACAGCCACCTAGGCTGGTTGCGGGAAATACTCTTCTTCTTCTTCCATTCCATAGCGTCGCAGCAGGTTAGGCAAGCTCTGCGAGAACGCCGAGCGCGGCATCACCGTGTCGCAACCGGCTTCCGTTGCCTTCATCTTCAGATCGCCCTGCAGATGCGAAAGGAAACCGATGATCGACGTCGACTTCTTCAGCTTGGCTTTGAACTTGGGAATTAACGCCATCGGCTTGGCATTGACATTATTCAGATCAAATACCAGCAGCTTCGGCCGCTCGCCCTCGGGAGTATCCGTCAAGCGCGCCAAAACTTCCTTGTCGCCCTTCACAAACTCAACCTTTACGCCTAGCTTCCGAGCCGTCTCCTGGATCTTCGCGAGGAAGAACAAGTCCTCTATAAAGCAGAAGATACGCGTCGGTGCGTCATGCTTCATCGGCACCGCGGGGGGCGCCGAAAAATTCTCAGGATAGTAGCCGTTGTGGCCGTTGCTGGTGATCTGAATGGTCGAAGCCGGACCATCGGCAATATTGCCGTTTACGGTCCGATAACTATGATCCATGGGACCCACAAACTCGCGCGGACCGCGTTGCTTCATCTTGCGTTTTGCCTGCGGCGGCCCTGAAACACTGTTTCCCGGTTGCGCCTGCGGAGCCGAGCTCTTCGAGAAGAACTTTTTCTTCTTTCGACCCTGGTTCTGATTATTTTGACCCTGATTTTGTCGCGGCGGAGCCTGCACTTTAGGCGGCGCAGCTTGTACCGCGGGCATCGCGATCGGTGCCTGTTGGCTGGCTTGCGCCTGGGGCGCGCCCGGGTGGGTGGATTTATTCTTGCGGCGGCGCCGGCGGCGCCGATGCCCCTGCGACTGTCCCGGACCGCTGGCCGGGCTCGGCCCCAGCTCGGGCTGAGGCTGCGTCGATTCTGTTGTCATGCGTGCACTTCCTGGCACTTTACTTTGTGATGCATTACTTCTTTCGCTTAACCAATGACTTGGCGAATACTGAAATTTCTTCGCATGCTGCGGATCGGTATCGGTTTGCGAAACACAATAGCTCGTGTTCCGTTTCCAGCGGATACGAATTAAACGTCCAGATGAGCGGGAATTTTAGCAATTTATCACGACTTCCGCTTCCCAGAGACCTTTCGAATCTCGCAATTACCGGCAATCGGCCAAACTTCTATCCGCGACAACAACTCACTCGTCGACGTGCGTTCGTATCCTGATTGCAAACCGGCCCAGCCTCGTTCCCTGACCTTGCCCCCAGTACCAACTGGCAATATTCACTTCGCATTTCGAAACTTCGCAACCGCTTCACACGGCCACGAGCGTCAGCAGAATACCGCCTGTGCTTCCCTGTGGTGATGCCATTCTTTTGGGGAGATCTCGCCCTTGGCAGCCTTGATTCTGACTGAGCTCCTAAGCGAAGTTTCCTTATCTGGCGGCGAGCTGGACCATTCCGGTTGTGGAAGGCTGACGTCAGCCGCTTGATTGGCAAGTCTGATACTACAGCGTCAAGAGCAGGCTGGCAAGTCACCTTTTATATACATTTCTTCCCCCAACGCAAAATGCGAAATCCCCACGTCGAATTCCGGACCATTTTGGGTGCTTAAGTGCAACATAATGCGTAAAAAGGACCACTCCTCTCGGAGTGGTCCTTTTACGACGGATTCCGGTCACTGGCCAACCGGTATTATTGCCTTCGGCGTTGTACCCCACCGATATATTTCGTTTGAGGATTCCCGGCCGGTGTCCCTCTTTTAGGGCCGCATGATTTGCGGTTCACTCTTGCCGGGTCCTACATCTATCGGGCTTGCTGGCTTTATACTCAGCAGCCTCTACATCACTGGCACCCTACATATAGCAATCGACGTGCCAATGTTCTCAACCATTAGATTCAGCTATTTGCGCCACTTCTGTTGGATCGGATGTCTGCATTCTGGTAGTTAAACCGACTGCAAATACCAAAAAACGTAGATCACGCCTCTTAGCGCTGACAATGAGAGCAGAAATGTGTGCTTCTTCCACCCACTACAATTCGCCGAATCGCCGTTCCACAGCGTCGGCAAGCCTGGCCCGTTCGTTGGTAGACGTAATGCTCCAATTGGAACAACCCGCGAACTCCATTGGCGTCCACGTAGTCCGACACCGACGATCCGCCCGCTGCAATCGCGTGTTCCAGAACCTCCTGCAGCGCCAACCGCAGACGTTCCAATTCCACACGGGTCAATCGCCCCGCAGCCTTTCGCGGTCGAATCCCGGCGCGAAACAGCCCCTCGTCCGCATAAATATTCCCGATTCCCGTTAAAAGCGTTTGGTTCAGCAGGGCCGCTTTAATGGCCAGCTTTCGTCCCCGAAACAGCGCCGCAAACTCTGCCGCATCAATCGTCAACGGCTCAGCGCCTGCCCCGGTAAATCCACTCGCCCGGCCCAGGTCGCGAAATTCCAGCCGCCCAAATCGGCGCGGATCGACGAAGCGCAGCTCACGCCCGCTCTCCAGCGTCAATCGTGCATGGGTATGTGCCGCTAACTCGGCCTCAGGCGTCGTGACCAGCAGCCTTCCCGTCATGCCCAGATGCACAATCCACTGTGCATCCGGCGCAACGCCCTCCGCGCTCGTAGCCCCGTTGCAGGCCGCGCTACTCAACTCGCAAACAATGTGCTTGCCCGTGCGGTGCACGCTGAGGATCGTGCGACCCTCCAACCCCTCGACCTGAGACGCTGGTGGAGTCTTGAATGGCTCGCGGTGAGAGCCGAACCAGGCCTCGGCAATGCGGTCGCAGCGCACACGCGCGTCCACACCCCGCGCGATTGTCTCTACCTCGGGTAACTCCGGCATGCCTTCATTCTATGGGGTGGCGTTCCTATCGAACACAGGTCGCTCTATGCGGATTTTGCCGAGGAATACTCTTCTTCTTCCGCTGCGATCGCCTGTTCGAGTCCCCACCGTCTCACGTAGACCAGTCCCACCGTGAGCCCGATGAAAAACACGCCCACCGACGTATCTTCAATCGAACTCAGGAACCGGTCTTCCGCCTTGGTTTGGAAGACCACACTCCCATGAATATTGCGCGGCGTCATCCGCATCTCCGCGGGCACCGGCTCCTTTGGAAGTGTGTTCACGTAATGCGTCGAAATGCTGGCCGAAATAATCAAGCCCGCTAATCCAGGAAAAAGAAACAGCAATGCGAGAAATCGCAAAGTAGCTAACTTTTGGTCTTTCATCCCAACCTTCCCTATCCGTTCAACTGCGAAGCCGCCTTGGTCACGTCAAGACCAACCATGGCTGACCCCAATCAGGCCAAAGGCGGAGTTTCATCGAAGATTTTTGACGTCGGGACCGAATCGGTAGAATTTCTTCGTTGCGAACCTCAGCCACGCATAAACAATGCAGTCAACCAGCGTCATTGTCTGTGGCTTGGTTTCTAGATGAAGTATAGGGGGCGGGGAACTCTTAACCGGGATGAAGACGAATCTTATCTTAGAGATATCAGAGGCCCAAGGTAACTCAAGCCCGGCCCCAGGTCACACAATCGTAGTTACGTGCCAGCCTCACGCGGCATCAGCCTACTTGCGCTCACCGGACTCACGAATGCGGCTAGCCTCGAAACTCACAATCTTCCAGCCGCCCTTGTCGTCCCTCACGTACACGCGGGTATAACGATAACTGCCGGAAATATCCCCGTTACCCCCCGTGCCGCTCACTTCGGCGCGAGAGGTGACCAGCGCTGTCTGCCCATAAAACCGCACCTTGCGATCTGAAAACTCGATCGACGCCAGGTGAACCGCACCGGTGCGCAGATTGGCCAGAGCCTGATCCTTGGTTTGGAGCGTCCCATTGGCGGTGATCGCGATATAGTCTTCCGACAGCAGCGAATCCATCGCCGCCGCATTCCGATGCACTAGCGCATCGCGCCACGACAGTTCCATCTGATCGATTTCGTGCCGGCTCTCGTGCCGCTCTCCGCGATGCATCGCGTTGGCGGGCTGCGTGGCCCCTGCCGCTACGGCAAACAGCAACAGCGAAGCCGCAATGCAGCTCATTCGTGCGCAGAATTTCGTGCGGTCACCCTGCATAAGCGCGTATCGGATGGTAGACCGGAACCCATGCGCAGGTCAATTGCCGTTCCGCGGTCCTCGCGCACTTACTGCGCAATCGACCGCGAATTGCCAATGATCCTGCTTCCGTCGGTTGGACGTCCCAGCCGGCTAAATGAGAGCGGCGAGTGATAGCGCCTAGATAAGAGCGACCAGGTCTTCGCGAGCCCGTTCGCGCATCTTCTGATAAAGGCCGCCCACCGCATGTTGCGTAAAGTGAGCGGAGTGCCGATGCGCCTCCACCGCCTCCGAATCGCGATACTGCTCATAGATCAAGACCGTATCCGGATCGCCCTCAACATAATGAGGAATGTAGCTCACGCAACCAGGCTCCTGGCGCGTAGCCGTCGCCAGCAGGCGCAGCGTGTCAACCACGTCGGCGCGATCTTCGGGTGCAAATTTCATGCGGACCATAAACGTGATCATGGGGTGCGGATTTCCCTTCAGGTTAGAGCGATAGCGCATTTTCGGAATTCATGCTGACCGAAGCTATACCCTCGACCGGCATCGAAAAGCCTCAACTGGCGCGGGATCAACTATGGCCACAGGGTTTCCGAAAATGCTTTAATTGTGGCGCTCGTTCAGTCTATATGTGAATCTCGTCCAAAGCGGCAGAAAACTCCGGTAACAACATCGTCTGTTCCCGGTCCGGCCCCGTTGAGACCATTCCGATACGCGCACCACTCTCTCGTTCCTGAAATCTCAGATATTCGCGCGCCGCCAATGGCAACTTCTCAAAATCCGTGATCCCTTCCGTCGACTCGCGCCATCCTTTCAGCTTGGTATAAACCGGCTTGATCGATTCGAGGCCCTCCACGTCCGCGGGAATCTCGTCCGTCACCTTGCCCCCGATCTCATACCCGATGCAGATCGGAATCTCGTCCAACTCGTCCAGCACATCCATCTTGGTAATCACCAGCCACTCGGCGCCGTTCACCTGGTTCGAGTAGCGCAGCAGCGGAATATCGAGCCACCCGCACCGCCGCGGCCGTCCCGTCACCGCGCCATATTCGTTGCCCCGCGCCCGCAGATGATCGCCCATCGCATCGCTAATCTCGGTCGGAAACGGTCCGCCGCCCACCCGCGTCACATACGCTTTCGTCACAGAAATCACGGTCCCAATCGCCGTCGGACCAACGCCCGTTCCCGTAGACGCCCCGCCCGCCGTCGCCGACGATGAAGTCACAAAAGGATACGTGCCATGATCGATGTCCAGCATCGTGCCCTGTGCGCCCTCAAACATCACGCTGCCGCCATCGCGCAATACTTTATTGAGCAGCCGGCCCGTATCCGTCACAAACGGCCTCACCAGCTCCGCCGCCGCCGCATACTCGTCAAACATCTTCGCCGGGTCCAGCGGATCGGTGCCAAACAGCGCGTGCGCAATGGCATTCTTCTCCGCGCAAGCCGCCTCAATGTGCGTTTTCAGCAATTCCGGATGCAGCAGGTCCACAATCCGCAGTCCGCTCCGCGCCATCTTGTCTTCATAGGCCGGACCGATGCCGCGGCTGGTCGTTCCAATCTTCTTCCGCCCCGGCGCGCTCTCGGCCGCCAACTCGATCATGCGGTGATACGGCAAAATCACCTGCGCGCGGTTCGACACAAAAAGCTGATCGTCGATCGCCAGACCCAGATCCCGCAGCTTGGCCACTTCTTTCAAAAAAGCGATCGGGTCCAGCACCACGCCGTTGCCGATAATCCCTTTGCAGCTCGGCCGCAGCACGCCGCAAGGAATCAACTGCAGCACAAACTTCTGATCGCCGATTATGACAGTGTGCCCGGCGTTATGACCGCCCGCGTAGCGTGCCACGGCGGAGAACCGCTCGCTCAGCACGTCCACAATCTTCCCCTTGCCCTCGTCGCCCCATTGGGCGCCCAGCACAACCGCCGTCTTCGCTCGCATGTGGATTCCGTTCCTGCAGAATGGCCCCGTCCAATCGGCTCGAAACACGGCCGTCAAACCAAGGCGGTGACATAGGTGCGGCTAAACTCCTTCGCACCGTCTTCGATCATAAACCCTCGCTCGTTGCTCCGGACGGAACCACAACCTGGCCGTCAGCAGGTTTGCCCGAAAAGTACGTTTTCAACCGGGCTTTCGGTCGAGCCGACCTCCATCGCACAAGCCGTGTTCCGCCCGAGTTGCCCGATCCCGACCCGGACCAGGGGGTGACTAAATGGTAACGTCGAGGTTCGACTGCAATTTCCTTGTGAACTCGGAGTCAACGATGGAAATCCCCCCGAAAGCTCTCCGGCCCCGAACATTGCTCGCAGACACGCAGCTCGATCCCAATCTGCACAGCTCGTTCATCTACTCAATGCAAAAGCCATACCCCTGACGCACTTTTGGCATTATGCGTTTCGGCTTGTTCGATAGAATTCTGCATGTCAGTTGAGAGAGGGCCATAACTTAGATCAAATTTGTAGCAAGAAGAGTCAATCAATCAAGTCCTGCAGCAATTGATAAATTGATTGATATTAATTGCGTGAATGCTCCGCATTTGTCCAAGCCGGATAACACCAAAAATGAAGGGGCACTTATACAGCAGTGCCCCTACATTGCTCGTTCGAGTTGTAATTACTTGGCTACCATTTATTGGAAGAAGATCGCGCCCGGTACCGCGGAGCCTCCCTTGTTACCCTTATAGTAGTCAGCTGTCCCGGCGTTGGTATCCGCTTCATTGCCAAGATAGCCATACGTGTCGTCGAAGTAATCGTAAGCACCGTTGCCGTATGCCTGGTTTTTCAGGAACTTGTTTGCTCCCGAATCCGGGATGGCATCAGCGCCTTCCGTGTCATCGAGCAGGAAGCCCACGAGGAAGTTGCCGCTCGCGTAGTTCTTCTCGAACGTATTGCCGCTGTTGTCACCGACTGTTGTAGCCGTAAGATCAGCACCTAGATAGACGCCCACTTCATTACCGTCGAAGTGGTTGCTTTCTACCCAAGCTAACGCGTTGTACAAGTCCATTTCCAGGCCGAATTCCGAACCGTTCACCGTGTTACTTTCTATCTTGGCACTTACGCCATACTCCACGTAAATCCCATCGTCGTCGAAGTTGCCATCGCCCTCGATCGTGTTTCCGGAGATACAATCCTTCGCGTCATACTTGGTGAAGATAGGATAGAAGTTAGTCTGGAAATGACTGTCCGATATGGTGATATCCACGCCATCGAAAACGTCCACTCCGTTGTAGTCGTCGTTGAAGTAATCATGCGTCACCTTGGACCCCTTGGTTTCAGGATTGAAACCAATGTACACACCGAAGTCGCAATCGCTAACGGTCATATACTCCACTTCATCTCCCTGACCCTCAAGCCAGAAACCATAGCTGCCGTCAGTAGGGTTCGGTCCCGAAGTGCAATTGAGCGTCTCGTCGCCGGCGTGCGTCAACACGCCTTCGATCTTGATCCACGAAGTGGTGACAAGGATGCCCGTACTGGCGCCGCCTGTTACGTATGTGCCGGGGCAAACCTTGATTGTGGTGTGAGGCAGAGCCACAGCCACGGCGTCTTGAATCGTCCCATAGGTTTTGCTGGCCGGTGAATTCGGGCAGTTTACATACAATGTATAGGTGGAGGTTGAGTTGTTGACACTCGCTGCTAGTGCGCTTGATGTTACTTCGCCTCTTGCCTCCGCCGCAGCTTGCGCACGAGCTGCTGCGATGTTCGCCCTGGCGGCAGCCTCACTACTCGGCTGTTGTGGAAAGACCTGGATTGGCTTTAAGTAGTTCGGAACGCTAGGCATTGGCGGTTTTGCATAGCTTGGGGTCGATGCGGCAAGCAGCATGCCGCACAAGAAGATAAACATCACAGTGGTCTGACGGCGGGTCATTCGACGCTCCTTGGGAAAAAGCGGTTGGTGATGATAGTCAATCTAGCGCGCTCGAATAAGTCAAACAACACAAACGCAGCACAACTTATGTCGCTTTTCGAACACAACAATCTGAAGCCAAGGCATCTCATGTGCCCACAGCACTAAGTTCAATCCATCAATTGGTCGATCTTTCTAACGGCGACGCAAAGCTCTTTGATCTAGAACAAGAGCACTAATTTTGTTTTGATTGAATGCGAGAGGGCCTTACCAAAACTAGCCAATCATACTCACTTTCGTTAGCAAAGCAAGCGAATTTAGAAATATTTTTTAAGTAACAAATTCCCCTGCAGGGTATTAGTGCACCATCAAGTACGCGCCCGGATTTTGTGTCAAGTTAGGAGCGGCCCGTAAGTAGTCAAGGCACTGTCGCTTCTCTATCTCGAGGTCCACAGCGTATGGATAACATCCGTAGAGAGTTAGCCGCAGCCGGTCAACAAAAACTATCATCGCTTCATTTTCAACTTAGCCACAAGGACCATCTTTCGGAGATCGTCGAGTGCATTCAAAGTCAGCCACTTAGACGAACGACCGTTTATGTCCGATGGCAGTCTTAAGTGTTGACAATCTCGAATCCCTTCTTCGCATGGATAAAAATTCCCCGTATTCTTTAGTTGAACCGCGAGCAGACAGTCAGCGATTCGTGACGGCTTCCCGCCGCGCTTCCGGTTATTCGATCCCCCACGGAAACGACTCTTCCAGTCGTTACTACTTCGACAACATTGCCTGTGAACAGACCGATCGGTCTGCAGGTGCGCAAGCAAACGCTCATGCCGGCTCCAGTTCTCTCCTGGAGCGGTTAACGCTTACCGTGAGGGTCATATTGGAAGCACTGCTCCAGTGGCACGCCTAGCGCGATGGCCACCTTGAAGGCAGTCTCAAGAGAAGGCGAATACTTGTCCTGTTCGATCGCAATGACCGTCTGCCGCGTGACGCCGATTCGATCGGCGAGCTCCTGCTGCGTGATCTCTCGTTGCGCCCGCAGGTCCCGAATCTGATTGCGTATGGAGGGCATCAGACCGTTCTCCGGTAAGCTGCGATCTGCGTGACCGTCTTCGTGATATCCGCGATCACCAGCATGCCAAAAAACACGCTCAGAAAATGCAGCCCCATCATTGGGTTGTCGAGCGGAAGATGGCCCACCGTCGCGTGAAACCACAACATGCCCAGCCCGATCACCATCAGGGACGCGAGCACCAGGTAGCCGGCGCGATAACCGCGCAACTCGATCAGTCGGTCCCGCTCGTCGGTTACACGGTTGCGCGTCAAGGCGGCAATGATCAACTGCAGCACGACCTGCAACACGATGATGGCAATAATCATGCCCGCGACATTGTTGACGGAATTTTGCCGGTGCAGGAAGAAGTACGGGCCGTACACCAAAATCTCCACCACAAGTGAGGCGTATAGAGTCTTCTCCCGGTAAGAAAGGCCAGCCATAGCGGTTCACCTCATGTCAAAAATCTTTGACATCACCGACCATAACCTGACTTCCAAGTCGTGTCAAACATTTTTTACATTTATTTCGAAAGGCCGCATTCCCCGCCACAACAGAAACCATCTGCCCAAAGGAGCCGATCAGTTATCGCTGACCGTCCCATACACCCCTCCGCCACTCACAAACAGCTTTTCAGCCGTTCCTCGCCAGATGCGGTAAAGCGCAAACTGCCGCGACCCATCTCCACGCAATTCAAACAGCAACTCCCCGCGGTTATCGGCCAGCGCGTCCACGGCGTCCACCAGTCGCATCCGCGGTGTCTCGTCCAGATGCGCCCCATCGGCCACGCTCTTGAAAACCACGCGCACATTCCCGTAAAGATCGGGTTGTGCAATCAGCGTGACGTATTTCTGCTCCGCTGGCTTGTCTCCGGTACGCGCCGTCAGCACCATCGTCGCCCCAGACCCATAGGTCAGTTCAAACACCCTGAAATGTTCATCTTCGAGCTCGACCGGCGGCGGTGGGGGAGCCGCGGGTTTCGCCGTCTTCCGAGCCGTGGTGGCCGTTCGCTTCGTCGTCGTCGCTGGCTTCGCTGCAGGAGCGGAAATTCCCAGTGCCTCCCGTGCCAGATCCTCCATCGCAGCCTTCATCTTCTCCTCATCGTCAGGATTCGCCCAAGCATAGCTCCATGGATGGTCCGGCTGGTTCTTTGCGTCGGAAACCGCCACCGCCTGCTGCATATCCGGCGGCAAACCCATCAGGCTGGGAACGATTTCAAGCCCATTGCCGCTAGATTTGCCCCGCTTCAGCCGTGGACGGTCCGGGTCGGTCACATCTGCCAGCACTTCCGCATGACCCACATCCTCCGGCGGTTTCTTGCTCCGCTTCATCGTCGGCCGATCAGGATCGGACGCCTGCGAACTCCCGCCGTTCGAGTCGCTGCCAGAATCAGCCTGCGGCGTCGCCTTGTGCAAAGTCGGCCGGTCCGGGTCGCTCGCTGTTCCCGCACTCGTATCGCCGCCACTCCCGCTGCTTGGACTCTTATGCAGAGTCGGCCGGTCCGGGTCGCTGGGCGCAGCCGGCGTGCTCGAACGCGAGCTACCTGGCCCACTCCCCGTCGTATCATCCGCATGTTTCTTGCGATGCAGCACCGGTTTGTCGTCGTTCCAATCCTCTTCCTTATCCAGCACCGGCGCCGCAGCGGTGTTCTTTGGTTTCGGCGGCGCTTTCCAATCCCCATACCCCACCCACGACCCCTGCTCCTGCCCCGCGTTCTTGATATCAAACAATCCAAACGTCTTGCCGTTCTGCTTCAGCTCGTATTCCACCTCGCCCGCCAGCGACATCGGCTCCGGCCGCGCCATGAAAATCCCGCCGTCCTGCAGCTTCTCGCCGTCATACACCGTCACCGGCACCAGCCGGCACGCCTTGGGCTTGCCAGCATCTCCCGTCCATTCGAGCACTGCAATCGCCCGCAACTCTGCAGCGTCCTTGCTCTTCTTCGTCACCTGTCCCGGATACTGCGCCCAAGCCACTCCCGCCAGCCCCATCAAAGTGACCGTCGCCCACAGTGACACAGACCTGCCCGCTCTTGAATAATGCAAATTGATGGTCAATCCATCTGACATACGAGGGTTTTCCCCATGGAACTTAACGTAAAAGTAGCTGATTTTACCCTGCAAACCGACGAAGACAAGACCGTCAGCCTCTCTGACTACGCCGGCAAGCCCGTCGTACTCTTCTTTTATCCTAGGGCCGATACTCCCGGCTGCACCATTGAAGCATGCGGCTTTCGCGACACTTTCCTCAAGCTCCAGGCCGCCGGCGCCGTCGTCCTCGGCATCTCCCGCGACACGCCCAAGGCCCAAGCCAAATTCCGCGCCAAATACGACCTGCCCTACACGCTCCTTGCAGATGTAGACGAGAAAGTCTGCAATCAGTTTGGCGTACTCAAGGAAAAGAACATGTACGGCAAAAAAGTCTTCGGCATCGAGCGCACCACCTTTGTCATCGGTCCCGACCAGACCCTGCTCCACATCTTTCCCAAAGTCACCCCCGAGGGCCACGCTGAACAAGTCCTCGCCCTGATCGAGGAATGGAACAAGTCGCACAAAAAGTAGTTGCTTCAGCCCCGGCCGAGCCGCTCTTGCCCGGCCGTCTGCTCCCTCGCGCCTTTTTCTCGGCCGACCCTCAGCTCGTCGCCCCCCGCCTCCTCGGCAAACTCCTCATCCACCGCGTCTTAGGCTCGCCCGCCATCGTCGGTCGCATCGTTGAAACCGAAGCCTATCTCGGCCCCCATCACACCCCGCCCGACCCCGCAGCCCATTCCCATCGCGGTCCCACTCCGCGCAATCTGGTTCTCTTCGGCCACCCCGGCCACGCCTACGTCTACTCCATCTACGGCCGCTACTTCTGCATGAACGTCTCCTGCGAAGCAGAAGGCCAAGCCGGCTGCGTCCTTCTGCGCGCCCTCGAGCCCGTCTCCGGCATTGAGCAGATGGCCCGCAACCGCGCCCTCGACCTCCCCGGTCCTCAGTCTCAACCGCTTACCGACCGGCTCGCCCGCCAGCTTACCTCCGGACCCAGCCGCCTCTGCCAGGCCCTCGGCCTCATCCGCACCACCCACAACGGCATCGACCTCACCGACCCTAACGCCCCGCTCCAGGTTCGCGATGACGGCTTCCCGGTCGCAGCGGCCCTCGTCACTCCCCGCATCGGCATCAAGCAAGCCATCGACTGGCCCCTCCGCTTCGTTCTCCCCAACCACCCCTGCGTCTCCGGTCCGCGAAGTTTATCCGGCAATCGCATCCTTATCCCGTAAAATTCCGTCAGAACAGGAAACGAATCGAATCCCACCGAGGAAGACTAACTGCCTTGATCAAAACAGCTTCCCTGACCCTTCCCGCCGTCGCCGCCGCGCTCTTGGCGACCACCCTCTTCGCCGTACCAGCCCTCGCTCAGGCGCCGCCCCCCGCGCACCACGAGGAAGAACCCGCCCCCACCAATCTCAAGGTCCTTCCCCAAAACCTCACCGGCGAACAGGTCCATCAAATCATGCACAAGTGGGAAGCCGATCTGGGCGCCAAGTGCAGCACATGCCACACCGCCGACCCCAAAAACATCGGTCCTAACGGCCGCCCCCGGCTCAACTTTGCCGACGACTCGAAGCCCGAAAAGGCCACAGCCCGCCTCATGTTCAAAATGATGGAAAACATCAACCAGAACTACATCAGCAAGATAGAAAACTCAGACGAACCCGTCACCTGCGGCACCTGTCACCGCGGCCATATCGGCCCCGAGCCCTTCAAACCTGCCCCTGAAAACGATCATGACCACCACGACGGCCCACCGCCACCCGCGCAAAAGCCCGCTATCCCCCACTAACTAATAGTGTTCACTGCTCATTGACCCAGCATTCGGGTGCCCCATCCATTTCCGCGCTTTTTGCGGAAATGGATGGGACAGCACGACCCCAGACGTCCGGAATCGCCGCCGCTGCCCCTCTACGGCTTCCAAACCAGCGTAGTCACCGATCCCGCCGGCAACTCCACCACCACCGACTTCCGTCTCCACTCCACCCGCACCATCTCGTCCACACTTCCCTCGTTCAGCGTATAAACCACCACCGACCCATTCCGATTGCGAAACGCCACGTCCTTCACTCGCGCCCCCGTCGGCTCGCTCGATCCCACCCTTACCGCCCCCGGATAGAGAAACTTGCTCGCCTGACCCAGAACATAAAAGTCCAACTTCGGCTTGAACGTCACCTTGGTCGCATCGCTCGTATCGATCGTCAGCAGTCCCCGGCACGTATCGCATCCACCCACCACCGGCCCGTGATTCTGGTCCGTTGCCACCGCCCACAACACATAACTCTTTGCCCAGTTGCGCGTTACGGCAATCAACTCGGCCGCTTCCTCAGCCAGCACGTTTCCCTTGCCGTCCAAGCCCTTTTGCCACGTCCCGCCGCTCGCCTCCGTCACCCACTGGTCTTTCTGCGGGAACTCCTCATGAAACTTCGTCATCGCCGCCGGATCGCCCGCATAGTGGTGCCACGCCGTCCCCGCCGCCAGAGCCCCCGCCCTGGCATCCTTCAACACCGTCTCCGGATACTCAGGATGATCCCAGTTATGGTCGTAAGCCATCACCTTCACATTCAGCTTGGCCGCTGCCAGTGCCGGTCCCAGCGCCTCGCCAAAAAACTTAGCCTGTTCGCCGGCCAGCATTTGCATCCCGCTATAGTTCGGCGTCGCAAACAGAGGCTCATTCTGCGCGCTTAACGCCCACACCGGGACGCCCGCCTTCTCGTAGCCTTCTACAGTTTTGACTATATAAGCCGCAAACGCCTGATAATAATCGGGATTAAGCGCCGCCGCTTCCTTCGTCTCCGGGTTCAATCCCAGCATCGACCCCGTCGTCTTCATCCATCCCGGCGCACTCCACGGCGTCAGCATCACATGCGCGTCAGGATTCAGCTCGAGAGCTTTTTTCAGCAGCGGCAAAATGTAATCCTGGTCGTGCGCCAGCGAAAAATGCTCGAAATTCGGGTCCGCCAGCCCCGGCTTCGTCGTGCAGGCCTTCGCCCCCTGCTCGCAAAGGTCGTCAAAAGAGTAGAACGTTACCGCCAAATCCGACGACCCCACCGGCTGCCGCAAAAAGCTCAGCGCAATCCCATCCTTGCGTCCAAACAGCATCTTGAACGCCTCATCCATCTTCGCCGCCCCCAGCTTCTTCGCAAATAGCCAAGCCGCCGAGTCCGTCAGCGAAGCCCCAAAGCCGTCGATCTCCTGAAACCGCTGCTGCTCGTCGACCGCGATCACCGGCAGCGTTCCGGCAGCCTTCTTATGCGCCTCAAACCGCAGCTTCTTATCCGCCTGTTTCAGAGCCTTGGCCAAATCAGGTGTGGTCGTATAAACCGTAACCGACTGCCCCGCAACCCCCGCAGCGGCCAGACAAACCAATGCAGCAAACAGCGCCCAACGCCCCATGAAATCTCCTCGAAGCAGAAGGAGAATCCTAGAGCATTTCCATCCCCGCTGTTAAGTGACTGGCGTCGCCATGCCCTCAGGCGTTTTGTCTTGACACAGCCACAGCTTCGGCGCACGATGGCTTATATCCGCTACGCTCGTAGGCGAGCAATATCCAGCCCCCTCACGGGGGCTTTATTATTTGCCATGCCCGATTTCAAGGTCGCGATTCTGATCGACGGTGGCTTTCTACGCGTAGCCGAAAAGAAGGCGAAGAAGCACTATGATCCCGACTTCATAGAAGCTTTTGCGAAAGGCTGCAAGTCGGCAGACGAATCCATCTTCCGCATTCTTTACTATGATTGTGCGCTCACCCCCATCCCCCGGGGGCGATTGGCCATTTGTTTGCGTTCCTAGGGCTTATTTGCTTTTTTCCATTGTTTAATGGCGTAGAAATGAAGCAAAAACCCTGCATTTTATCCCCAAAATCCTGCGAATCCGCGCAAAACCGCCTAAATTCTTTCGCCTTCGCGTGAATAATCGCCGCTTTTTCCGCCTGACTTGGTTTCGAGCTGAATATTGCGGATGACGATGGCCTTGTCGAGTGCCTTGGTCATGTCATAGATGGTCAGCGCAGCCACCGAAGCAGCCGTAAGTGCTTCCATCTCAACGCCTGTCACGCCAACCGTTGCCGCCGTCGCGGTGATGCGTACGCCAGTCCCCTCGATCTCCGCCTGCACATCCACGTGCGTCAGCGGCAGCGGATGACACATCGGGATCAGCTCCGCAGTCCGCTTAGCCGCTTGAATGCCCGCAAAGCGCGCCACCTCAAGCGGATCGCCCTTGGGGTTCGCGGGCAGCGCGGCAATCACCGCCGCCGAAAGCTCCACAAACGCCGAAGCCGTGGCCGTGCGCCGCGTCGCCTGCTTGCCGCTGACGTCGACCATTACGGCCTGTCCCGATTCATCGAAGTGGGAAAGCTTACCCTGCTTCATTTCTGCCATTAACACCCCTCAAACCAATAGAATGCGTGCGATCGCGCCCGCTTCCAGCCGCTCCGCCTCTTCCGGAACCACCAGGAAGCAATTGGACCGCGAAAACGCCACCAGGTCGCCTGATCCCTGCGACCGAACCGGCGCAACCTCCGGCAGTTTCTCGCTTGGCCCGCTGAATGAGCAATACGCCGGAATGAACCGCGTCAGTTCGTCCTTGCCTTTGACATCGCGGCTGACCTTGGCCAGTGCAAATCGCGGCCCCTCTTGTCCACAACCACTCAGCGCCGCCAGAACCGGTGCCGCAAACAACAGAAACGTTGCTGCCGAGGAGATGGGATTGCCTGGCAACCCAAAGAACGGCACGGAATCCGCGCCCCGCTTGACGGCAGACAACTCCCCAAATACCAGCGGCTTGCCCGGCTGGATGCGCACGCCCGTGAAGTGGAATTTGGCTCCCAGTCGCGCCAGCGCCGGTTCTACCAAATCGAATTTCCCCGCCGAAACTCCGCCCGAAATCAGCAGCAGATCCGCCTCAGTCACCTTTGCCAATGCTCCATCAAGCGACTCCGCCGTATCGCTCGCCGCAGGCAGCAACAGCGGCTCTCCGCCGGCCTGAGTCACAAGCGCCGCCAGCATCAGCCCATTGGAGTTACGGATTTGTCCCGGTCCCGGCGCAGCATCGACCGCAACCAGCTCATCGCCGGTGGTCAGAATTGCCACGCGCGGCCGTTGAAACACCTCAGCCACGGCATAGCCACACGTGGCAGCCTGTGCGATCTGTGCTACTCCCAGCCGCGTGCCGGCCGCCATCACTTCATCGCCTGCCCGCGCCTCCGCGCCCCGCGGCACCACGTTGTCACCAGCCTCCAAACTCCGGTTTGGCAACAGGCGCACCCGGTCTCCATCGCGCTCCACGTGCTCCAACATTGCCACCGCATCGGCTCCCTCCGGAACCGCCGCGCCCGTCATAATCTCCCACGCCGCCCCCGCATCCAATGGCTTAGCCGGCACCTCGCCCGCACGCGTCGACCCCATCACCGTCAACCATTTGTGCTTGGCAGCCTCACTCGCCCGGCACGCAAACCCGTCGCGCGTCGACCGGTCAAACGGAGGCTGATCGCTATCGGTACGCACCGGCTCGGCCAGCACCCGTCCGAAAGCCGCGCCAAGGTCCACTCGCTCCGTCAGGTGAGACCTGTGCCCAAAAACACCGGCACGTCCTCTCACCAAGGCAGCGGCTTCTTCATAGCTGGGCAATCGAGAGCTCATGGAATGGATTGTAGTGCGTACAAACACAAAGGGCGCACCCACATAGGCGCGCCCTCAGCGAAACACCAACGCCGACTAGCTCTTCTTGCCGGCCTTGAATGACGAGTTGATCTTCTGTCCGGCCTGTTCCAAAATGCCCTTGGCATCGGCGGCATAGGGACCGTCCGGAGCCATTTCCAGGTACTTCTGGTAGGCATCGGCGCATCCCGGAGGCAGTACAATCCGCTGGGTCTTGGCGTCGATTGTGGCCTTCTGAACCAATCCCTGTCCGATGATGTAGTAAAGCACCGGCTGGTTAGGATCGGCCTTTAGCGCCTCGTTGGCAGCAGCTACCTGGGCGTCACCATTGTTCACCTGGAAGAAGATAACGGCCTCGTTGCGCAGGTAGAAACCGGCCTTGGTGGGATCCACTTTGGCGGCTGCATCATACGCGGCATTGGCTTCAGGAACCTTGCCGCTGCGCGCATAAATCTCGCCCAATCCGCTGTTGGCCAAGCCTTGAATGGCTGGCTTGGGCGACTTGGCGGCTGCTTCGAGCTCCAGAGCCTTCTTGTAGGCGGTCTCGGCCTCGTCATACTTCTTCAGGCCAACCTCAGCCTGTCCGAGATAAGCCCAGAGAACAGATTCAGCCGGCCGGAGGCCAGTGTCTTTCTGCATCAAGGTCTCAATCTCGCCATATTTCGTGGCTTTGATTTCCTTTTCCTTGGCTTCCAGATCGGCCCGCGCAGCAGTTGCGCCCAGTTGCTGCACAGCAGCGGCATGGGCAGCATCAGCGTCCTTAATGTCCTGGGTGACGACTTTGAGGTCGGCATTCAGAGCTTTAATGACTTCATTGGCCTTCAACGCTTCGGAATTATGTTTGCGCAGTTCTTCGAGCTGCTTCTGTTGATCCGCGGGCAGCTTGTCGATGAATTCCTTGCGGGACATATCGTCGTCTTGAGCCACGTCCTGGCCAGCTACGACCTTCACGTTTTCAATCGAATCGACCATCTTGTCGGGCGGTGTATCGGCTTGGCGGAAAATAACGGAATACGTGCCGGGAGCGGCTTCGCCGGAATAATCGCCGCTTGAAGACACCGGGAAGGTGTACTTCGAGGAGTGGCCCCCGTCGGTAGAAAGGCTGACCGTGCCGGAGCCTTGTGGGGCGCCGGTCGGATTGGTCACATGGCCGTGGATCTTGCCCGTCGTGGGCGCAGCCGCGGGGGCCTGCGAAAGCACGGGCACAACGGCAAAAGCCAGCAGACCAAGCCAGAGTGAGATGGTCCGTTTCATATTTCTTCTCCTTGGGAGCGGCGCGAACAAACAATTCGCGAGGCTCAAAAAATTCCAATCAACTCTTAACACCGTGCGATGCTCATGGCGAATCGTGGGGTGTGCGGTAATCTGAGCCAAGAGGTTCAACCGGTTAGAAAACCGGCGATTCCAGCACAGCCAAAGTTAAATCAATCGACTACCCAACACAAGTGGGGACGTCAAGATGCGGTTCGCGCGACTAGCTCGATGCGAGTCGCTGGGCCGCGCCTATCCGGCGAAGTCGGTAATCCGCGGGCTAAATCGGCCCCGCGTTCACACCGTTCATTTTAGGGGAGCTAACGGTGGCAGCGTGTGGCGCAGATCACACTCTACAATGGCTATATGGCACTTGAGATCAGAGCCGCCGTTGTTGAGGACGTGGGGCAGATTTTGACATTTATTCGCGCGCTGGCAACCTATGAACGGGAACCGGACGCGGTCACTGCGACCGAGGAAGACCTGTTGCGCGACGGTTTCGGCCCCAACCCTTATTTTTCCTGCCTGATCGCCAAGCAGGACGGAGCTGCAGCAGGTTTTGCCCTCTATTTCTTCGACTACTCAACATGGCTGGGCAAGCCAGGGCTCTATCTCGAAGACATTTTCGTCCATCCCGAGTTTCGCGGCTTGGGAATCGGCAAGGCACTGCTGCAGCGCGTCGCGGCCATCGCTCTTGAAAAAGGCTGCCCTCGGCTGAAGTGGGAAGTGCTGGACTGGAACACGCCGGCGATTGATTTCTACAGCGCGATGGGCGCGGAGTTCTTGGATGAATGGCGCAACGTGCGCGTCAGCGGTGAAGCTTTGCGCCGTCTTGCCGGGGTTCAGTCGAGTTCCCAAGCAATGTTGCCGAAAGGCGCACAGTGAAGATTCGCGTGATTGGCGGCGGGCTTGCCGGGCCTGAGGCAGCATTGACCGCGGCGCGCCTCGGTTGCCAGGTGGATCTCTATGAAATGAGAGCCATAATCGATGGCAAGCCGCGCCTGACTCCGGCCCACCAGACGGTGGATTTCGGGGAGCTCGTCTGTTCGAATTCCCTCAAGAGCGAGTCGCCCAACACCGCTCCGTGGCTGCTAAAGCAGGAGATGCGTCGTGCCGGCTCTTCGCTTTTGCGCATTGCCGACGAGACAGCGGTGCCGGCTGGCCACGCCCTGGCCGTCGATCGCGTTGAGTTTTCGCGGCGCATTGATGAAGCGATCGCTGCGGAGCCGAATATCCGTGTGATTCGCGAAGAAGTTACCGAGCTCAAAGCCGACGACGATCTGACGATTCTCGCGACCGGTCCTCTGACGTCTGAGGCATTAAGCCAGGAGATTCAGCGGATTACGGGCTCAGGCCACCTGGCGTTTTACGACTCGATCTCGCCCATTGTCGATGCCGACACTATCGACCTGGAGCGGGTCTATTTTGCCGCGCGCTGGGACAAGGGAACCGCCGATTACATCAACTGTCCCATGAACCGCGCCGAGTACGACCGGTTCCTCGATGCGTTGCTGGCAGCGGAAGCAGCCGAAGCCAAGGAATGGGAAAAGCTCGACTACTTCGAGGGCTGCTTGCCGATTGAAATCCTGGCGCGCCGCGGTCGAGACACCCTGCGATTTGGGCCCATGAAGCCGGTCGGCTTGCGCGACCCGCGAACCGGCCAGACGCCCTGGGCGGTCGTCCAATTGCGCAAGGAAAATCTGCGTGCCGACAGCTACAACCTGGTCGGATTTCAGAATCACCTCAAATTTGGCGATCAGGCGCACGTTTTGCGGCTCATTCCCGGCCTCGAGAACGCGCGATTTCTGCGCTATGGGCAGATTCATCGCAATACATATATCTGTGCGCCCATGCTGCTTGACGAGTCGCTAGCCCTCAAGACAACGAATCGCAAACTCATGTTTGCCGGGCAGTTATCGGGAGTCGAAGGCTACACGGAGTCGATTGCAACTGGGCTATTGGCCGGTCTCTTTGCAGCGTCTCTGGCGCGCGGCCAACAACCTGTCGCGGTTCCCAGAGCGACGGCGCTCGGATCGCTCGTGCACTACATCACCCACGCCGATCCAAAGGACTTCCAGCCCGCCAACATCACTTTCGACCTGCTGGAGCCGTTGGACGAAGAGATCCGCAAGAAGGTTCGCGACAAGAAGGAACGCCATCGCATGGTGTGCGATCGGTCGCTCGCCGCTTTCGATGCGTGGTGGTCCGCAAGTGCCTACTCTGCGTTTGCTATACACACATAGCTCGGAGAAGCTTCAGCGCCAGGTGTCCGCAGGAACCTTTTGTCCTTCCCCAGTGTCCAACACAACATGCGCGGCGCGGCGGTTCGGACACGGACGGCGAGGTCGAGGAACGTGTACCCTGAAGACTGGAGCGAAGGCGATGCAAAGGTTCCCGATTCTATTTTGCTTAGTGGCGTTGCTGGGAACGACGGCAGTTGCCGGAGCGCAGACTAAGGCCGTATCCCCCCACCCCAAGCCGGCCAAAGCTCCAGTCGCAGTCTCAGCCGCAGCGCCTAAACCCCTGTTGCCTGATTCATTTGCGGGCTGGGTCGCGAGTGGGCCGCTCAAAACCGTGACCGATCCTGTCGAGGCAGACAGCACCAACGCGGCGGCGCTGAAAGAGTATGACTTCAAGAGCGCCACGCTGGTCACCTACAAGCGCGACAACGAGACGCTAACCGTGAGGGCTCTGCATTTTACCGATCTCAGCGGAGCTTACGGGGCGTACTCGTTCTATCGCGGCTCGGGCTGGCCCAAGGAAGATATCGGAACCGGCGCAGCGTCGAATCACAATCGTGTCTTGTTCTGGAAGGGCGACACTGTCGTTGACGCGACTTTTTCGCAAATGAGCCCCATGGCCGGGTCGGAGTTGCGCGAATTGGTCAAAGAGCTGCCGCAACCTCTGGGTTCGAAAGCCGTTGCGCCGCCGATTCTGGCGGTTCTGCCGCAACATGCGCTCGACGGCCAAACCACCCACTACGCCCTGGGGGCGGCAGGATATACGGGATCGGGCGGTGTGTTGCCCGCCGACCTCGTCGGCTTTGATCGCGGAGCCGAGGCGGTCACCGCAAGCTACACGCTGGTTTCAGGGCCCGCTACACTCACGCTGATCGACTATCCGACCCCGCAGATGGCTGCCGCGCAGGAAACTAAAATTCGCGCCTACATCCAGGCCGGCAGCAAGGCCCAACCGGCCTTCCCCAAGCCGCTGGTGGATTCAGACCAAGCCTCGCTTGAGGTGCGGCGCAGCGGACCGGTGGTGGCCCTCGTGAGCGGCGACGCCATCCCCGACGAAAGCCACAAACTGCTGGCATCGGTTAACTACCAGATGGAGTTTTCTTCGATTCCGCAGCCCGGCGAATCGGAAGTGTCAAAGACGGGCCGTTTGCTGGCCGGAATTGCCGCTTTAGTGATTGTGGGATCGGCGGCGGCTATTCTTCTGGGCTTGTTTTTGGGCGGCGGACGGGCGCTCTATCGCATTGCCCGCGGCAAGCCGGCTTCTTCGGTTTATGAGGCGGAGTTCATCAGTCTCGATCTTCGGGAATAGGGGTTGGGTCGATCGATGGAGGGATTGCGGACCCGAACCGTTACCCCCTCCCCCTCGAATCTGTGGAAAAATAGGTACATAACCGAAGAAACACGGCGAAAACCGGAGCTAAACCCGCACCTGAAAGGCGAAGAGCCGACGAAGACGGTCGGCAGGTTATTGCCGCGTTCTGATTTGTAAACATATCATATTAAAAGAGTTATTTCCATCTCGATTTATTCTTGACACTCCCTTCCCCCGCACCTACTATGCAGCCAGAAAGTTCTGATGGCTTTGCCTCCGTTGGAACTATTCTCCCTAAGGAAGGAGCTGCCCTGTTGCCGGGCGGCTCTTTCCGTTTTTGCGGCAAAAAGCAGGCCGGCCCGCGATGGGCCTTTAGGGCGCCTTCAAAGTTTAATTGGCAGAACGGATCCCGATATCCCCCAGCATGGCCCTGAAGACCACCAGGATGGTCACCGTGACGGCTGCCAGGATGCAGGTCCAAAACCCCACACGGCTGAACGGGACGAATAGGGACGATTGCTTGCCGGCGAAGGTGAACCCCAATTGATCGGGTAGGATAGCCCGCACCGCCACGGCCAGCAGAATACCTGCCGTCCAAACGAAAGCGATGCGAAATGCAAGCTGCACGGTCTGCGCCATCATGGCGATTCCCTCCCGCCGTCGTGCGCCATATTGGGAATGAGCGCGCGGGCGGCTCAAGCTAAACTTTACCGAAAAGGTGCACAACGATACAATCTTTGAGGAGCACGCCGACGTAGCTCAGTTGGTAGAGCAGCTGATTCGTAATCAGCAGGTCGTCCGTTCGATCCGGATCGTCGGCTCCATAAAATCAATAGTTCGCGACCCTGAATTCCAATTTGAAAATCAAACGGCACTCAGGGTCCCCTTCACGGACAATCTAGTCACTATCGGTCAATTCGCCGAACACTCTCGTAACCGATATTCATCTCAATTTCTGATTCTGCATTGTCTGCGTCGTCGTTCGATCATCTTCCATCCAGACATAGACATAAGTCCCAACTCGTGTAGAATTCCAGACACCAACTTCTACTCTTTCCACAGTGCGCTTTGGACACAGATGCCCGCGGGCTGCGTCTGCCTGCCTCATCGATGCCAAAGGATGTCTTCAAGCGTACCTAAACACAATGAAGCGCCTGAATCAGTTCTCCCAGGGGAAAGTCAATGCACGTTGCTCGTAACAAAGTTGCTGCCTGGTTTCTCTTCACATCTGCACTTCTACTTTCTGCATCGCTCGGCCATAGCCAGGCATTTACGGTTGCCGCCGCACCTTCTACGCTTATCGTTTACCCTGGTCAGCAGAATATCCCGGTTGTCATTACTGTAGGCAGCAGCGCCTATGCAGGGCCGATAAACGTGACCGTGACCGGCTTGCCTTCGGGCATTACCGTCACTCCCCTGACGCTCTCGGCCGGGAGTTCTGGAACACTCTATCTGAACGCCACCGTTGCTGCGGGAAATGAGGGCTTCTATGAAGGCGTCAATGCGAGCTGGACAGCCCAGGTGACTGTGCTTGCCGCTGCAGGATCGACGCAGGCAATCGCGCAACTTCCTCTGACCATGTCTATTTCCAACCCTTCGTTTGCCCCCGCACCATCGGCGATTAACCTACCCGTTGTGAAGATCGACACCAATGGCGTGGGGGTCGTCGACAAGACAACCCTTGTTCCCGGCACGATTAGCATCACTTCTGCCGATGGACAAACATCGTATCTTCCCAATGCGAGCGATGCAGACAACACGGCCACATTTCATGTTCACGGTAATTCGACCTCGGTCATGCCGAAGCTTCCCTATAACGTCAAACTCAACACGAGCGTTGACCTGCTGGGCGCGATGGGGCTGAGTTGTCCGTATGTAAACAGCAAAGGTAAAGCCGTTTGCGACAAAAGCAAGACTTACGTGCTGCTGGCCAATTACGACGACAAAACGCTGCTGCGCGACTGGTCTGCCTCAGCGTTGGCCAACGCAATTCCCATGGGGAACGGCTACTTGAGTTCGCCAGCTGGTTCGCCGAGCCCTAGCGGCACCAAAACGGTGATGCCGTGGGCTCCCCATTCGCTCTTTGTCGAGCTCTATCTGAATGGAGTGTACGAAGGGAATTATCAGCTTATCGAAAAGGTCAATGTCGATGGCAACCGGATCAATATCAGCGAATTGACTGAGTCGAATGTCTCCGGCGACCTTACCGGTGGCTATCTGCTCGAAATCGACGAGGATGATCAAGAAGACGTTCCATTCAATACAACTCTATTGGGTACCAGGATCGGGATCGAAGATCCTGATTTCAGTCCTGATCCGGAAGTGCCGGAGCAAGTCAGCTATATAACCAACTATGTCGACGCGGCGGAATCATCACTCTACGCCAGCAACTTTACCGACCCAACCAACGGCTGGCGCGCCTACTTTGACGAAGCTTCCGCGGTCAATTTCTACATCGTCAATGACCTCATGGGTAACAACGATGGCGGCGCCATGTGGGCCAGCGACTATTTCTACAAGGCAGTCGATAATCCATTGCTCTATATGGGGCCCATCTGGGACTTCGATATCAGTTCCGGCAATGACAGTATGAACGTGATTGCCAACCCGACGGTTCCCTGGATGCAGATCGCCCCCTGGTACAGTCAGTGGTTCAAAGATCCTGGTTTTAAGGCAGACCTCACAACGCAATGGAATGCGCTCAAAAACAACGGAGTATTCAGCACCTGGATCGCTTCCATTCAACAGCAGGCCAAGACGCTCGAGCAGTCACAGGCGAACAACTTTGGGCGGTGGCCGATGCAGGGGATCGAAGTGTGGCCAAACTCTGAAGCCGTGGGCAGCTATGACGGCGAAGTTCAATACTTCACCAACTGGCTGCAAACACGCCTGGCCTACCTCGATTCGCTATTCAACAATAAGGCACTGACAACGACGGCACTTAGCCTGAATTCAGGAACCCTGCGTAACGGCACCCCGGTGACGCTTACGGGCCAGGTCGCGGGCGGCACGTCACCTTCCGGCACCGTGTCGTTCTTGTCCAATGGCATTCTTATCGGTACAGGATCACTCGGCGGTGGTCTGGCGAGCTTGACCACGAGCAGTTTGCCGGTGGGCGCGAATCTGATTCAAGCCGTCTACAACGGAGACTCAACCAACGGACTCTCTGCCTCGACCTCCCAATCGGTCACGGTCGCTGCACCCCTCGTCGCTCCCACAATCAGTCTCGGTGGTCCTTCAAACACTCTTTACGCAACAAACAACACCTTCACTGCAGCGGTTATCCCCAACTCAGGGACTGCCATTCCCACGGGGATTGTCCTGTTCGCCGTCGACAGCGGTTCCGGTACGGCAGTAACGCTCAACGGCAGCGGTTCGGCCGCGTACTCCAATAGTTCCCTGTCGGTCGGCGCGCATACCATCACCGCAGCTTATGCGGGCGACACCAACTTTAGCCCCGTTTCTTCGCAAAACTTGACGGTGCAGGTCGCGGTGGCCACGCCGACTGTCGTCGTAACCAGCAGCAATAACCCGGTATTGCTAGCCAATTCAACCACATTCACGGCCTCGGTGACAGCTACGGGGGGCCAGCCGACGGGAACGGTGACTTTCCTGGACGGTACAACCCCGCTGGGGCAGCAATCGCTGTCTGGAGGCGTGGCAACATTCGTCACGTCATCGCTGGCGGTGGGTACTCACACGATTACAGCGGCCTACAGCGGCGATCCCGATTTCACACCCGGTAACAGCAGCGACCTGACCCAGACGGTGCAGGACTTTGCTATCGCCGGGAGCGATGGCAGCAACACAACCCAAACCGTGGCTCAAGGAGGAACTGCGACCTATTCGTTCGCTTTGGCACCCGCGGGAACGGTCTTTCCCTCCGCAGTATTCCTGACCGTGAGCGGATTGCCGGCAGGCTCGATCGTGACGATCGGGCCTTCGCCGTGGGTTGCACTCGAATCCTCCTGGACTCTTCCCGCAAACGCTCCATTGGCCGATGTAAAAATGAGCATCCAGACGCAACAAGCTTTGGCCGCCCTTCAGAAGAAGGAGACAACCACGAGCCGCTTGCCGCAACTGCTCTGGGGTGTTCTCCTCTTGCCATTTGCGGGCAGAGTGCGCAAAGGCGCTGGGCGATTCGGCAGAGCGATTTGCATCCTGCTGCTGGCTGCGGGCGGCTTGGCGGTCATGGCAGGGCTCAGTGCATGCAGCTCTAACAGCAGCCAAATCGCGCAGCCCCCCAAGAGTTACGTGGTCCAGGTGACCGCAATTTCCGGCAACCTGTCCCACTCCATTCCACTCACGTTGACGGTCGAGTAACGAGGCGCGGTCGAGGCGCGCACTTCAATTTGCGAATACGTCCTCGCTGTGAGGGCGCGCCTGTTGGCCGGTAAACGGCAACGCAACATACATTTCTCAGGTGAGTGGCAGAACACGATCTCTGCCCTTACCGACTTGCACTATTTTCCCAGCACCTGTTTTGCAATTGTCGCGAGTTGCATGTTTGAAGTTCCTTCGTAGATTTTTCCGATCTTTGAATCGCGAAAGTATTTCTCTGCCGGATAATCGCGCACAAACCCGTTGCCACCGAATACTTCCACGCATTGACTCGCCGTGCGCTCCGCCACCTGCGAGGCAAACAGCTTGGCCATGGCCGCTTCTTTGACGTAAGGCTGTCCGGCATCTTTGAGTCGTGCTGCGTTGTAGACCATCAACCGCGCTGCTTCGATCTCGGTCGCCATCTCTGCCAGAGTGAACTGCACAGCTTGAAACTCCGCGATGGGCTTACCAAATTGGCGACGCTCCTGCGCATAACGAGCCGCGTGTCCCCAGGCGCCCTCGGCCAGTCCCAGCATCTGCGCGCCAATGCCGATTCGTCCCTCGTTCAGCGTCTCGATGGCAATCTTGTATCCCTTGCCGGGCTCGCCGAGCACATTGGCTTCCGCAACTTCGCAGCCATCGAAGATCAGCTCGCAGGTGCTGCTGGCGCGAATTCCTAGCTTGTCTTCTTTGTGGCCGACCGCGAATCCCGGAGTCGCTTTGTCTACCAGAAACGCGGTGATGCCTCGATAACCGGCTGCCGGGTCGAGCGTGGCAAAGACGATAAACAGTCCAGCTTCGCGTGCGTTGCTAATCCACAGCTTGCGGCCGTTGAGCCTAAAGCCGCCTGCTACGGCCTCAGCACGTGTCTGCAATCCGAAGGCGTCTGAGCCTGAGCCGGCTTCGCTGAGTGCGTAGGCGCCAACCGTGTCGGAGGCAAGCATCGGCAGCCACGCCGCCTGTTGCGCTTCGCTGCCCCACCGGCGCAGAGCGTTGTTGACCAGTGTGTTGTGTACATCGACCAACACCGCGACCGCTGGATCAACCGTGGAAATAGCCTCGATCGCCAGCACCGCGTCAAAGAAGCTGCCTCCTGAACCGCCGTGTTGCTCAGGAATTTCGATGCTCATCAAGCCCAGTTCAAAGATGCGCTGCACCAACCCCGGCGCGAACTGCTGTTCCTCGTCCATCGAATGCACGAGGGGGGCGATGGCTTCCTGCGCAAATCTTCGCACGGTCGCATAGAAGAGGTTCTCTTCCTGCGAGAGTTGAGTGAGCGGGAGATGAAGGGGATTGTTCTCGATCAAGCGGTACTGCCTCCGGCTTCGGAGTGTACCAAATCCGGCGCTGACCTGGATGGTCACCGCTCGTTGAAGTCGCCTTTCAATGGCGTCTGAGAGGGAGTTTAGTCTCCCACCGGCGTTGCCGACCACGAGGGATGAAGCGGGTGCCCCCGGTCCCGCTTTTGGGACCGGGGGAGAATATGCCGATGGATTGACTTGTTTTCTTCTAGCGCAAAAAGAAAGGGCAGGCGCCTTCCAACGCCCACCCTTTGCTGCAATTCGTGGTCTTTTAGTCGATCACGAAAGTGAAAGTTGTGGTGGCGGTGATGCTCGATGTGGCCGAATCCTGACCGGTCACGGTAATGGTGTATGTGCCCTTAGGCGGATTCGAAACGGTAGTGCTGGAGCTGCTGCTGCCGCAAGCTGAAATTGCCAGACCCACCGCTAGTAGTGCGATTACCCCGGCGAGGTTGCGAAGCTTCCGTGAATAGCGTCCCATGAATCCAGCCAATAGCAGTCCAGCAAAGGCTACTGCCGCCGGCGCCGGGTTAGGCGAGGATGGGACCGAGTTGGAGGCCTTATGCAACAGATGCATGGGTCGCTTGCCGGTTTTGGAAATCGCAGCAGTGTTGGCGCAATCGGCAGCATTGGAGTCCAGGGTGAGGGATATCGTCGCGGCAGTTGTTCCGCTGATGGTTACTGTCCCATCGCCCGCCGTGTTCTCGGTTGTAAAGCCAGGGCAAAGATTTGTGAGTGCGTTGTCATTGCTGGAGTCGACCGACAGCAGCACCGTACCGGTATAGCCGCCGGCCGGTGTGACCGTAATCGTCGACGTACCGCTCGTTCCCCGGCTCTCAGTCACGTTGGTTGCCGCGAGAGTAATCGTGCCCTTGCCCGAACTGGTGGTGCCAATATTGATGGACCCCACCCCTGTCGAGGCTGCATGGGTCGAATCGCCAGAGTACTGCGCTATCACCTGGTGATTACCGGAGGTCGTAAACGTTGCCGAGTAGGTCAGGGTCCCATTCGAAGCGAGTGCCTGGGCGGCCACGGTCGTGCCACCCGATGCTGTGCCGCCGTCGATCTGCAAGGTTACTGTTCCGGTGGGCACCGTGGTCCCTGTGCTGGAAGATACGGTGATCGTGAAAACATCTGCCGTATTCACCGTCGGCGTGGTGCTTGCCGGAGAAACCGTAGTCGTCGTGCCGATCAAGCTCGCGGTTGTTCCCGTGTTTGTCGGCCAAACGGCCAGCAGGTTGTTGAGGTCGACAGAGCCCAGACCAGTGACTTCATCGTAGCCTTGGACAGCCGCAAATCCCAGCGTCGTGCCATTACTCGCGCAATAGGTTGATCCCGCAGTGCAAAAGTTATTGCCAGTGGTTATGTCGTGGAAGGCGCCACCCGACGCAGCGTAATTCGTAGTGCTTGCCGCGAGCGTATAAAGCGTGGGGTTGATAAGCCCCTGCCCTGACGTGTATCCCGCTTGCTGGTTGATGATCGCCAGCATGCCGGCGAAGATCGGCGTGGCAAAGCTGGTGCCGCCGGCAACAATGATGTATGTGCCAGTGCTATCGAAGAATGAGTTGCCGCTGCAACTGCCAGTCTGGCCCGAAGACCAATCGCTTTGGTCGCTGGAGCAGTAAACATAGCCGGGATATTCAGGCGAAGAAAGGAGAGCAACATCAGGCACCAGGCGAAAGCTGCCCGAGGGAATGGCAGCGCCATTCACAGTGCCCTGTTGCCATGATGGCCGAGCGACGTAGGCGCTCGCGCCGCCACCGCTCGCGCTCAATCCGCCCCCTTGCGCGACCGTGTATTTGCCACTGATCGCGTCGTCGTTCCACGCAACCTCGGGAATGTAGGACTTGGCGGATGTGAGAGTGTCCGTCGTGCTGTTGACGGCAGACGCCCAATACGTGCCGACCACGTCATTCGCTGCCGCTATCTCGGTGCCGCCCATGCCCGTCACATAAGCGCTGCTGGCCGGATAATTGACCGCGAGCGCCTCCTGACTGGCAGTTGAAATGTTGTAGCCCGAACAGGCCGTTGAACCCTGATCACCCGAGGCGGATAAGACTGTTTGTCCCTGCGTAGCGGCCTGCGCAAGTATCAACTCCTGAGATGCAATGTAGGATTGCCCAGCCTGCGGTTCGCAACTTCCATAGCTCAAGCTGATAATGGGCGCGATCTTCTCGTCGATTGCATAGGCAACCGAATCGAAGGCGCCATAAGCGTTGTTGCTGCCGGTGTAAACAAAAATAATGTTGGCGCCGGGTGCCGTGGCGCCCGACCATTCCAAATCGAGATCCGACTCGCCCTCATCCCCATCGGCTTCAACTGTCGAAGTGCCGGTTCCAGGTACCAGAACGAGAGTGGGATCCTTTACGGTCAAGCCGGAGGCATTCTGAAAAGCCTCAATGTCACTGACCGTGACCGCAGACTGCCCCATGATCGCGATTGTTTGCCCAGTACCTGTTTCACCAGTGCCGGTTGCCGGGAAGTCATAGATCACCTTGAGATCCCCAGGAGCAATCAAAACGTCCTGCGTAGTGCCGTTGTAATACGTGAAGCCGGGACGCGCCTGGACTGCGCTTCCGCGAATGTGCATCGGCTTGGGCCGGAAGTCGTCCAGGTTCCGAACGGCCACGACCGTCGACGCAATTGCGGTCGGCAGGGAAAGCGCCGTCGAAGGCGCGAAGTGCTTGTTCCCATTCACCTGGTAGTAGTGCATCTGGGTTGCGAAGGCTTGCTCGACCTGGTTCACAGTGCCTGAAAAGTGGATCGCGTTGTGACTTCTATTGACCGAATCGACGGCAAATCCCTGCCGCTCAAGCCAGCCCTGCACCTGTGCGATGTCAGACTGCGCCATGCCAAAGCGGGTGGCAAACTGGTCCGGCGTGAGCCACTGGTGATAGGAGGGAGACGCGGGATTCTGTTGCGCGACAATCAGCGCCTGCAGATCGGCCTCCTGCGCGGCCGAACGATTGAAATAGAGGGTCACGCCCGTCAGCCGCGTATCGCCGGGCATGCGGCCGGCATCGTTCTGGGCCTGCGCCAAGGGATGCAACGATCCTTTAAGGGGCGTCTGCTCCGCAACGTTGATCTCAGAAGATATGCGAGCCACCGGCTTTTGTGCCGTTAAAGACGTTGCGGCCATGACGCATGCTGCCGCAAGCCCGCACATCCGCAGCCGATTTTGCATGAAATGGGTAAATATCGTGTTCATGAGCATCCTTGGCGAACTTGAGGAGTTGGCAAGTCCCGACATGCGCGTTCCCGTCGGGTAAATTGGGATTGAGTGTTGCGAAAGTATAACTTCGCGCTTTGCTGAAGGCAATACGACTTCCGGCCGGTCATTCCGGCCACGTCCACCGGGTTTCCCGCGTATGACGTGGAAAACAGAGGGATGTTGCTCCCTCTCGATAGACTCCGATTCAACCGCAAAGTTGTGGTCGGAAATGGTTTTTTGCAAAGCCCGTAGAGAAGGGGTTCGCGTTCCGAATTTTTCCCCTGCGAACTGGAAGCTATGGCGTTCCTACTCTCCGTCCACGAGTTCGAGAGCGGCTGTCCCTTTGCACCGGGCCACGAAACGGTCAGCCCGCGAGGCAATGGAAAGCTTTTCGCGGCTAAGCAGCATACGAATGCGCCCGTGCGCATGGTCGGCCCAGGGCCCGCTGTTGTCCAAACGCACATACGCCTGCCAATGCCGCAAGGCGAGACGACGCTCGCTTTTGCGTTCATAGGCTAAAGCAAGATTATAGTGCGCGTCGGCATAACGGGGCGCCAGGGCAACTGCCTGCCGATAAGCAGCGATCGACTCATCGGGCCGTTCCAGCTCATCGAGCACATTGCCTAAATCGAAAAACGCCAGCACATAGCCCGGATCAACCTGCGTGGCCCGACGATAAAGCTCCTCGGCGCGGCCGTACTGCCGCAGGTGAAAATAGATGGTACCGAGATTGATGTAGGCCGGAGCATATCCGGATTCCTTCTCGATAATCTCGTTATAAAGGGTAATAGCCCGGTTCTTTTCTCCCGATTCCTCAGCCTGCACAGCGGCGATAAACCGCTCCTGGATGCCGCGAGGGTTGGTCGGCGCAGGTTTGCGCAGCGGAGCCGGCCCGGTGACCGACTGTTCTTGGCTAACCCGTTCAAAATCAAATAAAAACTGGCGTCTGATTGGGTCGACCACTGCCCCAAGATGACGAAACGCCAGGCGCGTGCCCGTGCGCACCAGGCTTGCCTCCAAAAGGGGATTGTCCATTCCCGCTACCGCCTTCATGGCCACGATGGAATGACGTATCACCGCTGCGGACACATCGTCCTCGCGCAGGGCGCGCAGCGTCCGTAGCTGCCCCAGATCCTGGAACGTGTAGGTTTGTTGCTGGGGAATCAAATCTGCACGCTCCCACCCCTGCAACTGGCGGGAACTGATCTGCAGAATCCGCAATACATCCTGGCGGCTATAGCTGGTCACTCTTCAATGCTCCCGTGGTTCAGGCGTGGGCAGGAAAGATACTCTTCCTCACAACGCTGTGGTACGGCTAGGCCTCGGGTTTCGATTGAATTTCTCCGGCTCTGATCCCTTAAGTGGTTCTCGGAACAGCGACGGAGGAACCGCTCTTGCTGCGATTATGCCAAGAATAGGCGTGGATAAGCAGACTTGAATCACTGCTGCAATAAAAAGTGCGTGGATAACCCGTACCTGACTTGGTTCCCATCGCTCCTGCACAGTCCGAAGTGTGGAAAACGAGGGTGAATTCAGGAAAGCTGCTCGGATTATCGATGATCTTGGATTTGGTGCTCAAGGCTCTGCATGCGAGCGGAGTTTGCCGGGAGAAGAAAGGAACGATCAACCTAATCGCTACAACTTCTGCGTGCGCTGGACCGCGCGAACTCCCGGAACCCGTCGCAGCCCAAGCACCATTTTGTTCAAATGCCGCAGGTCTTCGGCTTCCACAACGAACTCAACGATCGCTTCGCCGTCCTCTGACTGGCGCGTATCCACACCCCGAATGTTGGTGTTGTCGTCGGAGATGACGGCCGTCAACTCCTTCAACATACCCGTGCGATCGTCGCAGAAAACCGTGATCTTGACCGGATACCGTTGCGAACGCCCCGCGACCTGTTCGCCTACCCGCGACCACTCGACATTGATGCGGCGATCGCTCTCGTAAAGCAAGTTCTGTACATTCGGGCAACTGCGCGCATGAACCGCCACGCCCTTGCCGCGTGTCACATAGCCGACAATTTCTTCGCCGCGAATCGGATTGCAACATCGTGCGCGATACACCAGCAGATCGTTCTGACCCTCCACCTGCAGCGAGTCAGACCCCGTGAGATGCAGCTTGCGCACCGCATCTGACATCGCCCCATCGACAGTTCCCGCGGGCTTGGTCTCTGGGGCCGCGCCTTCCGCGGGGTTGGCATAGCCGGGCGCAAGCTTGTTCAAAATCTGATGAGCGGAATGCTTGCCTTGTCCCAGCGTAGCCAGAAGATCGGCAGCCGTGGCAACCCCATATTCGTTGGCGATGCGGCCCAGGTCCTGATCGTCGATCTGCGTCATCGGCACCTTGAACTTGCGCGCCTCCCGCTCCAGCAGCTTGCGCCCGATTTCAACAGCGCGTCTTCGCTGATCCTCGTTGAGCCAATGTTTAATCTTGTTGCGCGCCCGCGGGCTCTTGACGAAGCTCAGCCAGTCGCGGCTCGGCTTATGATCTTTCTGCGTGACGATTTCGACAATGTCGCCCGTGCGCAGCTTGGTGCGCAGCGGCACCATGCGTCCATTGATTTTGGCGCCTACACAGGTATGACCGACCTCCGTATGAATCGTGTAAGCAAAGTCGATAGGCGTGCCATCGGCCGGGACCACCACCACCTTCCCCTTGGGCGTGAACGTGTAAACCTCATCGGGATAGAGGTCCATCTTCAAGCTGGAGAGAAATTCGTTGGGGTCCGTCATCTCCTTTTGCCACTCGACCAGTTGGCGGATCCAGTTGAGCCGCTCTTCGTCGCGCGCCGTCACAACCCCATCGCCGGCCTTGTACTTCCAATGCGCCGCGATTCCTTCTTCTGCGATGCGGTGCATCTCTTCCGTGCGGATCTGTACTTCAAACTGATGCCCGCCCTCGCCCATTACCGTCGTATGCAGCGACCGGTAGCGGTTGGCCCGCGGAATAGCGATGAAATCCTTGATGCGCCCTGGAACCGGCCGCCACAGCGTATGAACCAGTCCGAAAACCGCATAACACGCCCCCACATCCTGGGTGATTACGCGGATGGCCAGGAAGTCGTAAACCTGGTCGAACGTAATCTTGGCGCGCTCGATCTTTTGAAAAATTGAATACAGCCGCTTGATGCGCCACTCCACGCGCGCTTCAATATTGTTCTCGCGCAGTTGGTCGACCAGTGCGTCTTCCACTCCCCGCAAAAACTGCTCGCCCTCAATGCGCCGCGCCTCGACCGCCGCCGACATCTGTTCAAAACTCACCGGATCGGTGTAACGGAAGGCCAAATCCTCAAGCTCGCCACGTACTTTACCCATGCCCAACCGATGGGCCAGCGGAGCGTAAATATCCATCGTCTCGCGTGCGATGGCCTCCTGGCGATCCGGCTTGAGATGCTCGAGCGTCCGCATGTTGTGCAGCCGGTCGGCCAGCTTGATCAGCACCACGCGAACATCGGAAACCATGGCCAGCAGCATCTTGCGCACGTTCTCGGCCTGGCGGTCTTCGCGATTCGCAAACTGGATTTTGTCGATCTTGGTAACGCCCTCGACGATGTGCGCCACTTGATCGCCAAAGCCGGCCTCGATCTCCTCGCTGGTCGCCGGAGTGTCTTCAACCGCATCGTGCAGCAGGCCCGCGGCGATCGCCGTCGCGTCCATCTTCATTTCCGCCAGCACCTCGGCCACCTCTAGCGGATGAATAATGTAGGGCTCGCCCGAAGCACGCATCTGCCCAGCATGATGCTGAACGCAAAATTCCCAAGCCTTGCGGATAAGCGAAACATCTTCGCTCGGCCGGTTGGCATGAACCTGCCGGAGCATCGCTTCGAAGCGCTCATCGATCTTGTGCTGCGCAGTGGCTATCTTTTCTGAGGGGGTCGGCGAATCGACAGGCGCGAGAGCGGGAGTCTGCTCCGCCGGATTCGGGGACGCGGTGGATGCATCGGCCGGGATCGTCTGCCGCACGGTCGCCATGCTTCATTATAGGCCGTGCCTGTTGATTCTCGATAAACGGGCCGGATCCCCCTGTCAGCCGACAGGTTAACACCCCTGGCGCGTCATGCCTCCTTACCCGGATTATGAACACTTATTTCAGATTAGAAATATAAGTCGTGAAACATCCAACTCCACTTACAAGCCTAAGTTCCGAGAGGCTATATCTAACGCATTTGTGTAACCCAATCTTAACTTAAGTAACATCGATACCTGAAAGGTTGTAAGCTATCGAAGGGCATTCAATTTTAATATTCACACTTATCCATTAGCCGCCTAACATCGTTAGGAAAAACCCTTCATTTACCACCTGGATTAACTTCTATCGCCTTATAAATGAGCTGTTTTAAGGCCAAATGCCATGTGTCGGCCATCACAGCCCAGTCACCCTCAAGGAGGAGTAATGTCACCATCGGACTAGAGGTCCAGAACCGAGGAACTTATGTTGAAATGCCTCTTACTTACTGCCCTGGCTGCGGCACTTACAGTATCCATGGGTTATGCAGATCAATCCAAGACCAAGCTGATCATTCCTGTCGATAAAACTAATCCGACTGACGGGAAACAGATGTACACCAGCTACTGCGCGCCGTGCCACGGCGTGGACGGACGGGGACACGGTCCCGCCGCTACCGCCCTCAAGACGCAGCCGGTTGATCTAACTACGGTGGCGAAAGCCAACCACGGAAAATTCCCTGACTCGCACATTCTCTCAGTGCTCCAATTTGGCTCCGAAATTCCGGCCCATGGCTCTGTTGAGATGCCCGTGTGGGGTCCAATCCTTGGTAAGATGAATCACGTTAACTCACAGGACAAGGACCTCAGGATGAGTAACCTGACCCGCTACCTGGAGAATATTCAGGTGAAGTAGTGGCCTTCGGCCTTGTTAAGGTGTTTATCCAGTCTCTCGAGCGTTACCGACTTCGTGCAATGCGGCATTTCTAAGGAAATCGCCACTCGAATGGATCGGGTTTTGATCTCGAGCGACCGAAAAAACACCGTAGCTCCCGGCGTCGGGGTCAACCAACCCTGGGGAGCCTATGTCTAAGCCGCAAAAACCGCTATCCGCTTTGAAACAGAAGGCACCAAAGGCTGCGAAGCCAGCGGTGCCTTTTGAATCTGATACTTCCTCTCGGTCACATCGCAGCAACCCGCGAGCCGCCAAAGAAAATGCCTATCCAATTCAGGATAGGAACCAACCCGCAGTCAAAACCTCTTCTTCAATGCCAGGCGCCCGCATCAGCCGTCGTGCAGCCGACCGACTCCGCGCTGGGCACGTCTGGGTCTACGCCTCCGATATCGAGTTCATCGATGCAAATGCGGAGAATCCACCTGCTCTGCTCCCCGTCGCCGATGCCCGCGGCCTCCTGTTGGGGACCGCTCTCTATAGCGCCTCTTCCCAAATCAGTTTGCGCATTGTTTCGCGTGAGTCGATCACTGACGCCCAATGGATTGAGATACTGTCGGCGCGCCTCCGAGCGTCAATCGCCCGCCGCCTTCCTTTGCTCAACGACGAAACCAATGCTTGCCGCCTTTGCTTCAGCGAAGCAGACGAACTTCCCGGTGTAGTCGTCGACAAGTACGGCGACCTGGTGATTTTGGAATTGCTCGCTAAAGGCCTCGATTCTGACACTGTGCGCGCCGCTTGTGTCGAAGTCCTGCGCGCCGAGTTAGCTCCCGCCGCGATCTTCGAACGCCCCGACCCCCGCGTGCGCGAGTTGGAAGGGCTCTCCACACCGAGCACCAGCCCGCTATGGACCAGAGACGAAGCCTCCGGTGCCTCCGGCACGGAATTCCGGCTTAATGGACTCAGCTTTCGCTACGATGCCAACTCCGGCCAGAAGACTGGCGCCTTCCTCGATCAGCGCGCCAACTATGCAGCAGCCGAGAGTTGGGCCCATCAGTTGGGCGCTAAGGGGCGAGCCCTTGACGTTTGCTGCTACCAGGGTGGCTTCGCCTTGCACTTGGCCCGTATATGCGATCAAGTCACTGGCATTGACGCCTCCCGCGCTTCACTGGAGGTGGCAGAGCGTAATTTCACCGCAAATCGCGCCCAACTCACCGCCGACATTGACTGGGTCGAAGCAGACGCCTTTGAGATATTGCGCGATTGGTCCAACGCCGGCGAGAGCTTCGATACGATCGTGCTTGACCCTCCGGCCTTCGCCAAATCCCACCGGGCCGTCGAGGGTGCGCTACGGGGTTATAAAGAACTCAATCTACGCGCTATAAAGATGGCGCGGCCGAACGGCTTGCTTATCACCTGCTCCTGCTCACACCATGTGGGCTGGGCAGACCTCGAAGGCGCCGTTGCCTCTGCAGCCGCCGACGCTCACCGCCGAGTCCGTCTGCTGGAGCGACGTGGTGCTGCGTCAGACCATCCCGTCGTTCTGAACTTGCCCGAAACCGAATACCTGAAATGTCTCGTCCTCCAGGTCGAGTAGCTAAAGCCTTCTTACGCAGGCTTCCTGCGTAAAAAGGCGAACGGCCAGAAGAGCCTTTGCCACCAACGCACCTTTGGCTCTGTCTGAGCAATCGCTACCGGCGCCTCTTCTGCCAGGGACTTGGCTTCAGACGACGCTGCTACCGTGCGCAGTTGAGCCAAAGTGTCCTTCACTAACGCACGCAGATTTTCCGCCTCGAATGTGCAGGATCGCAAATAAGCTGAAACGGTAAGACCAGCATCCGAAGCACGACGCCTAAGCTGGGCACACTCGATTTCGCTCAGTCGAATGGTAATACTGGCCCGCTTTAATGATTCCTCAAGCGAGCCGGGTCCACTCGAAGCGGTTGCTATGTCAACAGCCGCCGATCGGGCGCGTTGTCTTTGCGGACTTAACGGTGCGGTGGCCGGTGCTGCGCTGATAGCAGAATCAAACGGCGAGTCTGTTGAAGGCACCATCGGCTGTGTTACTGCGGACTGATAACGCGCATGGGTCCGCAGGGCGTGTTCATAGCTAAGCGTTGCGATGTCGTCGGCGAGCCCGTCATCGTCCCGCGCGGGTGGAAATTTCTTTTCAGGACTGGCGAGCGCGGCGAACAGCCCGGCAAAGCTTGGGTCGGGGGGGGAGGGCTGAGCTGCGGTCGATTGCTGCATGTCTCGGAGAATAGCCTAAGACTCGGTGGAAGACACCAAGCAAGTTAAACTTAGGTAACGTGACTGTCCTAAATTGGGAATTGTCAACCTCGCCCCGAAGTGGTACTTCCGTTTACGCCATGCAGGGTACTGCGGGCGATGCCCAAACGTCGCCGGGATCGGGAAGTACTCTGCCCGGCAGCCGCAACAGCCGGCTAACGTCCTCAACCGCCATAGGCTTAGCGAATAAAAATCCCTGCCCAAACCGGCATCCCATCTGTCGCAAAAGGCGATATTGCTCGCGGGTTTCAATTCCCTCAGCCACCACGTCCATACCCAGTACACGCGCCAGTTCAACAATCGTTCTGACGATTTCCAGCGTCTGGTCGCCCTCCGCCATGCGGCTCACAAAGGATCGATCGACCTTGAGCACATCAAACGGAAACGACTGCAGGTAGCTGAGCGAACTATAGCCTGTCCCGAAGTCGTCCATCAACAGCGAGATACCGAGGCTGTGCAGATTTCCCAGAACCTCGACGGCGATGCTCATGTTGGGAATCAGGCTGGATTCCGTCAATTCGAGACCAAGTTGGCGGCTCGAAGTCCCCGATTTGGCCAGAACCGACTCAATATGGTCGGCCAGTCCGACACGCAAAAACTGCCGTGCCGACAAATTCACACCCACGCGCAGCGAATTGTTGCGCGGGTCCTCACTCGTCCATGCGCCAATCTGATGACAGGCCTCGGCCAGCCCCCAGTCTCCCATCGGAAGGATCATTCCCGACTGTTCGGCCTGCGGAATAAACTCCATCGGCGGAATCAGTCCCCGTTGCGGATGACGCCAGCGAATGAGTGCCTCGAGACCGATAATTTTGCGCGTACACAGTTCGATTTCCGGCTGGTAGAACAGCACAAATTCGTGACATTCGAGAGCATGGCGCAGGTCAGCACGGCTCGGCCACGATGGCTGCACACTCGCCGTCCCTGGCGTCCGCGCTCGACGCACCTGTTGCCGCGCAATCGTCCGGCGCAGGGTTTGCAATTCAAGCTGGTTCGATGCCATCTCCGCCAGGTTCTCCAGCATGCCGATCTGTCCAGCTTCCATCTGGGTTCGAGGCTCATGGGCAAAGATCGCGAGTACCCCAAGCGTGAAGCCGCTCGCCGAACGCACCGGCACACCGGCAAAGAATGCAACGTCCGCCCCGCACAACATCGGCCTGAGACGTTCGAGATCGTCTGTCGCAGAAACGTCGGGAATTACCACCGGTCCATCAGTCCTGAGCACTGCCTCAAAGACCGAATCCTGGCGCGGAAGTTCGCGAACAATTTCGCCACAGTGAGACTTGATCCACACGCGGGTCTCGTCGATAAACCCCAGCACCGCGACATCGGCGCGAAAATACTCTGCCGCCAAATGCGTGATCGAGTCGAATGTCGACTCCGGTTCAGTGTCCAAAATCCCGCTCGCCGTCAGCAACGAAAGTCGGGCACTCTCATCGTATAGTTGCAATGGGCCGACGCCGGGCTGTAGTTGCGACATGCGTGCTCCAGCGCTCCGGACCTCGGGCAAATCCGGCGTGCAGTTCCGCGGCCGGAGACACTTTCTCTCCCGGTCTTTCCGCTTCGTACCCTCCTTATCGGGAAAAGATACCAATTACGTTAGTTGATTCGAGCGCCAGCAACATCGAGATGCGCGCATCAGGGCTTTTTCGCGGGCGATCCCGTTTCAGTCCACAAGAATGCAAGTTCGTCCGCATCGTCCTGGATATGCTGATCGACGCTCACGCCCGCCGAGTGTCCGCCCGACAAACTGTAATGAAGCAGGATCGGCCGCCCGCTCGTCGATGCCGCTTGCAGCAACGGCGTCATCTTGCGCGCATGCAACGGATCCACCCGCGTATCGTTGTCGCCCGTAAAAAACATCACCGCGGGGTAAGCCGTATCCGCCTTCACGTTTTGATATGGAGAATATTTGAGTAAGTAGGGAAACTGTTTTTCGTTTTCCGCAGAGCCATATTCCGTAGTCCAATATCTACCCACCAAAAAATTCTGATAGCGCAACATGTCGAGCAGCGGATAACCGCACCAGACCGCTGAAAACAGCTCAGGATGCTGCGCGATCGATGCTCCCATCAGCAGTCCGCCATTCGAACGTCCGCGTATCGCGAAGTGTTGCGGAGAAGTGTACTTATTCGAGATCAGGTACTCGGCCGCAGCGAACCAATCGTCAAATACATTCTGTTTCTCCTCAAACATGCCTTGTTCGTGCCAGTGTTCGCCATACTCCGCGCCGCCGCGCAAGTTGGGCACTGCAAGCCATCCGCCCTGTTCGAGCCACCATGCGTAAGAGGGGTTCCACTCGGGCGTGATGTTGACTTCAAACCCTCCATAACCGGTCATCAGCAAGCGCTCCGATCCATCCATCTTCAGGCCCTTCTTGCCGGCGATAAACATCGGGACTTGCGTGCCGTCTTTCGATTTGAAGAAGACCTGCTTTAACTCGTACTGGCTCGTTTCGAACGGTATCTTCGGTTGGAAAAATACTTCGCGCTTGCCCGTCGTCGTATCCAGTCGATAGATGGTCCAAGGCATGATGAACGATTGAAATCTGAAGAAGCCGTATCGATCCGTGGTGCGTCCCATCATGCCCGACGCGGAGCCGATGCCGTCATAGTCGAGCGTTCCCGCCGGCTTTCCATCCAACGTAAAGACGCTCGTCTCGGTCTTCACATCTTTAAGCCGATTGACATAGATCTTTCCTCCCACGATCGACCAGTCGTTGATCACATCACGCCCCTCGGGCACGATCGTCTTCCACGCATCCGGCAACACGCCAGGGTCGGCTCGCAACACGCGCCCCATCGGCGATTTGTAATCCGTCTTCACATACCATGTGCCCTTGGCATAAATCGCGGAGAAGCGCGACTCCAACCCCCACACCAAAATCTCAAACGGCGAACCCGGCTTGGTCAGATCTCTGAAGACAATATCCTCGCGCTTGGCCGGAACGCCGCGACCGATTTGAATGACAAGATAGTGACCATCGTCGGTAATCTCTGCGCCAAACAAGTCGCTGCCGCCCAGGGCTTCTCCGCGAAACTCATGACCGAAGATGAGCGTGTCACCCGACGGCCGCGTGCCTAGCACGTGTAGGAATAGCAGTGTCCCTTCCTTGTTGTTGCGCGCATAATAAACACTCTTGCCATCGGGCGCGAATGTAACTCCCATGTAGCGCGCAGCCGGTAACTCATCTTCAAGCGTCTTGCGCGTCTTCACTTCGAGAAAGTGGATCGCGGTCTCATCCGCCCCACCCTGTTTCAGCGAATAAGCAACCAGGTTTCCATCGCGGGTTACATCGTCCAACAGCACCGAAGTATTCGGATCGCGACTCATCGACGCCGGGTCGATCAGGCGCTCGTCTTTGCCGGTCCATCCGTGGCGCACATAAAACGAGTACTGTTGTTCGCCCGCCAGTCTTCGCGAAAAGAAGAAATTCCCAGCCCGCTCCATTGGCGCATTCGTGACCGAAATGTTTTCAAGGGGATCGAGGTCATCGACAATCTGCGGGCGAATCCGAGCCTGTTTCAGATACCTCGACGTGTAGGCATTCTGCGCATCGATGAAGGCACGCGTCTCAGTACTCTTCGCATCTTCAAGCCAGCGATAGCTATCAACAATCTTGGTCCCGAAGTAGTTGTCGGTTACCGGATCGGCCTCGACCGAGGGCGCTGCCGGCAGCGTAATGCCGTCACGGCCGTGAATCGTCTGACCGAATCCTGCGATGCTCAAGCCCAGAACCAAACCAACCGCCAGATAAGACTTCATGCGTTCCCCCTGCCCAAAGCATACCCCGCAATTTGCGACCAAAAGAACCATGAACAACAGCGCCCACTGGGGTTTGTCAAAGCCGACACGCAAATCTCCCAGTAAAATAGGGTCAAGTGCAAGGCTCCTTCCCAACTGAAACTCCCCAGCCTCAGCAATCCCGGTGGTCTCGCGCTCTGGGAATGCTGCGCCCATCGCACGCCCACACTGCGTTCACGGCCACCCTTGTGCTCATGGCCTCGACCTTCCTGTCGCGCATTATTGGCTTGGTGCGGGTCAAATATATCGTGTGGTTGTTTGGCCGCGGCATGGACGCCGACGCTCTCAATGCCGCATTCGTCCTGCCCGACATGATTTCCTATTTTCTGGTAGGCGGCGCCAGTTCCATCGCCTTTGTCACCATCCTCACCTCCTATCGCAACTCCGGCCGCGAAGCAGATGGTCAACGTTCGCTCTCCGTAATCCTTACCACCATGTACTTAGTGCTCGGCGCCGCAATCTTATTGGCCGAACTCTTCGCGCCGTTTTACATTCATTGGTGGTTCAACGGATTCAGCCCGCAAAAAGCAGCCCTCTGCGTAAAACTCACGCGCATCCTTCTTCCCGCGCAACTCTTCTTCTTCGCTGGTGGAGTATTCGGCGCGGTGCTATTGGTTCGCAAGCAATTCAACGTGCAGGCCGTCTCGCCCATCGTCTATAACCTCGGCACCATCATCGGAGGCCTCTTGCTGGTGCGTCGCATCGGTGTGTCCTCGCTGGCCGTGGGCACCGTAGCAGGCGCTTTCTTCGGCCCCTACTTACTCAACGCCGTCTTCGCACGCCGCGCCGGCACACCTTATAGACCCATTCTCGATTGGCACGACGAAGGCCTTCATGCCTGGATCAAGCTTTCGCTTCCGCTGATCGTAGGTGTCTCGCTGGTCACCGCCGACAGTTGGATCATTGCCCACTTCGCGTCTCAAACCAACGGCGCCGTTTCGTTGATGAACTATGCGAAGCAGCTCTTCACCGCCCCCATGGCCGTGCTCGCACAAGCTGCCGGAGCCGCCTCCATGCCTTTCTTCGCCAGCCTGTGGGCGCAAGACAAGCGCTTCGAATTTGCAAACAAAGTAGCAGATTCCGTCTCGCGCGTAGCCTGCCTCGGCTTGCTGGCTTCGTCGGCCATGATCGCCCTGGCCGTGCCCCTGGTAAGTCTGCTCTTTATCGGCGGGCGCTTTACCGCCTTTGATGCCCGCGAATGCGCCGCCTACTTCGCCATCTTTTCTGTTTCCATGTTTCTATGGTCAGGTCAGGCGATTTACGCGCGCGCCTTCTACGCCGCCGGCAACACCATGGCGCCCATGACCGCCGGCACCATCGTTACTCTAGTCTCGCTGCCCATTTACGCGCAGCTCTATCATTGGCATGGAGCGATGGGCCTGGCTATTGCCTCCGACATTGGCATCGCCTTGCAGACTGTAACCATCGCCCTGCTTCTCCACCAACGGCACATGGTTTCGCTCGCCAGCCTCGACTTCAAGGAACTCGGTCGCTGCCTGCTGGCCGCCTTGTCCAGCGGCTTCGCGGTTTGGATGGTGTTTACATGGCTCACGGGCAAGTTAGCTGCGCGTCTCAGCGCTAACCTGCAAGCCTCAAATCGATGGATGGACCTGGCAGTCTTACTAGCCGGCACGGCGCTATGGCTAGCCGTCACCAAGTGGATACTGCAAAAATCAGGCTCGGCACTGCCAGCCGTCGCCATGAGACGGCTCGGGCTCAGTTAGCTCTAGTCTCTACCGGTGTTTCCAACGCCCGGTGCCCCATCCATCGACCGCTTTTTGCTCGATGGGTGGGAGAGCAGCAAAGCTTGCCTCTGACCATCGGCTCTTTGCTTCTTCCATTCTTGTCAGCGATAGGCACAAACAGGCACAAAAGCCCCGCACTCTTGCGGGGCTTCTGGTCGGTCGAGACTTAAAACCAGTTAGGAATGAACTGGCCGTGCAGCTTCCGGCGTTGCGGCAACGGTAGCCGGTGCCTTGGCATCGGGTTTACGAATATCGATGCCGCCCTTGAAGAAGGCGCCATCTTCAATGCTGATACGAGCCGCCGCAACATCGCCGGTCAAGGCTCCCTCAGCGCGAATATCCACGCGGTCCGCAGCCGTCACATTGCCGCGCACTTTACCGAGAACAACGACCTCGCGCGCGGTAATGCTCGCAGCTACCTGGCCATTACGGCCCACGGTTACGCGGTTGCCATTCAAATTGATGCTTCCCTCGACCTTACCGTCGATGAAGAGCGATTCTGACCCTGTGATTTCGCCCTTGATAAAGAGCCCTTTGCTAATGCTCGCCTGTTCGCCGGTGGCAACCCCTGCGCGGTTAGCCGACTCAATGGGCGAAGACGTGGGGGCGGGGCGTACCGGCTCCGGTACAGGGGTGGAAATAGGGGGTTCGGTTTGGCTTGGTTTCCACATACAGTTTAGTGTTTCCTTTCCTTGTCCGATTCCGGATTGGGGGATTTCGAAGCAGGCGAATTCGATCGCTCGCGGCTGCCGTCATTCTAATAGAGCTGTACTCTTGCCACCCTGATCGATCTATGTGCAAAAAGAGCAGCAAAGCAGCATCAACGTGCGCTGCAATGATTCTCGCACAAACCCCCCATAATCAAGCGGGGGGTATCGGAAAGAGCAATTAGTTAGTGGAATCGAAGAAGAAATCGGTAGTGCGGAACAAAAACGCCGGCGCGCCCCAATCGGTGTCCGATCAACAATCACGGGGTTCCAGGCCGATCTGCTGGCGCATCTCGACCTGGTTCCGTCCTCTGGGTAAGCTAGTTGACTTATTCGGGGCTACGGCTAGCCTCTTTCAGTATCTCGATGCCGCCGTGGAAAAATGCGCCGTCCGCAATCGAAATCCGCGCCGTGCGTATGTCCCCCGTCAGCGCGCCTTGTGCCTTGATCTCTACCCGGTCTGTGCCGCAAACCGTGCCCATCACCTTTCCCAGGATGATGATCTCCTGGGCCGTGATGCAAAGGCTCGTGCTGTCACTGCTCCCCGTGCTCACTCGGCCGTGCGGGCCTATCGTGACTCGTGCGCCGGGTAGATCGATGTTCCCCTCGACGCTGCCGTCGATGAACATCGGCGAATCCCCCGTGATCTCTCCCGTGATCGTCAGTTCCTTTCCGATCACCGCCTCTCCCGTGGCAGACGGCATGGCGGAGGGTCGTGGCAAAGAGTTCGCAGAGGCAGAGGCGGCCGTTTCCAGGCCATCGGATGCCGTGTGCGGCTCAAGAAGGGCGGACTGCTTTGGTTTCCACATCGGATTTACGAAAGTCCTTTCGTGGTGATTCCGTCTCACTAGGTACACACCCGTCCGCCCCGAGCACGCGACGAAAAATGCTCTCAGCGGCCAGGGCTCTCCACACGCCATGCATCCCCAACTCAGCAATTGAGGCGCGCACATTGCGAAATTAGCCCTGATTCTGACGGCTCACGGCTCTCCGTGCGCGGCCAGGTGTTCGGCATTCGAAGATTGACTGCAACGATTCTGACACAGCATTCCAATCGGGCAACCGGTCAATCCGTGTGCAAAAAAACATCCGTCGCGAAATGAACATCGCCTTTCCAATACGGGTATTCGCCGTCCCAATTCGATCGAAACCCCTAAAGTTTTTCGCTCTGAGACGCAACCCGCGAACCCCGGATCTGTCCGCGGCACTTGAAACAATGTTCGCCGGCAGGGGCGTAGCATCCGACCCCTGACCCCTGATCCCTGACCCCTAGTCTCTCGCGGTACCCTTGACCTATGACCGATCGTGAACTGCTGGCCCGCATCGCCCGTTCTGCCGGTGGAAAGGCCGGCTACAAGCAGCTCGTCCGCGAACTCGGCCTCGGCGGGGGCCGCGAACGCCGCCTCCTGCTCGAACAACTCGCCCGCATGACCGCCCGCGGCGACCTGGCCAAGCTCGATCGCGAAATCTGGAGCATCCCGCGCTCGCCTTCCAACCAGTCCGGCACCCGCGACAACCTCGCCGCCGGACGCCTCGACCTCCACCGCGACGGCTACGGCTTCGTGCGCCCCAACGCCCGCCAGGCCAGCGGAGTGCAGGACGACATCTTCATTCCGCCCGACGAAATGAATGGCGCCATGCAAGGCGACCAGGTCCTCGTCGAGCTGGCTCCTCCCCGCGCCGACGGCCGTCGTCTCGGCCGCATCGCCCGCGTCGTCGAGCGCAAAAATCCCACCGTCGTCGGAACCTTCCACTACGCTCGCTCCGACCGTGCCCAGGGCAATACAGTGGTCCCTTTTGACGACCGCATGTCGCAATCCATCCTGATTCCTCCCGGCCAGGAGCTTCCCCCGGAAGCCGAAACTACCAACGCCCATCGCGTTTTAGGCGCTGAAGCCGCCGCTCATCAGCATTGGGACGACCTCGAAGGCCTGGTCGTCGACGTTGAAATCACCAGTTGGCCCACTCCTACGCGCCCCGCCATCGGCCGCGTTGTCGAGGTGCTTGGCGATCCTGACGACTTCGGCGTCGACGTCGAAATCATGATCCGCAAGCATCAGCTGCCGCGCGTCTTCCCCGAAAACGTCCTCGCCGAGGCGCGTCGCGTCGCCCACCTCGATCAGGAAGAAGTAGCCCGCCGCCGCGATTTCCGCGACCTCACCATCGTGACCATCGATGGCGAAACCGCTCGCGACTTCGACGACGCCGTGCGCGTAACTAACCGCAGCGACGGCGGTTACGAGCTCCACGTCCACATCGCCGACGTGTCTGAATATGTCCGTCCCGCCACCGACCTCGATCTAGAAGCGCGCCTGCGCGGCACCAGCGTCTACTTCCCCGACCGCGCCATCCCCATGCTGCCCCAGGAGCTCTCAACCGACATCTGCAGCCTCCGCCCCGGCGAAGACCGCCTCGTCCTGAGCTGCCTCATGCAACTCGACAGCGACGGTCGTCTGGAGCGCTATGAAATCGTCGAAGGCGTCATTCGTTCCGCCGCCCGCATGACCTACACCGACGTCCACGCCATTCTTGAGGGCGACGCCGCCACCCGCGCCCGCTATCCAGAATTAACGCCCGACTTCGAACGTATGCAGCGCCTCGCCCTGCTCATGAACAAGCGCCGCGAAGAGCGCGGCAGTATCGACTTCGATCTGCCCGAGGCCGTCATCGAGTTCGACGATGAGGGCCGCATGCGCGGCGTCACCCGCTCCGAGCGCACCTGGGCCAACCGCCTTATCGAGGAGTTCATGCTGGCCGCCAACGAGTGCGTCGCCACCTGGCTCGAAGACCTCGGCGTGCCTTCGATCTATCGCATTCACGAAAAGCCCGAGCCCCGCCGCGTCGTCCAGTTTGAAGAGCTAGCCGCCAGCTTCGGCTATTCACTCGGACTGGGCGCGCTTCCCGTCAAGCGCTTTGAAACCCGTGGCGACCGTCGCGATGCGCACCGTCAAGGCCGCAACCCGCGCAGCCATGAAGTCGCTGAAGACATTGCCGTTACGCCCCGCATGTATCAGAAGCTCGCCGCCCGCATCGAAGGCAAGCCGGAAGAGCGCATCCTCAGTTACCTCATGCTCCGATCCCTGCGACAGGCCCGCTACTCCGAAATCAACGAAGGCCACTTCGCCCTCGCCGCCCCTTCCTACACGCATTTCACCTCGCCCATCCGCCGCTACCCCGATCTCATCGTTCATCGCATCACCAAGGCCCTGCTGCGGCGCGGCGTGCGCGGCGAGGGCGTCATCGCCGAGGGTCGCCACAGCTCTCCGTGGACCCATCCCAACGAAGGCCTCGCCGGTATCGTCCTCAGCCGCAAAAAAGTTACGGAACACGGCTTCCCCGGCGAACCTCCCATCCCCGAGCCTGAACTCGCGCAGATTGCCGAAGAAACCAGCCAAACCGAACGCCGCGCCGCCGAAGCCGAGCGCGAATTGGTGGAGTGGAAAAAGGTTCGCTTCATGGAAGACCGCGTCGGTGAAGAATTCGCCGCCCTGGTCCTAAACCCAACCAAATACGGCCTCTTTGTCGAGCTTACTGACCTGTTCGTCGAAGGCCTGGTCCCCATAGACACACTGCGCGACGACCGCTACACCTGGCGCGAAAACACCCATGAAATCATCGGCGAGCGCTGGGGACGGAGATTCCGCGCCGGCGACCGCGTGCAGGTCATCCTCGACCGCATCCTGGCCCAGGAACGCCGCCTGCAATTCTCGATTGTGGAAGAAGGAATCCCACTCACCGGCAAGAAACCCGTCAAATCCTCGTCGAAGCAAAAAACCAAAAAGACCGGGCGCGCGGGAACGCCCAAGCCATCCGCCAAAGGAAAACGCCACCCCGCCCGCAAAGGCAAGCGCCGCTAAACGTGCCGCATCTGAGTGTGTCTCAAATAGCAAATAAACTCGGCTGTCATTCTGAGAGAACGGAGCCCCAAACGTCTTTCAGTTTGGGGGTGGTGAACGAAGAATCTGCTTTTGTTCTTCGACGAATTTAGGACTCACAACACTAACGCTTCAGTTCCCCGCCTGCTGTTCGGCCAGCTTGCCGATAATCGGCAGTTGATACCGCAAGCCCTTCATCGCCTTGAGCAGGACCCACACCCAGATCAGCAGCAATCCGACCATGGCGAATGGAAGAATGATCCACCCAATCACCGGAATGACCGACAGGATCACTTGTACGGCGACCGCCCCGATACAGAAAAAGATCGATTGCCACGCGTGAAAGCGCACGAACGAGCTCTTGTTATAGGGCTCGACGAGGAGAAAGATGATCGCCGGAATGATGGTGACATAGGCCAACGCGCCTGCTGCATTGGTCGATAGTCCGGCCGGAGCCGCTGGAGGCGCAACCGGTTCGGTGGGAGGAAGCTCAGACATGGTGACTCCTTCTAGATTGAGATCAAGACCAAGGCCAACAGATCTTCTACTTACTGTGTCAGCACAATCCAACGCGTTTCAGCGCTACCAAATCCAACGCGGCCCATGTGAACCCAAAAACGAGTTAAGGCAATCATCTGGGTGGGAGACCACAAAGGCTCGTCGTCGAGTCTTCCTTCTTCCATTCTTGTTTCCTGCCAGCCGGGTGCCCCATCCATCGAGCGCCCTTTGCTCGATGGGTGGGATAAGAAGAGAATCAGCTGTTAGCCTGCTTCTCCGCCAGGTCGCCCACTAGCGGCAGCTTGATCCGCTGCCCGTTAAACGCCTTCAGCAGCACAAACACCCACAAAATAAACATCGCCAGCGAAAACAACGGAAAAATCACCAACCCCGCCAATCCCATGAACGGAATGAAGCGCAGGAAGATGTGCAGTCCCACATCCACCACAATGTAGGCAATCGTCAGGAAAATCGACTGCCACGCATGGAATCGCACGTAGGAACTGCGGTTGTAGGGAGGCACGATCAGGAAAATGATCGCCGGAATGATCGTAACGTACGCCAGGCCCCCGGCGGAGTTGTCGCTCAGCCCCGTTTGCACCATGTCTTCGGGCATACTTTTCTCCTTTTGAATCGCTGCAGGATTGCGGAGAGGGAGTTCACGTGTCCGTCTGGAGTGAGAAACCGAGGGAAAGATCAGCGCTGGGGGAACGTGAACTTGAAGCAACTCCATCAGACTGCCACCGCGCCCGGTTGTCAAGGAGAAAACCGCGCCCATCGCGCTCTGCGCCCTTAGCCAATTCGCCGAGCGATCGATCAATCGGCAAACTCCGGCTACTCGCCGAACCCGATGCGCCCGTCCCTGAATCCAATACAATAGTTCCATCAGATAAGGAGCCCGAACCCCAGATGGCGCACACCGTTTTTTGCGTTCGCAACAAGAAGGAGATGGAGGGCCTTGAAGAGCCGCCCTTCGACTCTGAATTTGGTCAGAAGATCTACAAAAACGTCTCTCAAGCAGCGTGGCTCGAGTGGGTTGACCGCCAAAAAATGCTGCTCAATGAATACCGGCTCCAGCCCTGGACTCCGCAAGCCCAGCAGTTCCTGGTCGAGCAGATGGAAGAGTTTTTCTTCGGCACCGGTTCCGCCTTGCCGTCGGAGTTCGTGCCCCCCACGCACTAATCCCTGGCCGCCCCCCTTTCGCTTCTGAAATCCGAAAGTTTGGCGGCGGATCACCCCGCGTCCATTCTCATGGCCGCGCTAGTGTAAACTGTTGGAGACCCCAGAGCCGGCTCCCCCGAGCCGGCTTGATCGTGTCGGGACGTGGCTCAGCCTGGTAGAGCACTCGCTTGGGGTGCGAGGGGTCGGGAGTTCAAATCTCCCCGTCCCGACCATTATTTCCTTTTCAATTTGCTCGTCGTTATCGCGACGAGCCGCGCCTGCCGACACCGAGTCGCCCCAGTCGGCTTGATTACTTGGCTCGTTGCTGCCTCACAGCCCCATCCTCCACCAGTCGGAACATTCGAATCTGTGCGTCTAGATCGGTTGCAAGGGCCGACAACTGTTCGCACCCACCTGCTGTCTCTTCCGCCGCATGCGAATTCTCCGTGGCCAACTGCGAGATATGCGTTGCGGATTCCGAAATTTCGCTGGACGCCGCCGTTTGCTCGGTAGCCGCCGTGGCAATCATTTGAACCATGTGTTCCACTTCCTGCGCGGATTCGATGATCGCCTTCAGGCTCGCCTGCGCCCGGTTCGTCTCGCCAATTCCGCTCTCGACCGCGTCGTGACTCTCTGCCATCAATTTAAGAGTGCTTCGGGTCTCCGACTGAATGCCCTCGATCGTCGTCGCAATCTCCTCGGTCGCCCCTTTGGTCCGCTCCGCCAGCCGGCGAACTTCCCCAGCCACCACAGCAAACCCGCGTCCATGCTCACCAGCGCGCGCTGCCTCGATCGCCGCATTCAGCGCCAGCAGGTTAGTTTGCTCGCTGATCTCTTGAATGACCGTAACAACTTTGCCGATTTCCTCTGACCGCTTGGCCAAGTCAGTCATCTTTCCAGCCACAGAACTGGTCGTCGTCGAGATCCGCTCCATCGTCACAGAGGCGGCCTGCATGATCGATCCCCCCTCCGTCGCCGTTTCCGCCGATTTACGGCTCGCCAGCGACGCCGTCTCCGCGTTATGGCTGATCTCCCCGATTGTTGCCGTCATCTCCTGGGCTGCCGCCGCAATCTGATTGGTCTTGCCCGATTGCGATTGCGCGTTCCCGGTCGCTTCCTTCGACCGCGCGCTCATCTGCGTCGCCGCTGCGGAAAGATTCTCCGCTCCCTGCGAGACACTCCGCAAAACCGTGCGCATCGCTTCAACACTGGTGTTGAGCGCGTCCGACATCCTTCCGATTTCATCGTTCCCTCGCGACTCAACGGAAACCGTCAGATCCTTCGCGGCCATGCGCTCCAATGCCAGCGTAGCCGCCCTCAGCGGAGGAGCAATCATCCGCGTCAACACCATCCCGATGATCCCCGACAAGATAAAAGTCCCCAATCCGAATCCGAGAATCGTGTATGCTAAAACTCGTCCGGTTTGAGAAGTCTTGTCTCCCACTTCCCGCCCATTTCTGGCGTTCAACTCCACATCTTTGTCCGCGAACTTCTGCACATCGTTGACGATTGCAGCCGTCGATCCAACCAGCAATGATTTGCGCGCTTCTTCTGTTCGTCCAGCAATCGCTGCCTCGCGCGCCTGCATGCTGATTGGCTCATATTCTGCAAATCTCTGGCGAAGCGCATCGAACAGAGCCCTCTCTTCCGGACTGCTGATCAATGGTTCATACTGTCCGATCGTAGTTCTATATTTCTGATACGCATTTTCCCGATTCGCCGAAGCGCGCGTCACACACTCCGCGTCGTCACAAAGCAACAGCGCCATGTCCGTTCGTCGCACCTGCAGGATCGCCGTGCGAATCTCGCCCACCAACTGAACCGAGGGCAGCGTGTTGTTGTTGATCTCGCTGATCGCCCCATTCAGCTTGGAAAACCCAAACATCGCGATCGCACATTGCAAAGCACTGAGCAGACAAACGATACCAAACGTAAGCCCGAATTTTCGCGAAACCGAAATATCCGCAATTCTCAACATAAAAGCCAAACCCCTCTGTGTAGGATCCTTCTTGATCCCTTTATCGGCGCCAATCAAACTCCCTTAAATTGAGTGTCTTCCTCTAGCCACTGCATCCCATCCAAACCTTCCAGCCTGTTCCTCTCTGCGACAGCCAACTCCCCGCCCCAATCCGGAATCCTTCTTTACATGAAAACGTATCGGCAATTGCAAGCAATGCTCCTCGGAGCCTCTCTCTTCCTCGCACCGTCCTTCGGATGGAGCCAGTCCACTCCCACCCAGGACAGCGGCGCGAAGCAGGATATGAAGGATGCAGGCCACGACACAAAGAACGCAGCCAAAAGCGCAGGCCACGGCGTAAAGCAAGGCACCAAAAAGACTTATCACGCCACCAAGAACGGCACCAAAAAGGGCTGGAACAAAACCAAGAACACCACCAAGGGTGCTGTCGAGGGTGGCAAGGAAGGCGCCAAGCAGCCTCAGTAGCTCCTTCCGGCCCTAACGTTTGTCCCGAAAATCCCCGATAAAACTCCCCCAGGCAATCGCCCCTGCTCAAAGGGTTGTATCGCCCTACTACCAAAAGTGCGCCGCATGCACCTTTTGTGTAATATCATCCATGCAATTCCTGGGCTACTCTTCTTTCAAACACCTAACTTAGATCGGGTCCTGAGGCAACAATTGCACGCGGAACGGCATCTGCCGGACCGCGTACAACGAGGGACTAATAAATAGATCGGCATTTTAGATCGTTGTAACCCCGAGACCGTTCTCGCTGAGTGGCCGTTTGCAGCTAAAAGGCCACTCAGCGATGCCGGCTAAGCGCAGTTTCAAAGCCCCCCATATCAAACAGATACGGTATTTGTCGTACCTCCAGCCAATTCCCCCTTCCACCGTGCACTCAGGGTCCTCGGCCCCTCCACGCCCACGTTCCTCTCCACCTCATTTCGTGAGAATCAAGATTCCCCCTAGTACTCTCCCTGTGCGTAAAATCACTGCTGTTCGCATTACTTCCGTACACAGTAATAAGAAGGGCCACTCGAAGCTAACCCGCTTCCCAGCCCATAACGCTCCACCCTAATTCAAAAACCTACGTTTTCAACACCTCGGGCCCACGGAAGTGAGAATCTTCGCTCTTCGCCTCAGAGGATTCCACTGTTCCCGATGTTGCGTGACCATAGTGCCGTTCTGAGGTTGGCCTATGCCAATAGCCATTAACCGCCCGATTTTCCGCTCCGCGTTCCGTATATTTATTTCGGCCAGTATGCCGATAGCTGCATTCATTCTGCGGGAAATGGTCTCACGCCTTGGCGTCGTCCTACCCCCCTTCCTTACATTCGCTCCAGCCATTGTCATCAGCACCTTGTTGTTCGGCATGTGGTTTGGACTATTCTCGACCGCGCTTTCTGCGCTCCTGGTGGCCATTTGGGTCTTTCCGCCGTATGGAAAGTTCAAGCTCCAAAGCACCTCGGATATCGTTGCCCTGGCACTGTTTATCGCGGTTGCAACCGTCTTGAGCGCCTTGGTCGAGCGCTATCGCCGCTATGCGCGGCGCATAGTTGATTTCGATCGCGAAGAAGCTTTGCACGCGTCCAAAATGACCCTTGAAGCCGTTCTCGCCAGCATGACAGATTCCGTCGTTATGTCCGATTTGCAAGGACGGTTCATTCATGTCAACGACGCCTTTGCAACCATCCACCGCTTCAAGAGCAAGAGCGAATGCGCCACGAACTTTGCCGATTACTCAGATACGCTCGAATTGCTTGATGCCAATGGCCAACCGCTGCCAATCGCGACCTGGGGAACACCCCGAGCCCTGTGCGGCGAGACGGCCACAAATGTTGAGTACACGGTGCGCCGCAAAGACACTGGCGAATCCTGGAACACCAGCTACAGCTTCGGCCCCATTCGCGATAAGAACGGTGCCATTGCCGGTGCCGTCGTCGCCGGTCGAGACGTCACGGTGCTCAAACAGGCTGTCGAGGCCCTGCGTGCCAGTGAAGAACAATTCCGCTCCCTCGCCAATACCATTCCCCACCTGTGTTGGATGGCACATGGCGATGGGGAGATCTTCTGGTTCAATGACCGCTGGTATCAATACACCGGCGCCACTTTAGAACAAATGGAAGGATGGGAATGGCAGTCGCTCGTTGCCCCCGACTCCCTGCCCAACGTCCTCGATCATTGGAGGAATTCCATCCTTACCGGCGAGCCGTTGGACACGGTCTTCTCGCTCCGAGGCGCCGATGGTCTGTTTCGTCCCTTCCTTACGCGGGTCGTGCCTGTCTGCGATGCCAAGGGCGAGGTCGTTCGCTGGTTCGGGACCAACACCGACATCTCCGCCAGCAAACGGATCGAAGAAGCTCTCCGCACCAGCGAAGCCCGTTATCGCGCAGCCTTTCAAACCAGCATCGATGCCATGGCCATTAACCGCGCATCCGACGGGATGTACATCGACGTCAACCAGTCATTTATCAACATGCTGGGCTTTAGGCGTGACGAGGTTATCGGGCGAACGCCCTGGGAACTCGGTATTTGGGCCGATTATCGCGATCGCGATGAACTCGTAGAAGCCTTGCTGCGAACTTCGAAGATGCGCGATCTCGAAGTCCAATTCAAGCGCAAGGGCGGAGAAATCTTCTGGGCCATCATGTCCGCTTCCACCGTCGAGCTCGGCGGAGAACACTGCTACCTCTCCGTGACAAGGGATATCTCCGACTCCAAGTTGGCCCATGAAGCCATCCTTCATCTAGCTTTATATGATCCGCTGACCAAGCTGCCCAACCGCCGCCTCCTGATGGACCGGCTCTCCAAGAGCATGACCGTCAGCGCTCGCAATCATCGCAAGCGAGGGTTGTTGTTTCTCGATCTCGATGACTTCAAACGTCTCAATGACACGCTGGGACACCACATGGGCGACCTCATGCTCCAGGAGGTCGCCCAGCGCGTCATGTCCAGCGTTCGCGATGTCGACACCGTCGGTCGCTTGGGCGGCGATGAGTTCGTCGTGCTGCTCGAGGACTTGAGCGAGACCACTGAGGTTGCCGCAGCCCAGGCAAAGAACATCTCGGAAAAGATCCTTGCCATGGTCGATCAGCCTTACCACATCGGAGACCGTGAATGCGCCAGCAGTTGCAGCATCGGGATTACCCTCTTCGGCGATGAGGACGAAAATCTTGACGAGATTCTGCAGCAGGCCGACATTGCTCTCTACCAGTCCAAAGCAGCGGGGCGCAACACCATTCGCTTCTTCGTCCCGGCCTTGCAGGATGCGGTCAATGCCCGTGTCGAGATGGAACAAGAACTCCGCCACGCCATTAAAAATGATCTGTTGATGGTCTACTACCAGCCCCAGGTGGAGCATGGCCTGCTCGTCGGCGCAGAGGCCTTGTTGCGCTGGAACCATCCACGCCTGGGCATTCTTTCCGCATCCGATTTCATTCCCTTGGCAGAGGAGACGCGACTCATTCTTCCCCTGGGCAACTGGGTTCTTGAGTCCGTGTGCAGGCAGATCGCTGCGTGGGAAAAGAACAATCAGGCAGCCGGCATCACCATAGCCGTCAACATCAGCGCATTGCAGTTGGCGCGGCACGACTTCGTCCAATCCGTATTAACGGCATTGGAGCGCACCGGGGCCAATCCAAAAAGTCTGCTATTGGAGCTGACCGAATCCGTGCTCATGAATGGGGTTGAAGACGCCATAGCCAAAATGACGGTGCTCAAGTCGCTGGGAATGAGCTTTTCGGTCGACGACTTCGGCACCGGCTACTCTTCCCTCGCTTATCTCAAGCGATTCCCCCTCAACCAGGTCAAAATCGATCGCTCCTTCGTTCGCGATATTTCGTTCGATACCGGCAGCGGCGCCATCGCTCAGGCCATTATTTCGCTCGGCCAGGCCATGGGCCTGTCGGTGATCGCGGAAGGCGTGGAAAACGAGCAGCAGCGCAGCTTTCTCGCCGATCTCGGTTGCAACTCCTGCCAGGGCTACTTGTTCGGCCGTCCACTGCCACTCTCGGAGTTCGAGCCGCTGCTGTCGGGTTTCTCCCCCCTTGGCGCCGGTCCGCTCGCCATCCCTGAGAACTTACTCGGCGACACCAATCGCATCGGCCAATCCAAGGAGATGAGGGGATGAAACTGGGTGCCCCCGGTCCTTCGCTTTTGGGGACCGGGGAGGAATATTCCAAGGATCGACTTGTTTCTTTCTAGTCGCCTACCCACGAAGATGAAACTAGGTGCCCCATCCATCGAGCGTTTTTTGCTCGATGGGTGGGAGAGCACAAAGGCTCACCTTCGAGTCTTTCCTTCTTCCATTCTTGTTTCTTATAAGAATCGAGGACAACCGTCGCAGGGTCCGGCTTCAGCCCGTACGTTAAGTCCGATCAATCGACGTAACTTCGGCCGTCGTGGGGGGATGCGAACTCGGCAGCGGGAGAGTCGGATCTCTTACCGCAGCCTGGTCAGACGGTGTTCGCCTACAGCGGAAACAATCTTTCAGTTTCAGAGGAGACGGCGGCCAGCCTTACCCGATGGCGCGGCTGACGGGGCTGAGGAGCCACAGACAGCAAGGCGATGATTTCGCTCAATTCCACGCGAGCGCGTCCAATGGCTGCCGCAACGGCATCGCCATGATGGCTCGCTTGGCTCGGATCGATCGGCGAACTGGCCTGAGGGTCGCGTCGATGCTGAACTCCCTCGAGAGCCTGGCGCGCACCCGATAGCGTGTAACCCTCGCCATGAACCAGGCGCTTGATTTCGAGCGCCAACTCTACATCGCGGCGCCGATAGAGACGTTGGCCCGTCCCACTCTTGTTCGGCTTAAGTTGGGGAAACTGCGTTTCCCAGAAGCGCAGAACGTAGGTTTCCACGTCGCAGATTTGAGCCACATCGCCAATTTTGAAGTAGAGGCGATCGGGGATGGCCGGGGTCTCGAGGACAGGTTTGCGGGAAAGTTGCGAGGCCATTTTTCTCCACGTGGCGGCATCTCTTGTCTCGCGTGGACGCCGCTCTGACGGGAAGTATAGGTTACGGATTGCACCAAAGTTGTAGCAATGTTGATTCTATCGTTGAAGGGGAATCAAGTTGTATACCCCTTCAGATCCACTCCGGGAAAACCGTCAAAAAAACCTTTCAAAAACACGATTTTCGACCGTTTTTACCTTGAAAGTGGCTCCGAAAACATCCCTATTGGGGGCAAGGGCGATGGATTGGCGCCCTGGTTTGTGAGTGATGCGGTGCGGAGCGCAGGTACTGTTTCGGCCAGGAAAACGTTTCAGACAGCGCCGCCGCAGCATGCGACGGCCAGTACGGATCGCGCAACATTTCCCGCGCCAGGAGCACAAGATCGGCGTCCCCACATCCGATAACTCCATTGGCTTGATTAGGTTCGGTGATCATGCCGACGGCCGCGGTGGGAATGGCTGCTTCATGCCTGATCCGGGAAGCGAGAGGAACCTGGTAGCCGGGAGCCACTGGAATTTTGGCGTACGGCACCAGTCCGCCTGAGGAAACATCAATCAAATCAATACCATGCGCGCGGAGCAATCCACCGAGCCGCACCGAGTCCTCGATGCTCCAGCCTCCTTCGACCCAATCCGTGGCCGAAATACGCACAAAGAGCGGCAGGTGATCTGGCCACACTTGGCGAACAGAATCAACGACTTCCAGCATCAGACGGGTGCGATTTTCAAAGCTCCCGCCGTACTCGTCGGTGCGTTGATTGCTCAGCGGCGAAAGAAACTCATGGAGCAAATACCCATGCGCCCCGTGAATCTCAACCAGGTCAAATCCCGCGGCCAGCGCCCGCTCTGCCGCAGCCGTAAATGCCGCTTTAATCGTTTCAATCCCGGCCTTGTCGAGCGCCTGCGGCACCGCGTAAGTCTCTGAAAATGCGAGGGCACTGGGAGCCACCGGTGTCCACGCCCCTTCCGCCGCCGTGAGCAGTCGTTCGCCCTCGAACGGAGGCGTCATGCTCCCTTTTCTACCCGCGTGAGCAAGCTGAATTCCGGCCCTAACTCCTTGTGAATGAATGAATTTTACGATCCGCTCCAAGCCCGGAATGTGCTCGTCCTTATATATGCCAAGATCGCCCGATGAGATGCGGCCCTCGGCCGTAACTCCAGAGGCCTCAATGATTACCAGCCCCGCTCCTCCCTGTGCCCGGCTGCCGAGATGGACCAGGTGCCAGTCATTCGCGAATCCATCCACAGACGAGTACTGGCACATGGGAGAAACGCCGATGCGGTTGGGAAACGTGACCGAACGAAGTTGAAAAGGTGAAAAAAGAGGCTGGCTCATGATTTGAATCGTTCCAAAGGCCTTGAATTTGTAGAAAATGGCCTGCTCTCAGATGGATGAGGCAAACTCCGGTTTCGGTTCAAAGTGGTTTTCCAGTTTGCAGTCATTGGGTTTAGCAAACGCCTTTGATATCAGCCATTTCAGCACTGGGGAAATAACGGCGCTGGAAGTAGAGCGCCAGATTGACCAAAGCGATCATCACAGGCACCTCGACCAGCGGTCCGATGACCGCCGCAAACGCCGCCCCGGAATTGATTCCAAATACAGATACGGCCACGGCAATAGCTAATTCAAAGTTGTTTGAGGCGGCCGTGAACGCGAGCGTGGCCGTCTTGGAGTAGTCGGCGCCCAGCTTGCGCCCCATATAGAACGACACCAGGAACATCACGACGAAGTAAATCAGCAGCGGGAGCGCGATTCGCAGCACGTCAAGAGGCAGACGCACGATGTAACTGCCTTTGAGTGAGAACATTACAACGATGGTGAAGAGGAGGGCAATGAGTGTAATGGGGCTGACGCGGGGAACAAAGCTCCGGTCGTACCACTCGAGGCCCTTGGCGCGGACCAGGAAAAAGCGCGTCAAAAATCCAGCGATGAAGGGGATGCCGAGATAGATGAAGACACTGCGGGCGACCTCTGCAATGGAAATATTGACGATTGTGCCGCGGAGGCCGAACCAGCTTGGCAAGATGGTGATGAATAACCATGCATAGACCGAATAGAACAACACTTGAAAGATGGAGTTGAAGGCGACGAGTCCCGCCGCATATTGTGTGTCGCCCTTGGCTAACTCGTTCCATACGATGACCATGGCGATGCAGCGGGCCAGCCCGATCATGATGAGGCCAGCCATGTATTCGGGGTAGTTGCGTAGAAAGATCACCGCGAGAGCGAACATAAGGACCGGTCCGATGACCCAGTTCTGAACGAGGGACAGGCCCAATACTCGTCTGTTGCGGAAGACAAGATGCAATTGCTCGTAACGAACGCGCGTAAAGGGCGGATACATCATCAAAACCAGTCCAATGGCGATCGGAATCGAAGTGGTGCCGATGCTGAAGCGATTGAGTACTGGGACAACAGAAGGCGCCAGCCAGCCAAGCGCCACGCCAACTGCGATGGCAGTGAAGATCCACGCGGTCAGGTAGCGGTCAAGGAATGAGAGTGGACTTTTCTTTTTCAAATCATGTCTCCGGCGACAAGTCAGGAGCGGCCGATGGCTTCGATTTCATGCTTGATGGCAAGTTGGTCGAGCGTACTGAACGGCAGGGAAAGAAACAAGCCAATCCTCCGATCGAGGATGACGAAAGCATCATGGAAAGCGCGCGCGATCTCCTGCGTCGAGCCTTTTACCGCGGCAGGATCGGGAATGCCCCAGTGAGCGGTCATGGGCTGGCCTGGCCAAAAAGGACATTGCTCGTTTGCGGCGTTGTCACAGACGGTGAAGATGAAATCCAGCTTCGGGGCGCCCAATGCCGCGAACACGTCCCATGACTTGCTGCGGAGGCCAGCCGTCGATATACCGGCGGACTCGATTTGATGGAGCGCCTCAGGTCGGGGAGTACCCGAGGGATGGCTGCCAGCACTGTAGGCAGTGAATCGGCCGTTGCGTCTATGGTTGAGAATGGCTTCTGCCATGATGGATCGCGCCGAGTTGCCGGTGCATAAGAACAGAACGTTAAAGGGATGCGGCATCGCTAGTTCTTCGCTCCCATTGCACTGATGGCGATGGGCTCGCAACAATCGGATGGGCAGCAGGATGGCGACGGTTTGGTGGCGCGAATGAAGGCGCTCATGAATTTGTCGTTGACTTGGGAAGCGATGGCATCCACGTCTACACCGGCGGCGCTGAGGAATTGACGAGCATCTTCGATGTTGTAAACACGGGTAGGCTCAATCGAGACGTCGCAGAACCCGGCTTCCGTCAGCATGATCATGTACTTGTTTTCTTCGATTGCCCCGGCGATGCAGCCGACCCAAAGCAGCATGCTCTTGCGCACCTCGTCAGGCACGCTGCCGCGCACCACGACATCGGAAACGGCGAAGCGGCCGCCGGGCTTGAGTACACGGAATGCTTCGGCGAGCACGCGATCTTTGTCAGCGGAGAGATTGATGACGCAGTTAGAGATGATGACGTCTACTGAATTATCAGGCAGCGGAATCCTTTCGATTTCACCCTTGAGGAATTCGACATTTGTAATGCCTGATTGACTTTGATTTTCGTGTGCCAAGGCGAGCATGTCGTCGGTCATGTCAAGGCCGTATGCTTTGCCGGAAGGTCCGACACGCTGAGCGGAGAGGAGCACGTCGATGCCGCCTCCCGAGCCAAGATCGAGCACTGTCTCTCCGGGACGGAGGTCGATAAGAGCAGTGGGATTGCCGCAGCCGAGCGACGCGAGGACGGCTTTCTCGGGGATCAATCCCTTCTCATCGGCGCTATAGAGATTAGTGGTAATTGGGTCGCAACAACGAAGGCCGGGATCGCTGCATGCCTGCAGGGAGCCAGATTGGGCGATGGCACGGGCGGCGCTTCCGTACTTTGCTTTGACCTGGCTTTGGACCTGATCTTGAATAGTTGTGGTCGATTCCATTAGTGCGTCTCCTGTATACGCTAAAGCGAATGTATTCTCCGCTGGACGCATTCGTCAAGGCGTATATCATGAAGTCATGGAACGTACTCCGAAGACTTACGACCTGGCGTTGCTGTTTGCGGCACTTTCGGATCGCACGCGCCTGCGGCTGCTCAACCTGATGGAAGGACGGGAAGTTTGCGTCTGCTACTTCGTCGAAATTCTGGGACAGAGCCAGCCGAAAATTTCGCGGCATCTAGCTTACTTGAGAAGAGCGGGCGTAGTAGCGGCGCGACGCGAAGGGAAATGGATGCACTACAAGATCGTGGTGCCTTCACACGAGGGAGCGGAGCGAATTCTCAGGGAAGCGCTGGCTGTGTTGAAGGAAGAGAAGGCGATGCAGGCGGACTCGGCACGACTGAGCAAGGCTTGTTGCTCACCCAAAAAACTCTCAGCCCTGGTGGGCGCTCCGTTGCCGAGCCCGGTTGATTTGAAGGAATGCTGCACGCGCTGACACTTGGCTCAAGAACGAGTGCCGCGTGTGCGCCGAGTGCGCTGCGGCTAACGTGACGGCAAGTTATGGCAGGGATGCTGGATGCGTCGATGTGGAGTCGAGAAGAGTCGAGACTAAGGCCAGAGGCAGTCCTACGACATTGAAATAGCACCCCACGATGCGCGGAATCCAGCGGGCAGCGCGGCCTTGGATGGCATAGGCTCCTGCCTTATCGAGGGGTTCGTCGGTGGATATGTACGAAGCGATCTCTTCATCGGACAAGGTGAGAAAACGGACGGCAGTTACTTCGGCAGCGACCTCACAAGAGTGCGCTGTGACGAGAGCGACGCCGGTGATGACACGATGGGAACGCCCGGACAAAAGACGCAACATGCGCGCGGCGTCTTGAGAGTCAGCGGGCTTGCCGAGGATTTCATCATCGACAGTGACGGTGGTGTCTGCGCCGAGTACGGTTGCCGATGGATCGGCGAGCTGATCGTAGACGGCCTGCGCCTTTTGGCGAGCAAGTCGGGTTACATAAGCAACAGGATTCTCGTTAGGGAGAGGATCTTCTGGAATGTCTGCGGGCTGAACGGTGAAGTGATAGCCCGCCTGCGTGAGGAGTTCACGGCGGCGCGGCGATTGAGAGGCGAGGACCAGCATATTTGGATTATCAAGCAATCGTGCGGTTTAGATGTTAAGGCCGGTGTGAAGGCCTGATGGTGTGGCGATTCCCCACGCCATGGCGGGTGTGTTGTGGGCGAGACCGAAACGGCCATCGGGGCCGAGGAGAATGATGCCGCCATGGCCGCCGAGGCGGTTATAGAGATATTCGATGGCTTCGCGGGCGGCGAGTTCCGGATGAGTGCCGGCAGCGACGCGATCGGTGGCCCACTTGCCTAGCACGAGTTTCATGATGGGTTCGCCCCAGCCGGTGAGCGACACAGCGGCTGAAAGATTGTCGGCATAGCAGCCGCAGCCAATGAGCGAGGAATCGCCGACGCGACCAGGTGTTTTATTGAGGGTGCCACCGGTGGAAGTAGCAGCGGCGAGATTGCCGCTCGAGTCAAGCGCAACGGCGCCAACGGTATCGTGCGAATCAAGCGCAGAGTTATGGTTGTCGAGAGTGAAGGCTGTTTCGGGCCCTTTGTCATCGTGAAAACGAGTGACGTTTGCGACTTCATTGCCGGAGAAAGTTTCATCGGCGAGGCCGGAGGCGTGTCGGGCTTGCGCCTCAAGCAGACGTTGGCGCTCGCGATCGAGAACCAACTCGCTATTTTCGATCAGACTCATGCCGTGGGCGAGGGCGAACTGCTCTGCGCCCGCGCCGACGAAGTAGACGTGAGGACTCTCTTCAAGGACGAGACGAGCGGCCTGGATCGGATTACGAAGCCGCTCGACGCAGGCCACACCACCGGCTTTCATGCGACCACCGTCCATCAGGAGGGCGTCGAGTTGAACGCGGCCATCGGACGTGAGAAAGCTACCACGTCCGGCATCGAAGGTGGGGTCATCTTCAAGGATGGTGACAGAGGCTTGCACGGCGTCGAGCGCCGATCCGCCGCGCGAGAGGATGGCGAATCCGGCTTCGAGGGCGTTGCGGACGCCGGTCTCATGAGCAGCGGAGTCGCTGGACGGAATGGCCCATGCGCCGCCATGAACCAGAAGCGTAGGAGTGTGAGAGGAAGATGCGTTCACTTGATTATGGTAGAGCATCGACGCAGCTAAGTGGCGGCGGGATGCAATCGCGGCCATAGATTTGCGGCGAGGGTTGGCATGCGAAAGGATGTCAAAGTGGTTGCGAGATGAGAAGTTTCTAACTTGTTAGAACTAAATCAAGTTATGCGGTGGAGATAGATTGCAGGCAATTGTTCGATAGTTCGGTAAGCTAAGGACATTCAAACGCACTTAAATACTAATTAAGACATTACAAATGTCTTTCGGACGACTTTGGCGGATTCGCTCGTGGGGAGACGGATCCTGGCGGAGTTCTGAATTAATATTCTGTTCGACTCTGAGCCGGAGTGTATTCCCTCTCGGCGCGGTTGCTAAGGTGAATTCAATTATGTGCTTGGAAGTTGAACGGACGAAATCAATTACAGAAGCGCCAGGAAGCAGCGCTCAGTATGCGACTGAATTGCGGCGATCCGCAAAGCGTCGAATCTCGATGCAGCATGCTGCGATGCGAGAGCGGTGACTCAGAAGTGAAGTTACATCTCTTGGCTTTCAACGGAAGATGCCTGTCGAATGCGGTCCGGGAATGGATAAGTAAAGATGAGCCGGATAGAGCTAAAGCAGACAGTAAGAAAGAAAACAACCAAGAAGGAACCCGAGCAAAAGACTCTCGGACCGGGCAGAGCAAAGTTGAGCAAGAGGGCAGATCGCGTGCTCGGAGACAACTGCGAGCAGATCACAAAGTGTTTGGTGGATCTTGCAGTGAAAGGTGACCGAGAGAGCATGAAGGATTTGCTTGAGCTAGCGGAGGGGGCTGGTCGGACCGGGAATCGCGCAAAGATGGCGAGGGTTATCAGCCTGGCGGAATCGCTTTTGGCCGAGCCGGAATGGGGTGGCGAATCAAGCGAGGCCACGGCGCAAACGCACGCGGGAGCAAGGGAGCCGGAGAACTAAAAGGGCTTCATTATAGTGTTGAACCATATTTCATAGAAAAGCGAAATGTGAATGCGGCAGGCTCCTCATGCGAGGACATGGTTGAGGAGCCTGCATCGATGTGTTGCGCGCAAATGCGGACTGAGCGCACGGCTGCAGGAGATTTGCAATAGGAACGGCTTGCACCTGCGGAAAGTTGGACAAGCAATTCCCACAAGGAGAAGGGAAACAAATGAGGCTCACGGAAAGAACGTGGTTTGTAAGTGGACTAAGAAATGTCCTGGGTGTATTTCTCCTGATGGGACTGGCTCAAATGATGGCCGTGGGACAGGCCGTGGCGACGACTACTGTGCAGGGAACTGTGTACTTGGCCAACGGCCATCCGGGCAGTGGAAGCTTGACGCTAAGTTGGCCTGCATTCACGACGGCGCAAAACCAGTTAGTGGTTGCGGGTACGATGACAGTGACAATCGGAACAGATGGATTTTTGAGTATCAATCTTGCACCCAATCAAGGGGCATCACCGGCGGGACTGTTTTATAACGCGATTTACCACATGAGTGATGGAACGACGAGCACTCAGTATTGGCTGGTACCGGCGACGGCACAGGCGACAATCGCGTCTGTGCAATCGCAAGTGATGCCCGCTGCGCAGGCTGTTCATGCGGTGAGCCAGGCCTATGTCGATCAGGCGATCCAGGAACTGTCGGGCAGTTTGTTGGGAGCAACGGGCGGGCAGATGACAGGGCCGCTTTACTTGATCGGTGATCCAACGCTGCCGATACAAGCTGCGGATAAGCACTATGTCGACGCGAGTTTTGCTCTTGCTGTGCCTTTGACGGGCGCTGCGTTAACGGGGCCGTTGACCAGTATTCAGCTAGGGGCTGCGTACCAGGTGGATCAGTTTTCCGGGGCTGACTTTGGAGGGAAGTTGCAAGCGTGCATCAATGGGCTGAGCCCCACGTATGGCGGAACGTGCGATGCGCGCAATTTTACAAGCACGGTGTCGATGGGATCGAACCTGATTATTTCGGCTGCGAACGTCACGGTTGATCTTCCTTGCGCAACCATTTCCTCAGCCAGCCAAGTGATTGTGACGGCGGGAACGCGGAACGTGGCATTGCATGGCTGCTCACTACGCGGAGCAAGTACGGCGAGCGGAAGCCAAGGCGGAACGGTGCTGCTTTATACCGGCACGGGCGCGGCGGTACAGGTGGGAGATTCAACATATGCGGCGGATACGCCGGGCTTTCACATGGATAACGTGCTGATCAATACCACGGCGTCGAGTAGTGCGAGCACGCAGGGATTCGCGGCATATCGGACACAGGAGATCGAGCTGACAAGTTCATATTTTCTGGGTAATTCAAACCAGACGGGTATAACGCTGGATGGAACCGGCAACTATACGGGCGGTAGTTTTCTGGACAACCAGATCTCGGGTTTTCAGACTGCAGTGAACGCGATTGGGCATCAAATTGCGAATGCGGCGACGACGGATTGGATGAATGCGAGCACATTTGTGCGGTTGCATATTGACTGCCCGACAAGCGGTGGAAGTCCGGTGGCGGGATCGTTCGGCATTAACTTACAGCAAGGCGATGGAAATACTTTTACGGGCGGAGATATAGAAGGATGCGCGACAGCATTACATCTCGGAGCGAATGCACAGAACAACACACTCGTGGGAGTGCGCAACGAAAACTCAACTCACCAGGTCGTAGCGGATGCGGGGAGCTCATACAACAACTGGATGACGGGCGGCACGATGCTTACGGGCCAGTTGACGGACAACGGTACGCGCAACAGCTTCCTCGATACGTTTCACAGGAGTTTCAACGGACTGAATGGTGATTGGTACGGCAGCCAGCAGGATGCGACGGTGACCAATCACTACAGATTGGGAATTGGATCGGGGAATGAGCGCGGGCTGCTGAATCGATATCAGACGGACTTTGGCTATCGGTGGACGACGGGGTTGAGCGATGCCACGGCGGGCGAGCAGTTTTACCAGGTACTGGACGAACTGAATAGTGTTTACAGGATTTCAATAGGTCAATACAACAACGGGCAGTCGAGCACGAACAATCAAACGGTGATTAATGCCGCGGGCACGGGGGCGGTGGTGCTGAATGGATCGACAAGCTCAGGGACGGGCGGTGTGTTGTTTGGATCGGGCGGAGCAAGCGGGGCGACGGTGGCCACGATCAACAACAGCGGCAATGCGCAATTTAACGGGACGCTGCTGGTAGGTGGAACAGCGCAGAGCACGGGCACGCTGACGGTAAGGAATAATACCGATGCAGAGGTGGATTACTATCTTTGGCCGGGACTGACGGCGAGCCAGAAGGGTTCGTTCACTTATAAGGATTGGAACGGGAATAGCCAGTGGTACATGGTGAAAGACAACCTGAATAACTGGGCACTGAACTCGGCGGTTGGAAACCTCGACAGCTTCAAGGCGTATCAGAGCACCAACAGCGGCGATACATACATCAACGCGAGTAATGCAACGGGGCATATACGACTCAACTATGAAACTGGCGCGGGAGCAGAGACCGATATTTATTCGGGATCGAGTGCGAACCTGGTGGCTGCGTTTCTGGGCACGACGGCGATTAAATTTCCCGGGCTGGCGGCGGGCAGCGGGCACTATTGCATGCAGGTCGACACGTCCGGGTACATCACGAATACGGGGACGGCTTGCGGTGCCGGCGGCAGCACGAACGGGACAGTCAACTCAGGAACGGTTGGGCAGATCGCTTATTACAACACGAATGGGGCGGTGGTAAGTGGGACCGCGACCGTTCCGGTGGCCGCGGGGGGCACGGGAGCGAGCACAGCGTCCGCGGCATTGACGAGTCTTGGCGGTGTGCCGTTGAGTGGAGGCACACTCACGGGAGCTGTGCAGGCGCCGAATCTTCCGATCAGTGTGACGGCGCCTGCTTATGGAGCAAAGTGCGACGGCGTGACCAATGACAGTGCGGCGTTTCTTGCGGCCGATGCGGTGGGAGTGGCGGTGCAGATACCGAGCGGCACCGGACATAGCTGCGTGATTGGATCGACGATTGCGCTCAACTCGACTTACATCATTAACCAGGGGGGCGGGATTGCGCCGGCGAGTGGAGTGACGGTTACGATGGCGCATACGCCGCAAGCGGGGTTGTACCAGATATTCAGCGGAGCGGGACATATTTACTTTTCAAATCCGCCGGTTGTGTATCCGGAGTGGTGGGGGGCATCGCCATTACCGACAATTATAGGTGGAGCGCCGGATACCTACCCTGCGCTGTCGGCTGCGTGCAGCTCGCTTACTTATCTGAATGGAACGCCCTCGCAGTTACTTTATTCGGGCAATTACGCACGGGTGGGGACGATCAAATTTGCTTCAATGGTGTATCGCATCGGCACGCCCTGGACTTGCTCTTATGGGGTCTCGTATACGAACGGGAACGAGCAGGGACAGTTCACGCTGTGGCTGACGAGTGGAGCGGTTGCAAGCAAGCCGGCGACGGAGACATTTGCATTTTTCGCCGATCCGCCGGTGAGTTCGGGACAGGTGATGACGGCGAATACCGCGTTTGGCACGCGGATCAAGGGAATGAATATCTACATTGATGGTAATCATGGGACGTCAACTACTCTTGGTGCGGCGATAACCACCACAGGGACGCAGACCGTGACGGTGGCTTCAGTAGCGGGGCTTAGCGTGGGGAACCCGATCTATGTAGATAGCGCGAGCAGTGCAGAAGCGGTGGTGCCGACGGCGGTCGGGGCGAGCACAATTACCGCAACGTTTGCGAAGACACATGCCAACGGAGCGCAGATCTATAGCTCGATGCCCAACAACTATGTCAGTGGATTGTTTGTGGCGATGGCGCAGGGTAGTTCGGTGGAGAATGTCGGAGTTAGCTACGCATGGGGACGTGGGTGTGTCCTGGTGCAGACGCCGACGGTAATCGATAAGGATCAGATTAGTTGCAGCGACACGCTGAATGGGCCTAACTTCGCGATCGGGGGGGTTGGTTCGCTGGACTTTGTCGATTCTACCAATTCGAATTACGCGGGGATGTTGGGACAGGTGGAGGTTACGCTTCCGTTAGGGGTTACCACTTATACGATTCCATTTGCGAAGGGGTTTATTGCGGGCAGCTCACGAGTTCAATACCTGGGTGGAACGAGCGGCACTTACTCGGGCGTTAGCGTGCCATTGGCATATTTGACCAAGATTGCGAGCGGCTCACCGACGCAGGGGCAATATGTAGAGGGAACGAATGGCGTGTTGACGTTCAACTCCTCCGACGCGTATGCGAAGGTCCGAATCTATTACATGGACATGGCGCCGATTGTGGCGGCGAACACGGGAGTGAAGCCTGTGCCTGGGGTGCAGATCGACGCCGAGTCCAGCCTTCACATTAATCAGCTTTTCTGTGAGGGCGATTACGACTGCCTGAACACCTACCAAGCGGCGGGCCTGAGCATTAACAATCTTGAGGCCCATCCAGGAACATCGGTGACGACGGGAACGGCGGCGGTGTATCTGGACGCGAACACGCAGGGCGTGGTGATGCCGAACCAGAAGTATTTCAACCAGACGTCGACGCAGAAATGGACCTATGGCGTGGACGACCAGGCGCATTCGATATTGCGGACGTTGTCGCCGTGGACGATCGATACGTATGACGACTTCGATAACTACTCACCGGGGTTGATAGCCACGGGATCGTCGCTGGGGATGATTTATCCGGATGGGACATCGACGACGGTGGATCCGACGGGGAAACTGACGGCGATCACAAGCATTCCGGCGACTGGGGTGGGCGCGGGGAGCTGCACGAATTGCAATCTGAGTTATGGAGCGGATGGCAGGATCACGGTGGCGGCCAGCGGTTTGGCGACGGGGACAACGGCGAAGGAAGTCTATTCGATATCGAGGACGGGACTGACGGGCAGCGATTCTTCTTCGACGGTAATCTGGACACCGACCGCAGCGGGCCAATATCGCATTACGGTCTCTTATTACTGCTCGACGACGGGAACGGGCGGAACGGCATATCCGGCAATCACGTTTACCTCGGCAGCGAGCGCGGCCAACCCGACGGGCGGGACGATCAGTTTGTCGGCATCAAACTCGACGAACAATTTCGTATACGGCTTTTGGGCTGTAGCGGGGCAGCCGATCAAGTACCAGATGTTTGTGTCGGGGGTCACGGGATCGCCGCAGTACGGAGTTGCGGTGGTGTTGGAACAGTTCTAAGGCAATTTCGCGATCGGCAGATTGAGATGTGGGATACCAACAGGAATAGAAGTGCGGGGGCTATGTGCAGGAGACGGTGGCGGCGAGGGCTGGACGGGCGAAGACGCGGACGCTTGCGCCAGAGGAATGGGATGAAGAGGAGTTAGCGAAACTAGGCGAGATTCTCGATCATCGTCCGGCCAGCCTGCGCGGGAAGACGGTGGGCATGGCGCTTGCCGAGCATCTGCTGATTGTGCGGACGCGGGAGGGGACTGCAGCTCCACTTCGGGCCAATGCGGCGCAGCGGGCGTTTGAGCGGCGGCGCGGGGAACGGAACATTGTGCTGAAGGCCAGGCAGATGGGGCTGACGACGTGGGCAGCGGCGCGGTTTTTTTTGAAGACGATTACGCGGCCGGGCACCCTGACGCTGGAAGTGGCACACACACAGGAAGCGGCGGAAGAGATATTCCGCATCGTTTATCGCTTTCTGGACTGGCTGCCGGAGTCGCTGCGCGAGGGACCGCTGCGGACGTCGCGGGCCAATGCGCGGCAGATCGTGTTTCCGGAGATCGACTCGCAATATCGGGTGGTGTCGGCCGGGGAGAGGAATGCGGGACGGGGTTTGACGGTACAGAACCTGCACTGCTCGGAGTTAGCGCGATGGCCGGGTGATCCGGCGGAAACATTGGCGGGGTTGCGGGCGGCATTAGCGCCGGGAGCGGAGGTCATCCTGGAGTCGACGCCGGACGGAGTGGGCGGATGTTTCTACGAGGAGTGGCAAAAGGCCGGAGAGACAGGCATGGTCCGACATTTCTTTCCGTGGTGGCTGGAGCGGGGCTATCGGACGGCGGTGGTGGAAGCGGACAGCCTGACGGACGAAGAGCGGGCGCTGATGGAACGCGAAGGCCTGGAACTGGCCCAGATCGGATTTCGACGCAAGATGCGGGCGGATTTCCGCGGGCTGGCGCGACAGGAATATGCCGAGGATGCAGAAAGCTGCTTCCGGGCCAGTGGAGAATCCGTGTTTGAGCTGGAGGCGATTGAGTCGCGGCTAGTTACGGTGAATCCTGCGCCGGAGCGGAGGCGCAACGGGGAATTGGAGATCTGGCTGCCGTCGGTGAAGGGCAGGAACTACCTGGTGGCGGTGGATCCTGCGGGCGGCGGGGGCGAGGGTGATTACTCCGTGGCCGAAGTGCTGGAATTGGAGAGCGGGCTGCAGTGCGCGGAGTTCGCGGGGCATGTGGGGGGCTTGGAACTGGCGCGGCTGGTGACGGATCTGGCCGGCGAGTATAACCAGGCGTGGCTGGTGGTGGAACGGAACAACCACGGCAGCGGGGTGCTGGCACTGGCGGATGCGGTGTGCGGGTATGGGCACATTTATAGCCAGGGTGGCCAGACGGGCTGGCTGACGACGTCTTTGAGCCGTCCGGCGGTGCTGGGACGACTGGACGCGATGCTGGTGGAGGAGCCGGGAAAGATCATGAGCGGCCGACTTTTGGGAGAGTGTCGCACTTTTGTGCGTATGGCGAATGGAAGCACCGGGGCGCGGGCGGGGACGCATGACGATCGGGTGATGGCCATGGCGATAGGACTGGCGGCGAGGGCGGAGCTGCTGGGAGGTGGAGGGAATTCAAAAGGTTAGAAAGAAACCAAGCATGGAAGAAGGAAAGATTCGACGGTAAGCTTTTGTGGTTTCCCACCCATCGAGCAAAGACGCCCGATGGATGGTGCACGCAGAGTTTCATCATTGTGGGTAGGTAATGCCCTGGGAATACTAACCAGTAGTGTTCGCCGTGTGGAATTCGGGCGAAGGTGCTCTAGAATTCCAATCAGCATTGGCGGGCGGGCGAGGCGGGCGACGGGTTGGCGGTTCTGGCGGTACAGCATATCCGGCGGATGCGGGGCGGTGCGCAGGGCCAGCTGATGCTGGGTGCGGATGGCCATGTTTATGTCGTCAAATTTCAGAACAATCCGCAGCACATGCGGGTGTTGGCGAATGAACTGCTGGCATCGCGGCTGGCGGCGGCGGCGGGGCTGACGGTGCCGGAGTCGGACTTGGTGGAAGTTACAAGCTGGCTGATTGAGAACACGCGGGAGTTGGAGATCGACCTGGGAAAGACGCGGACGCGCTGCCAGGCGGGGCTGCATTTTGGTTCGCGGTTTGTGGGCGGGCTGATGCCTGGGCTGGTGGCGGATTATCTACCCGAAGAACAGCTGGCGGAGGTAAAGAACATCGCGGAGTTTGCGGGGATACTGGCGCTCGATAAATGGACGGCGAATGCCAATGGCCGGCAGGCGGTATTCACGCACAAAGCGCGAGAACGGCGGTATCGCGCGGTGTTTATCGATTTCGGGTATTGCTTCAATGCCGGGGAATGGCGATTTGAAGATTCGCCGCTGCGAGGGGTCTACTATCGCAACGATGTGTACCGCGAGATCGTGGATTGGGATTCGTTTGAACCATGGTTGAGCCGGCTCGAAACGATGGCGGAAGATGTGGTGTGGGCCGCGGCTAACGAAGTGCCTCCAGCATGGTACGGAGGGAACTTGAGCGAGATGGAAGCGTTGGTCGAAAAGCTGCTGGCGCGACGAGGACGCATTCGGGAATTGATTGAGGAGTTCGGGAAGTCGGATAGGAAGCCGTTTCCGAAATGGGGGCGGGCCGGCGAAAAGTTGAGGGGAGAGTGGGAGGTGGGGGGAATGGGGACTAGCATGGGGAAGGTGATGTAGAGAGAGGTAGAGCGGCGGATGAAGGACGAGAGCGGGCGGCGATCGTGTGAGTTTCAACTGCTGCGGTACGTGCCGGATGCGGTGCGGAACGAGTATGTGCACATCGGCGTGATCTTGCGCGAACAGGGTAGCCAGGCGCCTGCTGATGTGCGATTTACGCACGACTGGCGGCGGGTGCGGTGCCTGGATCCGGACGCCGATACAACCGTACTCGAAGCCATGGAAAGCGAACTGCGGAGACGGTTCAAGGAAGAGCCGGACGGAAAGCTGATGCGGCTTCTCGAAGATTCGCTGTCACTGAATGTGCAGATCACGGCGCCCAAGGCCTATCTGGCGGAAAGCTTGCCTGCGGGCATGGAAGAGTTGATGCGGCTTTATATCGAGCCTCCACCACGGGAGCGCGTGCCGCGGTTGAGAGGACGAGCGGCGATCCAATCGAAGATGCGAGGAGAATTTGCGCGGGCCGGAGTGTGGGATCTGATGCGCAAACAGATTGCGGCGTCTGACTACACGCGGCCGGGAGATCCGCTGCGCATCGATGCGGGCTATCGACCGAACGGGCTGATACGGATGTTTCACGCGGTGAGCCTGGAGCCGGGCGTGGAGATGGCCAAGGTTTTGGCGTTTTCATCGGCAGGGTTGCGTGCCGGTGTGGAACGTGTGGAGAAAGCGACGCTGGAGCTGACGGCCGTGATTGAACCGGCTCAGTCTGTAGGAGCGACGGACGAAGAGCCGGAGCGATTGCAGATGTACCGGTTTGGGGTGGAGACGATGGAGGAGCACCAGATTCGGGTGCTGACTACGTCGGACCTGGGCCGAGTGGCGGAGACGGCGAGGCGAGAGCTAAGGGTGTGAGGGTGACGGGGCCTGGGAGTGAAGTGAGGGAGTGGACTTAGTGAAGGAGTGAATAGAGTGAGGGAGTGAAGGAGTGAACGCGCGTTGCAGCATTTTTCCCATTCCCTTCACTTCATTCACTTTTTCACTCATTAACTCATATGAATTAGTTATTTTTAAGTTTGGTGCAAAGGTTTGCATATCATTTACAGGCTTTGGGGTAGGATAGATTTTGTAAGAACTTAGCGAGTTAGTAACTCGAAGATATTAAGGCAAGTTTTCCGTGGTAAGTGTGAATCTGACACTGACCACTGACAAGCGACAACGAATGAGTGAAAAAGGCATGACCCTTGACGGGTTGTGCCTTTCGTTTTTGGGTGCGATGGAGAGGGAAGGTGCGCGTGAGAGTGGGAGAGCAATTACGGGGTATCTGGCGGCAGGCGACCAAAGGGAACCGAAAGACAGAGTTGTCAGCCAGCGCGGCCGATGCGGAGGCGGAGCGCAAGACGTTAATGATGCCTTCCATTTTGAGCCCGGTGCAATTTCCTGGGCACTTGTTGCCGAAGCCGACGCCGATGAATCTGCGCCATTTTGCAGAGACACCGGTGGTGCGGCGGGCAATCAATGTGATCAAGGATCGCATTGCGGCGATGGATTGGCAGATACGCGTGCGGCGAGGTGCACAGCCAGGTGATGTCGCCTATCTGGAGAGAAAGCTGCGGGCGCTACGAAGGACGCTGGAAGAACCGAATGCCGTCGATAGTTTTCGAACGCTGATTGAACAGGCTATCGAGGATGCGCTCACTGGCGGATTTGGCGCGATCGAGATGGAGCCCACCGGGGACCCGGAACGGCCGGCAATGATGTGGGCAGTGGACGGCGCGTCGATCAGGATCAATGCCAAGTGGGATGGTCAGACGGATACGCCGCGCTACGCGCAGGCGCTGCCTGGACAGTTGGAATCGAATGCCATTGAGTTGCGCGACGACCAATTGATGTACATACGGATGAACCCGCGAAGCTTCACTCCGTTTGGACTGGGTCCCCTGGAGGTTGCGTTCGAGACAGTGAATCAGTTCTTGTGCGCGCATCGGTTCGCGGGGAAGCTGGCGGCAAATTCCGTGGCGCAGTATGCGTTGTGGCTGAACGAGGCGACACCGACGCAGCATGACCGGCTGATTCGCTGGTGGCAGGACGAGATCGAGGGAACGGGGCGCGTGCCACTGCTCTCGACGCAGCAGAAGCCGGAGGTGTTGAGATTTGCGCAGGGCACGGATGCGGATCTTCGCCTGGCATGGCAGGAGTTTTTGATTCGCATGGTGGCGAATGCGTTTGGGTTGCCTCCGCTCATGCTGGGGTTGGAAGCGGACGTGAATCAATCGACCGCTTCGGAGATGACGGACGAAGCATTTCGCGGGGCGATTTCACCGTTGGCGATGTTATTGGCCGGTCACTTGACGAGGGATTTATTTGGCAAGTGTATCGGGTGGCGGGAGTTCGAATTTGTATTCAATGAACTGAACGCGCGGGATGAGACGACGGAGTTGGCGGTGCAGGTGCAATTGTTGCAGGCGGGCGTGCTGACAGTGAACGAGGTGCGGGCGATGCGCGGGCTGGGACCGCTTGCGGGCAATGAAGATGCGGCGACGGCGAATATTGTGGGCGGCGAAGGAAGTTGATTCGGGAGTGGTGCCAAGAGCGATTCAAAAAAAGTTGAAATGAAGATGGGCGGGGAGCGCATGCGATTGGAAGCGATGGCAGTAAAGATCCCTCATGTGGATGGGCACCCCAACCGGGTGGCGTTCGAAGGGGTATTGACAGTTGTGAATGTGGCCAGCGATAAGGCGCCGGCTGGAGCGCGTGGGCACCGGGTGATGTTAACGCGGGAAGCTGCGGAGAAGGCGTTGCCCTCTCTTTTGGGGATGGCAGTCGATTACCGGCCGGGATGGGATGGCCACGATGCCAGGTGCAAGATCGGGCTGGTGACGGAAGCGGACCTGGTGGGACAACGGTTGGTGGTGCGCGGATATTTATATGCTCGAGATTTTCCGGAAGTGACACGGGCGATCCAGGCGCACTCACCGGAAGCGATGGGCATGAGCTATGAGTTGGCTGATGCGCGGGTAGAGGACATGCGCGCGGAAATATGGAAGCTGACTCGGGTGACATTTACAGGAGCGGCGATTTTGCTGCGAGAGAAAGCTGCGTACCGGGCGACGAGCTTTCGCATGGCGAGTTAGGGGAGTTAGAAAAAGCGACGGTAAGTTAACGAAGAGTCCGATAAAGCTCCGCCTGGCGGGGCTTTTGTTGTTAGTAAGCCAACGACGTTCGAGTAAATTCCGAACCAAACAGGAAGGAATGGCATGGAAAACGAAGAGCGGGATATTGCAGGGCGGCTAGAGGCTGCAACGGCACTGCTGGAAAGGACGCTGAGCTGGATTGAAGAAAAGCAAAGCGTGTTATCCGGCGAGGTGGAGAAGATCTCGGCGACAGTGGAGCAGAGTCGTCGCGAGGAAGAACTGGCCGAAAGGCTGAGTGCCGCGGAACGAGAGCTTGTGGAGTTAAGAGCTTCCTCGGTGCATACAGTTCTGAATCCTCCGCAGCGAAAGACCGTGCCTGCGGCAACCTCGGAGATGCTCGCTAAGCACGGTATCAATGAAGGTCCAGTGGATGTCAGGACACTCGATGCGGCGCTTTCAGGCTTGAGCTTGGAGCAGCGCATTGCTGTAAAAACTCAACTGCTGCGAGCTGGGGCAATCGCGTAAGGAACGCTTCAGGCGGGGGCGTCTTCAAGCCTGCTGCTAACGAAATTCCCAAGGCGAACGACGGGCCGGCACATCACGGGAGACGATCCATGTGAACCATACGTGGGTCGTCGAGTTGTCGTGCCTATGGCGAAAAATCAACCAAACCAATGAATTGGAACGCAGCAGTTAGTAACTCCGATTCGAGCATGAATGGCTCCATGAATGGGGCAGAAAGAGCTTATGAACGCAACCTTTGCAGACATCCACGCGGCGGCCGATTTTATCGGACCTGGCGCTATTGAAGTACCGTTGTATCAGACCGAGATCTTCGACATCTGCCGCCGCGCCAGCCCGTTCGGTCAGCGCATCAAGCAAGTGCCGGCGACCGGTCATCCATCGCGATTCTTCGAAGAGACGGCGTTGCCAAATCCCGGCACGGCGGGCTTCGTCAATCCGCGCAGCATTGTAGCTCCAGTGGTGAGTCCGACGCGAGTGGAGCGGAGCGTTCCACTGAAGGCAATCGTTTCGCAGATCAACTACAACCTGTTCGATATCGAACTGGGAGACCAGCAAAAGCAGTTCGCCTATCTGCAAGCGAAAGATCTTGTGGACACGGTGAGCGGCGTGATGGTGACTCACGATGTGGCGCTGTGGAACGGAAATGACACGAGTCTGAGCACTCCAACGACCACGCAGTATATGGGAGTGATTGAGCAGATTCAAGCGGGCGTGACTAACACGGTGACGATCGGCGCAACGGCTTCAATCGTGGATGGAATCAAGTCCGCGGTGGCGCAGATGGTGGCTAGCAACGGGTATTATGTTCGGCCCACGGCAATCTATGCCAACCCCGTGCTGCTCGATCTGATTGACCGGGAAATGAAGACGGAATTCAACGTGGTGCTGAATACCGACAACATCACAGGTGGAATCCGGGTCAAGATGCTTTCGACGCAGGCGGGCGATTTGCCGCTGATTCCGGACTGGAGCCTGAGCTATACAGGTACGCCAGGGTCGGGATCCGCGGTGCTGCCGGCCTACATCGTGACCGAGGATCTGATCGAGTATCACTGGCTCGGCGATCCGACTCCTCGGATCTTCCAACTGGGACTACCTGGTTCGTTGACCTATCAGTATGTCGCGGTGAAATTTGGCGCGCCAGTGGTGAAGGGAGCCAGTTACGCGCACTACCAGGTACTTGTCGATCGGTAAACGCTGATCGCGAGCTTGCTAATCAGCAGGGAGACTTCACTCATTGGAGTCTCCTTGTTGAAAAGCATCGTGTCGCATTCGACAAGCTGAGTTACGAAGCGGAGTTACGGCAGAGCGAATGGAAGCCGGACGTTTGAGCCGATTCTGTGCAAGACGAAAACAGGAAGAGAGAAGGGTCAAGTATGGCATATCTGCAGCCAGCGGATTACCCGAATTACGGATTGCCGGGGGCAACGACGGCGGACTGGATAACAGCGGCAACCGCATTGATTAACAGCTACTGCAGGCGGCCCGACCTGAACGTGATCCAATATACGGAGCGCCTGCGACTGACGAGTGGGATGCAGACGGTCTTGTTAAGCTACCTGCCGCTGGCTCCTTTGGGCACAGCCACAAACCCGCTCGTCAGCATTGAGGGACGGTACGCAAGGCCTCGTCGCGGTGAGAGCCTGAACGAGCCGCTGTTTAACATTGCTTACGCGTTTTCTCTGCCCGGTCAATGGACTGCAGTGGACCCTAACTCTGTCGACTATGACCCCAATACAGGGGAATTAACATTGCCCTATAACGTGCTGGGATTAGCTTTTAACGAAGTTATGGTCACTTATACCGCGGGATTGGCAACAATCGGTGACGATATCAAGACAGCCTGCGCGCAGATTGTACGTAACGCGCAGTCAACGCCTGCCTTGAATGCCAGCAAGACCAAAATCGACACGATGCAGATGCAATATTTCTCGAGTTCGTTAGTGGATGAAACGGTGCAGGCCTGGCTGAATCCCTACGTTGCGAACAGGCTGGGGTGAGCGAATGAGCGATACGGCTCCTCGCAATCCGGTAGGCGCGCCGCAAATGCTGGCGGATGCTTTGCTGCGAAGTGTGGCAGGAACATCGGCCCTGCTGCGGGTCACGGGTCCGAACTACGACACGAACATGTCTGAGGTTGGATTGGTAGCAACCACGTTTTCTGAAGTAACGATAAGCCCAGTGGTGATGCGCAAGCTTCGACCCAGTTGGCAAGAGGGCGGCGCCTCAAAGTGGGAATTACTTGCATCGGCCACGGGGGTTCAGCAGCAGGTGCTCGCGCTCGATCTACCGTCCGCGCAGTCTTTGTTTTCAATGACTCTTGCGGTCACTGTGGCCGGACAGGACTACCTCATTGAGTCGGTCGCTTCGAACGAAGCTTTCGGCCAGGTATACCTATATCGCTTGTTATTGCGTGAGGCACAGCAACAATCTCTATAGAAACACAAGGCAATCGTGCTTAGGCGCTAACAGGATAGGGGATCGAAACAATGCAAAATGCGAAGGATTCTTTTTACATGACGTTGCGCGCAAGATTGGCGGTGGTCAATCCGGAGCGGACGATCATGCTGCGAGGCACGCTGCGACCGGGGATTCTAGTGGAGGAGGCTGAGGCGCCATTCAACCAGTTGCCTAGCGATGTGTTCGTTTTGCGATGGCTAGGACTGGGGGTCGACATGGATCTTGCCTCAACGATGGTGGGCGAAGATTGCGAAATCCTTTACCAGACATGCGGATCGCAAAGCTTTGGCGGACTTGATCGAGGACGGGCACTTAGCGCGATGGATGAGGAATTGGTGGCTATGGTGAAGCCGTTCTATACTCCGAAGCTCAACTATGCCGACCAACCGCCGGCAACCATGATGACTCAGGTGTTTTGGGATGAGCCAGGCTTTGGGCCCATCGTGATTTTGCGCGACCGCGTAAGTCGATCTGCAAAGGTCACAGTATTCAGCTACCAGGAACAGGGTGAATAAATGGCTGCGAATTATTTATCGGCATCGGCGCCAATTACACGCAGAGTTCGCGCCTATTTTGCACCGGTGAACCGTGCGACACAAGCGCCAGCGATGTTTGATCCCAGCTCACTCGGCGAGTTTAGCCTGGACGCACCGCCTGCGCCTTGGATTGGTCTAGGCTGGATCACGGGATTTGTACGGAATACGACCAGCAAGACGTCGGCAGTGCTTACGGGAATTCCGGCGAGTCCCTTGGAACAGGTGCGGGCATCGCTCGAAGCGCAGGTAGCCTTTGAGTTTTTGGCTTGGAATAAGCTTACGATGTCGCTGGCGACGGGCTCGCAGCACATGAACGTTCTTGCTCCGGCAGTGAGCGCCACACCCGCACCGGATGGGGCACAAGGCATTACTGCAGTGGTGGTACAGAGCGGGTCGACGGCTACTTCGATAGTGCTTTCAACGACGGATGCGGCTAAGTTCAGCGCGGGAGTGAGCGTCGCCGTGGATGCGGATTACGCCGGCCAGACTGGTTTTGTAGGCTCCCCGATTTCGGGCGCTTATGTGCGGCAGGCTCTGACCGATGTCGATTACATTCGGCGCATAACATTCAACGTCGCGCTCGTATCGCAAACAACGGCGACGGGATTGACGTTGGCAGAACCATTGCCCGGAGGTGTTCCATCAACTGGTGCAAAGGTGCAAGCGATTTTGGGCTTTGTCGATCGTGAAGGTGGAAGCTTCTACCAGGAGTGGTCAGCGCTGTTTGTGATGCAAGGAAGCCAAGGCGAGCGCATCTCCTTCTACTATCCTCGGCTTCAATCCATGCAAAGTGCAGAAGAGGGAACTGTGCCGCTCGACGCGAAGCGCAAAGACGGACTTGAGCGCGTGCTGCTAAAAGCACGATTTCTTGCATTGCCTGTCGCCGACGCACTGGATGGCGAACGGGTGTTGTGCTATCGAAGCTTTCTGCCAGCAGCGAAGGCATTGGTTTAAGTAACTCACACTGCCGCAGATCAGGGAAGTGAATAGATATGAAACTGATGATCCAGGGGCAGGACTATACTGCCACGCTTGACGCGATCGATGCAATAACCATTGAACGGAAGCTGAATGAACCGTCCATCTGCCAAGTGTGTTTGAGTATGGCGGCCCATGGTACCCTTGCCATTCCAAAACGCAACCAATCTTTGGTTGTGATCGGCGACAACGGAACAACTTACTTTACGGGATATATCGCAGTTACTCCTGTCCCTCAATTTGCGGGTATGGCTTTGGAAGGGCCGCGCTATCGGTATGCTGTGCAGGCACTGAGCGATGAAGTCATGTTAGACCAGCTTCCTGTCGTGGAGGGGAAGGGCATATCGGGCGAAGAGATCGGGCCGCTGCTTTCGACGCTGGTAGCTCATACGGGATCGGCCGCGCTCCTAACGCAGAGCCTGACACTGAATTCAGCGATTAGCCAATTCATTCCCGAGAACGGCGCCGCGTGGAGCAAGAGCGCAGGACGAGTAGCGAACCAGGCACGCGCGACATACCGCGCAGTCGGCGGAGTATTGTCGCTTGCGAGTATTCCGGCCGAAGTCCATGCGCTCAATGAGACCGACGGCAGCCTCACCCTCGCCAATCTCTCCTTCAATACATCGGCCAAGCGCATGCTTGCGAATGACATTACGGTCTGCGGCGAACATGAGCCGACCGCTTATGTAATGGAGTACTTCCTCGGGGATGGAGTTACAACGCAGTTTTTTCTCAGCGTCGATCCGTTCTTTCCGCCGTCGTCGAGCGGCGCAATTATCGCAGAGCTCTTTAACGAGGCTGCCGTCGATCCTACTAAATGGAGCTACCAGGCAGGATCGGGATACTTTTCAGTAGGTCCGAGCGGGCTTGGTATTAGCGGAGGCACTGGTGTAGACGGCGCCGCCATGTTGACGTGGTTGGACGCGGTAGAGATGAGCGGCACGCTGTTGTTGGAGGCGGAAGGAGTAACACTCTCTGCAAACAGCACAGGCATCCTGGCAGGATTGTATTTCGGCGCTCAGACACAAGCCGGATGCATGGCGGGATTCGAGGTAACGGCCCAACAAGGGACCGGCGCCGTAACGATTCAGCCAATGATATTTGGACAAAGCACCGGAACCACCTGCCAGATCAATCTATCCGCCCAATACACGCTACGGGTCCGGGTGCACTGCGCAGAGATCGAGCGCGAGACAGCTATTTATCGCTCCTGGGGAGATAGTGGATTGATTGCTGTGGGCGGACTCGGAACGGTAAGTCCGGCAAACCTGCTGTTTGAGATACAGGAGTTTGTCAATGGTGTGGCGGGGATGCCGGTAGTTTTGTATGACGGATCCATTCCGAGTATAGCCGGTTCATGCAATGTGGTCGCTGCCAGCAGCATTAACCTGATCGCAACCATGCGTTCGCTCAATGTTACTCAGCTTGGTTCGAGCTGGGTTGTAAGCACACCGGTATCTGGAAGCGCATTTACAAGGCGCTTGGGGACGGTTTCTGAATCTGCCGAGTGTCATATTGAACGGACCGGGAAGTTGGCGTTTTATACCGGATTTGCGCCGGCAATTGGCGAGCAAGTCATGGTAAGTTACCGCACTTTGAGTAGGGCCGTTGGCCGTGCTGTCAACGTCCAAAGCCAACAGTCTCTCGCACTAGCAGGGATGCCGTCAGTCGCAGCATGGATAGGTTCAGTAACCAGCCCGGCGGCGCGGAGTTCGGCGGATTGCCGAAATGCGGCATCCTGCATAGTGCAGGCCGCAGCAAGCGCTAGCGCGATGTGGAGCGGAACGTATGAAGGGTCATCGCTAAGTTTTGCGAACGATGTCTGGCCGGGTGACGCATTGCTGTTAAATGCGCCGTCAGCCAACATCAATGTTCAAGTTATCGTTCGTAAGGTCAAGTGCAGTTATCGATCCAGTTATCCAGACATTGTGGAATATGCTATAGCATTTGCGAACGATTGGGCTGATGATCTTGCGGTTAAGACGAGCGCAACTGTCCCAGCGGACACATGGCTTCCAGCACCTATTGCGCCGACATTGCTGGCCAATCTTACGGGGCTCACTGTTACTTCGATCACGACGAGCACAGTCAGTGTCGACACCGGTGTTACAGCACCCGTTGGAGGAGGATTCGAGATTCGGCGAAGAGACTATTGCTTCATGGCAGGAGAGGATCCGGACCTTGTAATGCGCGGTCCGCAATCGAACCTCACATTCTCCCGCATTTCCGCCAATGACAGATTCTATGTTCGGATGTATGACGGCTCGACGCCGCCCAATTACTCCGAGTTCTCAACGGCCTTATTCATTAACCTGCCGCTTTGATCGCAAGCGCAAATACTTTGCAAGCATGAATTGGATGGAGTCAGGTGGATGCGCATGATAAATGAATTCGAAGCCCAAGTATTGAGCGATCTGAGTGTACTCAAGACACAAATGAACGTGCTTACGGGCGATGGAAATGGCGGTCGATTCGCAGAGCTTGAGCGTCGCATGGAACGACACGAACAAAATTGGCAGCGTGCAAAAGGGTTTCTGGCTGCAGTTAGCGTGTTGTTCGCCGTGGTAGAAGTTGCGATGGAAGCATGGCATCGGCATTGAGCGGAAGGTCCACAGACATGCGCCCAGGCATCTTCGATATTGCGGGCACGCGCTCGTATAATCAACCCATGAGCAGTCAGCCATTAGTCGGTGTAGTTATGGGAAGTAAGAGCGACTACGAGGTGCTCTCGTCAGCCGTGGAGATCTTGCAGGTGCTTCAAATCGCGTATGAGGCTCGCATTGTCAGCGCTCATCGCACTCCCGACAGGCTTTATGAATATGCAGAGACCGCAAGGTCGCGCGGTCTGCATGTGATCATTGCGGGCGCAGGCGGGGCGGCACATTTGCCCGGAATGCTGGCAGCCAAAACATTGGTCCCGGTGTTGGGCGTTCCGGTCGCAGCCACCCAGCTCAATGGTCTCGACGCTCTGCTTTCCATTGTGCAGATGCCGAAGGGAGTTCCGGTAGGCACGTTGGCGATCGGAAAAGCCGGAGCTGCGAACGCCGCACTTCTGGCCGCAGAAATTCTCGCCACCACAGACCCCTCACTCTATGAACGTCTCGCATCGTGGCGTGCAGATCGCACTCAGGAAGTACTCGAGCAGGAGTTGCCCGCGTGAGTGCGACTTCCGACGATCTCAAGAATATTTCGATTGTGCGTCCGGGCGGATTGCTGGCGATTCTGGGCGGTGGTCAACTTGGACGCATGATGGCCATGGCCGCGCGCACCATGGGTTATCACGTGCGCGTGATGGATCCTGAAGAGGCGTGCCCGGCCAGCTTTGTTGTCGATGAGACCATTGTAGGAAAGTGGGACGATGTGGTCGCCGCCAATCGACTCGCTGCAGGCGCCGATGTCGTCACCCTGGAGATCGAGCAGATCGGAGTGGACGCTCTCGAGCACGTCGCTCAAATCGCGCCTCTGCGCCCCGGCGTCGAACCTATCCGCATCATCCAAGATAAGACTCTACAAAAACAATGGCTCCTCGATGCCGGCTTTCCCGTCGGTCCATTCCGCGTTATTCAGAGCGAGACCGAACTTCAGCAAGCAGTTCCCGCGCTCGCCGGAAACGTATTTCTGAAGATAGGTCGTGGCGGTTACGATGGCCGCGGCCAGGCACGGATCACTCCATCTAATCAAGCCTCCCAAAACATCCAGGAATCAATTCGCGCCGCATGGCAGAGCATTGGCGCGCGCCCAGCTGTTGCCGAACAAGCACTCGATCTCGATTTCGAGATCAGCGTCATGGCCGCCCGCAATCCATCCGGCGAAGTTCGCACCTATCCCGCCGCCCGCAATCATCACGAAAATCAAATCCTCGCCTGGAGCGTTCTGCCCGCCGGCATTCCCGCTGAACTGGAAACACGTGCTGAGTCGATTGCAGCCGACCTCATTGCCAAGCTAGGCATCGAAGGCTTGCTGTGCATAGAAATGTTCGTCACCCGCAGTGGCGAACTTTTTGTGAACGAGCTCGCACCGCGTCCGCATAACAGCTATCACCAGAGCGAGCGCGCCTGCGTCACCAGCCAGTTTGAACAGGCGGTGCGCGCTGCCTGTAATCTTCCCCTCGGCGAGACCTCACTTATAACTCCGGCCGCAATCGTCAACTTGCTCGGTGATGTATGGCTCGACGGTGAGCCCAACTTTCCCGCGGCATTGGCTGTGCCCGGCGTGCGGCTCCATCTTTATGAGAAGCACATTCCGCGTCCGGCCCGTAAAATGGGCCACTTATCGGCGACCGGCTCAACCGCCGAGCAAGCGATTGAAAGAGTGCTCGAAGCCAAACGCCGACTTTAGGAATCGCAATGTATCTCTTGCCATCAAGACCAGCTCGCAAACGCCCCGTTCCCTTGCGTTAACATAAGAGGCAGGGATCGGGGCACAAATGTTTGTCGTTGTATGGCAGTTCGAAATTGCCGAAGAGAAAATCGCCGCTTTTGAAGCCGCCTATGGGCCGGAAGGCGCATGGGCGCAGCTTTTTCGCACGTCTTCTGAATATCGCGGCACCGAATTGCTGCGCGACGCTTACATTCCCTGCAGCTATCTGACCATTGATCGCTGGATCAGCGAAGAAGCCTTCCGCGCGTTCCGCAAAGACCACGATGCGGACTACGAATCCCTCGACCGCGCGTGCGACGAACTGACCAGCCGCGAAACCCGCATCGGCGCTTACACGATCTAAACAAAACTGCGCCTGTATTCGCGTACACTGGAGCCCTCTGCTTTTGCCATTCCCGCAATGAAAGAGGTGCACCATGTCCTCGGAAAAAGATTCAAGCGGACTCGCCGCACTCGACCGCGCTTCGACTCTCCATCCTTCCACCAATGCGCGCGATTTCGCCGCCGGCAAATTTCCATCCACAGTCATCGATACCGCCCATGGCATTCGTATCCGTGACAATGAAGGCCGCGAGCTCATCGATGCATTTGCCGGCCTCTACTGCGTCAACATTGGCTATGGCCGCACTGAGGTAGCCGATGCCATCGCCCGCCAGGCTCATCAGCTCGCCTACTTCCACACCTTCGCCGGTCACTCTACTGAAGAGATGATTCGACTCTCCGATCGCCTCGTTCACATGGCGCCCGGAAATCCCAGCAAGGTCTTCTATGGCACTTCAGGCTCCGATGCCAACGAGACGCAGGCGAAGTTAGTCTGGTACTACCACAACCTGCTCGGCAAGCCGAAAAAGAAGCGCATCATCGCTCGCGAGCGCGCTTACCACGGCAACACGGTCATGGCTGGTTCCATGACCGGACTCAGTCTTTATCACAGCCTCATGGATCTGCCCGTCCCCGCGATTCTGCGCACCGGCGCGCCTCACTATTACTGGGGAGCCGAGGCGGGCGAGACTGAAGAGCAGTTCTCCGCGCGCCGTGCCGCCGAGCTCGAAGCGCTGATACTTCGTGAGGATCCCGATACCATCGGCGCTTTTATCGGCGAGCCCGTTCTCGGCACCGGTGGCCTTGTTCCACCGCCCGCCGGCTATTGGTCCGCGATTCAAGCCGTCCTTCGCAAGTATGAAATCCTTCTCATCGCCGATGAAGTCATCACCGGTTTCGGTCGCACCGGCCGCATGTTCGGCAGCCAACTCTACGGCATCGAGCCCGACCTCATCACCGTCGCCAAAGGCATCACTTCAGCCTACGCTCCGTTGTCGGCTTCTATCATCAGCGAGCGCGTCTTCCGCGTCATCGAAGACGGTGCCGAAACCGCCGGCATCTTCCCTCACGGCTACACCTACACCGGCCATCCCATCAGCGTGGCCGCCGCCAACGCCAACCTCGACATCGTCGAACGCGAAAACCTCGCCGCCAATGCCGATGAAGTAGGCGCCTATATGCTGGGTCTTCTTCACGAAGCCTTCGATGAACTCCCCATCACCGGTGAGGTTCGCGGCGTCGGCCTGATGCTCGCTGTAGAATTCGTCGCCGACCCCGCCACCCGCCGCAAGTTCGATCCCGCGCTCAAAGTGGCCTATCGCATCTCCACCACCGCTCGCGAGCGCGGACTCATCACCCGGGCCATGCCTCAGAGTGAGGCTATCGGATTTGCTCCGCCGCTCATCCTCACTCGCCACGACGCCGAACAAATCGTCGCGATTGCCGCCGCTGCCGCCCATCAAGTAGTTGAAGAACTTACCAAGGAAACCGTTCTCGCCTGATCCGCCTTCGAATCTCCGCCCGCGTGAATCAATCCACTCACGCGGGCGGTTTCACTCTTACTTTGAAATCTTCCCACTCGCAGGCGTTACCTGTTGGCTGTGTGCGTAATAACCAGCGCTCGTGAGCACCTTTGTGTCCGGCTTGTCCGTGCTCACCCGTAATTCGTGATACTCGTTTGGATGATCCGCAGTGGGCTCCTCAAGCGTAAGTTCGTAATACGGACCCGCATCGCGGAAAGCTGTGTTAATGTCTCCGAGAATGTCTCTTCCCTGCGTCAGTGCGCGTCCTCCCGAGTGTTCCGCCAGCACTTGCAACGACAGGTTGCCATACTCCGCCTTGCGTGCAGCCGTCACCGGCTTCAAGTAGGTCTGGTAATAATACGGATCGCTCCTCCCCAGCGTATAAGGATCGAGGCTGTAAAGCGCCATGTGCGCCTCGCGCAGTTCGTTCGACAGATCCACTATCGAATCGAAAGTCCAGTTGCGCTGCTTCATGTCCGCTTCCTCACCCGCCCGGGCAAGCATCGGCCAGCCCGGACTGATCACAAGCGTCAGTTTGCGGCCCGATTGCTTCCCCTCGTACGTCGCTAACTGGCTTATTTGGGTGAGCGACATCTCCAGGCGTTCCGCAGCTCCATAGAATCCCGCACCGCGTCCCACGGATCGCAACGACGTTTGCACCTTCTCGAAGTTTGCCAACAACAGCTTTCCATCCATTGCAGAACCGGGCATGATCTTTATGCCGCCGTCTGCGAGTATGCCCAGGCTCGTCGGGTGCGCCAGGCGACCGCCATCCTGGTTCAGAAATTCGCCCAGTTGTTCGCGCTCAACCGCCACCGTTTGGAAACCTGTATTGATCATGTCCACGATGATCAATACGTGCACCGGATCAGGTTTCCCGCCCTTGCCATCCAGGGCGTGGAATTCCAAAATCTTTCCCGGCTGCGTATTATCGAGAACCTTGAAATCCTCTGCCTGCAGCCCACCCACCGGGTGCCCGAGCTTGTCCTCGACCACCACGTCTATCGTGATGCGGCTATCGGCTGCCGTCGGCCCGTCGCCTCCCCGCGCCGCGGGATTCGACCCAGCGACAGCCTTCGGCGAGACCAAAATCGCGATTCCAAATGCGAAGCAGATACCAGCCAATTCCAGCCGGCGGCAACGTGTTTTCATCGTTTCCTTTCAAGCGAGGGTAGGGATACGAAGCTCGATCCGCAAATGCAATTGAAATCATGTTCGCTCGCATTCTACTCGCCCTCGCTCCCGTGTTGACTATTCGATGGGTTTATTCATCAATCGGTTAGGACGGAATCCATACCGTCCGAGTCGTTCTCGGCATTGAGTCCGCTGCCCGTTCGAGCTGGTGATATCCCAGGACATCGAAGTGACTGAAGACACTGCGCATTCCAAGCCATTCTCTTTTTCTTCGCTTTTTCCTGTCTTTTCCATGTTGCATCCTGCTACAATCCACATCGAAACGCATTCCAGGTTATTGCCTTTAGCCCTCCTCTACAGCCAGGGAAAGCCTCCTGAGAATGCCTCACAGGAGAGGTTCCCCATGGCATTAGCCGACGACCGCGCCAAGGCAGTAGAGCTGGCTCTTTCACAAATTGAAAAACAATTCGGCAAAGGGTCGATTGTACGTCTCGGCTCCCGAGAGGCACTGCTCCCGATTGCCGTCATCTCCACCGGTTCCATCAGCTTTGACGCTGCTCTCGGCGTCGGCGGATTTCCGCGTGGCCGCGTGATCGAGGTTTTCGGCCCTGAATCCTCGGGCAAGACCACCATCACCCTCCAAGTCATCGCTGAAGCACAGCGCGCTGGCGGTCTCGCCGCCTTTGTCGATGCCGAGCACGCCCTCGATCCCGGCTATGCTAAAAAGCTTGGTGTCGATGTCGATAACCTGCTTGTGTCACAGCCCGACAGTGGCGAACAGGCGCTTGAAATCACCGAAGCTCTGGTCCGTTCCGGAGCCATTGATGTGCTGGTTGTCGACTCCGTAGCCGCGCTCGTTCCCAAGGCCGAGCTCGACGGCGAAATGGGTGAGTCCCACATGGGTCTCCAGGCCCGCCTCATGTCGCAGGCCCTGCGCAAACTCACCGGCACCGTCTCCAAGTCACGCACTTCGCTCATCTTCATCAACCAGATCCGCGAAAAAATCGGCGTCATGTTCGGCAATCCTGAAACCACCACCGGCGGTCGGGCCCTCAAGTTTTATTCCTCGGTGCGCGTCGACATCCGCCGCATCGCCGCCATCAAAGAGGGTGACGTCGTCACCGGGAACCGCACCAAGGTCAAGATCGTAAAGAACAAGGTGGCCGCTCCCTTCCGCGAAGCTGAATTCGACATCCTCTACGGCGAGGGCATCAGCCGCGAAGGCGATGTGCTCGACATGGCCGTCGCCAACAACATCGTCGAAAAGTCCGGCGCATGGTACAGCTACGCCGGCGAACGCATCGGTCAGGGTCGTGAAAATACTCGCGGCTTCCTTAAGGAAAACAAGGATATCTTCGCCAAAATGGACGCCGAACTGCGCAAGAAACTGAGCATCGGCGCCAATCCCAAGGCCGAAATTCCAGAAATTCCCATTGCCGGTCCAGTCGAAGCCAAGGAAGCGGTTCGCGCCAAGAAAGGCTGATACCACAGTTGCAGATGTAGGTCTCGGAGGGAGCAGGGGCCTTTAGGCCCCTGAAAAATGCCCAAATTAGAAGGGCCTTCAGGCCCGGATCAAACAACTCCGAGATGACTGCAACCGTAGTACTAAACAAGCTGCCGGGTGGGAGAACACAAAGCCGTACCGCTGAAAATAAGGGAAGAGCTCGAGCTCCGTGGAATGCAAGAATACGGCGAAGTTGACCGTACTGGTTTATGAGTCCCGGCCAAGTCTATAGACTTGAGAAACGATGAAGATCGTCGGACGAGCGGCAAAGGCCCACGCGCAGTTGATCTTATGCTGGTTAGCGGCCCTTTGTGTCTGTACATCACTCCTCGCCGCCCAGTCCGCTCCAACTCCAGCCGCCAACCCCGCGCCCGTCGCCCCCGCGCCGCCCGCCATCCATGGCGTTCTCGATCTTGACGGCCCCTGGCGCTTCCATACCGGCGACGATCCCCGCTGGGCCGATCCCGCTTTCGACGACTCCTCCTGGCAGACCGTCAAGCTCGGCAACCCCCTCACCGAGCAAGGCATTGACTCCTACACCGGCTATGGCTGGTACCGCCTCCGCCTCCAGCCCAAACAGCTCGCGCCCTTCGGCAGTCTGCAACAGGACGCCCCCTTCGATCTGCTCGTCACCAGCTATTCCGTCGGCCAGTTAACGGTCTATATCGATGGCGTCGAGGCCGGGAGCACCCGCGGCATGCGCGTCCCCCCTGTCATGTATCAATGCCCGCCGTTTCAAGTCATTCTTCCCCGCCTCGACCCCGACGCCACCACCGTCGTAGCCATCCGAACATGGGCCGGCCCGTCGTTGCCCATCCGCCATGGCCTCCTCGATCACGTCGCCGTCGGCATCAACGACGACATCGTCGACCGCGTCGCCCTCGAAACCGGCCGCGAATGGAACCGCCACATCATCGCCCAAGTCATGGTGACGTTTCTCTTCATCTGCATGGCCCTGCTCGGCGCCATCCTCTACCTCGCCCAACGCCATCACGCCGAATATCTCTGGCTCACCCTTCTTTGTCTCTCCGTCGCCTTCCGCGGCGCTGCCGAGATCGCTTTCCGCCAATCGATCCTCCCCTTGGCTGTCTACCAAATTCTCGACCTCTGGTCCGGCCGCATCTTCATGGCCGTCACGCTGGAGTTCGCCCTCCACTTCACCGCCAGCCAATCGCGCAGGCCCGTTCGCATCATCCAGATCGCTGTGCTCCTGCTGCCCATCGTCTCCCTGCTTCACCTCGGGCAGGTTTATGACGCCCTCTCCATCGCCGCCGAACTCGTCTTCCTCGGCACCGTCTGCGTCTTGCTCTTCCAGGGGTGGCGCCGCGGTCGCAGAGAAGCAGGCATCATGCTGGTCCCCTTCTTCCTCGCCGCTACCGCCGACTCCACCAACTCCGTACTCGATTACGCGGCCTACAAAAACTGGATCCCGCTCCAGTACTCCACCCTCAGCTTCAAACTCGGACCCATCGAGTTCAGCCCCACCGTCATCTCCTATGCGATTTTTCTCGGCAGTCTCCTCGCTGTAATCCTCTATCGCTTCGTCCGCGTCAGCCAGGAAGAGCAGCGCTCCGCCGCCGAAATCGCCGCCGCCCGCAGCGTCCAGGCCCTGTTAATCCCCACCGAGCTCCCGTCTAATCGCCACTTCATGCTTGAGAGCGCCTACCTGCCCGCCAACGGAGTCGGCGGCGACTTCTTCCAGGTCCTGCCGCTCGCCGACGGCTCCATGCTCATCGTCGTCGGCGACGTCAGCGGCAAAGGCTTGCAGGCCGCCATGAACGCCAGCACCCTCGTCGGCGCCCTGCGCAACGAACTCTCCCACGATCCCGCCACCATCCTCAATCACCTCAACCGCGTCATGCTCGGCGCCGCGTCCGGCATGGCCGCCGGCAAAGACTCCGTGGCTGCCTTTGCCACTTGCCTCTGCGCCCGCATCTATCAGGATGGCCGCATCACCATCGCCAACGCCGGCCATCTCAGCCCCTATCGCGACGGTCGCGAAATGGAGCTTCCTCCCGGCTTGCCCCTTGGCGTCATCCCCGGCATCGAGTACGATCAGGCCGAGTTCCAGCTCAACCAGGCCGACCGCATCATCTTCCTCTCCGACGGAGTCGTCGAAGCCACCAACCCCCAGGGCGAGCTCTTCGGTTTCGAGCGCACCCAGCAGGTTAGCAACGAGTCCGCCGGCTACATCGCTCGCGCCGCCCAGCGCTTCGGCCAAAACGACGACATTACCGTCGTCTCCATCTATCTCGTCTCCCGCGACGAAAAGCCCGCCCCGCACCCGGTCCTCACCGCAAGGTGATACGCCGCCCGCCCCGCTCCGTAGCCCACTGTTAAAATCCCAATGGAGCCGTTCAATGACCGTTAAAGCCCTCTTTCCGGGCACCTTCGACCCGCCGACCAATGGACATGTCGATCTCATTCAGCGCGGTTCCAGGATCTTCGGGCATCTGACGGTCGCCGTCCTCAACAATCCAGGCAAAAATCCCCTCTTCACCGTCACCGAGCGTGTCGAAATGCTTGAAGAAGTCATTCGCACCATGCCCAACGTCTCCGTCGCCAAATTCGACGGCCTCATGGTTGAGTTCGCGCGTCGCGAGGGCGCAACCGCCGTCCTCCGCGGCATCCGCGCCATCTCCGACTACGAATACGAATTCCAGATGGCCCTGATGAATCGCCGTCTCGCTCCCGAAATCGAGACCGTCTTCCTCCAGCCCGCCGGCCGCTATTCCTTCGTCAGCTCTCGCATGCTCAAAGAGGTCTTCAGCTTCGGCGGCGACGTCACCGGCCTCGTTCCACCCAATGTCCTCAAGCGTTTACGCGGCCGCATCAACAAGCCCTAATTGGGAATGCCTGTTCCGACCACCCCCCTTTGTGACCAATTTTGCTCACAGCAGCCCACCGCCCGGTGGCAAAATGAACACGGGACCCGTCCGCCGCTACGAGCGTGGCCGCACATGCTTCCATCTCTGGGAAACACGGCCCGAACCTCACGAATTGTGCTCGCATCCCCGTCCGTCCCGCGGAGCCAGCCGATGAACGCACTCCTGATCTACCCCCAGTTTCCCGACACCTACTGGAGCTTCAAACACGCCCTCAAGTTCCTCGGCAAACGCGCCGCCCAGCCGCCCCTCGGCCTCATGACCGTCGCCGCCCTCTTGCCACAAACTTGGCAAAAACGCCTCATCGACACCAATGTCGAGCGGTTGCGCGATCGCGATCTCGATTGGGCCGACGTCGTCCTCATCAGCGGAATGCACATTCAGCGTGATCCGCTCGTCGCCATTGTCGAGCGCTGCCGGGCTCGCGGCCTGCGCACCGTCGTCGGCGGTCCCATCGCCAGCAGTCTTTCCTCCGCCGACCTTAAAGCCGACCACATCGTCATCGGCGAAGCAGAAAGCCTCATCGCTGACCTCGCCCGCGATCTGGAACTGGGCACGGCCAAGCCCCTTTACCATGCCGCCGAAAAGCCTGAAATGACCACCAGTCCCCTGCCCGACCTGAGCCTCATCAAGATGCGCCGCTACTCCACCATGACCCTGCAGTACTCGCGCGGCTGCCCTTTCAATTGCGAATTCTGCGACATCATCGAAATCTACGGCCGCCGTCCCCGCACCAAGGCCATCGCGCAGGTCATTGCCGAGCTCGACCAGCTTCGCTCCGCCGGCTGGCGCGAGGCCGTCTTCATCGTCGACGACAACTTCATCGGCAACAAGGCCCGCGCCAAGGAGTTATGCGCCGCCCTCGCCCAGTGGCGCTCGCAACATAAGGTCAACTTCGACTTCTGCACCGAGGCCTCGCTCAACCTCGCCGACGATACCGAACTCATGCAGCTCATGAGAGACGCAGGCTTCGTCTCCGTCTTCCTCGGCATCGAAACCCCCGACGAATCCGGCCTCATCGCCAGCAACAAGCTCCAAAACACCCGCCGCAGCCTGCTCGACAGCGTCGCCAAAATCCAAAGCTACGGCATGCAGGTGATGGGCGGATTTATCCTCGGTTTCGACACCGATCGCGATGACATCTTCGATCGCATGGTCGAGTTCATTCAAAAGAGCGGCATCCCCGTCGCCATGGTCGGCTTATTGCAAGCCATGCCCGGCACCCAGCTCTTTCGCCGTCTCCATCGCGAAGGCCGCATCCTCGACGCCGGCCAAGGCGACAACACCGACGACAAGCTCAATTTCCTGCCTCACATGGACGCAGCCCGCCTCGTCGAAGGCTATCGTTCTGTGCTCAAGCGAATCTATAACTGCGAGGCATACTACGAGCGCGTCAAGCTCTATCTCAATCGCACTCAACCCAAGCCGTCGCATCGGATACGCGGCCAAAAAGTCTCTCGCCAGCGCTGGCTTACACGCGGAAACGCGCGCGCCTTCGTCACTTCCATCGTGCGCCAGGGCATCTTTGGCCGTCAGCGCTGGAGCTACTGGAAATTCCTGCTCGCCGTCGCCACCCGCTATCGCCATTGCGTCGGAGCGGCCATGACCCTCGCCGTTATGGGGTATCACTTCCAGGTCATGACCCGCCGGCTGTCCGAAGCCGCCGATCTCGCCGCCGCATCCCTCGAAACAAAAGAGCCTGCCCGCTAACCGGCGAACAGGCCCTTCACGTCCATCCCTTACTTCCGAGTGCCCCATCCATTTCCGCGCTTTTTGCGGAAATGGATGGGAAAGCGAAATCGCTCACGCCCCTGTCGTCAGCACCACCCGAAACCGCGCCTTGCCGCTCATCATGTGATCGAACGCTTCCGCCGCCCTCTCCAGCGGATACGTCTCGACCATCGGCTTGATCCCCGCCAGCACACTAAAGTTGAGCGTGTCTTCCGAGTCCATGCCCGTTCCCGAAGGCCAGCCCACAATCGAGCGCCGCCCCCCGATCAGATCTAACGCTCCTACGGTAAACGGCTTATCGGGAACGCCGTTGATAATCAATTCCCCCGTCGGCGCCAGTCCACCCACCGCACCCGCCAGCGCGTCCGCATTCGTCACCGTCGCCAAAATCACCTTGGCGCCGCCCAGCTTTTTCAGTTCCGCAGCCACATCCTGCTTGGTGCTGTCGATATAAATGTGCGCGCCCAGTTGCTTCGCCAGCGGAGCCTTGTCCGCCCCACGCGCAATCGCGACAGTGCGGAATCCGCTCTTGGCCGCATATTGCACGCCCAGATGTCCCAGCCCGCCAATGCCTAAAATGGCGACCGTGTCCCCCGGACGCGCCTTGCTATTGCGCAGCGAATTGAACGTCGTAATCCCCGCGCACAGCAGCGGTGCCGCATCCACATCGTTCAATTCATCCGGAATCAGCGCCAGCGCGTTGGCCGGTGCAATCACATAGTCTGCATAGCCGCCGTCATAGCTAACTCCGGAGATCTGCCCGTTTTCGCAGAGAATAAAATCCCCGCGCCGGCACGGCTCACAATAGTTGCAATGCCCGCCATGCCAGCCCAATCCCACCCGCTGGCCTTTCTTGTAGAGCGGCACATCCGCGCCCACCGCATCTACAACGCCGGCAACCTCGTGTCCCGGCACCCGCGGATAAGCAATCCCCGGAAACAACCCAAACTTCGTTATTGCATCGCTATGGCAAACGCCGCAGGCCTGCACGCGAATCCGCACGTGCCCCGGGCCCGGCTCGGGAAATTCCTTCTTTACCACTTCAAACGCTCCGCCCGCGGCGGAAACCTGCACAGAACGACCACTTACTGAAGCCATCGGTAATCTTCTCCTGCGCCTTGGATGAACCCCATCACCGGAAGTTGCGTTTCCTTCTGTAAATTCCCAATTTCCGGCGTGTCGGCTATCGCCATTTCGCTGCGTGCCCCATCCATTTCCGCGCTCTTTGCGGAAATGGGTGGGAAACAAATGCCACAGTTTTCTTGTCGGGTCAATGATCAGCACGTCGCAAGCTGGATGCCCCTACTTCGGTGACTCGACCCTCACCAGCAAAATATCGTGGCTCGCCAACTCCAGCGGCATGTTCTCCGTCAACTCCACTGTCTTGCCCGTCCACAGGTCTTTCCCCGTCTGCGCCCCATGCAGTCCAAGCTTCGCCAGGTCCAGGTGGAACGGATGCGTCACATACCGGTCGCTGCCAGCGTTCAACACCGCGATCGCCACCGCGCCACCCGCCAGGTTCCGCTCCCACACATCCACTTCGCCGTCGCTATAAACGCGCCGCCCCTGTTTGCCCAGCCTGTCCTGATCGATCGCAATCACATCCCGGTTGGTAAGAATCGCCTTCACGTCCGGCTTCATATTGGGCAGATCGTTGCCCGCCAGCAGCGGCGCCGCCAGCATCGCCCACATTGAAAAATGCGTCCGGTTCTCCGCCGTCGTCAGCTTCCCGTTCCCCACCTCCAGCATGTCCGGATCGTTCCAGTGACCCGGCCCTGCGTAGCTCTCCAACCCCTCCTGCTGGCTCAGGATCGTGTACATCCGGTCCCACGTCGGATCGATATCGCCCGTCGTCCGCCACAGATTGCCACCCAGCGCAGGAGCCCACTCCCACACCGAATCCCAGCCATACTGACACAGCGAAAACACAATCGGCCGCCCCGTTGCCTTGAGCGCCTTGCCCATCTTTTCGTACGCCGCGACCATCAGCTTCATCTGCGCCGCCTTGTCCGTCGGCGCCTGCTTCTCCATCACATCACGGTGAAAGCTGCACAGGTCGTACTTCAGGTAGTCGATGCCCCACTCGGCATACATCTTCGCGTCCTGCTCTTCGTGCCCCAGTGACGCCGCGTACCCCCCGCACGTCTTCGTCCCCGGTCCCGAATAGATGCCGATCTTCAGGCCCTTTGAATGCACATAATCCGCCAGCGCCTTCATGTCCGGAAACTTCGAATTGGTACGCAGCACTCCGTTCGCATCCCGCTCCGCTTCCCACGTGTCGTCGATGTTCACGTAGACATAGCCGGCATCTTTCATACCCGTCGCCACCATCTGATCGGCCGCCGCGCGAATGCCCTTGTCATCCACTCTCTCAGCGAAGTAGTTCCAGCTATTCCAACCCATCGGCGGCGTCTCTGCCAGCGTCTTGGATGGGGCTGCCTGGGCGCGCAGCGCAACGGTCGTCAAACAAGTGAAGGCAAGGGCGGCAACCGGCAATAAAACTTTGAAGCGCATGGCACAATCTCCTGATGGAAACGATTTCATCAGGAATACTATCCCCGCCCTCCAGCCTTCCGCAATGGTCAATTCAAATGGATTTCTCCGCCTTCACCACGCTCTAACAATCAGCCAAACCAAAGGTCGTCTCACCCGATCCCGCCCGACTTCCTCCGCCACTCTCCAAAATCCCCGTCGCCCTGTCATGTTGAGCGCAGCGAAACATCCGCAGTTGCTTTTCGTAACTTCCGAGTAGGCGGTGATGCGACCGGAATGTCAGAAAACGACAGGTCCCCGACGGAGGGAGCAGGCGCCTTCAGGCCCCTGGATGCAAGTTTGCAATAAGGGCGGCTTTAGCCGCGGGCCTTTCGTTTATGGCGGGTGGCCCCCATCCGGAGATATTTCCAAACCACAAATGAGGGTGCCCCCGGTCCCTCGCATTCGGGGACCGGGGATGCCACAGGCCCCAACCCGGAATCCGTTCGCCATGCTCCCGATCAATCCCCTTAAGTCAGCTTATGTCCGCCGATCTGCCTTCGCCTGAAGAACTTGGAATGACACACGCAGACCGAATCTCATCACGAGCGGATTGTGGCCAACCCGGAAGTTACCCCGTTGTCCTTCGTCAACAACGGCAAAACTCAAGCAAATCAGGCGAAATCCACCCCTCACCCAATCCCGCTCCCCGCAAACAAAAAGTCCCACGAAGTATCCAGATACAACCACCGCTGCGTACTAAACCAGCTCGTCGGCAACTCCGGCACATGCAGCAGCGTATGCCCGCCCATGCACATCAACTCCGTCCCATTCCACGCCAAAAACGTCCGCGATGCCAGCCCCACCCGAGCCGGATGCGTCACCCGCCGCAAGCACACCGGGCACCTCTGCCGCTGATCCAGCAAAATCCACCGCATCCCAAACAGGCACATCACAAACGAAGAAAGCAATTGAATATACTGCGAGCTCACCGCATCGATCCCCGTACTCCAATACGCCAAATCAAGCGAGACAAAATAGACAATCGGCAGCAGCAGCGCAATCTTCGCCAGCAAAAATCCCCACCGCGTCAGCTTCTTCCCCCACGACAAACGGTGCGCGTTAAAGCTGTACTCCCCCATCGACACCGACGTAATCGCCGGTAGCGCCAAAAGCGCCAGAAAAATCGCGAAACGATAGATCCCCTGCGGCCCCCGCGTCCGCTCCGCAAACGACACGCCCCACAGATCGTCGTCTGCATCGTCCGAGTTATTCGCCGTAATATGCACCCGCTCGCCCAGCATCTCCGCCTGCCCCATCTTCGTCAGGTGCGCCACCACATAGCCCACCCCGGCCAGCGTCGCATCGCTCTCCAGCAGCCAAGCATCGGGCTTTCCCGGCAGTCGCCACGCTCCCGCAGGCGCCACCCCCGCAATCCGTGCCTCTCGCCTACCAATCCACACCACGCTGCCCACCACATGCGGATCTCCGCCAAAGTCCCGCCGCCACACGCCATCGCTCAGGATCACCGCCGGCAGATCCCCATCGACCGCCGCCCTAAACCGCACCGGCGTCCCCACCAAACTCAGCAGGCTCGTGCTCGCATGCGCCACTTCCAGCCTCGTCCGCGCGTCATTCCCCACCGTCTCCCGCGCCATCCGATAAAACGCAAACCCATCAAAGTACTTTTGCCTTCGCCCCTTCCACGCCTCAAAATTCCTCGCCGTAATCGTCGCCGCCGAATCGCCCACCGACGTCGCCTGTATCAAGATCAGATTCGGATTCACCCGATACCGCGCCGGATGGCTCTCGACGTCCACCCCCGGCAGCGCCACTGACAATCCCCAACTCACCGCCAGCACCACCACCAGCGCAAAAACGCACTGCGCCGCCGACCCTTTAAACGACGCCAGCCGCAGCGAACTCAACCATCCCGCCGTCGACCCAACTCCCTTGCGAACATCATCCCGCCTTAAACACAGCGCATCCTGAAACGCCCCCAAACAAAACGCCGTCAGCGTCCGCTCCGCCTGCCATGTCAATGCGCCCTCGCCCGCGCACTCCCGCCTCACATGCCACAGCTCCGCCTGCCACTCCCTCCGCCACTCCACCCTCAGCCCCCTCGGAGTCAGCACCGACGCGACCTTCAACAATCCCACGTGCATCGCGTGCATGCCCGGCTCCACGAAGCTCGTAATCAGCAAGCGCGTCATACCGTCTTCGCCTCCTCCGCCGGAATAAGCCGGGTGCCCCATCCATCGGACGTCTTTGTCCTTGTCCGATGGGTGGGATCGCATTGAACCCCACGCAGACCGCTCTC
>Ga0224527_1000025_pt1 | contig 114692 bp, 115 predicted proteins | sample CBST0metaG_FD_179882 | JGI IMG/M metagenome (GOLD analysis project Ga0224527, IMG submission 179882) | Peat soil microbial communities from Stordalen Mire, Sweden - C.B.S.T0 | ecosystem: Environmental > Terrestrial > Soil > Wetlands > Peat | place: Sweden: Norrbotten County, Stordalen Mire...
GTATGGCACCGATACATACTCTACCGTACTGGCTGACTTTGGCGGTTTCGATCTCAGTTTCTATGTTTCGACGCAATTGGCTGAGCGTCAGATGATGGTATTCCATGGCAAAGACGGATTCATTGAAGTCAAATCGCCTTTCAACGCCAATTGCTGGGGACCAGAGGAGATTGAAGTTACCACCCGTGATCATACACAGTCAGTGATATACCGTTTCCAGGATAGCCGCCAGTACAGACTTGAAGTAGAAGCATTCGCCCGTTCAATCACCAATAAGGAAAAAGAAGTCCTGCCGCTGGAAAGCTCCCGTTTAAATCAGGCTTTCATTGATGCGATTTTTCGGGCTAGCAAGGTTGATGGCTGGGAAACCGTTTAAACGATTTATTCTGGCTAAATCACTATTTCGAAGAGGCTGCGCCGCGGAGACTGGTTCAAATCCATGGCGCACAGCGCCAGGGTCAACAGGCGGGTAGATTTGGTTTGGCACCCTTGCTAAGTAAGTTACATACATGTAACCACTTATCAAAATCACGATTTGATTCAAATGCCTATCAAATGAATCATCGGTTCCATCTTATGATGTAGAATTCTTATAACTAAGATATCGTGGTCGCGAACACGATAAAAAATAGCATGCTGTATATAATCCATACGCCTAATGCCAGTTTTTATTTCAGGATATTCACAGCCCATAAGAGGAGTTTTAGCTAGTGTTTCAAAAAAGGGTTCCCTCTCATTCGTATATTCATCGGCTTGTTTAACGCCGAAATTAAGCAGGGTATATTCATATATTTTACCGAAATCTTCAGCAGAAAAATTCGAAAACTTATACATTGTGCTCCCGCTTTTTACGGGCTGCAATTTCGTGTAATGTCGATTCACTCTCTCCACTACGCTCGCCGCTCTCTAAAGCCCTGCGTAAAGTCTCGGTGTGATATTTTTTCTGCTCTAGCAAACGCAGCGCGGAACGCATGACTTCGCTTGTTGAACCGTAGCGGCCACTAGAAATCAAGCTGCTAACGAAATCGTCAAGCGGTTCGCCAATGGTCACGCTCGTTGTCCTTACCATAAGTCACTCCCTTTACTGATTATCAATAAACACCTGGGTGAATACCCGTATCAATGCATTCTCTACCATTCACTGCTCAATAAATTTAATTGATTAAATTATTACCTAAAATATTAATCTTGAAATAATAAGTCAGTATTTAAATTCATCCAGGCCACTAACCCTTGATGTAAATAAGCACGGCTATTCGCAGCAATAATAACACTGGCCTCATACGAAATAAATAATTAACCAGTAAACGTTATAAGCTCGCCAATGCCCGTTCGCCATCATTCGGTGACGGCACGACATGATGGATTAGGCTTATCTCCATTGATAAAAGGACTTACTTTTAAAACTTATATGCAAAATATCGCTCTGTTTTCTGCGGAAAAAGCCAATGCCGGGCTCGATTTTACTACCCCGTTAACAGCCGTTTTGAATAGCCATCGGTATATTCTGGGCGACGAGGTGAAATCTTTTGAACGAGCATTTGCGAATTATGTCGGCGTTGATCATTGTATTAGCGTGGCCAATGGCTCGGATGCGTTGGAACTGGCCCTGAGGGGCTTGGGCATTGAACCGGGTATGCGGGTGGCGACGGTAGCCAACGCCGGGTTTTATGGCAGCGCCGCGATTCATGCCATCGGCGCCAGGCCGGCTTATGTCGATGTCGACCCGGTGACATTGACGTTATGCCCCAAGGCGTTGGCGGCGCTGCTTGACACAAACATCGCAGCGATACTGGTCACGCATCTTTACGGCCAACTTGCCAATATGGCTGAAATTATCGCCCTTGCCGCCACGGCGGGCGTACCGGTTATCGAAGATTGCGCGCAAGCCCATGGCGCACAGTGCAAAGACCAGCAGGCGGGTAGCTTTGGCGACCTTGCCTGCTTTAGTTTTTATCCCACCAAAAATCTCGGCGCCTTGGGCGATGGCGGCGCCATTCTCACCAACAATGACGCCCTTGCGACGCGGATTCATCAGTTGCGCCAGTACGGCTGGTCGCGCAAATATCACGTGGCGATGGCCGGCGGGCGCAACAGCCGTATGGATGAAATACAGGCCGCGATCCTGCGTATGAAATTACCCTATCTTGATGACTGGAACGAACAACGGCGCAGCATCGCCAAATGTTACAACGCGGCGTTTGCGGGCTTGGACCTGCTATTGCCCTGCTCTACCGGTCTCGACTATGTTGGTCATCTGTATGTCGTCCGGGTCAAAGACCGGGCGGCTTTTGCGGCCGCGCTTAAAGACAAGCTGATCAGTACGGATAGCCACTATCCCATCGCCGATCATCTCCAGCCCGCGTATCAAACAAGATTTACCGGCTCGCTGACCCATACGGAGCTGGCCTGCCAAACCGTGATTTCCTTACCTTGTTTCCCTGGCATGGCCGTTAAGGAGACGGAGCGCGTGATTGCCGCGGTCACGGCTTACTTCGCACAGGAGACTTCACTTTGTTGACCTTGGTCATCCCGGTTTATCGCAACGAGCATAATTTGCCGGACCTGCTGCTGGCCGTTGCCGGCCTGCATCGGCGTTTACAGGGTAGGCTGGAAGTGGTTTTTGTGGTCGATGGCAGCCCTGATCGCTGCTACCCAATACTGCGCGGCGAACTGCCCGCCCAGCCGTTTCGATCAATGCTGGTGCTGCTGTCGCGGAATTTTGGCTCGTTTATGGCCATCAGAATCGGGCTGCAATATGGCAACGGCGATCGTTATGCGGTCATGGCGGCTGACTTGCAAGAACCGCCCGAACTGATATTGGCGATGAATCAGGTACTGCTGGCGCGGGATGTGGATGTTGTCGTCGGCGTGCGCGAGAGCCGTCAGGACCCCTGGGCCAGCCGTATGGCCTCGATGATTTTCTGGCGTCTTTATCGCCGTTACGTCATACCGGAAATTCCTCCGGGCGGCATCGATGTGTTTGCGTGCAACAGGGTTTTTCGCGACCAGTTGCTGTCCCTGGAAGAGCGGCACAGCTCGCTGATAGCGCAGATATTCTGGCTGGGTTATCGCCGCGCCACTGTGACTTATCGCCGCCGGGCCCGGTTACAGGGTAAATCAGCCTGGACCTTGCGCAAAAAGCTTAACTACCTGACGGACAGTATTTTCTCATTTACCGATCTACCCATCAGGTTACTGACCAGAATCGGCGCTTTCGGCGCGGCGATGGCGGTGTTGCTTGGGTCGTTAACGCTTATCGCCAAACTTTACGGCGAGATCAGGATACCCGGCTACGCGATGATCATGCTGACAATTACCTTCCTGGGTGGTTTGATTTTATTAGGCCTGGGGACAGTCGGTTCCTACGCATGGCGCGCCTACGAAAATACCAAAAACCGGCCGTTGGCGATTCCGATGCGGGTTGAAGATTTTGGAGATAACAATGAATAACACCAGAAGCTTTTTTGTCCATAGCCATGCATTGTGCGAATCGGAAAATATCGGCAAGGATTCGCGCATCTGGGCATTCGCGCATATTCTGCCGGGCGCCCAGTTAGGCAGTGAATGTAATGTTTGTGATAATGTTTTTATTGAAAACGATGTGCTGATTGGCGATCGGGTGACCGTGAAATGCGGCGTTCAGGTGTGGGACGGCATTACCATTGAAGATGATGTTTTCATCGGACCCAATGTCACCTTTACCAACGACCCGTTCCCCCGCAGTAAAGTTTATCCGCAAAAATTCGCCCGTACCCTGATCGGTAAAGGCGCTTCGCTGGGTGCGAACAGCACTGTCCTGCCGGGCGTGACTATTGGCGCCCACGCCATGGTGGGGGCGGGCGCTGTGGTGACCCGGTCCATTCCGCCGAATGCGATTGTCGTCGGCAATCCGGCAAAGATCATCGGCTATGTTGATGCCACCCCCGTTATGGCTGGATCGAAAAATTTTCCCTCTCAGGATAGCCGGGGGGTACGCGCCACGTCAGTTCATGGTGTGACTCTGCACAATATGAATGAAATCAATGATATTCGCGGCAGTTTGTCGGTAGGGCAGTTCGAACAGACCGTGCCTTTCAAGCCGGCGCGCTATTTTTTTATTTACGATGTGCCTACTGCGCAAACCCGGGGCGAACATGCCCATCATGTCTGCCACCAATTCCTGGTCACGGTGAAGGGCACGGTGCATGTGGTGGCTGACGACGGTCATCACCGGGAGGAATTTATTCTCGATGCTCCCCATCTGGGCGTTTACCTGCCCCCAATGATCTGGAGTATTCAGTATCGCTATTCGCCTGATGCCGTATTAATGGTATTTGCCTCGCACGAATATGATTCCGCCGATTATATACGAGATTATGAGGAGTTCATGACATTGTGCAAAAACGACCGTATCACTCACTCAACCGATAACAGATTCTAGCAGCGGGTTGAATATGACTTTTCCCCGATTTGCCATTTCGGGCGGTATAAATACCGCACTGACCTATAGTATGTACTTACTGCTACTGCACTATTTTCCCTATAACGCCAGTTACACGATGTCCTATCTTGCCGGTCTTGCCTTCGCCTATCTGATGAATCGTTTTTATGTTTTTAAATGTCATCAAGGACTGAAATCGTTAATCTTGCTGCCGCTGGTCTACCTGGTTCAATATCTTATAAATATGCTGGTTATCTGGTTATGGATAACAGTTATCGGTTTTGCTGTGCGTTTGGCTCCTTTGGCGGCGATGGTTATTACGGTTCCGATGACCTATATCCTATCAAAATGCATTTTTCGCCATGCGGTCTTAGTACACAGTTGAAGCGAACAGGACAAGGAATAATTACTGTGACGGTGATGGATAAAGTCCCACCAGCCGGGAATTTCAAAAACAAAATTTTTTCAGTAATACGCTCCCTGGATAACGGATTGGACGCGTCGATTGCGCGAGTCCATCGTGATGGACTCAATTTGCGCGAAATCGGTTTTTTAAGCTTGCTGGGTGCAATTTTATATAGCTATTTTCTAACCAATTTTTCATTTTCGATTGACGATGAATTTGCCGCGCTTCGCCATGATCCCGCTGTTTGGGTGGGGCAAGGCCGTTGGTTGGTTTATCTGGTGGAAAAATGGATTTTGCCGCAACCCGCGGTGCCTTTTGCGCCTTATATGATATTGATCGTTTTGTTGGCCGTTTCCTATGCATTGCTGCTAAGGGCGCACGGCGTGCAAACGAGCTGGAAAACCTATTTTGCTTATCCGGTTTTTGGCGCATTTCCCATGTGGTGGCTTATTACGGCTTTTCATGCCAATACGGCGGCACTGGCGATTGGCGTATTTTTTATCAGCTTAAGCGCCTATATGTTATTTGGAGAGAGTCGCGGTCTGGCCTCACCCCTTCGCGGCGCTTTACGTAAACACAGCATGATAATTATCATGCTGGCCTGTGCGATAGCCGCCTATCAATCCTTGTTATTGCTCTTTATCTGTTTCGCTTTTGGCAGTTTATTAACGAGAAATCTCCATAACCAAGGCGCCAACCAAAACCCGTGCACAACGATTTTAAAGTTATTGTTGAACGTGTCGCTCCTGATATTGCTTGCGCTGGTCTTGTACGTTGCGATGAATGCGGTTGCACAACATCTGATTGCCGCGGATAGCGGTTATATAGCGCATTTCATCAACCCAGGTATTTTTGAATCATTGTTCAAAGTTCTGCGTTTGGTGTGGAAAGAGCAAATTGCCTTGTATTCGGGTCATGCGAACAGGTATGGGGCCAATCTTGGAATAAACGGTGTCGTTATAGGCTTGGCGACATTGGTAGTGCTTCGCGCCGGCCGCAGGCAAATAGCGGTCAACGTGGTGTTATGGTTGGGTGTGCTCATCGTCCCGTTTGCCTTGCATTTTGTCTCAGGCGGCGAACCTTTGCCATTACGCACGTTGATTGCTTTGGCTTACGTGAGTTGGCTTTCCTGTATGCTGTTACTCTCCGCTAGACATACGTCGTTAATGGCGGCGTCCGTGATTATCATCGCCCTATTGCAAATCAAAATTTTTGGCCTCACATCGCAATACATGGCGACAGCTGCCATTGTGCAATCTCATGATAGGTTACTGGCGGCGGATATTTATCGAAGAATCGGTGAATTAAGCGGGAGTTTTGATCGCAACGCGCCATTGAAGATGGATATCTACGGCAGCAAATCTATCAATACGATTTATGCGAAGGCCAACACAGGGTCTTTACAGGGTTCTTTCTTTTCCTGGGACAACGGTAATATCTTGCGCATGGTCAGCTTTATGAAAGTGATGGGTTACGAAAATATTTCTATCCCGAATAATAATGAAAGAATCGCCTTAACGCCGATTTTCAAGCAAATGCCGGTATGGCCCGCTGCCGGATCGGTAAAAAAATGTGGAGATATTTACCTCATCAGGCTTAGTCGAGAACCTGATCCCACTCATGCCAAGTTCAAAGAGAGTGTCTAAGCATTGGATCTCGGCTTTGGTGGTGTTATCTGAGCATCAACGTTCTTAGCTTGGCTAGCTCCATTATAAACATAATAATGATAAGCATATTAAGATATGGTAAGTCATTGCAACCGTTAATTATAATTTACTTATCACCAAAAGCGCATTGAAAAAAACGTATAGCCACTCGTTTTTACAATAGAACTAACTACAATTACACCTATCAGTAGGGTTGCCTCATCTGTTGGCAATAATTTCAATAAAACCATTAACAGAACCAATAATTTTTTCGTCTGATGTTATCAAAGCCATTTTATTGATATTCGCCTGAGCAACCAGCAATCTATCAAAAGGATCCTTGTGAAGCTTGTCTGGTAATTGTTGAACATTCAAAACATGTTCACTTTTGATGGGTAACTCTATGCAACCCGCGTTAAACAGACCCAATCTTAACTCTTCTGGATTAATATCAAAATCAGGCTTGTTCAGCGCACATTTTATAATAATTTCCCAAATACTACCGGCACTGAAAAAAAGACTGTTTTCACTATCTTCAAGTATGTTGGCAACATGCCGCTTTAATTTTTTCGGTGCATAAGCCATGAACAACAATATGTTAGTGTCTAGAAGGTAGCTCATCAATCATACTTCCCTGCAAACATAGCACCGATTTCTTCCCTGTTGATATTGTCAAAATCATCAGGAATTGTTCCCTTACCTTTCAGAAAACCTAATTTACGCTTTATTTTCTCTTCAACGTAAGCACTAACCTTGACCATTGCTCTACCATTCTTGGCAATCACTATTGATTCGCCCGTTTGTGCGACTTCCTGGATTATACGAGAAAAGTGAGCCTTGGCATCGTAGATATTTATCTTTTGCATAAATACACCCCTCACTGAGTAGAAGTCGTTATTGTAATCGATTAGTGATAGTTGATCAAGTCAATCTGACCAGACCAATGATGACATTGATTGAATAGGCCAAGACGATACACCCACACCACTTCCCCCTTCATCAGCTCATGTACCAGCCGCCATTGACATGGATGGTTTGCCCGGTGATATAGCCGTTATTGACCAGCATCATCACGACATCGGCCACCTCACTCACTTGGCCGAAACGTTTAACCGGCAATAGATCGGGGCTGATATTCGAATTGTTTTTGATCATATCAGTTTCAATCAATGCCGGCGCGATGGCGTTTACGGTAATGCCGCTGGTGACCATCAACTTGGCGTAGCTGTGCATCAGGCCTAATTGTCCGGCTTTGCTGGCGGCGTAATGCGGACCGATCACGCCGCCGGTTTGGGCCGCCAGGGAAGACATCATGATGACTCGACCCCACCCTCGTAGCTGCATGGCAGGCAACACCGCCTGGGACATCAGAAATGACGAGGTCAGGTTGGCCGCCAATACGCCAGCCCAATCTTCCGGGCTGATATCTTGCCAGTTCTGGACCTTGGTGATACCCGCGTTATTGACCAGAATATCAATAGGCCCCAAGGCAGAACGCGTTTGTGCCACCACTCGCGCTACTTGCTCAGGCTGGCTGATATCGCCTTTAACAGTCAGCGCACGGCCGCCTTTGGCCGTGATGTCGGCTACCACCTGCCGGGCCTGTTCATCCGCGTTAAGGTAGCTGATGGCCACATGACAGCCAGCGCCCGCCAAGGCAATGGCGACTTCGCGACCTATGCCCCGTGATCCGCCAGTAACGATGGCGACTTTACCCGCTAATCCACTCATGTTGATAACCTCTACTCATTGGCAAACGTTCAGAGCATTAACCTGAATAACTTAAATGGACTATGGAAAATAAAAGGGTAACCGACGGGCCATAATAGCTTAATGATAACATGGGGCTATAAAGGTTTCCCACCAGCGACCGATAAAAGAATAAGTCCCGCCCTGGAATGAGGGCACCTTGCTGGCGGCGTGCTCCGGCTTCTGGTTGCATGGCTCCTCCGGTTCAAACGTTATTCCTTATTTTCCAACTACAGCGCACTGGTTTCAGTCGCCTATAAACATATACTAACATTGGAGAAAATATGGATGATTTCCAAAAGGATATTGATGAGAGAACCAACCTTACCTCATCAAATCGGTTAGAACTGTTGTTGTTCCAGTTGGGAGCGTCCGCAGAAAATGACCCCTCGGAATTGTATGGCATTAACGTGTTTAAGCTGCGTGAAATTGTGCCTATGCCTTCATTGACCAAGCCGGCGGGCATGGTGTCGCCGATGATGGGCGTGGCAAACATTCGCGGGCAGGTCATGCCCGTGATCGATCTGTCGGCGGTGGTGGGTTGCACACCCAAGACTGGGCTAAATATCCTGTTGATCACTGAATATGCCCGCAGTACACAGGCTTTTGCCGTTGAGTCCGTCGATGATATCGTCCGCCTTGAATGGAGCCAGGTGCTGTCCTCCGAGTCTGGCGTGAAGAGCCGCAATGTTACCAGTATCGCCCGCCTGGATGGTGATACACCCAATAGCCGGCTGGCGTTGGTACTGGACGTGGAACAGATTTTATATGACATTCTGCCATCTAAAAGTCAGATCAAATTTAACAGTGCTGAAACGCAACCGATCAAGCTGAAACCAGGCGCTGTGGGTATCCTGGCGGAGGATTCCAAGGTGGCGCGCGCCATGCTTGAACAGGGCATGAAGATGATGGATGTCCCCGTTTTGATGCATGTCACCGGTCTTGAAGCATGGAATAAGATCAAGTTGATGGCCGAGGAAGCGCGGGCGGAAGGACGGCCCATCTCGGATAAAATCGCCTTTGTATTAACCGATCTGGAAATGCCGGAAATGGATGGTTTCACCCTGACCCTGAATATTAAGCGGGATGAGTTCCTGAAAAAAATTCCTGTTATTATCCATTCCTCGCTGTCCGGCAGCGCCAATGAAGACCACGTACGCAAAGCGGGGGCGGACGCGTATGTGGCCAAATTTGAAATCAACGAACTGAAAGCTGCCCTTTACCACGCGCTGGAAGCCCAATAGTTACTGTGAACTTGACCACAGTCGCGGGGTGCCTATCACCCGCGCCATCCGGGTGATGATCTGAAGGCTGTTCATTAACGATCGAGGCTGTTATCGATAATAATGGAGGTGATGATGCCGGTTGCCACGGCCATCAGCACGTAGTTACCGTCGATATCAGCCCAATAGTGGCCTTCCGGCGGCTCGCCCAAACCGCGTTCCCGCCAGTTGTCGACACGATAGTCATGGTCACGATAACGTTCCGGCGCCGGATAGCCGCGCCTGAATTCGTGATTGTTCCAGGCGACATGTTCATGGTCGCGATCACCACCGCGAAAACCGCCATGATCATCGCGACCGCCCTGATCGCGCGGACCTTCCTGCCTGGACTGCCAATGCTGGTCCCGTTGTCCGTCAGGACCGTCGGCATATGAGAAACCGGACAGGCAGGTACTTGTCGCAATAAAAGCAACTGCGACCGCCAATGTTATTTTATTCATCTTCATGTTCCTCAATTATGCCACTACCCAATAAAGCCGGCAGTCCAATTAGAATAGGAGACATTTACCCATTTCGAATCGCGAAATATCTTAAAAAATGCTGTGCTGACAGATATTTACTCGTATTTTCGGTTTCTTAACAGAGCGTCGAAATAGTGACTCGTCACCGTCTGATATTACGCAGGGGGGTCTTGTTTTTGGTCTGGGAATTTTTTATTGGCGGAAATGAATTAACAACTAAAAATAATTGTTGGCAGGTGTGATAAATCAGTCTCAACATCATCCGATGCTGGTCACGCAAACTGATTTATCAAAGGCTCATCGCCGGGTTGCAACGCGTAGCCCGGCGATGAGCCTGATTATTCAATCTTCATTGTATCGGCATCGCGTTAACACGCATTAAAACGTTTGCCAATGATCTTCCTTGCTGGACGTTTGGGGTTTCTTCACCGGAGGGCGTTTTTTGCCTTGAACATTGGTGCCATTGGCGGGCGAGTATACCCGTTCGCGGGCCGCCGGTTCATTAACATTGATACGGCGTTGGGATGACGATTTATCGGTGACTGCCCGTGTCCGGTTCTGTGCTACCGTTTCGCCGTTCAGCGTCCGGCCCCGGTCAATGCCCAAGGGTTTAGCGCCCTGCGTTCTAGCCCGACCCGGCGAAACCAATTCGCCACTAAGCTCACGCCCCCTGATTGGCGAACCGTCTACTGGCTGCAACTGAAAGACCGCGACCAGTTCGGTTAATTCCCGTGCCTGCTGTTCCAACGAAGCGGCGGCAGCGGCGGATTCTTGCACCTGTGCGGAGTTCTGCTGCGTCACGCTGTCCATCTCGGTAACTGCTTGGCCGATTTGGATGATGCCTTTACTTTGCTCATCGGAGGCCGTGGCGATTTCACCCATAATATCGGTTACATGGGTAATTGATTGCACAATTTCCCCCATGGTTTCCCCGGCGTGCGCCACTTGTTTGGTGCCAATCTGGACGCGCTCGACCGACTCGCCAATCAGCGTTTGGATTTCCTTCGCGGCTTGACCGCTGCGTTGCGCCAGGCTTCGAACTTCGCCCGCCACCACGGCGAATCCTCTGCCCTGTTCACCGGCCCTAGCCGCTTCAACCGCGGCATTCAATGCCAGGATATTGGTCTGGAAAGCGATACCGTTAATCACGCCGATAATTTCCACGATTTTCTTGGAACTTGCGGCAATACTGCCCATGGTCGCCACCACTTCATCAACGATAACACCACCTTTTTTGGCGGTCTGCGAGGCGGTTTGCGCCAGCTTACTGGCCTGATGCGCATTATCGCTATTGAGTTTAACGGTGGAGCTGAGCTGTTCCATGCTGGCGGCGGTCTGTTCCAATGCGGAGGCCTGCTGCTCAGTACGTGCGGAGAGATCATTATTACCAACGGCAATCTCGCTGGCGCCATCATAGATCATTTCCGCAGTACCGCGAATTTGACTTACGGTTTTCACCCACTTGCCCTGCATTTCCTGCAAGAAAGGAATAAGCTGGCCAACGCAATTGCGCCCCATGTCGGCAATGGTGAAATTGAGGTGGCCGTCGGACAACGCGCGGAAATGCAATTTGATGGCATCCAGCGGCTTGACCAGATAGTTCACCAGATAACGATCCGTTAGAAAAAGAATGATGATCCCTATTACTATCGCGGCCAGTAATACTTGCTGGCACCGGGTCATCAATTGGCCGATATCGGAATTAGAAAAGCTATTATTATTGGCAATCGCGCTATTATAGTCTTTCATGACCGCGCTAAATTGTAAGCGCAAGGGTAAATACGTCTCGTTCATCCCCTGTTTGAAGTCATCCAAGCGGTTGTCTTTTACTGCAATCAATAATGATTGTAAGCCGAGCGTACGCAATTGTAGTGAGGCATTAATGATCTTATCCACCAAGATGGGGTCGAGCATACCATGATCAATGGTTTTAAACTTCGCCATGCCCAGGTCGACCTGGTCCAGATAAGCGGCTGCCGCGCTCATATCCGATTGGGCGACTTGACTATTGCCGGCCTGTGCCGCATTGGCGGCGCGCTCCAATCTGGTCACCGCCTGATAGAAAAAGACGTTATTGCCATTAATGATAGAGTTGTTTACTTGTTCAGTATCAAGCAATTGTAAGGTCTGATTAACTTGATTCAGTGAAATATAGGTAAAGATCGAAACCCCGGCCCACAGCAAAGAGAAAAATATCAGGATGATCATTAATGCCATCCTAATTTTTATATTTTTTATAATAGTCATTTATGCACCCTAGCAATGTTACTTTGCTGTGTTTTTTCTTACAGCACATACCCTTGAGCCGGTGCCGCCCAAAAGACTTTTCTTAAGCGAGACGCTGCCACGGGCAAATATGCCTGGCGAAATGGCAATAGATAACTTATCGGCATCGGGCTTGAAATTGTTATGCTAGGTAACAAAGATATTCATGACCTGGGGCCGGCTTGGCTTAAGCCGACCAAGCGACCCAGGGCATGCGAGGTCTGATGGGCGCAGGGCCGGCGGCGAGATGGCGACTATTCCTCATGCTCATGCCGGCGCGGCGATTCAATGGGATCCACTTCAACCTCTACGCCATAGAGGTAGCCTAATGGCAAGAAAGCCGCCAATCTGCGCGCGCTATCCAACTCGGGATTTCGTGGCGCAGGGAAGATAAATACGTCACGGATACGTTGCCAAACAGGGCGCTTTCCGCTTGCAAGGGTATTAGCTGTCATGATAACTCCTCGATGGAAACAACCATGGACATTCGTTGCACGTTCCAGTTAAGCGCAAATCAACTGCTTTCAAAAACATTCATTTCTACTAAAGATATCTGTATTTAATCGAAGGTCGGAACAGACGCTGGGCCAAGGCGAGAACGGCATCACTTCCTGCACCTTGAAATCTTTTGGGTATAGTTGTCTCCCTTACTATAAGGATAGCCGATACGAACAGAAGGAAGAAAAAATTTTTATGCGGTATCCAGCCGCCGCGGATCGCAATTTTTGTATTTATTTGTCGGTAAATAATATTTTACTCTTTATATTCAACCACTTTTAAGGTTACTCTATCCATGGCGTCGATATACTCGTCATACTTCACGTTGCAGGTGGATTGGCTTTCCTGCGATTCACATTATTCAAGGTATATAGAGATATCCATCATAAAAAATGACGGCAACTGAGTTAGTTAATAATGATTATTAATAGACCCGCATACAAATCATCTAACCATACCTTATTGGATTAAATTCATCATAATTGCAAATTAAAAAATACAGAGGTCGACATGTATAATATAGGTTTATTCCGCCCGTCATTAAATACAAATCTTTCTTTCGAAAACATCGAATTGCTCACGCCTGAAGAACACATTAGCAAACAATTTGAAAAAGCCGATCTGGATGCCAGAGCAGACATAATTGATAAACTTTGGCACAAAATAGCCTTTAACCTGGCGATGACCTGTCATAGTCAGGATATCAGTCAGGATATTCTGACAGGTTTGAAGCTTTACAACATTATGCGTTGCGCCGGTCAGGCTGACCCTTTCTCCGTGAAGCTAAATGAAACCGCGCTTCAGGTATTCAACGCCGCGGCACAAGGTCGGGTCGGACTGGCTAAAATGGATAATCAAGCGAAAGCCGAATTTTTCGCCATGGCGTGCCAATTTATCGCTCTAGGGGAACATGAGGATGGATTATGTTTTGTGGAGGAAAGATATGGCAATCTTCTTCAACTGCTCCCCATACCCAATGAGCTTTCAGTCGTGATCAAAGATAATCCTCTTATTGATTCGAACTTATTGGATATCGCCGTCGATTTACTCGCCGCCACGAATAATAATGTTCAAGCCACAACCACGCTGTTATATAACCCGATACTAGGTCAGAAAGTTCTTTTGGTCGCCCATTATCTTAAAGAATTGGCGCAAGCCTCAATGGATAATGCCCAGCACAAACTCGGCTTATTGCGCCAGGGTCAACTATTGATGATTCCAATGAAATCCTCTCCATTTGATTCGCAAACGCAAGCCGCGGGTGATGGTCATTTCAGCGCAGTGGTCGCCGTCAGGGCCGAGAAAAGTTATCAATTCTTTATTCTGGACAGCAAAGGTTCTGCTGACCAGTCGGATAACATCACTATTGTCATAGATTGTTTGATGGATAATCTAGCCTGCGAATATGGCAATGACGTTGTAGCGGATTACCATATCTACAACTGTCGCCAATATTTACTCTTCAATAATGAGTGCGGTGTGCATGCTTATGAATTTTTTAAAATATGCACTAAAGCGATTGAACATGCCAAATATGGCATTAGTCATCATATTTTCGAGAATGCTTTTAAGCAATATATAGAACATGTCAATTATATACATCTTGCTCTCAAAGAAGACAACTCCGCCACCAGCAAATGCTTACGCATCGAATTCGTGCTCGATTGTATTAAAAATGGCTATGTCGCCGATATGCTGTTCGACGTGGATACACTCCGCCGCCTTTACAAACGTATCGGCCCTGACGAACAGACCGTCGAGGGGGTATCACGAGCCGGTATAAGTAAGCTGATGCGACGATTTATCCGACCTTTACTCAAAAGCTCAGCGTGAACAAACCATAAACCTGGCGGCATTGCAGGGCCGGATCTTAAATCAAGCTGACCGGCTGAACAGAAAAAACAAAGAGAGAATGGCGGGGAATAAGCTGATGGACTAATGACATGACCGATTAAAAGCGGCCGCCTCCTTCACCAGGGCGTCGATATGCGCTCTGATGACGTTGATTTTATGCATGACCGGGTTGCGGTCCGGTGAACTATCCAGATTATTCAGCTGATTGATCAGCAGCGCATTTTGTTCACGCAGTTTCGCCTCGCGCCGCAAGCTCAGATCCAATTGCTGCTGTAAAGCCTGGCTATCCAATTGCCACTGGCGTTGTCGCCGCGCGAAACTTTGCTCCAGCTCGGTCAAAGCATCGTTTAGATTTGTTTCCCACTCTTCCGGCAGCATACGCTTTCCTTAAAATCACCTTTGACGAAATTTGACGATTGGCTGCTACTGTGCTGTAAACCACCGCCAGAAACCGGTTAACCCGTTTGGTCGCCGCTTACCCAAGCCGGAAATTACCGATCATACCGCATCACCTGCACTTTAACGCCCGAACCCTATTAATTCCTATATTAATCTGACTTTGTCGATTAGCCATATAGGATTTGTCGACAAGTGACGCTGGTTGCTGATTTTTTGGCGGCAGACTTCCCTGAGCCGGTGCGCAGGAAGCGCGAAGTTTGCGCCCATGCCGGTGATGTTTGATTATTGGCCCGTCTCAATTAGCATGTTAATCTAGTCTGAACAAGTATTGCGTAGGATGATGATTAGGTATGATTCGCTTTGCTGTGATAGGTACCAATTGGATCACTCGCCAATTTATCGATGCCGCCCATGAAAGCGGCAAAATGAAATTGACAGCTATTTACTCCCGTCAAATTGCCCAGGCACATACGCTAGGGTTGGATTATCCGGTTGAGTACTATTTTGACTCACTGGAGGCCATGGCAAACTCCGATGTGATTGATGCGGTTTATATCGCCAGTCCGAATTCGCTGCATTGTCCGCAGGCATTGCTGTTTATGCGTCATCGCAAGCATGTCATTTGTGAAAAGCCGCTATCCTCGAATCTGGCGGAAGCGGAACAGATGATTGCCTGCGCGCGCGATTATCAAGTTGTGCTGTTTGAAGCGTTTAAAACGGCTTGTTTGCCCAATTTCCTGGCATTGCAACAGGCGCTGCCCCGCGTCGGTAAAATCCGTAAAGTCTTGCTCAATTATTGCCAATACTCTTCCCGTTATCCGAAATATCTCGCGGGTGAACTGCCGAACGCGTTCAACCCGGCTTTCTCCAACGGTTCGATTATGGATATCGGCTTTTATATGCTGGCCAGCGCCATGGCGTTGTGGGGTGAACCCCAGTCGGTGTATGCCAGCGCCACGCTCCTGGCCAGCGGTATTGACGGCCACGGGACGGTTCATCTGGCTTATGGGGATTTTGACGTCACGTTGCTGCACTCTAAAGTCAGTCAGACGGTTCTGCCCAGTGAAATCCAGGGCGAGGACGGTTCATTGGTTATTGAGAAAATGTCGGAATGCCAGCAAGTGACTTGGGTACCGCGCAGCGGTGATAGACAAGACCTGAGTCAGCCGCAGCATATCAATACCATGCTGTATGAGGCGAAACGTTTTGCCGCGCTGGTGGAGAGTGGCGAAGTCAACCATGCCGGATTGGCCGTTACGCGCAGTACGGCAAAGCTGCTGACGGAGATACGGCGGCAAACCGGCGTTATCTTTCCGGCCGATAACCCCAGTGCCGATGCGGTGAAGTAATGGCCGCGGCCAAACCGATATTGATTCTGCAAACCGGTGATGCGCCGCTGGACGTCAGCCGGCAAACCGGTAATTACGATCGGCTTTTTCTGACCGCCGCCGGTTTACGCAGGGAACAGGCGACGGTGGTGCATTTACCATCCGGCGAACGACCTGCCGAGCCGGAGCACTATCGCGGCGTCTTGATTACCGGCTCTTCCGCCATGGTGACCGAACACTGGCCATGGAGCGAGTTCGCCGCCGGATGGTTGCGGCGGGCCATGACGGCCGAGGTGCCGATGTTCGGCGTCTGTTATGGCCATCAATTGCTGGCTTATGCTCTGGGAGGCGAGGTGGCTTACCATCCGCAAGGCATGGAAATCGGTACTCACACCATTGAATTATTGCCGGCGGCGCAAAATGATCCGCTCCTGGCGCCGTTGCCTCGTCAATTCGCAGCCAACCTTATCCATTCACAAACCGTGCTGACCCCGCCAGCCGGCGCCACCGTGTTGGCGCGGTCCGCTCAGGACCCGCATCAGATACTGCGTTATCGCGATAACGTAATGACCGTTCAATTTCATCCTGAATTTACCGACCTGGTTATGCGCGCTTTTTGGCGTTCCATGACCGAACGGGAACTGATCCAAACCGAGTATGAGATTAGCGATACGCCGGAGAGCCGTGGCTTACTGGCGCGTTTCATACAACAGCGCGTTTTCAACCAATGATGATACTACCTGTACCCAAACGCCGAAGCGGTTTATGAGCGTGTGCTGGTGGCCGTATGTTCGTCTTTGAAAGGATCAATGCCGCGCAATTGCATGCGCCGAAAACGGATAATGGTGAAGCCGTTAACGATGAGGAAACTGCTTTCGATGAGGGAGCCGCCAATCGATCCCAGCCAGATGTTATGGGTGACCCAGCCGGCGGTTGAGCACCACAATATGCAACGCGTGGTCAATCCGCGGGTGCGGAACAATGCCCAGGTGCTGACTGTGTTGCCGATGATCGGCAAGAGTTCGACGGCATGCTTGACCTGGCTTAACCCCAGGCCCAGCGTCAGGAAAATAAATAAAAACATTACCATGATATTGCGCGATCGGGTGGCTACCAGGTTACGAAGCGCATTGATCTCCGCACTCATTCCAGCGGCATTGGCGCCCATCAAAAAAAAATGGCAACCAATGATGGCGCTATAGAGGGACATTTGCAGTTTAAATTTTCGATCATCACGTTTGATAAACATCGTGATGCCGACGAGAAAAGCCAGTCCTCCCACAGCCTGGGCGACCCAGTAAAGGCTCATGGCGCATCATTCCTTGCATTTTCTTGGTAACGTAAAAATCAAAACGGTGCTTCAAAGTCTGAAACACCGTTTAGTTGCCTGCTACAGCCCGGCAATAATGATAACCCTAACCCTATAACGTTACGCCGCTTTTGAAAATGGCCAGTTCACGGAAATCATTAATTTCATTGCGGGTATGTTTGCCGTTGGCGATTTCCACGATCAAATCGATGAATTGGGCCAATACCTCGTCCATCGACATACCGTGAACCAGGCGTCCGGCGTCAAAGTCAATCCAGTGCGGTTTCTTGGCCGCCAGTTCACTGTTGGTGGACAGTTTCACTGTCGGCACGAAACCGCCGTAAGGCGTACCGCGACCGGTACTGAACAACACCATATGACAACCGGCTCCGGCCAGCGCACTGGTCGCCACCGCATCGTTACCCGGCGCGCTTAGCAGATTAAGCCCATGCACGCGCAGGCGTTCGCCGTATTTCAAGACATCCATCACCTTGCTTTGTCCGGCTTTTTGCGTACAACCCAGGGACTTTTCTTCCAGGGTGGTGATCCCGCCGGCTTTGTTCCCCGGCGATGGGTTTTCATAAATCGGCTGTTCATGGGCCATGAAATAGCGTTTGAAATCATTGACCATGTTGACGGTTTTGGTGAAAACCTGCTCATCCTGGCAACGGCTCATCAGAATACGTTCGGCGCCGAACATTTCGGGCACTTCCGTCAATACCGAAGTACCGCCGTTGGCGATGACATAATCTGAAAAACGTCCCAGCATCGGGTTGGCGGTAATGCCCGACAGGCCGTCGGAGCCGCCGCATTCCAAACCGAACTTCAGTTCGCTGAGTTTGCCCGGCTGGCGTTTGTCGTTACGCATGGCTTTATAAAGCGAACGCAAGCGTTCCAGGCCGGCTTCGACTTCATCATCGTACTGCTGTAATACCATGAATTCGACGCGTTCAGGATCGTACTCGCCCAGGGTGGAACGGAACACATCGATCTGGTTGTTTTCACAGCCCAGGCCTATCACCAATACCGCTCCGGCATTAGGATGACGCACCATATTTTGCAGCATGGTACGGGTATTGACGTGATCCTGGCCCAGTTGCGAACAACCAAACGGATGGGTGAAAAGATAGACCCCATCGATATCTTCCGCGCCGAATGTCTCCTTAAGAAAACGTTGCTGGATTTGCCGGGCGATGCCGTTAACGCAACCCACCGTCGGCAATATCCATAACTCATTACGTACGCCGACCTCGCCATTGCCGCGCCGGAAGATCTGAATGTCCCGATCTTTCAACTGAGCCGGTAAGGTACGAAACGCGGGCTGGTACTGATATTCGTCCAAATCGCTCAGATTGGTCTTGGCGTTCTGAGAATGAATATGCTGGCCCGCCGCGATATTGCTCGTCGCATGACCAATGGGCAAACCATATTTGATGATCATTTCCCCTTCGCCGATAGGCTGAAGGGCAAATTTATGACCACGGGCTACTGGCTGCAGCAACGTGACGGTTTTACCGTCAATCGTCAGCGTCTCATTTTGGTCAAGGTCTTGCAGGGCGACCGCCACATTGTCCAGGGAATGAATTTTAATAGTTTGCATGAAATAACCTTTATACTTTCAGCAATAGGCGGAAACAGCCGCTCGCATGCCTTTATCAAGAATGGCTTGCAACTGCTGCTCCACCTGTTTCACCAAGCCGGGAACCTTGGTCAGATCCTGTTCCCAATGCTCGGTATCACCCAACACGTCAGCCACTAATGTACTTAACGCGACTTCACCACTGTTCACTCCGCTCCAAAGCGATTTGTAGCGGGTGATCCATTTTTCATCATCCTGCAAAGGATAACTTTCGCCATCGCGCGTGCCGCGATAAAACGCGATCAAGGCGGACAAGGCAAAGGTCAGGCGGGCAGGCAGCACACCGTGTTCATGTTGGTATGCCAAAAGCTGCGGCAGAATACGCGTACGGTATTTGGTCATCCCGTTTAACGCGATAGATAATAGTTGATGTTTGATAAAGGGGTTACGGAAGCGGCTCAGTACCGCCTGCGCAAACGAGGTCAATTCGTCGTGGGGCAAGTCCAGCACCGGCACAATCTCTTCCGCGATGGTCTTTTCCACAAAGCTGCTGATCATCTTATCATTCATGGCCTCGCCGACGGTGTTCAACCCGGCCAAAAACGCCACCGGCACCAGGGTGGTATGGGCGCCGTTCAAAATAGCGACCTTGCGTTCTTTGTACGGCTTGATGTCATCAACGATGCGGACATTGAGTTGCAGCTTGTCCAGCCGCAGTTCTTTCGCCAGCCATTGCGGTCCCTGGATAACGAAGAGATAAAAATATTCGGCGGTATCGAGGAAGGTATCCTGATAACCCAGTTCAGCCTGTAGCTCATCCACTTCACCACGCGGGTAGCCGGTGACAATCCGGTCGACCAAGGTCGAACAGAACGTATTGTGTTCATTGAGCCAGGTGGTGAATTCAGCCGGCAGCGCCCATTCTTGGGCATAACGCAATACCAGTTCCTTCAGGGCTTTGCCGTTATAATCAATAAGTTCGCACGGCAAGAGCACCCAGCCTTTATCCGCGGCGCCGTCGAAATGACTGAAACGTTCGTACAGCAGGCGGGTCAATTTGGCCGGATAGCTGACTGGCGGCGTATCGCTTAATTTATCGTCGGCATGATAACTGATGCCGGCTTCAGTGGTATTGGAGAAAACAAAACGGATATTGGCGTCTTTGGCCAACGCTAAAAACGCGTCAAATTGCCGGTAGATATTGATTTCACGATTAACCGAACGAATCACGCGCGGCTCGCGAACCGCGTCCCCTTTTTCATTTAGACCGCGAATAACTGTGGTATATAAACCATCCTGGGTATCCAGCGAAGGGGGAAAATCAGTGTTAATCGGACGGATGATCACGATCCCGGCATCCAGGTCGGTATGTTCATTCAGCAGATCCAACTGCCAATCGACAAAAGCGCGCAAAAAATTACCTTCGCCGAACTGGATCACGCGATCCGTATAGTGCCGACCCGGGAAGTTTTGACGGTTTAACGTTTTCATTCGAAATTCACCTTAAAAAAATCACCCATAAACGGGCGATAAAAACTCATTTATCGCTGATAACAGGGCAGGCCGACCGGCCTGCCCCAAGCATCAAAGCTCTATGGCAAAATAATTTTTAGCATTATCAAAACTGATGTTCTTGACCATTTCACCCAACAGTTTGATATCTGCCGGCGCTTCGCCGTTCTGTACCCAATGCCCAATCATCCGGCACAGAATGCGACGGAAATATTCATGGCGCGTGTAAGAAAGGAAACTGCGGCTATCGGTCAGCATGCCGACAAACCGGCTTAACAAACCAAGGTTGGCGAGCTGGGTCATCTGACGTTCCATGCCGTCTTTCTGGTCGTTGAACCACCAGCCCGAACCGAACTGCATTTTGCCCGCAATGCCTTCGCCCTGGTAATTGCCGATCATGGTGCCGATAACTTCGTTGTCGGAAGGATTCAGGCAATAAATGATGGTTTTAGGCAACGCATCGTTGGTGCCCTGCGCGTCCAGTAACCGGGACAATGCCATGGCGACCGGTTGATCATTGATGGAATCGAACCCGGTATCAGGCCCCAACAGTTTCAACATGCGGCTGTTGTTATTACGCAACGCGCCGATATGATATTGCTGTACCCAGCCGCGGCGGGCATATTCGCTGCCAAGGAAGACCAGTACGGCGGTCTTGAACTGTGCGATTTCTTCCTGGGTCGGCAAGGCGCCGGCCAGGCGGCGAGTCAGAATGCCGTTCAGTGTGTGTTCATCGGCTTCACCGTAAACCACCACATCCAGCGCATGGTCGGCTAATTTACAGCCATGGGCGGCAAAATGATCCAGCCGTTTGACGAGAGCGGCGCGAAACGCGCTGAAATCGTTGATATTAGTATCGGCAGCCGCTTCAAGGCGTTTGAAGTAGTCATTAAAGCCGGGCGCCTCGATATTGAAGGCTTTATCCGGGCGCCAGCATGGCAACACTTTGATTTTAAAGCTGTGGTCTGCCGCAAGGGATTTGTGGTATTCCAATGAATCAATCGGATCATCGGTGGTGCAAGCCACTTTCACATTCATTTGCTGCATAATGCCGCGAGCGGAGAAGTTATCCTGGGCCAACAGCGCATTGCCGCGATCCCAAATCTGGCGGGCAGTGGACGGCGAAAGCAGTGTATCGGTGATGCCGAACGGACGGCGTAATTCGAGGTGAGTCCAGTGATAAAGCGGGTTGCCGATGGTATGCGGAACGGTTTGCGCCCAAGCTTCGAATTTTTCCCAATCCCCTGCATCACCGGTACAGAAACGCTCGGCGACGCCGTTGGTGCGCATGGCGCGCCATTTATAATGATCGCCCTTCAACCAGATATCATACAGGTTTTTAAACCGGTAATTTCCCGCGATTTGTTCCGGCGGCAAATGGCAATGATAGTCAAAAATCGGTTGGTCAATCGCGTACTCATTATATAAACGACGAGCAAATTCGCTATCCAATAGGAAATCTTCAGTTAAAAACTGGGACATTTCAGGCTCCTCACCTTCATCTTTCTTGAGTAATGTTTCTTATTTGTTGGAAGTTGTTATACCAATTAAGCAAAAAGTATCATTTCTGTCTGCATGGGTATAGCCTTTCCGGCCAAAAGCAACAAAAACTCAATATTTATTGGTTAGCCTAGGACCTACGCCTGACTAACGGGACAAAATGATTATCCCTTAAATAAAAAATGGTTTTTGTGATGGCTCTCAACTTTTAAATCTGTATGACAAGTTATCGTAACGCCACATTGAGTTTGGACTCAATCAATTTTGATGCTCTACCCCTATTTTAGGTTAGAACATTGCCTGGCAGGCCGGGACAAAGATTTTTTGCTAAGGTTTATGACGTTCATTCTGGTATGCGAAGCGGTTACGTTGGCAAGGCGTTGACCGCCAAGGATGGGACAGCGTCGCGACCGGCCAGGCAATAACAAGTTCGGAGGCCAAGTACTCCGGCCAACAATATCCGTCGTTACCATGATATCTGGGTAGTGGTGATGACAACTCATACTCATTGGGAGAAGTGGTAATGCGTAAAATAAAAGGGTTACGCTGGTATATGATCGCCCTGGTCACCATTGGTACGGTGCTGGGCTACCTGACGCGTAACGCCATTGCAGTGGCAGCTCCTACCCTCCAGGCGCAACTGCATATTAGCACACAGCAATATTCGTATATCATCGCGACTTACTCCGCCTGTTATACCATCATGCAACCTGTTGCGGGTTATGTGCTGGATTTACTGGGCACCAAAGTCGGTTATGCCGTATTCGCCATTGTCTGGGCGTTGTTTTGTATGGCTACCGCGCTCGCCAGCAGTTGGGGCGGACTGGCAATCGCCCGCGGCGCCGTGGGTATGGCGGAAGCAGCAATGATTCCCGCCGGCCTGAAGGCCAGCAGCGAATGGTTCCCGGCCAAAGAACGTTCCATCGCGGTCGGTTGGTTTAACGTCGGTTCGTCTATCGGCGCCATGGTTGCACCGCCGTTGGTGGTATGGGCGATTCTGGTTCATAGCTGGCAGTTGGCGTTCGTCGTCGTCGGCGCGTTGAGCTTGGCTTGGGCAATTTCCTGGTTGGTTTTTTATAAACATCCGAAAAACCAGACTAAACTTAGCGAAGAAGAACGCGAATATATCCTTGGTGGCCAAGAAGCACAGCACCAAGTCAATAACAGCAAGAAAATGTCCGCCTGGCAGATCCTGCGCAACCGGCAGTTCTGGGGCATCGCCATCCCGCGTTTTCTCTGCGAACCGGCTTGGGGTACTTTCAACGCCTGGATTCCATTGTTCATGTTCAAGGCTTATGGCTTTAATCTGAAAGAAATCGCCATGTTCGCCTGGATGCCGATGTTGTTCGCCGACCTGGGTTGCGTGCTTGGCGGCTATATGCCTCCGTTCTTCCAACGCGTATTCGGCGTCAATCTCATCGTCTCCCGTAAGTTGGTAGTGACGCTGGGTGGTTTCCTGATGATCGGACCCGGGCTTATCGGTCTTTTCGCCAGTCCGTATGTCGCCATCGGTTTACTGTGTATCGGCGGTTTCGCGCATCAGTCATTGTCCGGCTCGCTGATCACCCTGTCCTCCGATGTGTTTGGCCGTAATGAAGTCGCGACCGCCAACGGTTTGACCGGCATGGCCGCCTGGACCGCCAGTACCCTGTTCGCATTAGTCGTGGGCGCATTGGCGGATACCATTGGTTTCAGCCCGTTATTCGCCGTGCTGTCATGCTTTGATTTGACAGCGGTGCTGGTGGTATGGACTGTGTTGCAAAACCGGCCGGTAGTGGCGTTGACTACCGGGCATGAGCCGCTTAAACCGGCCCATAGCTGATTGGTTTTATCTCTGGCCAAGGCGCGCATTATTCACCTTGGCCCTTGATTGCCCCGAGTCCCCGGTATGTAAGTTCCTATTACCGGGGATTTTTTCCGTTATCCCTTTGGCAGAAAAAACAGCGCAAAAATACGATCCGCGACACAGTGCCAACTAGGCGCTTTCTTGTTTAAGTGGTATAACAAAAAAAGGATTCTCGTCAGTTCCCAAAGGCGAATCACAACGGACTGAACGCGAGCGGATGACACGTTTACCTACCTTGAAGAGCATGCACTATGGAATTCACAGAAACCCGGCGATTATACCAACAGTTGGCCGCTGAACTGAAAAAGCGGATTGAAACTGGCGTTTATCGCGTTGGCGAAAAACTACCCGCGGAACGCTATATCTCTGAAGAAATGAATGTCAGCCGCACTGTGGTGCGTGAAGCGATAATCATGCTTGAAGTGGAAGGCTACGTTGAAGTTCGCAAAGGGTCCGGCATTCATGTCGTTTCCAATCAGCAGAAAAATTTGTTGATTTCCAGTAGCGATGTCCAGTTCACCACGACCGGTCCCTTTGAGTTGCTGCAGGCTCGCCAGTTGATTGAAAGCAATATCGCCGAATTCGCCGCCACTCAGGTGACCCGGCAGGATATCGTTCAATTGATGGATATTCAGGAAAATGCCCGTCAGGAAGATCGTTTCCGTGATTCGAAATGGGATCTGAAATTTCATGTTCAGGTGGCATTGGCGACCCAAAACACGGCAATGGCCACGATTGTCGAACAGATGTGGAGCCAGCGGGTCCACAACCCCTACTGGCGTAAATTGCATGAGCATATCGATGATAAATCCATCGAAAGCTGGTGCGAGGATCACGACCATATCCTCAAGGCATTGATACGCAAAGATCCTTATGCCGCCAAACTGGCGATGTGGCAACATCTGGAAAATACCAAGCAGATGTTATTTCACGCCACCACGGATGATTTCGAGTTCAACGTCGACCGTTACATGTTTACCGAAAATCCGGTTGTCCACCTGGACAATGTTGCTAACGGCAGTAAGTAGTCCCCTCGCGGTATCTGTTCCGACCGTCACCCCGACGGCCGGACATGTCAATTAATGTTATTTTTCTGTAATATCAGTTAAATAGAACGGGTTTGGTTGTTTTTTGACAAAAAAAGCCCACCTGCGGCAGCATTGTCGGTTATATTTTCCTGTCCCGGCCGGTTCTATTTCGTTACAATGATACTGTTTTAGTTACATTTTAACGAGCACGTCAGCAAACCCATCCAGTACCCGGCATCTCAGCACCGGGGGCGAACGGATTCAGAGCATGGTTGCTGGCATGTCCGACTGGCAACGCTCTTCCGCTTTGTTGAAGGTGATTTGGTAAGCATGCCTTTTCTCTGATGTGCCTCCTTCATATCTAACCAATAACTCTCGAGGTGCAGGCAGGCGCCAAATGTTAGGAATGCCGAATGGATATTTTGAAAGCCTTGGTACATGCTCTTTGGCAACAGGATTTTGAAACGCTTTCCGACCCGACGCTGGTCTGGACGATATACCTGGTGCTATTTGTAATTTTATTGCTGGAAAACGGCCTGCTGCCGGCGGCTTTCCTGCCGGGCGACAGCCTACTGATTCTGGTGGGCGTATTGGTGGCGAAAGGGGCATTGAATTTTCCTTTAACCTTGCTGGTGCTCACCGCGGCCGCCAGCTTGGGCTCTTGGATCAGTTATCTGCAAGGCAAATGGCTGGGCAACACACGCATGGTGAAAAGCTGGTTGTCGCATCTGCCGGATCAGTACCATCAGCGGGCCCATGTCATGTTCCATCGACATGGCCTGTCGGCCTTGCTGATCGGTCGGTTCGTGGCTTTTGTGCGTACCTTGCTGCCCACCATTGCCGGCTTATCGGGGCTAAGCGACACCCGTTTTCAGTTTTTCAATTGGATGAGCTCGCTCATCTGGGTCTTTTTGCTCAGTTCGGCAGGGTTTGCCTTGGGCAAAACCAGTTTGTTTCGTGACTACGAAGATGTTTTGATGTTAGGCCTGATGTTATTGCCTCTGGTATTTCTGGTCGCCGGTCTGGTGGGTTCACTGCTGATCCTGTGGCGCAGAAAAAGTACACACAATGTTGATAAAGGACAGTAATGGTGAGGTGGCTGCGCAGCAGATTTTCCCTTCGGTCGGGATTAACACTCATCGCGGCGCTGGTGGCGGCGGCGCTGTTGCTCCCCGCATTGTTTACCAAAGAAGCGGCGTTGCAAATCACCCTTGCCAGCGAACGCGGATCGCTGCCCGATGGTTTCTATATCTACCAGCGGCTGGATGAGCGCGGCATCAAGGTCAAAAGCATCACGCCGGCTCGAGACAGTCTGATCATCCAGTTGGATTCCCCCGACCAGGCCACGGCGGCGCAAAGCGCGCTGCAGGATTTGTTGCCGGAAAATTATAGCATTTCACACTGTTTGCATTATTCCCGTTGGCTCTGGCTTTATCGCCTTAACCAGCAATTCGCCCTGTTTTGACCCTTCCGTTTCGCCAGGCAACCGAAGGTTGCCGTTTCTCCTTTCATTGCGTTAACGGGTCGCGGCCGAATTAAGCCAAGCTAATCACGCTAAGTTTTTTGCGGTTTGTTAAATCCGGGGCTACGCTTAAAACATGCGTTAAATATCAGTAAATAATGGGCGGAAGGGCGAATAAACAACAACTCCGTACGTTAATCCGAGTATAAAAAGAAGCAGGGTGATTAACTCTGCTTTGAGCCGGAAGGCCGACCGGGAATGTCCCGGATCACCCTCATTTTTGTAAACGTCTAAGGAGTAAATCGCAATGGTTAAAGACTCTACCTCTGAACATTTGCGCGCCGAACTAAAATCTTTGGCGGATACACTGGAAGAAGTGCTGCGCGGTTCTTCGCAAAAATCCAAAGCAGAATTCGATAGTCTGCGCAGCAAGGCGGAGAACGCATTGCAAGAAACTCGCAGTCGCCTGGGCGAAAGCGGCGATCGGCTGGCGGAACAGACCAAGGTTGTCGCGGAAAAAGCCGATGAGTATGTCCACGAAAATCCCTGGGCGGGAATAGGCATCGGCGCTGTGGTGGGTTTTGTCCTCGGCGCACTGATCACGCGGCGCTAATATGATTGAATCGCAGACGCAGGGCCCAGGCAAGGGCATATTCACGCTAGGCGAGCGTATTGTAACCATTCTGGTCAGTATGGTGGAAACCCGTTTACGGCTGGCCGTGCTGGAATTGGAACAGGAAAAGGCCAATATCATCCAGATGCTGATGATGGCCGGCATAACATTGCTATTGGCCGCATTCGGTTTGATGAGCCTGTTGGTACTGCTGATTTGGGCCATCAATCCGCAATATCGGCTGATGGCAATCGCCACCACCACCGGCGTATTATTCCTGTTGGCGGTTATCGGCGCCATCTGGACGCTCAGCAAGGCGCGTAAATCCACCTTGTTGGGCTCGACCAGGGAGGAGTTGCAAGTCGATCGCAATATACTGGAAAAGATTCAGGACGAGGTTAAAGCGGAAGAAAAGGAACGCGAACAACAGCGGGAGGGCAAATGAAACCTTACAAGCACGCCGCGAAATTGCAATTGCTCCAGCGCATTCATCAGCAGCGGCGGTCATTATCGGCGCAGAAACACGAGTGGCTGCAAGCCACCGCCGGCTATGACCGAAGCTGGGTCCGCTTGTGCCAGTTGCGCAAATATATTCTGGCGGCGTCCAGTCTGGTGGCGCTTTACAATTTTCGCCATCCTAGCCGGATGATCCGCTGGACCAAGCGTGCCTTGGGCATTATCGGTACGATTAAACTTATTCGTTCAACGCTTCAACCACGTTGACCCGCGCAACGTGAAAGATGACGGGCATATAACCAGACATAACTGAGGGCGACGTTTATGGGACTGCTGGTGGATGGGCAATGGCATAATCAATGGTACGATACCCAATCCACCGGCGGGCGCTTTGAGCGCTCGGCCTCGCAGTTTCGTCACTGGATCACCGCCGATGGCGAAGCCGGCCCCACCGGCCGGGGCGGTTTCAAGGCCGCCGCCGGACGTTATCATCTTTATGTTTCCCTTGCGTGCCCCTGGGCGCACCGTACCTTGCTGATGCGCCGATTAAAAGGGCTGGAACAGCTAATACCGGTGTCGGTGGTGCATCCCTTGATGCTGGAAAACGGCTGGACCTTCGGCACCGATTTTCCGGCCGCCACCGGCGACCCGCTTTACCACAAAGAATTTCTCTATCAGCTTTATCTGCAAGCCGACCCGGCGTATAGCGGGCGGACCACTGTGCCGGTGTTGTGGGACAAAGAGCAAGGCACCATTGTCAGTAACGAGTCCGCGGATATCATCCGCATGTTCAACAGCGCGTTCGATGCCGTCGGCGCCCGCGCCGGCGATTATTACCCGGTCAGGCTGCGTTCCCAGATCGATGAATTAAACGGCTGGATTTACACTCAGCTTAACAATGGCGTGTACAAGGCGGGTTTCGCCACTACACAGCCGGCTTATGAACGAGCGGCCCATGAGGTTTTCATCGCACTCGATCGTCTTGAGCAAATTCTCGCCGGGCATCGCTATCTGACCGGCAACCAGTTAACGGAGGCCGACGTGCGTTTATGGACGACGCTGATCCGTTTCGATCCGGTTTATGTCACCCATTTCAAATGTGATCGCCGCAGGATTAGCGATTATCTGCATTTATACGGCTTTTTACGTGATATTTACCAAATGCCGAACATTGCCGATACTGTGAATTTCGACCATATCCGCAACCACTATTACCGCAGCCATACCACGCTCAATCAGCACGGCATCATCTCTATCGGACCGGAACAGGACCTCAATGAACCCCATGGCCGCGATACCCGATTTGGTTCAGGCGTTCGAGGCGAATAATCGCGGGATTTCCCGCAGGAACCAGGATTTGGCTTCGCCCATGCTATCCCGGCGCCAGGCCATGATGATGTCGTTTTCCATACTGTATTCCGGGCTGACCACCCGCAGGCGCCCGGCGGCGATATCTTCCGCCACCAGCGCATAGGGCATGGTCGCCACCCCCAGCCCGGCCAGCAGCGCCTTGCGTTTATCCTCGATGGAACTGACCGTTAGACGTTGCTGCTTGTCCAGCAATTGTACGGTCAATACCGGACGCGTCCGCGCCGTGTCGGCGATGGCGATGCCGCGATACTTGACCCGGGTCACTTCCGACAAGGGTTCAGGCTCTTGATGAATGGGATGATCCGGGCTGGCCACATAAACATTCAAGACTTTGTACAACTTTCGGCTATTGATTTCCGATGAAGCGCGAAAGTGCATATCGGGAGCAATCACGATATCCGCCCATCCCTGCTCCAGACGTTCCCAGGCGCCGGCCAGCACCTCGGTGATAATGGAAACCTGGGTATTGGCTTTACGCGCCAGCTTATCGATCAGCGGAAACAGTTTTTCAGTGGGCACCAGGGCTTCGGCCACCAGGGTAATGTGCGTTTCCCATCCGCGCGCCAAGGCTTCGGCATCCGTGGTCAGCTTATCGGCGGCTTCCAGCAAAACCCGGCCGCGCTCCAGCAACATTCGGCCGACATGGGTGAATTTGGTGCGATGTCCCGATCGGTCAAACAGCACGACATCCAGTTCCTCTTCCAGCTTTTGCATGGTGTAGCTTAAGGCCGAGGGTACCCGGCCCAGTTCGTCCGCCGCCGCCGCAAAACTACCGCGCCGATCGATGGCGTCCATCACTCTCAATGCTTCCAGCGTTAATGCCCGTTCTTTTGTCATCACCGCTCTCATTCAGAAATTTTGAATATTGGGATCAGATTAACTTGCTAACAATCCACCGTCCAGGTCCCTATACTTTAATCAGTATCCTATTGAATGACTTTTGGCCGGCACCAGGCCGATTATCGGCCCGTTTCACCGAATTACCCAAAATGAGCGATGCGCTCATTCAAATAAGCAGAATGCGCCATGATAACAAACAGAACTGCTAAACAATGCGGACATGCGGATTATGGCTGGCTTCAGGCTCGCTATACATTCTCTTTCGGCCATTATTTCGATCCTGATATGCTGCGGTACGCCTCGCTGCGGGTGCTCAATCAGGAAGTTTTGGCGGTGGGCGCCGCATTCCAACCGCGTGCCTATCCGGCAGTGGACATCCTGAATCTGATTCTACAAGGCCACGCGGAATACCGCGATAGCGAAGGCAATCACACTCAGGCCAATACCGGCGAGGCGTTGTTGCTGTCGGGACAGACTGGCGTCAACTACAGCGAACATAATATCGGCTCGACGCCGCTGACCAGAATGCAACTTTGGCTGGACGCCTGCCCGACGAGGGAAAATCCGCTGATTCAGCGGCTGACGCTGCCCAGCCTACCCCATGTCCTGCTGGCATCGCCGGATGGCGAGCAAAAAAGCATCCAATTGCGCCAACAAGCCTGGATTCACCATATATCGCTGGCGGCCGGCCAAAGCCTGACGCTGGAAATGGCGGGATCGCGCGCCTATCTGCAATCCATCTTCGGCAGTATGGACATCGATAACAGCCAGGCGAAACTGACTTCGCTGACGTGCGGAGACGGGGCGTTTATTCTCGACGAACCGCACATTTGCGTACGCGCCCTAACACCGTTGCGCGCATTGCTGATTGATTTGGCGGGATAAAAAAAACCCCATGCCATTCATAGGCATGGGGTTAACGCAATGGTGGAGATGACCGTTAAGCCGGGTTCTGTCGTGGACAGTCATTCATCTAGGCCAGCGCTCGCGCGCTGGCTCAAGCAGCCTACCCGGGTTCGGTACGGGCCGTACCTTATGAACCCCTATTTGGCCTTGCTCCGGGTGGAGTTTACCATGCCGCAAACTGTTGCCAGCCGCGCGGTGCGCTCTTACCGCACCCTTTCACCCTTACCTGATCCCGCATTGCGGGCCATCGGCGGTTTACTCTCTGTTGCACTTGTCGTGGGTTTGCACCCCCCAGGCGTTACCTGGCACCCCGCCCTATGGAGCCCGGACTTTCCTCCCCATAATGGTTTTCTGTTAGGAAAACCGGTTATGCGGCGACTGTCTAGTCAACTCCGGCGCGGAGTATAAGGGCTTTTCACTCAATTGTCACTCCCCTGCTGCGCCAGGGCATGACGATACAATGCATTTTTCTTCACGCCGCAAATTTCCGCGGCCAGCGCGGCGGCTTTATTGAGCGGCAATTCTTTTTGCAACAAGGCCAGGATCCGCAGTGCCTCCGGCGGCAAGGCATCGGTCTGCGGCTGGAATCCCTCGACAATCAGCACCATCTCGCCGCGAGAACGGTTTTCGTCCTCATTGACCCAGGCCAATAATTCTCCCACCGGCGCACCATGAATATTTTCCCAGGTTTTGGTCAGCTCGCGCGCCAGCACCACGTAGCGCGCCGGCCCCCAGACCTCGACCATATCCTGCAGGCTATCGAGCAAACGATGGGTGGATTCATAAAATATCAAGGTCCGCGGCTCTTGTTCCAGGGCCAGCAGGGTATCCTGCCGCCCTTTGCGCTTCGCCGGCAGAAAGCCTTCATAGCAAAACCGGTCGGAAGGCAGGCCGGCGGCGGACAACGCGGTTATGGCGGCGCAGGGTCCCGGCAAGGGCACGACCCGGATTCCGGCTTCGCGGCACTGGCGTACCAAATGATAACCCGGATCGTTGATGAGCGGCGTGCCGGCATCGGAAACCAGCGCTATACTCTGACCTTCAAGCAACTTCGCCAGCAAAACTTCCGCCTTTTGCTGTTCGTTATGATCATGTAACGCGAACAGGCGCGCATTAATTGCAAAATGTTGTAACAATAAGCCGGTATGACGGGTATCTTCGGCAGCGATGAGATCAACATGCTGAAGTATCGACAGCGCCCGTTGGGTGATGTCTTCCAGATTACCAATGGGAGTCGGTACCACATAAAGCGTAGACGCGGAAATATCCGCTTGTTGGTGTTGATTCATTGTCTCATCCGGATTGCCGATTTATTATTGAGCATCTTAAAAAAAACATCACTGGACACAGTATGCTTTCCTCATATGTCATGAGTTTTAAAACAAGGCGCCTTTTACCCGCCGTGCTGGCCGCATGCATTTTGGCCGCCTGTTCCAGCCAGACGCCGCAAAATCCCTCGTCCGGCCAAGCTCAGATTAAAAACGGCGCCAACGCCGATTACTACATACAGCAAATGCAGCAGGCCAGTAATGATACCAAGACCGACTATCAATTACTCGCCATACACGCCTTGATCAACGAAGGCCGGCTTGATCAGGCGCAACAACAGCTTGCCGCGCTGCCTCAGCCTTTAAGCGACGCCCGTCAACGCGAACAGCTGTTGTTGTCCGCCGAACTGGCGGCGGCGCAAAAACGGCCGCAGGACGCCGCCACCATACTGCAAAAATTGGACAGCAGCCAATTAAGTTCCGATCAGCAGGCCCGCTATTATCAGGTACGCATCGCCACCGGCCAGAATCAGGCCCCGACGCTGGACACCGTTCGGGCCTATATCGCGCAGGAACCGCTGCTTAAGGACGCTGCGCATCAGCAAAATATCGATCAGACCTGGCAGACCTTGCTGACCATGTCGGCGCAAGCCCAGAGCAACCTGGTCATCAACGCCAATGAAAATGTCCTGCAGGGCTGGCTGGATTTACAGCATGTATACCAGGAAAACAAGCAAGACCCGGCCATGCTGAAAGCCGGCATCAAAGACTGGCAAACCCGGTATCCGCTCAATCCGGCGGCGAAAACCCTGCCGACCCCGTTAACCCAGATACTTAATTTTCAACCTTCCGCGGCAGGACAGATAGCCTTGTTTCTGCCGATGAATGGACAGGCGCAGGTCTTTTCCGCCGCCATCGAGCAGGGTTTCAACGCCGCGAAGAACGGCTCGCCCATCGCTGGCGCAGGGCAAACGGCAGGCCAGGTTCCGGCAGTTGGACAGGCGGCAATCGCGCCGGCCGCCCAGCCCGGTGCCAACGCTGTGACGACGGACGGCGCCGGCGCGCCCGTCAGCGCGGCGATCCCCACCAGCACGGCAACGCCGGCTAACCCCGCTGCGCCGGGCGCGGCGGCCATGCCCGGCGCAGCGACGCCGCCTGCCGGCGGCCCGCAGATCAAGGTCTATGACACGTCGTCTCAGCCGTTGCCAGCCTTGTTGGCGCAGGCGCAACAAGACGGGGCGACCGTCATTGTCGGCCCGTTGCTGAAAACCGAAGTGGAACAGCTATATACCAGCCAGAACACCATAAACGTTCTGGCGCTGAATCAGCCTGAAAATCTGCAAAACCGGCCCAATATCTGTTATTTTTCCTTATCGCCCGAGGATGAAGCGCGCGACGCGGCAAACCATATTTTCCAACAGCACCGTCAACAGCCCCTGTTGTTGCTGCCGTCGGGATCGCTGGGCGATCGCGTAGCCAAAGCCTTTACCGAAGCCTGGACCAAAGCGGGCGGCGGCACGGTGCTGGAACAGCGCATCGGTTCGGAAGGCGACCTAAAACAGGCCCTGCACGGCGGCGGCGGCATTCAGCTCACCGGCCAGCCGGTTTCCAGCGCGCCCGCCGCAAGCGCCGCCGCGCCGCAAGCGGTCACCATTGCCGGTTTGACCATTCCGGCACCGCCGAGCGATGGGGCGGTATCGACTTCCGCCGCCAGCGGCGGTCCGGTAGATGCGGTCTATATCATTGCCACGCCAACCGAACTGGCATTGATCAAGCCGATGATCGACTTGCGCGTCAGTTCGCGGACACAGCTGGGGCTTTATGCCAGTTCGCGCAGTTATCAGGCCGATGCCGGTCCCGATTACCGGCTGGAAATGGAAGGTCTGGAGTTCAGCGATATACCGTTGCTGGCGGGCTCCAACCCGGCGTTATTGCAACAAACCAGCGCTCAGTTCAAAGATGATTATTCACTGGTGCGTTTGTATGCCATGGGCATGGATGCCTATACGCTGGCCAATCATTTCTCTGAAATGCGCAAAATACCCGGTTTTCAGGTTGCGGGCGATACCGGTGTGCTGACCGCAACGCCGGATTGTGTTATCAACAGGAAATTGTCTTGGCTGAAATACCAACAGGGACAGGTGGTTCAGATACCTTAACCCGGCGACAAGCCGGAGCGCGGGCGGAATATCGCGCCCGCTGTCATCTGGAACAAGCCGGATTGCGTTTCGTCGCCGCCAATATGCGGGTGCGCGGCGGCGAAATCGATTTGATCATGAAAGAGGGACTCACCTGGGTATTTGTCGAAGTGCGTTATCGGCGTAATGACGCTTTCGGCAATGCCGCCGAAAGCGTCACGCTCCGCAAACAACGCCGTTTATTACACGCCGCCGCAGTTTGGCTGGCGCGCAGGGACGGTAGTTTCGACACATCCGCTTGCCGTTTCGATATTTTGGCAATGACCGGTTACCGGGTAGAATGGGTTAAAGACGCATTCGGCGCATCAGGTTAACTGCCCGTCTCAACTTCATCACTTATTAGGTTTAATGACTGTGCTGGAAAGAATAAAAGCCTGCTTCACCGAAAGTATACAAACGCAAATCGCGGCGGCGGAAGCATTGCCCGATGCGATATCACGAGCCGCCACGGCGCTGGTGCATGCCCTGCTTAATGGCAACAAAATCTTATGCTGCGGCAACGGGACTTCCGCCGCCAATGCGCAACATTTCGCTGCCAGCATGATTAACCGCTATGAAACCGAACGACCAAGTTTACCCGCCATAGCGCTTAATGCCGACAGCGTGGTGCTCACCGCGATCGCCAATGATCGTCTGCAACAGGAAGTTTATGCCAAACAAGTCCGCGCGCTCGGCCAGAATGGCGATATTTTGCTCGCCATCTCTACCCGCGGCAACAGCCGTGATATTGTTAAAGCGGTAGAAGCCGCCGTTACCAGGGATATGACCATTATCGCCCTGACCGGCTATGACGGCGGCGAACTGGCCGGGTTGCTCGGTCCCCAGGACGTTGAAATCCGCATTCCTTCGCATCGCAGCGCCCGCATACAGGAAATGCATATGCTGACGGTAAATTGTTTATGCGATTTAATTGATAATTCATTGTTTCCCCACCAGGACGAATAAGGAGCTCGAATGAAGGTCCGTTACCCAATTATCGTGCTGTTCGCCACTCTGCTACTTCAGGGATGCATCGGAGCTGTGGTTGTTGGCAGTGCCGCCGTGGCAACCAAAACCGCCACCGACCCGCGCACGGTTGGCACACAGGTCGATGACGGCACGCTGGAAGCACGCGTAGCCAATGCCCTGGCCAAAGATCTGCAAATCAAGAAAGAAACCCACATTGTGGCTACTGCTTATCAGGGCAAAGTCCTGTTAACCGGGCAGACGCCTTCCATGGAACTGGCCAGCCGCGCTAAACAGATTGCCATGGGCGTTGACGGCACGACCGAGGTTTATAACGAAATCCGTCAGGGTCAACCGGTAAGCATCGGCCGCGCCTCGATGGATTCCTGGATTACCACTAAAATCCGCTCGCAGTTGCTGACCAGCGACCAGGTGAAATCATCCAATGTGAAAGTCACGACCGAAAACGGCGAGGTCTTTTTATTGGGGTTAGTCACTGCCGAGGAAGGCAGGGCAGCGGCGGAAACCGCCAGTCAAGTCAGTGGCGTTCAGCACGTCACCACCGCGTTTACTCTGCTCAAGTAACGTCTCAACCAGCAGCCCCGCCAGCGAAGACGGGGTTGTCTATCGCAGTCTGTTTTCCAGTAAAAAATCGTCGCCGCCCATCTGGCGCATCTGTCTTAATATCCACTGTTGACGCGCCTGCACATAGCGGGAAGGCGCATCGGCGCGAAAACGCAGCGGATTGGGCAATACCGCCGCCAGCAATGCCGCTTCGGACGGCGTTAGCCGGCTAGCCGGCTTGTGGAAAAAGTGCTGCGCCGCCGCTTCAACCCCAAAGGTTCCTCGTCCAAATTCGGCGATATTGAGATAAACCGTCAGGATGCGGCGTTTGGACCAGATGGTTTCCATGGTCAGGGTCAATCCCGCTTCCAGTCCCTTTCTGAACCAGCTGCGGCCATTCCAAAGCAGCAGGTTTTTCGCGGTTTGCTGCGATAACGTCGACCCGCCGCGGATGCGTTGGCTGCGTTCATTATGCGCGGCGGCCGCTTGAATGGCGTCGAGATCAAACCCCCAGTGTTGAGGGAATTTTTGATCTTCCGCCGCGATCACCGCCAGCGCCATGGCGGGGGATATATCATCCATCGCAACCCAGCGGGAATGGGCGACATAATCTCCATCGCCACGCAACCAGGCGCCCACTTGGCGCTCCGCCATCACCGCAGAATAGGGAACCGGCAAAAAAGCGAATAACACAATAGCCAGAAACCATAGCAGGATTAACGCACCACAGCCGAACGCCAGATAGCGCGCCGACCGTATCGCCCATGTCTTGCCGTCGGCACGTAGATTCATCAGCTTGCTTCCGCTAGGGCGCCGATAACGCCGAAAAAGGGTTTTGGCTTATATATTTGTCGTGTTAGCTGTCGTGAATAACTATCAATGCCATCAACAATGCCGATTATAGCCCGGGGGTTTGGCTTGAAAAACCAGCGGGCAACGCCCGGCGGAACGCGCCCGGCATTGCCTGGCGCCAGTCTCAAAGCCAATAAAATCAATAGTGTTACCGGGGCTTCGCCGCTGTCATCACTAGCGCATTCGCTTGCAACGAGGCCAACAGATTTCATGGGGATCTCTCTCCTGTCATGTCGGTCAAAATCTTATTACTATTGACAAAGTCTATTCTACATCCCAAATTTTAATGGTTCTTGTAACATTATCTCGTTCTTTTGCTATGTTAATTACGACTGTTAAACGAATTTTGTGACTTGCCAACCAACAACGCCGATAACGAGAGGCGAGCAACAGTTTCCCTGGTGTTGGCGCTATATTCGCGCACCCCGGCTCACGTCGGGGTCATTTTTTTTCAGCCCGCGCCGCCCATTCCCGCAACGTTTGCACATCATGCCGCCACTCCCGCTGCAACCCGTCGACCCAGTGTTGTACATTGTCCCACCACGCAGGCAGATCGGAAGACTGTATTTTTTGCGCCAGTTGTTGCAGGCGCAGCAAACCAATGGATCCGGCGGCGCCTTTGATTTTATGCCCTTCCTCGGTAATCAGGTGTTCATCCCTGGCCGCCATGGCGGCGGAAAGCGCATCCAGATAACCCGGCATCATTTTCTCGAATAAAGCCAGGCTTTGATTAATCAGCGAAGGTCCCACCAAATCCAGATATTGCTCCAGCATCGTGATATCGAGAATGGCGGACGGCGCGGAGTGATCCTCCGGCGTATCTTCCGGATTAGTCTCTGTATCAACCTCGGGCTGAGCGATGTTTTTGGGCGCCGCGCTGCCGGGCTGATCCCAGAATTTTTTAATCATGTCGCTTAACGCTGAAACCGCAAGCGGTTTACTCAGCACATCGTCCATGCCGGCGTCGAGATACTCTTTTTTGTCTTTCAGCACATTGGCGGTCAGGGCAATCAATGGCGGCAGATGCCGATCGCGATAACGCTGGCGCAACTGGCGCGAAATATCCAGGCCGGTCATATCAGGCAATTGGATATCCAACAACACCAGATCGTATTCATCAGGATCAAACATGGCCAACGCATCATGGCCGTTCATCGCCACATCCACGCTGCTGCCCATTTTTTCCAGCACCGATCGGGCCACCACCACATTCAGTTCGATGTCCTCCACCAGCAACACATTCAGCGCCGGCAACGGCATCGCTTCCTCATCTTCAGGCTCATCCGGCGCGACTTCCGGCGCGACGATGGTCAGGCTGAAACAGGCGCCTTGGCCCGGATGGCTTTTAACCTGGATATCCCCGCCCATTGCCTGCGCCAGCCGTTTCGATACCGCCAGGCCAATGCCGGTGCCGGTGGCCGGTTTGCCGCCCTGCTGGTCTCTGACCTGGTAATACATGCCGAAGATTTTATCCTGCTCCGATTCGGGGATGCCGATGCCGGAATCCTGTACGTCAAAACACAGCAAATCGGCGGCTTCCCGGCGAATGCTGATAATAATCTGCCCCCGCTGGGTGAATTTCACCGCGTTGCCAATCAGGTTCCAGAGAATTTGCCGCAAGCGCGTACCGTCCGCCAGGATAGTATCGGGCAGCGGCTCATGCGTCTGCATCACCAGCGTGAGGCCCTTGGGTTGCACCAGCAAACCGGATAAATTTTTCAAGTCGACCAGAAACGCGGAGAAATCCAGCGGCTGATTATCCAGTTGGACATGGCGGCGTTCCATTTTATCCATCTCGATAATGTCGTTAAAAATATTGCCGAGCGTAATGGCGCTGACATGGATGGTTTTCAGGTAAGCAAGCTGCTCTTTATCCAGATGCGTATCCAGCAAGATGCGGCTTAGCCCGACGATGCCATTAAGGGGTGTACGCAGCTCGTGGCTGATCGTTGAGATAAAGGTGGTCTTCTCCCTACTGGCGTTTTCCAACGCGTCCTGATAGCGCTTACGCTCCGTTATATCGCGGCCAAAACCCATCAGTCCGTGTCGTTTGCCCACCCGGTCGTAAAACGGCACTTTGCGCAATTCAAAACAGGCTCGGCGGCCATCGGGATAGACCAGCCACTGTTCATAGGTCAGCGAGACATTATGACGGAATACTTTTTCATCGGTTTCAATCACTTTTTCCGCGATGTCCGCCCCGTAAACATCACGCGGCGTCAGGCCGACTAACTGCTTCTCGCTTTTGCCCACCAGCAATTCCATCGCCCGGTTGCAACCGGAGAACTCTTTATTTTCGTTGCGGTAGTAGACCAGGTCGGGCGAGGCATCCAGGAAAGAGCGCAGCAACGATGACTGCTGTTCCAGCTCGACTTGAGCCTGCTCGCGCCACGCCATTTCCTCGGTGAGTTTCTTCATGGCGCCTTGCCGGGCATCTTCCGCTTTTTCGCGGTCGGCGATTTCCTTGTTGAGATGCGCGATATTGTCCTGTAACCGTTGATTCAACATCAAATCGCGATTACGCATCTCTTCCAGTTTGTCCACCAGCCGGGCCAAACGCTGGCGCGACTCTTCCAATTGCTCCACCACCACCGACAGGAAATAGACCGCCCATGGGGTAATCAGTAAGCCGAAGAAGATCGATCGCACGACATCGATGCTTTCGACCTCGCCACGTAATAGCATGGTCACGGCCATCTGCACGATCATTGCCAGCACCACCAGCGCCGATGCCAGCAAAATCGAAAAACGCACCAGCCCCAGTTTGACCATCAGGTCGACGTAGTATTGCGCCAACAGACGAATTTGCTTCATAACGAATTCCTGAAATGTTATTGCTGTCAATCATTCTGCAAGAAGCACTTATGTGGCGCAACCCACGTTGAACCCGATTTGACATGCATGAATCATCGGAATTCAAATAATTCGTAGAACGAAGGTATGTCGAGATGCACACTCGCATGAAAGATGCCGTGTTTAGACGCGAGGCGATATCAAGCGGGCCGATAAGGTGTGCCGAGAGCTGCGCCCTGGGGGCCAAAAGCCAGCAGGTTTTGATAGATGGCGTTCATGCCGCTGAATGTATTTTCACACCAGTCCGGCGCGAGTAAGGTTGGCCGGCGCGCACTGGCGCTGATGCGATGAAACAACACCTCCGGCGGTGTAAGGCGGATCAGTTCGCCGGCCATGGCGGTATATTGCTCAAGGGTTAATACCGCTAAGCGCCCCGCCCGCCAGGCGTTCGCCATAATACTGCCGTCAACCACCAGCAGCGGGTGCAATTTCAAGCCATCGACGCCCGTTTCCAGGACGCGTTCAAGGGTATCACGACAATGGGAAATATCTTCGCCCGGCAAACCGAGGATCAAATGAGTGCAAACCTGCAAGTCTCTTTGCCGGGCCAACATGGCGGTTTTTCGGTAACAGGCAAAATCATGGCCGCGGTTGATCCGGTGCAGCGTTTTATCCTGGGCGCTTTGCAAACCCAACTCCAGCCAAACTTCATAACCTTCTTCCCGGTAATTGGCAAGAAGATTCAAGACTTCCGGCGGAACGCAATCAGGGCGGGTGCCGATACACAGACCGACGATATCCCCCTGAGCCAGAGCCTGCCGATATAATCGGTCCAGTTGCTCCACTTCTGCATAAGTACTGGTGTAAGCCTGGAAATAGGCCAGATAACGTTTCGCGCGATTGATGAGCTTAACCTGTCCGGCGAATTGATCGGCCACGCTCAGAAATTGTTTTTGCTCATCGCTGAACGAAGCGACGTTGCAAAAAGTACAGCCGCCCCGCCCAAGCGTGCCATCGCGATTAGGGCAGCTAAACCCGCCATGCAACGAGAGTTTATAGACTTTCTGGCCATAGCGGCGCAGAAGATCCGCGCTGAACATATTGACTACTTGCGGCAACTGCATATTCTGTACACCCGATTCGGTTAAGGCCGCCGATGCTAACCGAATTCGCCCGCCGACATGCTGATGTTGATCAAATCCTCTCGCCCCATGGAGAAGATCAGCATAACTATGCAATAATGATGATAAAAAAATCACATCCGCTATGATTAATATTTCTTATTCCAGCAGGACCGCTGATTCATATCGTCACTGATTATCAAAAACAGAGACAAAAGGCGTAGAAATTATGCTGACCAGCAGATCGTGCTAAGAATAGAGCCAGCACTAGCATGGTGCAGAGATGATGGGGCTGCACTATAGTGCGACAGCGCATTAATCTTTACCGGGATTCAAGGCGGATTATGACGGGTAAACGTGTTATTTATTATTTAAATTCATGATGTTGTCTTGGTTTTATGTCTATACGCAGCGCCAAAGGAGTATATTTGACCTGCGTGGTGTTTCTCGTTAATTTGGAAGGCCGCTAGAAGAATTCTGGACGGACTAACGACGCGTCATAATTATGCAGTTATAAAGACTCCTTCTTAAAGCAAGTCGTTACCATGAATAATACCGCCACGTTGCGGTGGCCGGTAAAACGAAACAGCAATTTTAACGTTACCGATACGCCTCTTCGCAGTAGTTGTAAGAGTCACCTGGAGCCTGGGGAGGTCCATGATATGTTGTACGATGAATCCCAAGTAAAGGACAACTGCGGCTTCGGCCTGATTGCCCATATAGAAGGCGAGCCCAGCCATAAAGTGGTGCGTACTGCTATTCATGCGCTAGCCCGTATGCAGCATCGCGGCGCGATTCTTGCCGACGGCAAGACCGGCGATGGCTGTGGCCTGTTATTGCAAAAACCCGATCGGTTTTTTCATATCGTGGCGCAAGAACGAGGCTGGCGGTTGGCCAAAAATTATGCGGTAGGCATGATTTTCCTCAGTCAGGATCCGGAAGAAGCCCGCGTCAGCAGGCAAATAATCGAAGAAGAACTGCAAAATGAAACGCTGTCGATCATCGGCTGGCGCGAAGTGCCCATCAATGCCGATGTGCTGGGCGAAATCGCCCTCTCCTCGCTGCCGCGTATCGAACAGATTTTCGTAAACGCCCCTGCGGGCTGGCAGCCGCGCGATATGGAGCGCCGTCTGTATGTCGCGCGCCGCCGTATTGAAAAGCGCGTAACCGACGACACGTTCTATGTTTGCAGCCTGTCGAACCTGGTCACCATTTATAAAGGTCTGTGTATGCCGGCGGATTTGCCGCGTTTTTACCTGGACCTGGCGGATTTACGGCTGGAATCGGCTATTTGCCTGTTCCATCAGCGTTTCTCCACCAACACCGTGCCACGCTGGCCGCTGGCGCAACCTTTCCGTTATCTGGCCCATAACGGCGAAATCAATACCATTACCGGCAATCGCCAATGGGCGCGGGCGCGGGCTTACAAACTGAAGACGCCGCTGATCCCCGATTTGCAGGATGCCGCCCCGTTTGTCAACGAAACCGGCTCAGACTCCAGTTCATTGGATAATATGCTGGAATTGTTCCTCAGCGGCGGCATGGATTTAATTCGCGCCATGCGGCTTTTGGTGCCGCCGGCCTGGCAGAACAATCCTAATATGGACCCTGAACTGCGCGCCTTTTTCGACTTCAATTCCATGCATATGGAACCCTGGGACGGTCCGGCCGGCCTGGTCATGTCCGACGGGCGCTTCGCCGCCTGCAATCTCGACCGCAACGGTTTGCGCCCTGCGCGCTATGTTATTACCACCGACAAATTAATCACCTGCGCCTCCGAAGTGGGCATCTGGGATTATCAGCCGGACGAAGTGGTGGAAAAGGGCCGGGTGGGTCCGGGCGAACTGATGGTTATCGATACCCTCAGCGGACGGATACTCCATTCGGCGGAAACCGATAACGACCTGAAGAGCCGCCATCCCTATAAAGAATGGATGGAAAAGAATGTCCGCCGCCTGACGCCGTTTGAAGAGCTTGCCGATGACCAGGTGGGTCACCGCGAACTGGACGACGATCAGTTGGCCAGCTATCAGAAACAGTTCGGTTATTCCAATGAAGAGTTGGAATCCGTGCTGCGCGTATTGGGTGAAAACGGCCAGGAAGCAACCGGCTCCATGGGCGACGATACGCCGTTCGCCGTGCTGTCGAGCCGCCCGCGCGCCATTTACGACTATTTCCGCCAGCAATTCGCCCAGGTCACCAACCCGCCTATCGATTCGCTGCGCGAAGCGCATGTGATGTCGCTGGCGACCTGTATCGGCCGTGAAATGAACGTCTTTTGCGAAGCGGAAGGTCAAGCGTTCCGGCTAGCCTTCAAATCGCCGATCCTGCTGTATTCCGACTTTACGCAGCTCACCACGCAGGAAGAAAGCCATTATCGCGCCGATAAGCTGGATATCACATACGATCCGACGCGGCAGGATATGCACCAGACCTTGCTGAGGTTGTGCGAAGAAGCGGAAGAAAAAGTCCGTCAAGGTACGGTATTGCTGGTCCTCAGCGACCGGGCCATCTCGCCGACCCGTTTGCCGATACCCGCGCCGATGGCCGTGGGGGCCATTCACAACCGCCTGGTGGAAAAAAACCTGCGCTGCGACGCCAACCTTATTGTCGAAACCGCCAGCACCCGCGATCCGCATCACTTCGCGGTATTGATCGGTTTCGGCGCGACCGCCATTTATCCTTATCTGGCCTATGAAACGCTGGCGGCCATGGCGGACAACGGCACCATTGAAAAAAGCTACCGTACCGTGATGCTGAACTACCGCAACGGCATCAATAAAGGCTTGTACAAGATCATGTCCAAAATGGGCATTTCCACCGTCGCCTCCTACCGGTGTTCAAAATTATTCGAAGCGGTGGGTTTGCATCGCGAAGTGACTGATCTGTGCTTCAATGGCGTGATTAGCCGCATCGGCGGCGCCGGCTTCAGCGATTTTGAACAGGATTTGCTGAATCTATCAAAACGCGCCTGGCTGAAACGCAAACCGCTTGACCAAGGCGGCTTGCTGAAATACGTTTACGGCGGCGAATATCATGCCTACAACCCGGACGTGGTGAAATCGTTGCAAAAAGCGGTGCACAGCGGCCAATACAGCGACTATCAAGAGTATGCCAAGCTGGTGAATGAACGGCCTGTCGCCATGCTGCGCGACTTGCTGGCCATCAAACCGAATGGCCAGGCGGTGACGCTGGACAAAGTTGAACCGGCGGAAAACCTGTTTAAACGGTTCGACACCGCGGCCATGTCCATCGGCGCGTTAAGCCCGGAAGCCCATGAATCATTGGCGCAAGCCATGAACGGCCTGGGCGGGTTCTCGAATTCCGGCGAAGGCGGCGAAGATCCGGCCCGCTACGGCACCAATAAGGTCTCGCGCATCAAACAGGTCGCCTCCGGTCGCTTTGGCGTCACCCCGGCCTATCTGGTGAATGCCGATGTCATCCAGATTAAAGTGGCCCAGGGGGCCAAGCCTGGCGAAGGCGGTCAATTGCCCGGAGATAAAGTCACCCCCTATATCGCCCGGTTGCGTTATTCGGTGCCCGGCGTCACCTTGATTTCACCGCCGCCGCATCACGATATTTATTCAATCGAAGATTTGGCGCAGTTGATTTTCGACTTGAAACAAGTAAATCCGAAAGCGTTGGTGTCGGTCAAACTGGTTTCAGAGCCGGGCGTCGGCACCATTGCTACCGGCGTGGCGAAAGCCTATGCGGATTTGATTACCATTTCCGGCTACGATGGCGGTACCGGCGCCAGCCCGCTTTCTTCGGTTAAATACGCCGGTTCCCCGTGGGAACTGGGTCTGGTGGAAACCCAGCAGGCCTTGGTGGCCAACGGGTTGCGCCATAAAATCCGACTGCAGGTGGACGGCGGCTTGAAAACCGGCCAGGACATCATTAAAGCGGCTATCCTCGGTGCGGAAAGTTTTGGCTTCGGCACCGGCCCCATGGTGGCGCTGGGGTGTAAATACCTGCGTATTTGCCACCTGAACAATTGCGCCACCGGCGTGGCGACCCAGGACGAAAAATTGCGCCGCGACCATTTCCGCGGACTGCCCGAGCTGGTAGCCAACTATTTCCGCTTTATCGCGCGGGAAACCCGCGAAATGATGGCCGAACTGGGCGTGACCCGCCTGGTGGATCTGATTGGCCGCACCGATCTGCTGCAGGAACTGGACGGCATTTCCGCCCGGCAGCAAAAGCTCGATCTGTCGCCGCTGTTGCAAACCGCGCAGCCGCATCCCGGCAAAACGCTCTATTGCACCGAAAACAATGCGCCGTTCGATAAAGGTTTCATGAATAAGGCATTGCTGGAACAAGCCATGCCTCATGTGAAGGTTCGGCAGAGTAAAACCTTTTTCCACGATATCCATAATACCGATCGTTCGGTGGGCGCATCGTTATCCGGCGCGATCGCCACGCTGCATGGCGATCAAGGTTTGTCCGCCGATCCTATCAAGATCTTCTTCACTGGCACCGCGGGCCAGAGTTTCGGCGTCTGGAACGCCGGCGGTGTGGAATTGACCCTCACCGGCGATGCCAATGACTATGTCGGTAAAGGCATGGCCGGCGGCAGCATCGTCATTCGCCCGCCGGTCGGCTCGGCATTCCGCAGCCACGAAGCGACCATCATCGGCAATACCTGCCTGTATGGCGCCACGGGGGGTAAATTATTTGCCGCCGGACGTGCCGGCGAACGTTTCGCCGTACGAAATTCCGGGGCGATAACCGTGGTGGAAGGTATCGGCGACAACGGTTGTGAATATATGACCGGCGGCATCGTCTGCGTACTGGGACGGACCGGCGTCAACTTTGGCGCGGGAATGACCGGCGGGTTCGCTTATGTGCTGGATGAAACGGGCGAGTTCCGCAAACGCGTCAACACCGAGTTGGTTGAAGTATTGGACGTTGATCAGTTGGCCATTCATGAAGAACATCTGCGCGGCCTGATTACCGAACATGTGCACCTGACCGGTTCGCACCGCGGTGAAGAAATTCTGGCCGACTGGCCGGCCTGGGCGGCTAAATTCACCTTGGTCAAACCGAAATCAAGTGATGTGAAAGCGTTGCTGGGTCATCGTAGCCGTTCTGCTGCAGAGCTACGCGTACTAGCGCAGTAAGAGGTTTAAAATGAGTCAAAATGTTTATCAGTTTATCGACTTACAGCGAGTAGATCCGCCGAAAAAACCGCTTAAGATTCGAAAAATTGAGTTTGTGGAAATATACGAACCCTTTCTCGAATCACAGACCAAGGCGCAAGCGGATCGGTGTATTTCCTGCGGCAATCCCTATTGCGAATGGAAATGCCCGGTACATAACTATATTCCGAACTGGCTGAAACTGGCTTACGAAGGGCGGATTATCGAAGCAGCCGAGCTTTCACACCAGACCAACAGTTTGCCGGAGGTTTGCGGGCGTGTTTGTCCGCAGGATCGTCTTTGTGAAGGCTCCTGTACCCTGAATGATGAATTTGGCGCCGTCACCATTGGCAACATTGAACGTTATATCAATGATAAAGCCATTGAAATGGGCTGGAAGCCCAATGTGGCGGGCGTGGTGCCCACCGGCAAGCGAGTGGCGGTGATAGGCGCGGGTCCCGCCGGCTTGGCCTGTGCCGACGTTCTGACGCGTAATGGCGTGCAGGCGGTGGTATTCGATCGCCACCCGGAAATCGGCGGGTTGCTGACCTTTGGCATTCCGTCTTTCAAACTGGAAAAGGACGTCATGATCAAACGGCGGGAAATTTTCAGCGAGATGGGTATCGAGTTTCGCCTGAACACCGAAGTCGGCAAAGATGTCATGCTGAGCGACCTGTTGGGCGAGTTCGACGCGGTGTTCCTCGGCGTCGGCACCTATCAGTCGATGCGCGGCGGATTGGAAAATGAAGATGCGCCCGGTGTCGTCGAAGCGTTGCCGTTTTTGATAGCGAATACCAAGCAATTGATGGGATTCAATAATCCGGATTCCGCTCCTTATACTTCGATGGCGAATAAACGGGTGGTGGTTCTTGGAGGTGGCGATACGGCCATGGACTGCGTACGCACCGCCATTCGCCAAGGCGCGGCCAGTGTGATTTGCGCTTACCGTCGCGATGAAGCCAATATGCCCGGTTCCCGTCGCGAAGTGAAGAACTCCCGCGAAGAAGGGGTTGAATTCATGTTCAACCTACAACCGGTCAGTATTGAAATTAATCGCGCCGGCCACGTGTGCGGCGTCAAGATGGTACGCACAGAAATGGGCGAAGCCGATGCGCATGGTCGCCGGCGCGCGGAAATCATCGCGGGCTCCGAGCATATTCTTGAAGCGGATGCGGTCATTCTGGCGTTTGGTTTCCGGCCGCATGCCATGAGCTGGCTGGCGGATTATAGCGTCGAGCTGGACTCACAGGGACGGATTATCGCTCCTGAAAACAGCGAATCCGGCTTTCAGACCAGCAATCCGAAGATTTTTGCCGGCGGCGACGCGGTACGGGGTTCGGATCTGGTGGTGACTGCGATTGCCGAGGGCCGCAAGGCTGCGGACGGCATTATGAATTACCTGGAAGTGTAAGTACTGGAAGTGTAAGTAAGTACGAGTACGTATCCCGCCCTTATGGACGGGATACTTCACTTGACTGCTCAGATGTTATCTGTTCAACAAGGCACTGTGTTACTTGACAACCCGCAACGATGGCCGTCCCCCGCCACGCGGCGGCGGTTCGTCATCCGAATCTTTGTCATCACTGTAATCCGGACGATCGCCATCAATAATCGACATGACCTGGTCCGGGTTGTTCGACGACTCTGGCGCTTCTTGTTCAGCGTCAAGCTGTTCATAGCCCACTTCCGGCTCAAACATGGTGCCTGCACCGTTTTCACGGGCGTAAATGGCCAGCACAGCGGCCATGGGCACGCTGACCTCGCGCGGAATACCGCCAAAGCGGGCGTTGAAACTCACCACATCATTGGTCAATTCCAGAGCAGCCACCGCGCGCGGCGCAATATTCAACACTATCTGCCCGTCACGGGCAAATTCCATCGGCACCGAAACACCTTCGATAGTGACATCCACCACCAGGTGCGGCGTCAATTCGTTATCCAACAACCAGTCATAGAAGGCCCGCAACAGATAAGGACGGCGGGGAGAAAGCTGAGAAACCTCCATAACCACTAACCCCGGGTTTGCAAGCGCATTTCGCGCTCAGCTTCGGTAAGGGAAGCAAGAAAGGCGTCACGTTCAAACACGCGCGTCATATAGCCCTTCAACTCTTTGGCGCCGGCGCCGGCCAGTTCGATGCCCATCTGCGGCAAACGCCACAGCAACGGAGCCAGATAACAATCCACCAGGCTGAATTCTTCGCTCATGAAATAAGGAGCCTCATTGAAAACCGGCGCTACCGCCAATAACTCTTCTCTCAATTGGCGCCGGGCGTTGTCCGCTTCCTGATGATTGCCCCGCAGGACAGTAAACATCAAGGAATACCAATCGCTTTCAATGCGATGCATCATCAATCGACTGGTGCCGCGCGCGACCGGATAAACAGGCATCAACGGCGGATGCGGGAAGCGCTCGTCCAGATACTCCATGATGATACGCGATTCATACAAGGTCAACTCGCGATCCACCAGAGTCGGCACTGTACGGTAAGGATTGAGGTCTATCAGGTCTTGCGGCAGATTATCCATTTCTACCTGCTCAATTTCGACACTGACACCTTTCTCCGCCAGTACGATGCGTACTTGATGGCTAAAAATGTCGGTCGGGCCGGAAAACAGCGTCATCACCGAACGTTTGTTGGCAGCGACAGCCATGAAAACCTCCAAGTTATCTAGAAAATACCGCGAATAGCCAACTAACCCGGCTACTATCCTGAATTGTTTCACCGTTGCCTATTGTCACTTTGTCTGGCGCGCCGCAGGCAATCCGGCTCGCAGCATCAAGACAAAACGCCAGCTAAGTCAACAGGCATAAAAGTGTGGAACAGTTTACCAGATTTTTGCATCTTTAGGGGGACCACAAGGGCAAATCGTGTTGATAAAATGGACGCAATCAGAGATTTCGCGGCGAATCAATGTGTGGGGAATAAAAAAGCCCGGACAATGCCGGGCTTCGATGGCGATAAAAAAGCCAGAAATTAACGCTTGGAGAACTGAGGACGACGGCGTGCTTTACGCAGACCGACTTTCTTACGTTCAACTTTACGAGCATCACGGGTAACGAAACCAGCTTTGCGCAAATCACCGCGCAATGTTTCGTCATATTCCATCAGTGCACGGGTGATACCGTGACGGATAGCGCCCGCCTGACCAGAGATGCCGCCACCGGATACGGTGATGAACAAGTCAAATTTTTCAACCATGCCGACCAATTCCAACGGTTGGCGAACGACCATGCGGGCAGTTTCGCGACCGAAATATTGATCCAGGCTACGCTGGTTGATGACGATATTACCGCGACCCGGTTTGATAAAGACCCGTGCGGAAGAGCTTTTGCGGCGACCAGTGCCGTAGTATTGATTTTCAGCCATTGCCTATAATCCCGATTAAATGTCCAGAACTTGCGGTTGCTGAGCCGCGTGGTTGTGCTCGGTACCTGCGTAAACTTTCAGTTTACGGTACATTGCACGACCCAGCGGGCCTTTTGGCAGCATGCCTTTAACCGCGATTTCAATCACACGCTCAGGATGGCGGGCAATCATCTCTTCAAAGGTCGTTTCTTTAATACCGCCGATGTAACCGGTATGGTGATAATAGATCTTGTCGGTACGCTTTTTGCCGGTAACGGCAACTTTTTCAGCGTTCAACACGATGATATAGTCACCCGTATCAACATGCGGTGTATATTCCGGTTTATGCTTCCCGCGCAGGCGGCTAGCCAGTTCGGTAGCAAGACGACCCAGGGTTTTGCCGCTGGCGTCGACAACATACCAGTCGCGTTTTACGGTTTCTGGAGTTGCTGTAAATGTTTTCATTAAAGCTTACCCAATTTAAGTTACACGTTGGTGAACACCCAAACGTTTCTGAGAGTTATGAGGCTCACACGGCTATCTAGTCCAGCAAACCCACCCCTTCGAGTGGCCGTTGCTGGCGCGATCGAAGTTTCCGGGAAAAAAACTTCTTGTAACGTGGGGTCGCAAGATTATAAAGAAGTCAACGGCAAAGGTCGAACACTATTTAACATCCATTTGCAACTTATCCCGCCCCATCGCGTTTTATGGCCGGTGCGGCTGGCTCAGATAGGCTTCGCTTTGCATCTCTTGCAGCCGCGACAGGCAACGCCGGAATTCGAATTCCAGCAATGTCCCCTGGTACAAAGCGTCCATGGAGACATCGGCGACGATAACCAGCTTCACACGGCGTTCATAAAACTCATCCACCAGGGCCACGAAACGGCGCGCGGTATTCTCATCGTCCTTGCCCATGCGATGAACATGGTGCAGCAATACGCTATGGTATAAACGGGACAAGGCGATATAGTCATTTTGACTGCGCGCTTCGGCGCATAACACGGTGAAGTCCAGCGCCACCACGCCGTCTTCGGCGCCCAGCGTGGGCAGCGGATGATGATTGATGGTCAATACCGGCGCATGCCGCGGTTCCCGGCCCGCCAGACGGGTGAATATTCTGCGCAGCGCGGCCTCGTTCTCCGGCAGGTCCGGCGTCAGATAAAGGTTGGCCCGGGTAAGCGTGCGCAGGCGGTAATCGATACCGGCATCGATGTTCATCACGTCGCAAAAGCTTTTTATCGCGCCAATGGCCGGCAAAAAACGCGCACGCTGCAAGCCGTTCCGGTACAATTCATCCGGCGGGATATTGGACGTGGCCACCAGCGTGATGCCCCGGGCGAACAGCCCTTGAATCAAGGTTCCCAGCAGCATGGCGTCGGTGATGTCCGAGACATAAAATTCATCGAAACACAGTACGTCGGTTTCCGCGCTGATGCCGTTGGCAATCTCCTCCAGCGGGTCCTGATGTCCTTGCAACGCGATCATCTCTTCATGCACCCGCAGCATAAAACGATGAAAATGCAGCCGCAATTTCCGATCTTCCGGCAAACTGCGATAAAAGAGATCCATCAGCCAGGTTTTCCCGCGCCCCACCCCGCCCCACATATATAAACCGCGAACTGGCAATCGGGGATCGGCGGCGGGTTTACCCAGCAGTTTTTTGCCCAAGCGCCCGAGGATGCCGCCGGCATCCGCCGAAGCCGCGGTTTCGGCCCGGCGCGCCAGCAATTGATGGTAGAGTCGGTCCAATTTTTCAATTGCCGCCGCCTGCACGGTATCGGCCTGATAGTCTCCTTCGGCCAGCATTTGCCGATAAAGGAACAATGGCGATTTTTCTTGCATATGAACAACGTTTCCGGCTGATGAAGAGGTATCTCGGGATTTCCCGGCTGCAAACATCCTAAACAGCGTCGGGCCGGAACACAACCGGGGCAACTATTCTCCCTTTGTTGACAGTAATGTTAACGGGATTCCACTCAGGCCCGGTAAACGGTTATAGTGGAGAGTATAGAGTCTGGAAAACCCTACGGGACAACGAAGTCAAATATAGGAGTCTTTATGACCTGGGAATATGCGCTGATTGGATTAGTGGCAGGTATCATTATCGGTGCGGTCGCAATGCGGTATGGCAACCGAAAGCTACGTCAGCAGCAAACATTGCAGCATGAACTGGAGAAAAGCAAAGCTGAACTGGAAGAGTACCGGCAGGAGCTTACCAGTCATTTTGCCCGCAGCGCGGAATTACTGGATAATATGGCCAATGATTACCGCCAGCTTTATCAGCATATGGCCAAAGGTTCCAGCAACCTGCTGCCGGATCTGCCAACGGAAAACAATCCCTTCCATTATCGTTTAACCGAAGCGGAAGCCGATAACGATCAGATACCGCCAGGCATGCAACCGCGCGATTATCCCGCCAGCGCTACCGGATTGTTGCGGACCACCCGGGAACCGCGCAAATAACGCGAACGGGCAAGAGAAGGGATTTTTTATGCCTCCCGCCGGGGCGGCATCAAGAAATGCGACTGAACTTTAGCCTTTGCGGCAGAGTCTTACAGTCATTCCCCGTGGTCTATTAACCTGGTCCATGATTAATGGCGTCGTCCACAGATATTAAGCGAGTTAACACTTTAATGAAAAAAACACCCTTATTTAGCGCATTGGCTCTTTGCATTGCATTCGGTTTAACCTCAATGATTCCGGCCGAAGCGGCGCTGCCGGCCGCCGTGCCAGGGCAGACCATGCCAAGCCTGGCGCCCATGCTCGAAAAGGTTCTTCCTGCAGTGGTCAGCGTGCATGTCGAGGGTACGCAACAAGTACAACGTCAAACCCTGCCCAAAGAGTTTAAATACTTTTTCGGGCCGAACGGTCCGGTTGATCCGCAACAAGGCGATACCCGTCCGTTCGAAGGACTGGCCTCGGGCGTCATTATCAATGCCGTTAAAGGTTATGTGATCACCAATAATCATGTGGTGAATGGCGCTGATAAAATCAAAGTGCAATTGAATGACGGCCGCGAATTCGATGCCAAACTGATCGGCCGGGACGAACAGACCGATTTGGCGTTATTGCAGTTGCCGGGAGCCACAAACCTCACTGAAATCAAAATGGCCGACTCAGACGCCTTGCGCGTCGGCGATTTTGCGGTGGCGGTGGGCAACCCCTTCGGGTTGGGCCAAACGGCAACCTCCGGTATTATTTCGGCGCTGGGCCGCAGCGGTTTGAATCTGGAAGGGCTGGAAAACTTCATCCAGACCGACGCCTCGATAAATCGCGGCAATTCCGGCGGCGCGCTGGTGAATCTTAACGGCGAACTTATTGGCATCAATACCGCCATCCTGGCCCCCGGCGGCGGCAATATCGGCATCGGTTTCGCCATTCCGAGCAACATGGTGCAAAACCTGAGCCAGCAACTGATCGCTTACGGGTCGGTCAAACGCGGACAATTGGGCATTAAAGGCAGCGAAATGACGGCCGATATGGCCAAAGCCTTTAATATCGACGCTCAGCGCGGCGCTTTCGTCAGCGAGGTGTTGCCTGGGTCCGCCGCGGCCAAAGCCGGTATCAAAGCCGGGGACGTGATCGTTGCGGTTGAAGGCAAGCCTATCACCAGCTTTGCCGAGCTGCGGGTAAAGATTGGCACCACCCCTCCGGGCAAAGCGGTGAAAATCGGTTTGCTGCGCAACGGTAAACCGATGGATGTCAGCGTCACCCTGGATGACAGCGGCACCAGCACCACCAGTTCGGAAATTCTGTCGCCGGCCCTGCAAGGCGCGTCATTAAGCGATGGACAAGCAAAAGACGGCACTAAGGGCGTAATGGTCGACGATGTGGTCAAAGACTCCCCGGCCGAACAGATAGGGTTGCACAAGGGAGATGTGATTATCGGTATCAACCGTGATCAGATTGCCAATATCAGTGATCTGCGCAAGATACTGGCGACCAAACCGCCGGTCATGGCATTGAATATTGTGCGTGGCGACGAAAGTATTTTCCTGTTATTACGTTGATTTAACAAAAAATCGGACGCCGTCGCTGCGGTGTCCGATTGACTCATGCTATCCTGCCTTAATAATGTCCTTTTTTCAGATCATATACGGATATCATGCTGGTTAAGCTTCTACGTGCGATTCTATTTGGCTTTATCATAGCGGGCATATTACTGCTTGCCGTGCCGACTTTGCGTTATACCACCAGCGCCTGGTTCAACGGCCATGCCAGCAGCGACGACGAAACGCCGATAAGTTTTAATTCGGCGGTACGGCGCGGCGCGCCTGCGGTGGTGAATGTCTACAATCGCAGCATGGACGCCCACTCCCACAACGAGCTGCAAATCCGTACCCTGGGTTCAGGTGTGATTATGAACCAGAAAGGGTATGTGCTGACTAACAAGCATGTCATCAATGATGCCGAACAAATCATTGTGGCCCTGCAAGACGGCAGGGTTTATGAAGCTTTACTGATCGGTTCCGATAGCCTCACCGACCTGGCGGTACTGAAAATTGACGCCAGCAATTTGCCGATCATCCCCATAAATCCTCATCGCGCACCCCATATCGGCGACGTCGTGCTGGCCATCGGCAATCCCTATAACCTGGGCCAAACCGTCACCCAAGGCATCATCAGCGCCACCGGCCGCATCGGCCTGAGCCCGTCGGGCAGACAGAATTTTTTACAGACCGACGCCTCCATTAATCAGGGCAATTCCGGCGGTGCGTTGATCAACACCCTGGGAGAACTGGTCGGCATCAACACGTTATCATTCGATAAAAGCAACAACGGGGAAACGCCGGAAGGCATTGGCTTTGCCATACCCACCGCGTTGGCCACCAAGGTCATGGACAAGCTGATTCGGGATGGACGGGTCATCAGGGGATATATCGGCATCAGCGGTCGCGAAGTGGCGCCTTTGCATACCAGCGGCGCCAATCTGGATCGCATCCAGGGCATTATCGTCAATGAAGTCACGCCCGGCGGCCCGGCGGCGCAAGCCGGCATTCAGGTTGATGACGTCATTATGAGCGTGAACAATAAAGCGGCGCAATCCGCCATAGGGACCATGGATCAGGTTGCGGAAATCACGCCCGGCTCAGTTATTCCGGTGGTGATTATGCGTAACGGCACCAAGATGACCGTCAATGTGACTATTCAGGAATATCCGTCATCCGAATAGCGTATTGACAGCGGTGTGATGCTCCCCGGCGAACGGGTCGCCACAACCAGGTTCGAACTCCGTTAATGCGGCCCTAAGCTAGCGGCCGCAAATTAACGCTTGATGATTATTCCCCGCGGATGCGCTCGATATTGGCGCCAAGTTTGCGCAACTTGGCTTCGATGCAATCATAACCGCGATCAATATGATAAATGCGATCCACCATCGTCACGCCTTTGGCGACACAACCGGCCAAAACCAGGCTGGCGGAAGCGCGTAAATCGGTCGCCATAACCTGGGCGCCGGATAATGACTCTACGCCATGGCAAATAACGGTATTACTCTCGATTTCCGCATGCGCGCCCATACGAATCAATTCCGGCACATGCATAAAGCGATTTTCGAAAATGGTTTCGGTGATTATCCCGGTCCCTTCCGCCACCAGATTCAGTAAGCTGAATTGCGCCTGCATATCGGTAGGAAAACCCGGATGAGGCGACGTTCTCACATTGACGGCCTTCGGGCGTTTGCCATGCATATCGAGGCTAATCCAGTCCTCGCCGGTTTCGATGTCCGCGCCGGCTTCCCGCAATTTGGCCAGCACGGCATCCAGCGTATCCGGGCGGGTCGCGCGACAGACCACATGGCCGCCCGAGATGGCCGCGGCGACCAGGAAGGTGCCGGTTTCAATACGGTCGGGCAATACGCGATAGACCCCGCCACCCAGGTGTTTTACCCCTTCGATAACGATTTTATCGCTGCCTGCGCCGCTGATTTTTGCGCCGAGGGTGATCAGGAAATTGGCGGTATCGACAATCTCCGGTTCACGGGCGGCGTTTTCGATAATCGTGGTTCCTTCCGCCAGCGTGGCGGCGCTCATAATGGTCACGGTAGCGCCGACGCTGACCTTGTCCATGACGATATGCGCCCCTTTCAACCGTCCGTTGACGGAGGCTTTGACATACCCTTCCTCAAGCTCAATGGTCGCCCCGAGTTGCTCAAGTCCGGAAATATGTAAATCCACCGGCCGGGCGCCGATGGCGCAACCACCCGGCAGCGATACCTGGCCCTGGCCGAAACGCGCCACCAGCGGCCCCAGCGCCCAAATGGAAGCCCGCATGGTTTTGACCAGATCATAAGGCGCGCAGAAGACATTCACGCCGCTGGCATCCACATGCACCGAACCATTGCGTTCAACTTTGGCGCCAAGCTGACTGAGCAGCTTCATGGTGGTATCGATATCTTTTAATTTTGGGACATTCTGTATTTCAATGGGTTTTTCCGCCAGCAAAGCGGCAAATAATATGGGTAGCGCCGCATTTTTAGCGCCGGATATGATCACTTCTCCGCTTAACCGAGTCGGACCCTGGACACGAAATTTATCCATTACTACTGTTCTCATTTTAACGGGTGCCATCGGGGGCGCCGAAGGCAACTTAAAAACCGTTTAGTTTACGATCACGCCGCCATTCATCTGGCGTATAAGCTTTGATGGAGAGCGCATGTATACGATTATCCGAAATAAATTCCATCAATGGCGCATACACCGCTTGCTGCTGTTTGATCCGACTCATGCCGGCAAATTGCTCACTCACGACGATAACCTGGAAATGGCTGCCGTCACCCGATACATGAGCTTCTTGCAACGCCAGGGCGTTCATCAGTATTTCTTTGATTTCGTTGTTTTCCATAAGGTCAAATTACTGTCATGGGTCGAGAAACAAGTCGCTATATTAGATGAATATTCGGCCAGCGGAAACAGGCTTTAATCTATTCATTACGACTAACTATATCGGGAAAGAAAATTACCTTCACCGACAGAGAGTTATTCGCTTTAGGGTATAACGTTAAGAATGGCTGAGGCATCTCTCCACCGGCAGCCGCTCGCCGAGGCGGGGGTTGCACGGCTATCAGACAGTGGCAACGCCGGGAATCACAGCGACGGCGCCCGGACGAAAGGGAGGATATCTTCCAGATGATAAAGCGTAATCAGCGTGAGCAATTTATGGGTGACGCCGGTTAATGTCAGCGAGCCGCCCTGCGCGGATTGCTGCGCGCATAAATGCAGCATCGTCGCCAGCCCGGCCGAATCGACACGGTCCAATCCGGAGACGTCCAGAAAACGGATGCCTCGCAGAGCCGCGCCGCGCGCCGACCACAGCGGCAGCAGCGTGACACGGTCAAATTCACCCCGTAAGACCAGGGTATCGCTCTCGGCTTGCCAGCTCAGAGATTCTTCAGCCATTATTTTGCTTATCCAGCGAAATGGGCTGTTTTGATGCGTTTTCGAGCTGCTGCGTCAAACCATCGATGCCTTTCTGCCGCAAGGTGGACGCCCACTCGTTTTGTTTAGTGGTAATCATACTCACCCCTTCGGCAATCATATCGTAAGCCTGCCAGTTACCGGTCTGGCTGTTCTTGCGCCATTGGAAATCAAGCCGAATCGGTGGCCGTCCATTGGGATCAACGATGGTCACACGGATGGCGATAATGGTCGCGTCGCCAATCGGCGCCTGGGGCGCGACCTGGTAACTCTGGCCGTGATAGGTAGCCAGCGCTTGCCCGTAAGCCTGTTCCAGATAGTCCTGAAATGCTTTGAAATAAGCATCGCGCTGGGCAGGGGTCGCCTCGCGGTAATAGGTGCCCAAAACCAATGCGCCGGCATATTTTACCTGGACATAAGGCAATAGTTCTTCCCGCACGATTTGACGCAAAGTATCCGGATTCTGCCGAATTTGACTTTGTTCATTTTTCAGGCGATTAAAGGTTTTACCCGCCGCTTCATTCATCAGAGCATAAGGGTTGGTTTGATCCACCGCCTGCGCCAGCGGCGCAATCACGACCAACAACGCCAGCATACATAATCGTTTAAACATGATTTACTTCCTCTTAATGATTGGTCGCGGCAGCGGGCTTGCTATTGCCCTGGTCTGTCGAGGTGCCGCCAGGGGCAGACGCGCCGCCCGTTTTGTCGGCTGGATTTTCGCCACCTTGCGCTTGGGTATTTTGGCCATTATCGGCGCTGTTGTTGCCCGAGCCGTTGTTGCCGCCGCTCTTATAAAGGAACTGGCCGATCAGATCTTCCAGCACCAAAGCCGATTTGGTGTCCTGGATAACGCCGCCATCCTTGAGTATGGCCGTTCCCATAGCCGGATCCTCAAAACCGATATTCAGCGCCAGGAATTGCTCGCCGAGCAGCCCGGAGGTTCGAACGGCCAATGAACTGGTGTCGGGAATATGATTATAGGTGGCATCGATGTCCATCGAGACCTTTGGCGTATAGGTTTTGGCATCAAGCGTAATGGCCGCCACCCGTCCAATCAACACCCCGCCCACTTTCACCGGCGAGCGGACTTTCAAGCCGCCGATATTATCGAAAGAAGCGGAAATGCGATAGGTGGGCGCATTGCCCACCGAATGGATATCCGCCACCTTCAAACAGAGGAAAATAATGGCGCATAACGCGATAACCATAAACGCGCCGACCCCTACTTCGCTTTTTTTCGTTTGCATTAACTTACTTCCCAAACATCAGTGCTGTTAGCACGAAATCCAGTCCCAACACCGCCAGGGACGCATGCACCACGGTTCTGGTGGTCGCCCGGCTGATCCCTTCGGAGGTGGGAATCGCGTCATAGCCATTGAAAAGCGCAATCCAGATCACGGTAATGGCGAAGACCACGCTTTTGATAAAACAGTTCAGTAAATCTTGCCGCCAGCTCACCGCGCCTTGCATCGCCGACCAGAAATAACCACTATCAATCCCTTTCCAGTCGACCCCCACCATGCCGCCGCCCCAAATACCCACCGCGACGAAAATACCCGTCAACAGAGGCATACTGATAACGCCGGCCCAAAAGCGCGGAGCCACGATACGCCGCAGCGGATCCACCGCCATCATTTCCAGACTTGACAGCTGTTCGGTCGCTTTCATCAAACCGATTTCCGCGGTTAAGGCCGAACCGGCGCGTCCGGCGAACAGCAAAGCCGTCACCACCGGGCCGAGTTCACGCAACAGCGACAAAGCCACCATCATGCCCAGGCTGGCTTCGGCGCCGTAGGTGGTCAAAATGATATAACCCTGCAACCCCAGCACCATGCCGATAAACAACCCGGAAACGATGATAATTATCAGGGATTGAACCCCGACGCTGTACAATTGCGCGATCAATAATGGCCATTGCTGGCGAAAGGCGGGTTTCCCTATCAGCGCGTTGAATAACATCTGGCCTGCTCGCCCGAAAGCGCAACAGAGATTAATGCCTCGGCGCCCAAAGGCCGCTAATGCTTGTGTCAACATGACTCGGTCAACTCCATGAACCTAAAAGCTGCGTTTTATAATCGGCGGCAGGATAATTGAAGGGGACCGGTCCGTCAGCAATACCGTCCAAAAACTGGCGAACCCGCGGATCGCTGTTGTTTTGCAACATTGCAGGCGTACCTTCCGCCACCACGCGCTGTTCGGCGACAATATAGGCATAATCGGCGATACTCATGACCTCTGGCACATCATGGGATACGACGACGCAGGTCACGCCCAACGCATGATTGAGTTCGTCGATAAGTTTCACCAACACTCCCATGGTGATGGGGTCCTGACCGACAAAGGGTTCATCAAACATAATCAACTCGGGATCAAGAGCGATGGCCCTCGCCAGCGCTACGCGCCTGGCCATGCCGCCGGACAGTTCCGCAGGCATCAGGGAGGCGGCGCCGCGCAATCCAACCGCTTCGAGTTTCATCATCACCGTCGTGCGCAGCACCGGCTCGGGCAACCGGGTGTGCTGCCGCAATGGAAACGCCACGTTCTCAAACACATTGATATCGGTGAACAAAGCGCCGGATTGAAATAACATGCTGATTTTTTTGCGTACTTCATATAACCGGCGGCGAGACAAAGCGGGAATGTTATCACCATCAAACCAGATCTCGCCACTGTCCGGCTGCAACTGGCCGCCAATCAAACGCAACAATGTGGTTTTACCGATACCCGACGGCCCCATGATGGCCGTTATTTTACCCCTGGGCACATGTAAGGTCATGTTATCGAAAATCGTTCGGTCGCCACGCCGGAAACTCAATGCGCGAATGTCGACCAACGGTGCCGTCTGATTCATGTTTTTACTGCCCATTACGTTTTTACTGAAAGTCATTGCCTGGAATGATAAAGCAATGACGCCAAATTTTGTAACTTTTACAAAAACTTACCTACTGGCGTTAAGCCAGGTCAGACAGCCGGGTTTTACTTATGTCTTACAGATAGTCAGGATTAATCATTAGCTTGAATTATGTGCCGCAATAAATTTTTTATTCGAGCATTGGCGCTGCCGCTAGCCAAGATTATAGTCGAATCAATGACTTTAATTAACTTTTCCCAACCAGTATTTATGACTCACTCTATTCTACCGGCTTATGATGCGAATAGATTGGTTTCCTGTGCTGCTGTCTGTACGCCCGCGCCGATGGATAATTTCTCAAGCCGCCGGGATGGTATGATATTGTTACGGGCGGCGCACGCACCCTTGGCGTTTTTTTGTCGCCGGGGGCGTTGCAGGATCAATTTTATGATGGGCGGTCTTATACTCTGCGGCAGTACCGCTTATCAAACGGTGCTGTTTATTTAGCCCGGGAACACCGCCGGGCCATCAGGATAACATTATGTCACATCTGTCATTATCGCCGGATTTCGATTTCCCGGCAGCCGGCAAGCAGGTGCTTGCCGTGGAGCGCGAAGGTTTGGCGCAACTGGACCAATATATTAACGACGATTTTCGCCGCGCATGCGAAAAAATATTTTATTGCAGCGGTAAAGTGGTTGTGATGGGCATGGGCAAATCCGGTCATATCGGCCGTAAATTGGCGGCGACCTTCGCCAGCACCGGCACCCCGGCTTTTTTTGTTCATCCCGGCGAAGCCAGTCATGGCGATCTGGGCATGGTGACGGCGCAAGACATCGTTATCGCCTTGTCGAATTCCGGCGAGGCCAACGAGATACTGGCGTTAATCCCGGTGCTTAAGCGTTTGCGCATCCCTTTGATCTGCATGACCGGCCAGCCGGAAAGCACCATGGGTAAAGCGGCGGATATCCATATCTGCGTTCATGTTCCCACCGAAGCCTGCCCGCTGGGCCTGGCGCCCACCGCCAGCACCACCGCGGCGCTGGTCATGGGCGACGCGATGGCGGTGGCGCTGTTGCAGGCCCGCGGTTTCACCAGCGAAGATTTTGCCCTCTCGCATCCCGGCGGCGCGCTTGGCCGCAAGTTGTTGCTGCGGGTCACCGATATCATGCATAGCGGCGACGAAATTCCCATCACCCGCCACGATGCCTCTCTGCGCGACGCTTTATTGGAAATGACGCGAAAAAACCTCGGTATGACGGTTATCTGCGACGATAAGCGTAATATAGAAGGAATCTTCACCGATGGCGATCTCCGGCGGGTATTCGATATGGGCGTCGACCTCAACCAGGCGCGCATAGCCGATTTGATGACGGCCGGCGGTATCCGTATTTCACCCAACACCTTGGCGGTGGAAGCGCTGAATTTGATGCAATCGCGCCATATCACGTCGGTGCTGGTCGCTGAACAAAACCGGTTGGTGGGCGTAGTACATATGCATGATATGCTACGCGCCGGCGTCATTTAACAAGGAACACCGCCATGCAAGATACTTCTGGTATCGCTACCTGTTACGGTCCGGTAAATGAAAATATTCTGCGGCGTGCTTGCGATATCCGGTTACTGATTTGCGATGTCGACGGCGTATTGTCCGATGGCATGATCTATCAGGGTAATCAGGGTGAAGAGCTTAAGGCCTTTAATGTGCGGGACGGTTACGGTATCCGGTGCTTGCTGACATCCGGCATCGAGGTCGCTATCATTACCGGCCGATCCGCCAAACTGATGGAAGATCGTTGCCGTACGCTTGGCATCACCCACCTTTATCAGGGGCAATCGGATAAGCTTGTGGCCTTCCGCAATCTGTTGGCCAAACTGGCGATCACCGCTGATCAAGTGGCTTATATCGGTGATGATCTGATCGATTGGCCGGTGATGGCCGAAGTCGGGTTAAGCATCGCCGTCGCGGACGCCCACCCGCTGTTATTGCCCAAAGCCGATTATGTAACCCATATCGCCGGCGGCCGCGGCGCGGTGCGCGAAGCCTGTGATTTGCTGCTGCTGGCCCAGGGCAAGCTCGATAGCGCCAAAGGGCAATCGGTATGAGTGAGATAAAACGCTGGGGCACCTTATTTCTGATCATTGTGGTTTTGGTGCTTATCGGCTGGAATCTGGCGGATAACGACAGCTCGCCGTTACCGGCGCCGACCGATAACGGCGAACCGACGTATCAAAGCGAACATACCATCACCTTGGTCTATAACCCGCTTGGCGGCCTGAATTATCAGTTGGTCGCGGATCATGTCAAACAATTTGCCGTTGAGCAGCTTACCTGGTTTACCCGACCGGTAGCGACGATGTACGATGAAAACAAGGTCGCGACCTGGACCGTCAAAGCCGACCAAGCCAAGTTGACCGGGGATAAAATGCTTTATTTATATGGCCATGTCCAGGTGGATAGTCTGACTGATACTTCACAGTTAAAGCGCATCAATACTGATAATGCCGTAGTGAATCTGGTGACGCAGGATGTTTCCTCCGATGACGTGGTGACCTTATATGGTATCGGCTTTAATTCAATAGGCACCAAAATGCGCGGAAATCTGCGAAGCAAGACTGCCCAGTTGATTGAAAAGGTTAAGACCTCTTATGAAATACAAAACAAAAAACCAAATCCTTAATTTATTTGCGCTGAGTTCCATGTTGCTGCTCAGCGCCAATGCTCTGGCTCTGACCGGCGATACCGACCAGCCTATTCATGTCGACTCCGCCCAACAAGCGGTCGATATGATTTCCAATGTCGTGACGCTTACCGGAACGGTGGTGGTTAAACAAGGCTCCATCGACATCCGGGCGGATAAAGTGGTCATCACCCGGCCCAACGGCGTCCAAGGCACCGAGGTGGTCGAAGGTTACGGTAATCCGGTGACGTTCTACCAATTGCAGGACGATGGCAAACCTATCAAGGGCCATGCGCAGAAAGTCCGCTATGAACTGGCCAATGACTATGTCATTTTGACCGGCGATGCTTATCTTGAGCAGTTGGACAGCAATGTGAAAGGCGATCGCATTACCTACCTGGTGAAACAACAGCAAATGGAAGCCTTCAGCGATAAAGGCAAGCGCGTAATCACCGTCTTGGTACCGTCGCAATTGCAGGATAAAAAGCCGGTTTCGCCAGCGGCCAACGCTACGCCCAAAGCGGCCAAATCCAAAAAACCGGCCTCGTCAGCGGCAAAAATCCCGCTGCCTGAAACCACTAAATAAGAGTAACCGATGCTATGGCAACATTAATCGCAGAACATCTGGCTAAAGCTTACAAAGGCCGCCATGTGGTGGAAAACGTCAGCCTTAAAGTCAGTTCTGGCGAGATTGTGGGATTGCTGGGGCCTAACGGCGCGGGTAAAACCACCACTTTTTATATGGTGGTCGGAATTATTCAGCGCGATGCCGGCCGCATCGTGATTGACGACGACGATATCAGTATCCTGCCGCTGCATACCCGCGCCAGAAAGGGGATTGGCTACCTGCCGCAGGAAGCATCCATTTTTCGCCGCCTCAGCGTTTTTAATAATCTCATGGCCGTACTGCAAATCAGGAATGACCTGAACAGAACCCAGCGTGAAGATCGCGCCAACGACTTGATGGAAGAATTTCATATCGCCCATCTGCGGGATAATCTGGGTCAATCCTTGTCCGGCGGCGAAAGACGGCGGGTGGAAATTGCCAGGGCACTGGCAGCCAATCCCAAATTCATCTTACTTGATGAACCTTTTGCCGGCGTGGACCCGATTTCAGTCATCGATATCAAGAAAATCATCGAGCACTTGCGCGACAGCGGGCTCGGCGTGTTGATTACCGACCACAATGTACGTGAAACGCTGGATGTCTGCGAACGCGCTTATATTGTCAATCAGGGACAGTTAATCGCAAATGGCACCCCGGCGGAGATTCTTCAGGACGAACAAGTGAAACGTGTTTATCTGGGCGAAGAGTTCCGCCTCTGATAAGGTGTCCTGAAGCTTGAAGGTCAAGAGGTTAATTAACGCAAGATATGAAGCAAGGTTTGCAACTCAGGTTCAGTCAACAACTGGCTATGACACCACAATTACAACAGGCGATCCGTCTGTTGCAATTGTCCACACTTGAACTTCAGCAGGAAATCCAAACCGCGCTGGAAAGCAACCCTTTGCTTGAACAATCGGATGTTCACGAGGAAATAGAGACACACGAAACACCCGATAGCGAATCGCTGGATACGCGGGAAGCGATGGAACAAAAGGATATGCCTGAGGAATTGCCCCTGGATGCGACCTGGGACGAAATGTATTCCGCGGGCACCCCTTCCGGCACCGGCACGGACTACCGTGACGAGGAATTGCCGGTCTATCAGGGTGAAACCATCCAGACGCTTCAGGATTACCTGATGTGGCAGGTGGAACTGACGCCTTTTTCCGAAACCGATACCGCCATTGCCACATCGATTGTCGATGCAGTGGATGAAACCGGTTACTTGACCGTACCGCTGGAAGATATTCTGGAAAGCATCGGCGACGATGAAGTCACCCTTGATGAAGTGGAAGCGGTACTAAAACGCATCCAGCGGTTTGATCCGGTGGGCGTGGGCGCGCGCGACCTGCGCGAGTGCCTGTTGGTCCAGCTGTCGCAATTGTCGCTGGATTTCCCTTATCTGACGGAAGCCCGGTTGATTGTCACCGATTATCTTGATCTGTTGGCCAGCCATGATTTTCGCACCCTGCTGCGCGCGACCAGACTAAAAGAAGAAGCGCTGAAGTCGGCCATGGCGCTGATCCAGTCCCTTGACCCCCGTCCAGGTCAGTCAATCAACACCACCGAGTCGCAATATGTGATTCCTGATGTCCTGGTGCGCAAATCGCATAACCGCTGGACGGTGGAGCTCAATACCGACAGCGTCCCTACCCTGAAAATCAATCAGCAATATGCCGCGTTGGGCAATACCACCCGTAACGATTCAGACGGGCAGTTTATCCGCAGCCATTTACAGGAAGCCCGCTGGTTGATTAAAAGCCTGGAAAGTCGTAATGATACCTTATTGAAAGTGACCCGTTGCATTGTGGAGCAGCAACAGGCATTTTTCGAACAGGGCGAAGAATTTATGCGCCCCATGGTGCTGGCGGATATCGCCCAGGCGGTGGATATGCATGAATCGACCATTTCGCGCGTCACTACGCAGAAATATCTTCATAGTCCCCGTGGTATTTATGAATTAAAATATTTTTTCTCCAGTCATGTCAACACCGAAGATGGCGGCGAAGCCTCATCAACCGCTATTCGCGCATTGGTGAAAAAATTGATCGCCGCGGAAAATCCGGCGAAACCGCTCAGCGACAGCAAGCTGACCACGTTGCTTTCCGAGCAGGGCATTATGGTAGCGCGACGTACCGTAGCCAAATATCGAGAGTCTTTATCCATCCCGCCGTCGAACCAGCGTAAACAATTGGTTTGACCTCTACAGAGAAGGAAGACACTATGCAGCTGAATATTACTGGACAGCGAGTTGAAATCACTGATGCTCTTCGAGATTTCGCGACTGCGAAATTTTCCAAGCTTGAACAGTACTTCGACCGGATCAATCAGGTATATATTGTTCTAAAGGTCGAAAAGGTCAATAAGATCGCCGAAGCGACGATACATGTTAACGGCGGCGAGCTTCACGCGACATCCGAAGCGGATGATATGTACGCAGCTATCGATCTGCTGATCGATAAACTGGTACGTCAATTAAATAAACATAAAGAAAAATTGAAACAGCTTTAATTTATTGTAGCCATTATCGCTACTTAACCTCACATCGGCTCGTTGCCTTCCAGGTAACGAGCCGATGAGTCATATAGGTGAAACAGCGCCAAAGTGAAACGAAATGACTAACGATACAGCAATCCAAATCAACACGGTGCTCAGCATTGAATGCACACGCGGTTCCGTCAATTGCCAGAGTAAAAAACGCGCTCTGGAAATTATCAGCGAGCTGGCCGCCAAGCAACTCAATCTGGTGCCGCAAGTGGTATTTGACGCCATATGGACCCGTGAACGCATGGGGAGCACCGGCATCGGCAATGGTATTGCCATACCGCACGGCAAACTGGAGGAAGATACCTTACGCGCGGTAGGCGTGTTTATCCGCCTGGAGCAACCGATCGCGTTCGATGCGATTGACAATCAACCGGTGGATCTCCTCTTTGCTTTACTGGTGCCGGCCGAGCAATGCAATACTCATTTGCACACGCTGGCGCTGGTGGCCAAACGCCTGGCTGACAAAACCGTTTGCCGCCGGCTTCGCGCCGCGCAGAGTGATGAAGAACTCTATGAAATCATGACCGAAACAGAAGCAGGGTCATAACGCGCGGTCTTGGGTGGTTGACCCGAGGCTGTACCGACCCACAGGGTTTGATTGGCGGGAATCATTTTTTTTCGCCAATGCGTCGATGTAAATACCAGAGGGGAGTCGTCATGGTGCTGATGATCGTCAGCGGTCGATCCGGTTCAGGGAAGTCAGTAGCGCTGCGCGCGTTGGAAGATATGGGGTTTTATTGCGTCGATAATCTGCCGGTGGTGTTGCTGCCGCAACTGGCTATCACGCTGGCGGATCGCAATATTTCCGCGGCGGTCAGCATAGATGTCCGTAATATGCCGGAAACCCCGGAAATTTTCGAACACGCTATGGATAGCCTGCCGAAAAGTTTCTCGCCGCAATTGTTGTTTCTGGATGCCGAACGCAACACCCTGATTCGCCGCTATAGCGATACGCGCCGTTTGCATCCGTTATCCAACAAAAACCTGTCGCTTGAAAGCGCCATCGACCAGGAAAATGAGCTGCTGGAACCGCTGCGTTCGCGCGCCGATTTGATTATCGATACCTCTGAAATGTCAGTGCACGAATTGGCGGAAATGCTGCGTACCCGGTTATTGGGCAAGCGTGAACGCGAATTGACCATGGTGTTTGAATCATTTGGTTATAAACACGGTCTGCCTATCGATGCCGATTACGTTTTTGATGTGCGTTTCCTGCCTAACCCGCACTGGGATCCGAAACTCCGCCCTATGACCGGGCTGGACAAACCGGTGGCGGCCTTTCTCGACCGGCATACCGAAGTCCACAATTTTATCTATCAAACCCGCAGTTACCTGGAATTATGGTTACCGATGTTGGAAACCAATAATCGCAGCTATCTGACCGTCGCCATAGGGTGTACCGGCGGTAAACATCGTTCAGTGTATGTGGCCGAGCAATTAGCCGACTATTTCCGTTCACGCGGTAAAAATGTGCAGTCCCGGCATCGGACACTGGAAAAGCGTTCATGACTGTAAAACAAACGGTAGAAATCAAAAACCGGCTCGGTATGCATGCCAGGCCCGCAATGAAACTGTTCGATTTGGTTCAGAGCTTTGACGCCGAGGTATTACTGCGTAACGACAGCGGTACCGAAGCGGAAGCCAGCAGCGTTATCGCCCTGTTGATGCTGGATTCCGCCAAAGGACGTTTCATCGAAGTGGAAGCCACCGGCCCCGACGAAGAACAGGCGTTGGCGGCTGTCATTGAATTATTCAACGCCGGCTTTGACGAAGATTGATCAAGCCCGATTCAGATTATCGATAGCTACCGCTTTGAAACTGGCGAAATTGGGGCTGTCCCGTAACCGCGGCATGGAACGCGCCCGAACAAAATTCACAAACAGCTCGTAGATAGCCATCGCCTCTTCATAATCGGTTTTATTGATGGCCAGCAGAAAAATCACGTAAGCGGTTTCGCCATCGCCCCAAGGAATGCCTCGGGGCGCTAAGATGGTATAGATAATCGTTTTTTTAGCCAGTAATCCCAGGGAATGCGGCAAGGCAATGCCATCGCCCAGCAACGTGCTGACAATGGCTTCCCGTTCAACCACCGATGGATAGAAGTCCTGATCCACCACGCCTTCCCTTTTCAATTGCCCACAGACCTGCTTAAACAATGCCTGTTGATCCATGGGTTTAGTGGCGATCATAAAATGGCTTTCATCAAAATATTTTTCCAGCATATAGGGGCGGGTACGATCCACCAGCACCAGCTTGCCCAACTGCTCTAATTGATACTCGCTGGGAAAGGGGGTCAATACCATGACGGGTTTGTTTTTTTCGCCGAGCCGAACCGTGGAAATGACGAAATCCTCTTCCAGCGAGGGCAACTGCTCGTAGTCCCGCAGCGAAATAACCCGGGTAACGCTTATCTGTGGATATTTGCGACTGAGCAACGCTTGAATCATGCGTACCGTGGAATTACCGCTATCACAGACCAGCAAGACCTGGGGATGGCGCTGATAACCGATATCATAATGACGCTCCAGGCCGACGCCGATATGCAGCACCAGAAAGCCGATTTCGTTTTCGCTGATTGCATAAGGCGTGTATTTACCCCAACTGGTGACCGCCGCCAGCGTGACATCATAAGCCATAGGGTAATGCTGTTTGATATTGGCCAAGAGCGGGTTGGGAATATTAATCTGGTACTTGACCCGGGTGATCATGGTCTTGATATGCGTCAGCAGGTCGGTGCAAAGTTGCTTATCACCGCGTAAATCGTAGTTATAATGCGTATTGATATACGACAAAATATAGTCTACCAGCGACTCGTTTTCGTCGGCATTAATATCGGTGGGCAACATAGATTGGACGCGGCGCGCGGCGATGTTGACCCGTAAATAGGCCTCTTCCGCCGCCGGAATCTCTTTTCCCACCAGGATTTTGAGCTCGGCGATCAATTGCGCCGAAACCTGTTTGACCGCCGGGTCGCCTTCTTCGGCATCGAATTCAGTCAACGGATAACCGCCGGCGATCCGCTTGATGGCTACGGCGCAATAAAAATTCAGATAATGCTCGCCTTCATCAGTAAGCTGAATTGCTGATTGTACCAATAATTGATGCATAAAGCGGGTCAACGAATCGAAAGTTTCCTGGTCCAGGCTCTCGGTTTTCACCAGCGGATTGGTTTTATCCTGGGTATCGAGCGCAAACAGCAAATCGGTAAGGCAGGCTCTGATGGCCAGTTCCGCGCCAAACAATTTCATGCCGTAACGCGGTTTGGTTTCGATGTGCAGATGATAACGCGCCAGATACTCCCTGACCTCGGCCATATCATTTTGCAATGTTCCACGGCTGACAAACCATTCATCGGCCAGATCTTCCAATTTCAGCGAGAAGGCCGAGGTCAAAAAGCGGATCAACAGATAATTGGCCCGATCGGCGGCGGTCCGCGGCGTCGGTTTGATGCGGCGAATAGGGGTTTGCTGCAAGGTGGAAAACAGCGACGGGTCGTTCACCTTCAATTGATAACCGCTGCCACGGTTGTAGATAAAAGTGGCGCCGTATTGCGCGATAACTTCATTCAGCGCGGTGATATCCGCCCGAACCGTTCGCGTTGAGACCGCCAGGCGCTTGGCCAACTCATCCTGCGGCAGGGTTTCGAGCCGCAACGCATCAAACAAATGGGCTAATCGTTGATAGGGAAATCTCACCATGACTTTTCCAAAGATTTATTACCATGCAATATCACTTATCACGCCGCCGCCCCGAAACCCTCGGAAAGCAACGCGGGCCGAGGAGTAGACAATGTTCCTCAACCCGGCGAACCGATAAGCTAGGGGACAATCACCATTTGCGAAGGACTGCCAACCGGGGCGTAATCATCAACAAAACTGATTTTACCGCTGTTGCCGGCAACACTGAAACGGGTGATGTTATCGCTTCGTTGATTCATTGCAAAAATATATTTACCATCCGGTGATAAAGTCAGTGTGCGCGGGTAATCGCCGCGCGTCCAGGTTTCCCCAACCCAGGTCATGGCGCCCGCACCGGTAACGTCGACCTGCGCAATGCTGTTATGCAGCCGATTGGCGATGTAAAGGTGGCGGCCATCTTTGCTCAATACAATGCCGGCGGCGAAATTGGTGCCTTTGAAGTTGGCCGGTAATGACGACAAGGTGTGTAATTGGGTCAGAGTGCCTTTCACCCTGTCAAAGCGGTAACTGGTTAATACCGAGGCTTCCTCGTTGATCAAAAAGACGACATTGCCATTGGGATGGAACACGAAATGGCGCGGGCCGGCGCCAGCCGACGACGCATTGATAAAAGGCGGGTCATTGGCCTCCAGCGCGCCGGTGGCATTATTCAATTTCCACTGATAAATCCGGTCCAGTCCCAAATCGGTTGAGAAGACGAATTTGCCGCTCGGGTCGGCGGCTACCATATGCGCATGGGGGCCATTATGGTCGCTAATGGCAAAGCTGCCCTCAACCGCCGCCGCCGGCTTACCGGCGCCGGCCGGACCGGAATCCTGCTGGCTGGAGGATGCCTCGCCGAGCTTGCCGCTGGCGTCGATGGGGAAGCTCGCCACCGCGCCGCTGATGTAGTTCGCCACCAGCAAGTGGTCGCCTTGGGGCGTGAGAGAAAGATATACCGGACCGGCGCCCTGCGAATCCACCTGATCGATAAGACTCAGACTGCCGTCTTGCGCATTGATGTGATAAGCCGCCACTGCGCCATGCTTACCGCCGTTGTAATTGTCGATTTCATTGCCGATGTATAGCGTTTTTCCGTCATGGCCCACCACCAATTGCGATTGATTCGGCAATTGACTCACCAGCGTGCGGTCGGTAAGCGCGCCGGTTTTGTTGTTCAGTTTAAAACGATAGACGCCTTCGCCATTGGGATTGTAGGTGCCGACATAAGCATATCGAAAGCCGTTGGCGGCGATAGCGTTTCCGGCGGCGTAAAGCGGCGTGGCCGACATGGCCAGCATTAGAGCGGTCAGACCTGAAATCAGATACGTGTTTTTCAACATTTTTTCCCTTTCCTTACCTGCGAATGGCGTGCCAGAGATATGAGGATTCCGCGCGGGCCTGCGGCCCAGGCGCGAAACGGTAAACAACACGAATAGCGATAGCGCGAAAAGAATGCCGAGCCGGGGCGGTTAACCGCCTAGCCGAGCAAATGCCGGACCTTGGCCAGCAATTTTTCCACATCCGCCGGACGGGTGAGCCCATCGGCGCTGTTGATAATCGAACTGTAGATATGCGGAATGATTTTGCTTACGCCGGCGTCCAGCGCGATGGCCAAAATCGATTCTACATTGTCCAAATCGATACCGCCGGTCGGTTCCAGCCAGAAATCTTCCGCGGCGCAGGCGCGGGCCACGGCCGCGAACTCATCACGGTGCTGCAACCCGCCCATCGGAAAATACTTCACCGAGCTGCCGCCCATATCTTTCAATAACGCAATGGCGCTGGCGATCGGTACAACGGCATCCGCCGCCGTTGAACTCAACGGACCGGTTGAAATTTTTACCCAGCCGACTTTACCGGTGGGCGAAACCAGACCATTAACCACGGTGTCGCTCTGGCCCAATAGCGCGCGGCTGGCGCCCACCCCGGTAAATACCTGGTTGACGTGCTGCGGCTGCACCTGGGCGGCAATCAGACTGACCATCAGCGACTGGCGCGGGTCGCCCGCGCCCAGGCCGACGGATAGCGCGTTATCAACCAGCGCGGCATACTCGCGCATATCGGCCACGGCAGAAGGTACATCGGTATAATTTTTGGACAGCACGCCCACCAGCACATGGCCTTCGGCGGCGGCGTAGATAGCGCGTGCGTTCTCTTTGGAGCCCGCCAATACATTCAGACATATACGATCACGGTAATAATTCGGCGTCAGTTTCATGCCTTTGTCCCCATCAGTAAATGTTGAATACAAAGGGCAATGGTCTCCAGTTGCGGCGGCGTCACGCTACGCACATCCACTTCGATCTTGCCTTCATTAGCGCGATAGCCCCGGAAATAAATGGCTATGTCGCCGTTTTTCAGCGCATCGACAATCGCCTTGGTTTGCCAGCCGATAGCGGCTTCATCAAAAGTCACTTCGGTGCGCGCGATATCGCGCCCGGCGCTATCCCACACCACATGGGCCGATACCCCGGGCAGTGCATTGAGACGTGCGATAAACGGCATCATTTTGTCGACCATTTCCTGACCGGTGGTTTTCGGCAAGGTGATATAGCTTTCGATGGCCTGAGTCAGTCCGAGAATGCTTTCTTTACCCACTTTCATCGCACGGCCGATGCCGCTGGACTGGAGTTTCACCCAGTCGATGTAGCGTTTTTTCCCCAGCACCAATCCACTGGTGGGACCTTCAATGGCTTTGGCTCCGCTGTAAATCACCAGATCCGCCCCTAGCTGGTAATACACCGTCAGATCCTCTTCGGCGGCGGCATCGACGATCAGCGGCAGCTGATGTTCATGGGCCACAGCCACGGCTTCCGCCACTGTCAGCATGCTTTTCTGTACCGAATGATGCGATTTGATGTAAAGAATGGCGGCAGTACGCTGCGTGATACAGGCCGCCAATTGAGCAGCCGAACATTCGTTGGCATAACCGGCTTCCACAACATTCCCGCCGCCCAACGCCACCATGACGCCAACCGGCGCGCCAAAATTCACATTGTGGCCTTTGGGCAGCACGATATCTCTGGGCGTCGTTATCATCGCGTCCGCATGAAGATTTTCCAGCAACCAGGTATCATCTTTGACTATCACCGCAGCCACCGACTGGGCAATGCCGGCGGAAGCGCAAGACACGACAACCGCGCTCTCGACCTTTAACAAGCCGGCGATATAAGCGCCGGTTCTATTCACCAGATCTTTCATTTCGAAAAAATGATTCAATCCGTATTCAACAACGTCCACTACTGCCGCCGACGGGGTCGAAACACCCAATATCGTCATGCGACCGGAAGCGTTGATAACCTGCTTGAGCTGGTATTTTTCATAAATGGACATCATTTCTCGCTTTGCCTTCATCGGTTAACAGGATTTTGCCCGCCACCACAGCCGCCAGCGGCGCCAGTCGACATTCACCCCGCGCGGATTGTCCTTCGGAATCGACAAAAACCTGTGGGGCGGTATAGAGATCAAACAGTGTCAGATCGGCATCGGCGCCAACCGCCAGGCGTCCTTTGCCCGCTAGGCGTAATGCATCTGCGGCGTGGCAGGTGACGCAATCGATAACGTGTTCCAGCGACAGACCGAGCGTAAGAAATTTCGACATTACCCACGCCAAGCCTTGCACGGAGCCGTTCAATCGGTTGCGGCAATAAATATCGGAACTGATGGTATAGGGGAAAATACCTTGCCGTATGGCCTGCTCAGCCACGGCAAAGCTCAGACTGGCGCTGCCGTGACCGACATCAAGCCGCACGCCTCGGCCCAGCGCGCGTTTAATCGAATCGCGCAATTCGCCGCTCGGGGTCAGAATGCGGTTTGGTTTGCCGTTATAGCAATGAGTAATAATATCGCCCTCGGTCAACAGGTCGGCGATATCGTCGAGAACCGGCGGATTATTGCCTATATGCACCATCAGCGGCAATTGCGGATGGCGCCGCTGGATTTCCTTGGCGCTTACCAGCGGTTTGGTACCGTTCAACCCCACGACACTGCTGCTCATCCGCGCTTTGATGCCGATAATAAAACCGGGATACTGTTTTATCGCCGTATGCACGGCGTTCTGATCAATTCGCGCCATATCCGCCAGTTCGCTTTGCGTCGCGATCCCGGTGCGGGCGATATTCAACAGCGCATAGACATGAGTCTCGGCCTGACAGGCCAGCCGATGAAAATCCTCCACGTCATCCGCTCCAGTGCTGCCTGCGTCAACCACGCTGGTGACGCCGCCGGCGACGCCGACTAAATCCGGCTCATCGTGATAGACCGGCGACTTGGGATAGCAATGCACATGAGAGTCGATCCAGCCCGCGCTAACGTAGACTCCGCCGTGCAAATCCAACGTTTGCCTGGCCGTCGCATCCTCCGGCAACAGACCAAGCGCCGCCACTTTGCCATCGCGGATGGCAATATCCGCCAGGCTGCCGTCGAGGTTTTTCGCTCGTTTTATTATCAGATCATAACAACGCAGATCATTCATTCGCCTTTCTCCGTTTAACGCGCTGGGGCGGCACTTACAACGATATCGGGAAAATCGCGCCAAGGATCATGGCGCCCAGAATGGCGCCGCCGGTGATCGGCTTATTCCATAAATAAAACAACAGCGCGCCGATCAGCGATCCCAGCCCGATAGGGATGGACGCCGTTATGGCGGACAAAATAATCAACGGACCGAGAAAACGGCCTGACGCATTGCCCGCGCCCATCATGACATCCGCGCCATAAGTGGAATTGCTTTGATTAATGGTGAATTTGCGCGCCAAAATAATCAGGCAGCCAATGATGATGCCCAGCACCAGGCCGGTGGCCAGCGCGGCGATAAAATTTTGCAGCGGGAATTTGATGCCGGCGCCCAGCAGCAAAGCCGGAACGCCCAACCCGACCCCGGTCTGCAACGCGCCGCCGATATCCAGAATCCCCACCAGCGAGCCTTCAATGATGCGCGCAAACAGGAAACTGGCGCCAAACGCGGCGACCGCCCCATACACGCCGGTATTGATGCCGGTACGCAGCATTGAGACAAACGCGACTTCATTGAATGCGCCGATGCCATAGAGGTAATACATATGGGTACCGCCAAAAATACCGGCGGATAGGAGTCCGACAAAAATCGGGAATGACCAGTCGGCATACCAAAAACCGCGTTTTACTTGTTCCATTTCAGACTCCCGTAGACGTTATTTACCGCTCAGGGTGTTATGAATACCATCCAGCCAGTTGGGGATGGCAAGACTGAATGACTGCAGCGTTTTCATATCGAATCCGCGGAAAAAACCACTCAGCACAAATAACGCCACTATGGCCGCCATCATGATGCCGGTAATCTTATTCCAGCCGCTTTCTTCCACCCCTTTGCCGATTAAAATCCCCAACACCAGACCAGGAACGGCATTACCCATAATCAATTGCGCCAGACCGCCGAATATCGTGGCCCAGAATCCGGAGCGCTTGCCCGCGTCAATGGCCGCCAGCCAGAAAATCACCGGCATTACGGTATTCACCAGAATATTGGCCGCCGGGACCAATACCTTGACTGCCGTGACTTGCAATGCGGCTGGAACAGCTGAAGCGGTCGAATTAAGAAACGCCACCACCAGCATGCCGATAATGCCGCACGCGATAGCCATGCGTTTCGGGTCGTGCATGGTTTGGTCGAGTCGCCGGTTTTTCATCATCAGCACAGCCGCCCCCCAATGTGGGATAATGCGATGATCCACATCCTGGGTGAAGGAGCCGGCCGCGACCGAAGATGCCCAGGCGTTAAAGAAAAAACCCAGGCCGAAAGAAAAGTGGGAAGCGGGATCGCCTTCGCAAGAATTCAATTCCCCCAAGGTTCGAAATGCCCCCATTCCCTGTATTGTCGGGGCATGGAACATACGGGCCGCGCCAGCCCCCACGCCTACGCCGACCAGCCCGCCGATAATAAGAGACTTTATTAAAATGATGAGAAACATCGGATTATCCTTTATGTATTTACCCGCAAATTTAGCGCTGAGTAAATTGGACTTTTTCGGGATCGATCATGCTGACATTGACCGTAATCTCTAATTTGACGCTGTAGCTTTTTTTCTCTCGAGGCAAAAAGAAAAATAGAAATTTTTCATTTATCCGTGTTTCTTCCGCACTCACAACTTCCACCTGCATCGGTTCAATACGTAAAAGAACGTTGCTGGTGGATTTCATAACTTCTCGCTGAACCTGACTTAATGCAGCGGCAAAAGCGCCCTCTTTGGTATCGCTTTTACCGGTCACTCTGACCTTTAGGACAGATTGCTCTTTCATCAGGCCCCGCCATATTTTTTAAGCCAGGTTTCCATTAATTTCTTTCCCAATTCCTCTTTATCCATAAAGCCGAAACCCAATACTTTATAGCCCTCTTGAATAGCGGTAACGCCCTCTTCAATGGAGCGCATGCCGTATTTTGCTTTAAAGCCATATTTGTTTTGCGCGGTGATGGCCCCAGCGCCGCCGCTGCCGCAAAATGAGATACCGAAATCGGCTTGTTCCGACTTCATAATATCGCCAAGCTTCATATCCGCGGCCATCCCAGGTACGACAATAGCCTTGCCGCCAGCCTGTTCGATACCCTGACCCACCTTCTGGCCTTTACCCAAACGATCGCCGATAACAACGATTACCTGACCCATAGGATCCTCTCCAGTATCATTTCAGTTTGTTACCTTTAGCGACTTCGAAATGGACCGATAATAAATAGGCTTCTTCTATCGGTAAATGGCCCAAATCGTTCACTACCTTTTCCGCCATTTGCATGGAGTCCGGCGATATCTCGTCAAACAAAGACTTATCCATATCCGGCAATGCTTCGCCGCTTAGCGAACGTAGCACCATAGCCCGCACATGGGAATGCAACATTTGCTCCTGCACCACAGTGATATGAATATCGCGCCCGGTCAGCATGATCATGATGTTTGCTAAAACTTTTTTAGTCAGCGCCACGGACAATACGTCCAACTCAGGATTGCCCCCCGTAGCGGATACGGCTTTATCGGCCACTATTGACTCCCACATCGTCCTCACCGAATGAATGAGCAAATATACTGATGATTTAACCTAGACTGTCTTTCGCCGGGTTTGTAGCCCTTATTTTTCCACTTCAAACTGGAAAAATCTTTCGCCGCAGTGTTCTGATTCGCATAATTGGCTTACAGGTGACAGTTCATCTCATCAATGAATATAATATCAGTGAGATACGTTATTCAGAGAGTCATCGTTAATATAATATGCCATCGCGTAACTATAAGTTTAATGTATGACCAAAACTAACATATATGAAGATCTGATTTATTCGAAAAAAATCATCAAAACTTTTTAAAGGCGAATAACTTTTATTGAGAGGGGATAATTATCAACAACAATACGTGTTTTTCTTCGCTAATGAACACAGCGAATATATTCTCGAAATAGGTAATAACCTGGAATAAAGGATCGGGATTTGTCGTGCCATGGTAAGCTGCTCCTATGGCCGAAACCACCGGCTCTCTCCCACACCCCCATTATCTTTTCGTTAGCGGAGTGTGGGCTTATCCTGCTGTTTTAACGGAATTTGGCGTGGTTTTCGTCGCGGATGTGCTTGAACGTTTGCGCAACCGCCTTAGCCTGCTTGATATCGCCTTTATTCGCCAGCGCCTGCGCCTGTTCTATCTGGCTTAACAAGTAACCGATGGCTTGACGATAATCTTGCATCTGCGGGCTTTCGCTTGATTGCCCCCTCAGCTTGGGCGGCGTCCCGTTACGGGCGTCCTGCGCCGCATCGTGCATATCGCTCAGCGCTTTTTTCAAGGTTGCCGGGTCGTTGGTCTTCAGTACCGCGCTGTAATTGGCCCCCAGGATATCCATATCCTCACCGAGATCGCGCGCCTGTACCGCTTGCGAACCACAGACCATAAGCGCTAACGCCAAAATTGCCGAAACGTGTATTTTCATCAGGTTTTCCCTGTTATTGACCCGCGATTTTCATCAACGGCAACAACACCGATCCGCACTGGATTTGATTGCGCGTTTCGATATCATCGCCAATAGTCACAATATTCCGCAACATATCTCTTAAATTACCGGCAATGGTAATTTCACTGACCGGATATTGAATCTCGCCGTTTTCCACCCAGAAGCCGGCGGCGCCACGGGAATAATCGCCGGTGATGGCGCTCACGCCTTGCCCCATCAGTTCGGTCACCACCAATCCCCGGCCCATTTCTTTAATCAATCCCGCAAAATCGAGACCGCGCCCGGCGATATGCCAGTTATGAATGCCGCCTGCGTGACCGGTGCTTTTCATACCCAGTTTGCGTGCGGAATAACTGCCTAACAGCCAGGTCTGCAAAATGCCGTCTTTGACGATGGCCCGGTCCTCGGTGCGCACGCCCTCGCTGTCGAAGGGAGAAGAAGCCAATCCTCTTAACACATGGGGACGTTCTTCAATCGTCAGCCAGTCCGGCAATATCGCCTTGCCCAGGTCATCAAGCAGAAAAGTGGATTTTCGATAGACGTTGCCGCCGCTGATCGCGCCGACCAGATGGCCGAACAAGCCGCTGGCCACCTCGGCGGCCAACAATACCGGCGCCTGCATGGTGGCCAGTTTGCGCGGATTGAGATGGGCCAGGGTACGGCGCGCGCTTTCTTCGCCCACCCATTCCGGCGAACGCATTTCCTCAAACACCCGGCTGATGGTATACGCGTAATTGCGTTCCATATTGCCTTCGCTTTCACCGATTACGCTGCAGGAAATAGAGTGGCGGCTACTATTATAACTGCGCAACATCCCGAGACTGTTACCGTAAACTTTAGTACTGTAATGGCTATTAAAATTGCCACCCTCGGTATTGGTGATGCGTTTATCGGCTTGCAAAGCGGTGTTTTCCGCCCTTGACGCCATTTCTATTCCCCGTTCGGCATCCAACTCGACCGGATGAAACAAATCCAGTTCAGGCGCATCGAAGGCTAATAATTCTTTTTCCGCCAGACCGGCAAACGGATCGGGAGAAGTATAACGCGCAATATCCAATGCCGCGCCAACGGTGCGCGCGATAGCGTCCGGGCTCAAATCGGTGGAAGAAGCGCTGCCTTTTCGTTGCTGATGGTATACGGTTATACCCAATGCGCCGTCGCTGTTGAATTCAACATTTTCCACTTCGCCATAGCGCGTACTGATGCCGATACCAGTGGTTTTAGTCACTGCGACTTCCGCCGCGTCCGAGCCGGCGCCCGCCAGTTCCAGCGCTTGCGCAACCGCGTTTTCCAATAATTTTCGCTGTTCTGCAACTTGATTGACTAATTTCATTGATCCGCCAGGTTTATAGGGTTATCCGCAAGAGAGTGACGCCACCGCAGGCTGGGCAGAGTCGGGAAATGCTTTCGATCGGTTTAACGCTACCGACGTATAATAAAGATAAGTCTATCAGTCTGGAATGCTTTTGGCACGGCGTGCGGCCGAACTGCTGAAAGAACCACTGTAAAGAAATATGTTTCAGCGGGAAAATGCGGCATCGGCTTGTCTTGCCGCCCTGCTTAAGCACGGCGCACGCCGCTAATAACGGTTTGTTAACAATATTGCCCGATATGCGTTAAGATAATGCCATTGAAGATCCTTGACAACCTGTTAGGATGAGCCTCTTTTGAGGAATTGAAGCATGCAGAAACAACCCGATGAATGGCAGGATGAGCAGCCGGAAGCGCAATCGCAAGACGAAGATGATGAAATCATCTGGGTCAGTAAAAGCGAAATAAAACGCGACGCGGAAGCATTGAAAAAACTCGGCGTCGAACTGGTCGAGCTGGGAAAAAACGGTCTGGAAAAAATCCCGCTGGATGAAGAGCTGCTTGCGGCGGTGGAACTGGCGCAGCGCATAAAGAAAGAAGGCCGGCGCCGCCAAATCCAACTGATTGGCAAAATGCTGCGCGCCCGAGAAGTCGAGCCTATCCATCAAGCCCTGGATAAACTGAAAAACCGGCATAACCAACAGATCACGTTATTCCATAAACTGGAATCTTTGCGGGATCGGTTAATCGAACAAGGCGATGACGCGATAGCGGAAGTGATGACGCTTTATCCCGAGGCGGACCGCCAACAACTGCGCTCGCTCGTGCGCAACGCCCAAAAGGAAAAAACGGCCAACCAACCCGCGAAAACCGCGCGTCTGATATATCAATATCTGCGTACAGTGGCTGAAGCGCAGTAAAATCAAGGCGTTGTTCCGGTCAATACTCCCCCGGGGGCCGGCTGCGCCAAAGCCCGTCTTATCGATAACCTGCGATCTTTAAAGGGCTTGAGCCTGTTCCGCCATTAGCGGAGATTAAAGCGCAATTGTCCTTCCAGTTCTTCCTCCGCCTCGTCGAACAATAATATCAGCGCGCCGAAACGGCGTTTTTTCGCGCCGGTGAGATGGATAAATTCCACCTCCAACGGCAAGGGCAAGCGGCTGGTGACCGTGTACCACAAGGCGTCCAGATTGGCTTCGCTGGCTTCCGCTAGCGCGAATTGGCGGTGGAATTCCCCATAAAAGGCCGGAAGATCAGGTATCTGATTAAAATCGAAAGAAACTTTGGCCATCAAGCGCTCTCCGCACTGCATGTCATCACTGTTCGTCTTCCCGCTACACTGGCAGCATGCCATACCCTATCAACCCTGGATATGGCAAAAAGAGTTATCACAACCCACCAATATGCAATGTTTTGATTTCCAGATATTCTTCCAGGCCCAATACCGACCCTTCCCGTCCCATGCCGGATTCTTTAACGCCGCCGAACGGCCCGGCTTCAGTAGATACCGCACATTCGTTCACCCCGACCATGCCGCTTTCCAGCGCCGCCGAAACCCGAAACATCCGTTGCAGATTGGTGGTATAAAAATACGCCGCCAGACCGTAGGGGGTGTTATTGGCCCGCATAATCACCTCCTCCTCGGTTTCAAAACGGAAACAGGCCGCTACCGGACCGAATGTTTCCTCATGCGCCAGCGTCATTTGCTCGGTGGCGTCGGCAATCACGGTCGGTTGATAAAAATTACCGCCCAGCGCATGAGGCTGGCCACCGGTAATAATGCGTCCGCCTTTACTTTGCGCATCCCTGACATGTTCACGAACCTTGTCGAAACCATCCGCATTGATCAATGGCCCGACCACCACGCCTTTTTCCATGCCATTACCGACCTTAAGCCGGTTAACGGCTTGCGCCAAACGTTCGACGAATTCATCATAAATGCCCGACTGGATATAAAAGCGATTAACACTGACACAAACCTGCCCGGCATTGCGGAATTTATTGGCGATGGCGCCCGCTACGGCAGCGTCCAAATCCGCGTCGTCGAAAACGATATAGGGCGCATTTCCCCCCAATTCTAAAGAGATTTTCTTCAAGGTGTCGGCGGCGTTACGCATCAAGGTTTTGCCCACGGCCGTCGAACCGGTAAAGGTTATCTTGCGAACGATGGAACTGGCCATGATGGCTTCGCTGATGGCCGCCGTGTCGCCCGCCACGCCGTTAACCACGCCGCTGGGCACACCGGCCTGTAGGGCCAGTTCCAGTAACGCGAAGGCTGAAAGCGGGGTTTGGTTGGCGGGTTTAATCAACGCGGTGCAACCGGCCGCCAGCGCCGGCCCCAATTTACGGGTCAACATGGCCAGCGGGAAATTCCACGGTGTAATCGCCGCCACCACGCCGATCGGTTCGCGCGTGGCGAATATGCGTGAATGGGCTTTGACCGGCGGGATTATTTCACCGTTGGCGCGTTTGGCCTGCTCGGCGAACCATTGAATAAAACTGGCGGCATAGGCCACTTCACCCTCGGCTTCCGGCACCGGCTTACCCTGTTCAGCCGTCATCAATTGCGCCAGGTAACCCTGGTTTTCCATGATCAGGCGATACCAGGCATAGAGTATTTCCGAGCGTTCCTTGGCGGTTTTGGCGCGCCAGGCGGGAAACGCATTAGCCGCCGCGGTAATCGCGGCCTCGGTTTCAACTCTGCCGCATTTGGTCACGTTAGCGATAACGTCGCCCGTGGCCGGGTTAAGGACATCAAAGGTTTCGGCGCCGTATCGCCATTCGCCATTCACCAGGCAGCCGGGTTTGAATAGAATATGATCCTGAATCGTTTTTTGTTCGCGCATGAATACTCTCCATACTTGAATCTTTCCCGATAAGGGAAGACATTCGCATTCTGGATCAAGTATAGACGCGAAAGATGACGGGTATCAATCGCTCAGGGCGTGGCGATATCGCTGCAACATCACCGTCAATCTCCCTACCGGTTCGGTGACATTGCCCGGCGCATGATAATAAGCCAGTTTTTGCTGATAAATATCCAGCTCTTCCAGTAGTTGATTGAAGTGTTCCCCGCGGCGCAGCTCGCTTCGGGCGGTCATTACCCGGTCGGCGGTAGCGCGGATGCGGCGATGGTAAGCGGACAGATCGTCATTGACCGGAATTTCAGCCATGCGCAGCCGCTGATGTGTGATGATCAGCAGCAAGGCCAGACGGTATTTGGCGATATCGGTGGGGAACAACGTCAATAAATGAAAGAGCTGCTGATATAACGCCGGTAAATGATTTTCCATCCGTTTGGCTTTTTTGGTGGATAACGCCGATACCGCGGCGAAGACAAAGCGGTTAAGCAAAACCCGGCCAATCCGGGCTTTTGAACTGTCGCGAATCAATAAGACCACCAGCATCGCCAGGCCGCAGCCGATGAGTTGTCCAATGGCATTGTCCAAAAAGCTGTTGACGTTAAACGACATAGGATTGCTTAGCACTATGATATTGATGGTGCCGGCCAGAGTCGCGATACTGCCCATCCGACGTTTTTGCACTTCAATGCCGATAATAAAGGTCAGCGTTCCCAAGGCCAGGCATAACAACAGAAAACTTTGCTGGCTGGCGGGCATGATCAACAGAAAGAAAAGCGCGCCGATGGGTAATGCCGCCGCCATGCCATAAAAGAAATCCTTGCAGGCCAGCCAGGGATCCGGCAAGCGCATGGCCAACGCAGTAACCACGGTGATCATCACCACACAGCCGCTACCCGACGTCCAACCGGTCCATAACCAGAACATAAAACCCAAGGCAGTGGCGATACCGGTGCGCAACCCATTGATCATGGCATGATGCTGTTCAGCTGATGGGGCGGTCACTACCACTTGATCCACCAGCACCTGCTGTTCGATTTTACTGATACGCGAGTTAGTCATCACGCCTTTGGCCAACAACTGAAAGCGGCTGGCGGCGCCGACCCATCCGTATAGCGTTTGCGGCGTCTCTTTGGCCGGCATGGTGCCGATAACCTGGCGCATCAGTTTCATATGCTGGTGGATATCCGCCACTGTCTGCTCAGGCTGATTGAATAACCGCACCAGGTCGGGGTGCGCGAAATCAGGGCGGGCTTGCAAAATCAGATAGGTTTCACAAGCCTGGGTGATTAACGTCAGGGATAACGTATTGATGGCCTTTAATCGTTGATTGCACCGCTGCCAATGGGAAGATTCCATCATGAGATTGCCGCGCATGGCGTCAAGGGCTGTGGTCAGCTTCACCAGATTACCCCAGGATTTATCGATCTCTTCTTTTGACGCATCGTTAAGGCACAGAAGCATTAACCGATATTGGTCCAAAAATAACGTTTCCAGCGTCCGGTCGATCTCCTTTTTGATTGACCGCGGCGAAAACAGCAAGTCAGCCAAAATAGCGCATACGATGCCCAACACGATTTCGCTGCAACGTTCGATGGCATATTGCGGCGCGGCCAGCGGGTTAGCCTGAACGCCGACGATAATAATCAGCGCGGTATACCCCGCCAGACCCAACGCGTAGGAATTTTTAACCCGCACCAGCGACGAATACCAGGTACAAAGGCCGGCCCAGATCGAGCTTAACAGCAACATGACCACCGGCGCGCGGATGGTGGTGGTAATAATCGCCAGCGCGCCGAAACAACCGATAAAGGTGCCGACGATACGCAAAACGCCACGGTGTTTGATCGCGCCGGCATAAGGCTCGCCGCCGGCGGCGAAGGCGGGTCCTGCGGCCACGATAGCCGCGGTTAATACCGACCAGCGCGGCGTTTGCAGTTGAAAATGAAAACCTAAAAATAACGCAAGCAAGATGGCGAAAGTCAGCTTAATTGCAAAACGAAAGTGTATAAATAATTGCTGCAGCATGAGTTTGCCTTCCGCTTAGCCGAATTCGCGCAAACGATGAATCAGTTGCATCATCGGCGATAAACGAATATTACGGCGATCCCGATGACTGCTGATAACCACGGTCGCGGTGGTACCGGCTGGATAAAGATTGCCCGGCTGCTGGTCCAGATGAATTTTAACCGGCACCCGTTGCGCCAAACGAACCCATTCAAGATTGGAATCCACTGACGCCATACCTTTGTTATCCACTTTACTGCTGCTATTGGTGACGCCGGCGGCAATACTGTCCACCGTACCATAGATAATGTGATTGCTGCCCAAGGGGGTTATTTCAGCAAGGTAACCCGGACGTACCCGCTCCAGCTTGGTTTCTTCCATATAGGCCAGCAGATAGAATGAGTCGCGCTTGACCAGCGCCACCGAGACCGAACCCCGGGTGATAAATTCGCCGGCATGGACATTCAGATTGGTAATCCAGCCATCCGCCGGAGCGCGGACATTCGTCCGTTCCAAATCAAGTTGAGCCAAATCTCTGACCGCGACCGCTTTCGCCAATTGATGGCTGACCGTCGTAAAATCATTACTGGCCTGATCGATGGACTCCTGCGACAACGCATCGGCGCCTAAACGCATCCGCCGGCCGGCTTCACGATGCTTCTCGGCCGACAATGCCTGATAATAATCTACTTCAGCCTGCGCTTCGTTCAGCGCCTGCTGATAGCGTGGCTGGTCCACCACGAACAGCACCTGACCCTGTTTAACCAGTTGATTATCCACTACCCGCACATCGGTGAGCAGACCGCTGACATCCGGGGAAATCGCGACGACATCGGCGGTGAATTTCGCGTCCCGGGTCCAGGGAGATTCGGTGTAATACACCCAGGCTCTGAAAATGGCGATGGCGGCAATCAGCGTCATGAGCAAGGTCAGCGCGATTCTGATGATTTTAATGGCATTCGTTTTCACAGCGGCCTCAAAGGAACAATAAAGAAATCAGATAGTAGATACAGCAGTACAACGCGGTATTGAACAAAGCCGGATGCCAGACATAATCATAGACGCCCAAAGGTTGCAGCACGCGACGCAACGTGAAGAACACCGCCATGGCGAGCAGTATTTCAAAAAACACCGGGGGAAATGACAAGCCGAATATCACCATAACCGGAAGCAAACTCATGACCTTATCCTTTATTTTTGCCTATCAATACATTCCGGCGATTCAATTAAAACAATGACTGCCTACGTCCGCACCCTAAAGTCACAGACGAGTTTCACCCGAACCATTAAAGGTTAGTCGTAAAGCAGGTTTTTACCGATGAAGTTATCAGGCGGAAATACAGGTTTTGACCAGTCGGCAATGCAGCGGCTCGGAATATGACTGTTTATGCAAAGACGACAAATACAGTCGATAAGCCTGCTATCGAAGCGCGACCTGATGAACTAGCAGGTTTATAATAGTCCCTAAAAGTTGCTAGTTACAACCATATGTGATCTAAATCACTTTTAACTCAGAGTTAATAATGGAAAGATTAAACCGGATGATGGTGTTTGCCAAAGTGGTGGAAGGAGGATCATTTACTTTGGCGGCCAGGCAGTTGCAAATGAGCGTGTCGTCGGTCAGCCAGACCGTGGCTAAACTGGAAAATGAATTGCAGGTGAAATTGCTTAACCGCAGTACCCGCAGTATCGGCCTGACCGAGGCTGGTAAAATTTATTATCAGGGTTGCCGCCGCATGCTCATTGAGTTTACCGAGGTACATGAACAGCTCTATGCGTTCAACAACACGCCAATCGGTACGCTGCACATCGGCAGTTCTTCCACCATGGCCTATAACGTACTGGCCACGATGACCGCCGAAATGCTGAGGGAATATCCTGGCCTATCGGTTAATCTGGTGACCGGCATTCCGGCGCCCGATTTGATCGCCGACGGCCTCGATTTGGTCATTCGAGTGGGCGCGCTGCATGACTCCAGCTTATTCTCCAAGCGGCTTGGCGCTTTGCCGATGGTGGTTTGCGCCGCCAAAACTTTTCTCGCCGCGCACGGCACGCCGGAAAAGCCCAGCGATTTAACCCGCTTTTCCTGGCTCGAGTATGGCGTCCGACCGGACAGCGCCTTCGAATTGATTACGCCGGAAGGCATTACCTTGCACCTGGCGCCGCAGGGACGTTTCGTCACCAATGATTCGCAAACCCTGATCCGCTGGCTCACCGCCGGCGCAGGCATCGCTTATGTGCCGATTATGTGGGTGCTGGATGAGATCAAGCAAGGCAACGTCGAGATTCTGTTTAATCACTATCTCGCCGATCCTCGCCCGGTTTATGCGTTGTATACCCAAAAAGACAAACTGCCGCTCAAGGTTCAGGTGTGCATTAATTATCTACAAGAGTATTTCAAGAATGTCGCGACCATTTACCAGGCATTCCGGCAGGACACCAATACCTGACGGAATGCCCGGCCCGGATCAGGCGGTGCCGCCCACGGTAAGCATATCCAGTTTCAGGGTCGGCTGTCCCACCCCGACCGGTACGCTTTGCCCTTCTTTGCCGCAGACGCCGACGCCTTTATCCAGCGCCAGATCATTGCCGACCATGGAGATCTGCCGCATCGCCTCAATACCGGAACCGATTAACGTCGCGCCTTTCACCGCACGGGTCACCCGGCCCTTTTCTATCAGATAAGCTTCCGAGGTGGAAAAAACGAATTTGCCCGAGGTGATGTCCACCTGACCGCCGCCGAAATTCGGCGCATACAAGCCATAATCCACGCTTTCGATAATTTCTTCCGGCGTCGACTTGCCCGCCAGCATATAGGTGTTCGTCATCCGCGGCATGGGCAAGCTTGCGTAAGACTCGCGCCGGCCATTGCCGGTGGGAGGAACGCCCATCAGACGGGCATTCAGTTTATCCTGCATGTAGCCTTTGAGAATGCCGTTCTCAATCAGCATATTATATTGCCCCGGTACGCCTTCGTCATCAATGGCCAGCGAACCGCGCAAACCGACCAGCGTGCCGTCATCCACCACGGTGCACAACGGCGACGCCACCAGTTTGCCCATTTGACCGCTGAACACCGAGCTGCCGCGGCGATTAAAATCCCCTTCCAGGCCATGGCCCACCGCTTCATGCAGCAACACGCCGGGCCAGCCCGCGCCCAAGACCACCGGCATGGCGCCGGCCGGCGCCGCAATGGCCGAGAGATTAACCAAGGCGACGCGTACCGCTTCCCGCGCCCAGTTGTCAGCACGCACTTCGCCATCCACCACCGCCAGGAAATACTCGTAACCGAAACGGCCGCCGCCGCCGCTGGAACCGCGTTCGCGTTTGCCGTCCTGTTCCACCTGTACACTGATGGATAAACGCACCAGCGGACGCACATCCGCCGCCAGAGTACCATCGCTGGCGGCAATCAATACCTGTTCATACACCCCGGACAGGCTGGCGGTGACTTCCTTAACCCGGGCATCGGCGGCGCGGGCAACCTGATCCACGCGATGCAGCAAAGCGATCTTTTCTTCCCGCGGCAAACTGTTCAGCGGATCAAGCAGCGGATAAAGTTTTTTGTAGGGGATTTCGCCCAAGGTGTGCACCCGGCCATTACCCTGATCATTGACAATGCTGCGCGCGGCATTGACGCTAAGTTCCAAGGCATTGAGAGTCAGTTGATCAGCATAGGCAAAACCGGTTTTCTCACCGCTGACCGCACGCACGCCCACACCCTGGTCGATATTATACGAGCCGTCTTTGATAATGCCGTCTTCGATAAACCAGGATTCATGGTAGCTGGATTGAAAATAAAGATCGGCGTAATCCAAGCGACGTTCGGTCATTTGCCCAAGTAAGTTGAAAAGGTTTTCGTGACTCAGGTTGTTGGCCGCGAGTAATTGCTCACTGACAAATGTCAGACTCATAGGTTTTCACTCTTATATTTAGTGGATTGGCCAGCAACGGCTGGTACTAGGCATAAACCCATCATATTTCACGCTGCGGGGGTGTTGGCTACGCTCTTTCACCCTAATGGGTCCATAGGCTCATTATTATAGACTGCGGCAATTCTATGCCGACGTCAAATAGGTAAAGCTAATTAGCCTTGACGGCGGGTTGCCTGGGCTGTCGCAGGACTTCCTGAATTTTCGGCTGATCAAGACTGCCGCTGATATGATAGCGAATGACCGAGATTTTATTCCATAACGGCGCCAACACTTTGCTGGCGGCGAAAACAGCGGCCCCGGCCAGCGGGTTGATGGCAAATGCGGTGGCGACCCCGACGGTTGCGGAAATCTCAGGCGCGACCACCGCTTCCATATCGATTTGTTGCGCGTTGAAATCTACATTGCCGGACATGGCGATATCCGCCTCCAATCCGTCGATGGTCAAATTATTGGTGTGCAGTACGCCGGATTTAAGCCAGGCGACGCCATGAATGGAATCGAAATAAAATCCCTGGCCGAACGTATCGCGGAAATCGAACTGCAGTTTACGTAACAACGCATCAAAGCTGAATAAACGCAATAAGCGACCGGCCTGCCCGCTGCTGATATTATCGATTTTGCCCTTGCCCAGCTCGGTTTTTAAGACGCCGTTGAGGGTGGCGACATCGAAATTCCAGGGCTGAGATTGCCAATGCAGGTCGTAATCCAACGAAAAAGGCGCATCGCGCAGCGGCGTTCCCATGCCGAAATAATCCGTGGCATCGCCGATATTTTTACCGGTGAATTTGCCTTTAACGTCGGTCTGATTTTGCCCGCCGCGCCGAGTCCATCCCCCCGTTAGGGATAATTGGAATTTGCCGGGATTTACCAGGCCATTGGTCAGCTCAAGCCGGTCCTGATTGGGGGTGATGTCCGCATTGACCCGACCAAGGTTTTGACCCAGCAACCAACATTCCTGACAACGCAACTGCAAGGACGGCCAGTCTTTGAAAGACTGCCCCGACGCATCGCCGCTCGATAACATATTCTGGCCGGCGCTGGTCGCAACATTCGAATCTTTCGGCCAGAGAGGGTTGTAATAAATATAGCGCACATCCGCCCGCCATGGCCCCTGGTCCGCCAACGTCAGTTTCCCCTGGATTTCGCGTCCATGGGCTTCGAGCGTACTGCCGCCGGGGATAGTGTTCCGGATCAGCGATAATTGGTGCCACTGCTGACCGCCAAGGGTTAAAACCGGCGTCGTTAATGTCAGTACATCGGGTAAACGGAATCGACTGCTCACTGTTTCGCCCGCCGAGCGCAACTGCGGCGTCATCAATGTCATCCATTGTTCGCCGTCCAGCGCAGGCAAACCCAGCGACAGGCTATTGTCGGCCGGCAATGGCGGAACTTTGGCGCTCCCTACGGCCCAGGCGCCCCGTTTGAGCGTGATCTGCCTGGACAAAAGCCATTCGCTGTTAAACGCGTTCTTGCCGGCGCTGCCGCTCATAGTGAACCCGCTGAGATTCCCTGTGGCTTTTATCTGGAGCGGGAATGCACGTCCCCCCTGTTTATCCAATGGGGGAGGTAAGTGACTGCTCACATTTTTCATATCGCCGGTCACACTGACGTTATAGGTTGGCTTACCTTCCAACGGCAAACTCACCTCGACGACGCTTTGCCAGGACGCCTGACCGTTGAGCAATTGACTGAAAGCAGGAGGTAACCCGGGCATTTGACTTACTGCCCAGTCTCCTTGCATGGCGACATTGATGGCAACATGCTTGTCCTGCTCAAGCGTGGTGAAACTCACGCCCAGCGGCTGCCCCAGCCAATGTCCCTGCAAAACATCACTGTCCAGATTGCTATCTTGATAACGGAATTGGCCGCTCAAGCCGCTGATCGTCGTGCCGAGCGGTTTGATCAATACATTATTGTTGTTCAGATTGACGTTGCCGGATGCTTTGGTAGGCTGTCCGTTCAAGGGAATGTCCAGGTGTAAGTCCCCACTAACATTGCCGGAGACCTGTATCTCATTCAGCGCCGCCCCCAGCGATTTTTGCAACGGAGTCTGATTGAAATAATCATCGACCGCTTTGCCCGTCCCGTCGACAGTCCCATCAATCAATAGCAACTCATTGCCGTATTCTGGAATGGCCGCCGAAACGTCATGACCCGTGGCCTCCCCCAATTGTATCTGCGGCGCCTGCATAAACAGGCCGTCGTTAAGGAAATCGAGATCGATATTCAGATCGGTTAATGTCGGCCAAGCGGTTTCGAACTCGTATGCGGCATGGCGCAGCGGCACCCATACCTCGAATTGCCCTTCATTATGTTTGAAAGGAAAATCCTTGGGATCGCCGGCGAAGACAAACGTCGCATTATCCACTTGCCCGCCCTTTAATGCGGCGGTCAGATAATCCACCAGATGGGTGCCCATAAAGGGTTCTGGGAAATATCGCCAGGCCTGGGCGGCGTCATATAACCGAATACCCGATAAGATGTTCAGCCACGACTCGCCGGCAATCGGTTGGTGATAATCAAAATCGCCATTCAGCCACAGCGCATTGGCTTGCAGATCGATATTTTTCCCCCATAAAACCAGGCCTTGCTCGTCATTTTTCCAATTGAGGGTCATGTGTGCCTTTTGTATATTCAGCGGCGCGCGGAACATATCGTTATAAGGCAGCGTGCTGTTATCCAACGCCAACGTCAACTGACCGTTTTCCAGAGTGCCGTCCGCTGAACCGTCGACATGATCCGCACCAGGCAATACTTTCCATTGCTGCCAGCTCAGATCATGCCAGTTGCTCTGAAAACGGATTTTTTCAGGGTTTTTCAGCGGGATATCCAGCGCTAAGGTTGTTAGCGTGCCTTTAGGCTGCAAATCCTGCCACCGCGCGCGCAAACTTGGCGTAATAAATGACACCAGCGGCAAAAAGGGACTGAATTTTTCAAGGGCTAAATTTTTCGCCCGCAGGCGAATTTCTCCAGCCTGGTCCGGCGCGAATAACCGGTCTTTTTCCGGCTGCCAAAATAGGGATAACGCGCCCGGCGTCCAGGGATCGCCATTGGTGGCGATATTCAGCGCCGGAATATCCAGTTGCCACCCTTGGCCTTGCTGGCTCAGATGCATCGCCAGTTTGCTTACATCGAGCCGGTGGTTGTCCGAACCATCCTGCCAGTCCGCCGCGCCATGGCTAAAAAAAACGTCGCCGCCGTGAATATCGCCATGTTCAAGATACAGCCAGGCGGCCAGGCTGAAATCCGCATTTTTCAACCCGGTCTGGTCACGTAGCCATTGGCTGAACCAGGGTTTAAGATCGATATTATCCGCTTGCAGATAAATTTTGCCGTCGTCCAGCAAACCTTTCTCATCACGCAAATCCAGGCGTAATTGAATCGCGCCCTGTTGCGTATCCACGTTGGACAGGCTGATTTGTCCTTCCGCGCGATGCCGCTGTTGGGTATTGAGCCAGGTGAGTTGAGGTACCGACAAGGTACTGCGATCGCCAGAGGGGGTAAGAAAGCTTAATTCGCTATCCCGCAGGATGAAATGGTCGAAGCGGCGCAAAAACAGATCGCTGAGTTGCCCCGGTTTTATCGGGCTGCCCTGATGATCGCGCCCCAACAGGGTGGTATTCAGATCAAGCCGCAGACGGTAAAACGTCACATCGCGGAATTGCCAGCGCCATTGCAGCAAGGATTGCCAGACATCCAGCGCCACCGTAACCCGCTGGATACTTAATTTTTCGTCGCCGGTGGTTAAAGTCACGCCGCCGATATCCAATGTCGGGCCGAAGGACTGCCAACTGCCCTTCATGTCGCGAACATCGATATTGGGGCCGTACACGGCATTAATCTGCTGGAGAATATAGGGACGTAAAGTTTCCAGATAAGGCAACGTCAGGCGTAGCCCGCTCACCACTAACGCCACGAGGACAATCAGGGTTGCACTAAGGGTCAGCAATATCCCCGGCAGTCGCTTCACGCCTATCTCCTTGCTTCCCATCGTTCTTAGCTCACAAAAAGAGCGCTATTTGATACCCGTCGGCGTTATCAGCCTCAATGGCAACCGCCTACATCATGACTACATCAAACTGTTCCTGGCTGTAAAGCGGCTCGATTTGCACTTTCACTTGCTTACCGACAAAAATTTCCACTTCCGCCAATGCATGGGATTCATCGCTTTTCAACGCGTCGCCCACCGCCGGCGAGGCATACACCAGGAACCGGTCGGAGTCGTAGGCATGATGAACCCGCACAATCTCCCGCATGATTTCATAACAAACGGTTTCGATGGTTTTTACCGTACCACGGCCATGACAGGTAGGACACTCGCTGCACAGCACATGTTCAATACTTTCACGCGTCCGCTTACGGGTCATTTCAACCAGGCCGAGTTGCGAGAAGCCATTTATGCCGGTTTTAACCCGATCTTTACTGAGCGCCTGCTCCAACGAATGCAATACGCGCCGCCGGTGCTCTTCATTGCTCATATCGATAAAATCAATAATGATGATCCCGCCCAGGTTGCGCAGCCGCAATTGACGCGCTATGGCCTGGGTAGCTTCAATATTGGTGTTGAATATGGTTTCGTCGAGATTACGGTGGCCGACAAAGGCGCCGGTATTGATGTCAATGGTGGTCATGGCTTCGGTTTGATCAATAATCAGATAGCCGCCGGACTTTAACTCCACCTTACGCTCCAGTGACCGCTGGATCTCGTTTTCCACATCATAAAGATCAAAAATAGGCTGTTTACCGTTATAATGCTCAAGCTTACCAGTCATTTCCGGAATATATTCGCTGGTAAACTCCACCAGCAAATCAAACGTCAGCCGTGAATCGACGCGGATACGGTCCAGCGCGGCGCCGGCGAAATCCCTCAGGATTCGTTGAGCCAACGCCAGTTCGCCATAGAGCATGTATTTACTTTGGCCGCGTTTTTTACGCTCCATCACCTTGGTCCACAGGCGCTTGAGAAAAGCCGCATCCTGCGACAATTCTTCCTCGCCAATGCCTTCGGCGGCGGTGCGGATAATAAAACCGCCCTGATCGTCGCAATATTCCGCCACCGTGCGCTTCAAACGTTCCCGCTCTTCTTCGCTATCGATGCGCTGCGATACGCCCACATGGGACGCGCCGGGCATAAATACCAGATAACGGGACGGCAGGGTGATATCGGTGGTCAGACGTGCGCCCTTTGTGCCCAAAGGATCTTTTACCACTTGCACCATGATGTCCTGGCCTTGCCTGACCAGTTCCGCGATATCGCGCACATGGAAATTTTGCTGTTCTTCACCAGCCACGCATTCGGTATGCGGCATAATATCCGAAGCATGAAGAAATGCGGCCTTTTCCAGGCCGATATCCACAAATGCCGCCTGCATTCCCGGCAGTACCCGGCTGACACGACCCTTGTAAATATTACCGACAATACCGCGCCGCGCTTCACGTTCGATATGAATTTCCTGCAGGATGCCGCCATCGATATAGGCGACTCGCGTCTCGGAAGGCGTGATATTAACCAGTAATTCAGCAGCCATGTTATTCTCGTGCCTCTTTTAATACCTTGAATTGCGTAAGCAATTCCGAGGTTTCCACCAGCGGCAATCCCACCACGCCGTGATAGCTTCCATGAATGGATCTGACAAAAGCGCCGCCCAGTCCCTGTATTCCGTACGCGCCTGCTTTGTCCATCGGCTCGCCAGAAGCGATATAGTGTTTAATATCCTGTTGCGACAACCGACGGAAGGTGACCTCGGTCACGACGCTTTGACAAAGCTGGTGAAATGAGTCAGCCAGCGCGATAGCCGTCATGACCCGATGACGTTGACCGGACAATGCCGTCAACATGTCGGCGGCATCGGCGGCGTCGCGCGGTTTTTCCAAAATCCGGTCTTCCAGCACCACAATGGTATCCGCACCGAGCACCGGCCTTGGCAAAGGGGCTATCGCCACCCCGGCCAACGCTTTTTCCAGCGCCAGACGCCGTACATAATCCTGCGCCAGCTCGTGCGGCCGGCGCTGTTCAATGATGGGCGCGCTGAGAATCTCGAACGGTACGCCTAATAACGTTAGCAACTCTTTTCGTCTTGGCGAGGAAGAAGCTAAATATAGTGTGGTCATTATCGTCCTTACTGCACGGAAAATTGACGACGGACTTTACGCATGAGCAAAAACAGCCAAGGCCATAATGCGCCATCGACCACGCTGCTCCAGAAGATTTCCGGTCGGAAAGAGATATTGATCACCAGGAATTCAGCCCAGAACACGATGACATGCATGGTTAACGACAGCACCACCACGATTAGCGACTGCTGCCATAACGCCATATTTCTGAACAACTGGAATTTGAATGCCACCAGATAGGCCAGAATACTCAAGGCCAATGCCCGGACGCCGAGAATGGACCCCAGCACCAAATCCATCAACAGCCCGAGCACGAAACCGGTGCCGACATTAACCCGATGCGGGATAGCCATTATCCAGTAAATCAGCACCAGGCTGAGCCATGACGGACGGAACAGATAAAGCTGCGCCGGCCAGGGCATAATCTGCAGAATGATGGCGATCAGAAAGGACAGCCAAATCACCCAGCTACCGTTGCGACGATACCGGTTCATTGGTTATCCCCGGCGCCGCCGGATTGCGGCGGTTGAGTCGGTTGGGTCGGCCCCGCCGTCGGGGGGGCCTGTCCCATGCTGTCTTGCGGCGGTAATACCTGTGGCATCATTTGCATCAAACGTTCATTGGCCACCCGATGAACCTCGGCGGGCGGCAAAGGCACTTCGCCGCGAGGGTCCGCGCCCCATAACAACAATAAATAGCGCAAACGCTGCAACTGCGCGGTCGGGCGGGCCTGAATCACGGTATAAGCCCGTTGCGTATCGATTTTGACCGCCGAGACCACCGCCACCGGATACCCTTCCGGGAAGCGTCCACCCAGCCCTGAAGTGACCAGTACATCACCGACGCGAATATCGGTATTGCCCGGCAAATGTTCAAGCTGCAAATCTTCGGTGCAGCCGTTGCCGGCCACAATCACCCGGATATCGTTACGCAAAACCTGGATCGGCAGGGCATGGGAAGCATCGCAAATCAACAGAACACGGCTGGTCAGTTTGCTCGTGGCCACCACCTGGCCCACCACGCCTTTATCGCTGATAACCGGCTGTCCGATATAGACGCCGCTATCCGTACCTTTGTCGATCACCACCTGGTCGCTATAGGGATCTGTGCTGGTGGAGAGAACCTGGGTCACCATTTTCTGTTCATCCTGACGCAATGGCGATCCCAGCAATTCACGCAGGCGCGCGTTTTCCTGCCTGAATTGACCAAGCAACAACAGTTCACTGTTTTTCAGCAGCAGTTCCTGGCGCAAAGCATGGTTTTCCAATTCCAATTGGTCACGCGAGGCCAGCGTTTGCGAGATGGTATCCAGCATTTGGCGCGGACCATTGGCCAGGAAATAGAAAGGACTGATGGCGGTGTCCATATAGGTGCGTATCTGGACAAATGTACCTAATCGACTATCGGCGACGATCACCGCGATGGCAACCATAGCGGCCAGGAACAAACGGAGTTGCAGAGATGGCCCCCTGCTAAAAATCGGCTTCATAATCTATGCATTTTCCTCAACAAAAAAGGGGGGCGCCGACCAGGATGAGTAATCTCAGCGTTCACCCGGGTGGTTCCCCCCTTTTCGAGGCAGGTTATTCTTCGCTGAACAGATCGCCGCCGTGCATGTCGATCATTTCCAGTGCCTTGCCGCCGCCACGGGCGACACACGTCAAGGGGTCCTCCGCCACCACGACCGGTATACCGGTTTCTTCCATCAGCAGACGATCGAGGTTTCTAAGCAACGCCCCGCCGCCGGTCAATACCATACCGCGTTCGGAAATATCGGATGCCAGTTCCGGCGGACATTGTTCCAACGCCACCATTACCGCGCTGACAATACCGGTCAACGGTTCTTGCAACGCTTCAAGGATCTCATTGGAGTTTAGAGTAAAACCCCGAGGTACGCCTTCAGCCAGATTACGGCCGCGTACTTCGATTTCCCTGACCTCATCGCCCGGATAAGCTGAACCGATTTCATGCTTGATACGTTCCGCGGTGGCTTCGCCTATCAATGAACCGTAGTTGCGGCGCACATAGTTTATGATAGCTTCATCGAAGCGATCGCCGCCGATGCGGACCGAAGAAGAATAGACCACGCCGTTAAGCGAAATCACCGCGACTTCCGTCGTGCCGCCGCCGATATCAACCACCATGGAGCCGGTGGCTTCGGAAACCGGCAAACCGGCGCCGATAGCGGCAGCCATGGGTTCCTCGATCAGGAAAACCTCACGTGCGCCCGCGCCTTGCGCCGATTCGCGAATGGCGCGGCGCTCAACCTGAGTCGCTCCCACCGGGACGCACACCAGCACGCGAGGGCTGGGACGCATGAAGCTATTGCTGTGAACTTGCTTGATGAAGTGTTGCAGCATTTTTTCGGTCACGAAGAAATCAGCAATCACACCATCCTTCATAGGACGAATTGCCGCAATATTACCGGGAGTACGACCCAGCATTTGTTTTGCTTCATGGCCAACAGCAGCGACGCTTTTCGGCGAGCCGGCACGATCCTGACGAATCGCGACGACGGAAGGTTCATTCAGGACAATGCCCTGTCCTTTAACATAAATTAGGGTATTGGCAGTACCCAGGTCGATGGACAAGTCGTTGGAAAACATGCCACGAAATTTTTTAAACATAACTGAAGGATAATCCTGCAAGCTGGGGCGAAAATAAAATCCGCCTACTTTACCAACCACGAGAAGCAGCGGCAAGGCGCAAACAACGCTACTTCAATGAAAATACGTCCCCGTTAACATTCCCACACACCGAAGAAATCCCTGACGCGGCTTTAATTCAGGCGTTCTGTGAGATGACTTCTCTTACTTGCGGTCAATGGTGATAACATCAAGCAAAATATCTGACAGGCCACCTGATTCCAGGTAATGTAAGTGCCTACTAACCATTTCGGTTAATGGGCGTATTGTACGTTAAATTCTTGCGAACTTTTATACTAATCGCGCATCCGGGCGTGAATATTTTTTTACCACCTCGTCCAAAGGCACGATTGCGGCAAAAAAGTCGCCCTGTCCGCCGGCTACGGCATGATCCCTCAACGTTCGCCACTCGGATTCCGTTCTGACTCCGCTGGCAAATACCCGTGTTGCGGTACCTACGCAGGCTTCAGACAAACTCTGCACGAATAACCGGTTTTCCGATCGCTTGTCAATTTCCCTGACCAGGCCAGGATGTAACTTGATAATCGCAATCGGCACAGCCGTTATATAGGCGGTGCTGACCATGGTCAAGCCCGCTTGTGCGACAATGAGACGACAGCCCAGTCCGGTCAATAGACGTAACGCCGGCCGCAATCTCACCAAGTGTTGACACACATCCGCCTCAACAAGTTCAAACATAATCTTTTGTCGCTGCATCTTACCGCATTGCATCAGGGTATTGCGCAGCCACACCACAAACTCGCGCTGCAACAACGATTCGGTGCTGATCGAGATGGCCAGCGCCTGATCGGGCAATTGTTGCAACAGGGGAATCACCCGGTCTAATTGCTGCCGGTCGTAGTGCTCGCTCATACCCAATTGATGAACCATGGGTAAAAACTCGGCGGAAGCGACCGTTTGTCCGTCCTCGACGATACGATTGATGACGACCAGGTGATCAACATCCCCCTCCCGGTTGTAGGCCGGGCGGATAAACAACTGCGGCCCGCCTTGCGACAAGGTGAACTCCAGCAGGGTACGCCATTTCACGCTGCCGCGCACTGACTCAGGCAGTCGATTATCATACACCGACCAGGTATTGCTCCCCTGCAGCGCCGCTTCCCGGGTCGCCTGCTCGACTGACTCCATGACCTCAACCACCGTTTGTCCTTTGCGATATCCACAGATGCCGATAGTAAGCATATCTTCCCGCAGTCGCGCCGGCAGGGCGGTCAGCGCGCCAAGCGCACTGATTAATTGCGCCGCCAGCGATTCCGCTTCTTTGAGCGATCCATGCGGTAACAGCACCGCCAGGTCGCCATGGAAATAACGCGCCAGCAAAGCATCGGGGTAACGTCTGACAAACGTTGAAATAAGATCGATCAAAGAATGAAACACTTTGCCGGCCTGGGCGATGCCTGATCGTTCCCCCATAATCGCCACATCAGGCGAGCGCAGCATCATTACCACGCCGTGAGCGCTCATTTCCTGCCCTTCTTCAAGCTGCAGCGCCAACTGATTATCGAAAAACAACCGGTTGCTCAGACCGGTTTTAGCATCACGGGCGGCGAAGGCCCGGATCAGAATATCCACCCGGCTGCGCTGTTCCCGCGCCTGCGCTAAATCGTTTAGCAAACGATCGATAGCGCTGCCGGTCAGTGATGTGGGTTCATCCAGGCTTTTCCGCACGCTTTCACGCTCGCCATGAATAATGCGTCTGGCCCGGTATTCCAGTGATTCCTGCGGCTGAATTTGCCGTCGCAGCCAGTTTAACCCGGCCAGCAACGCCGCGACCGCCAGCACAATGGCGATGCCCACCGGCGCGGAAACGCCGAGCGTGTGGGCTTCGCCCAGCGATGCGACCCGATAGGCCGCCACCGCTTGCAGCTCTGGATGATGCGGCAAAGCCAACCGTTGCTTACGGTAACCGTATGAAGAATCCTCGGCATCGGCGGCCGATAAAAAACGAAACAGCGACGCATTTCCTCGCCGAATCTCAAGTTCGTCGATACCGATGCTTTTCAGGGTATATGGCAGCCAGCCATCAAGGGCGGCAGGCGGCGCGGTCAGCAACGCCTGATCTATGGACGAGGCCAGCGCCGCCATTTGACGATCGGTGCGATACTGGCTGAGATAATAAAAGCTTAAGGCGCTACCCGACAGCATCAGCAACATGACCAGCGAGCATAACAAGGCCATCATTGCGGAAAGTTTAACGATTAATCGCATCCCTGTGCCCCGATAAAAGTCTGAGGTCGACCCGTAGCCTGACGAAGGGCGAGGTCATCACTCCGCCGCTCGATTATTCGCCTCCGTCGGCGAAATAAGTGTATCGGCTGTCGGCATAAAATGACATATTTTTGACCGTCATGCTCACAAATTATCCAATAGCTCATCAGGGTGCGATTGATATGAATTTGCATGACGACGGGAATAAGAACGACTTTTGTACGTCATACTTGAGAAACCCGCTTACACCCAACGCACCTGCGACTTGAAAAATGACGATTAATGGAGTCTGCCATGACAAAATACCGCGCATTGCGCGATGCCGACGTGACCGCCGAGGACGCTTTTTTCCAGCGGCGTAAAGTATTAAAAGCCCTGGGCATCGCCGCCGCCACGCTTAGTCTGCCGTTTGGCGCCCGTGGAGATATCTCCTCATGGCTGACCAGGCATACGCCGCCCAAAGCGCCGCCGGGCAAAACCCTGTCCTTCAGCCAGCCGGCGCAATGGCACGCCAATTTGCCGCTGACGCCGGTTGATAAAGTCACCGGCTATAATAATTTCTATGAGTTCGGCATGGATAAAGCCGACCCGGCCGCCAACGCCGGCGGGTTGAAAACCGACGGCTGGCAAGTACGCATTGACGGTGAAGTGGCAAAACCGATAACGCTGGACATGGACGACTTGCTCAAACGCTTCCCGCTGGAAGAACGGATTTATCGCATGCGCTGCGTGGAAGCCTGGTCGATGGTCGTGCCTTGGATCGGCTTTGAATTAAGCCATTTGCTCAAATTGGCGGAACCCACCAGCCAGGCGCGCTACGTGGCGTTTCAGACACTGGACGATCCTAATCAGCTGCCCGGCGAAAAAAACAGTCTGCTCGGCGGCGGCCTGTCGTACCCCTATGTGGAAGGACTGCGGCTGGACGAGGCCATGCATCCGCTCACGCTCATGACGGTGGGTGTCTACGGCAAAACCCTGCCGCCGCAAAACGGCGCGCCCATCAGGCTGATCACGCCATGGAAGTATGGCTTCAAGGGCATAAAATCCATCGTTCACATCCGATTGACGCATGATCAGCCTCTGAGTACCTGGAATCTCGCGGCGCCCAATGAATACGGCTTTTACGCCAATGTTAACCCGCATGTGGATCACCCGCGCTGGTCGCAGGCGACAGAGCGCGTTATCGGCTCCGGCGGCATTCTGGATATCAAACGGCAACCGACGCTATTGTTCAATGGTTATGCCGACCAGGTGGCAAAACTTTATCGCGGGCTTGATTTGCGGGAGAATTTTTAGTGCGTCTCAACCTTAAACAGATTACCTGGCTGAAGGCGCTTATTCACCTGGCCGCCTTCCTGCCGCTGATTTGGCTGGTGTACGCGGTGCAGCAAGGCTATTTCAGCGCCGACCCGGCCAAGGACATTCAGCATTTTACCGGCCGGATGGCGCTTAAATTATTGCTGGCCGGCCTGCTGGTGACCCCGGTGGCCCGTTACGGACGGCAACCCTTGCTTATCCGCTGTCGCCGTCTGATCGGTTTGTGGTGCTTTGCCTGGGTAACGTTGCACCTGCTCAGTTATGCGATATTGGAACTGGGCATCGACAATTTCAGGCTATTGGGCAGCGAATTGATCAGCCGACCCTATCTTACCTTGGGCATCATCAGTTGGTTGATTTTGCTGGCGCTGGCGGTCACCTCTACCCAACGCGCGCAGCGAAGATTGAAAAACCGCTGGCAAACCTTGCATAACCTGATTTATGTTGTGGCGATCCTCGCCCCGATTCATTATATCTGGTCGGTAAAAATCTTGTCGCCGCTACCGCTGATGTACGCCTTGGCGGCCGCGGTGCTTTTAGCGCTACGTTATAAAAAATTCCGCCAATGGCGACGGTGACCCGATAAGTTTTTATTTCTATCCCCGTTCAAAATGCGTTATCTTGCTCTCCACTTTCAGGGACGCTCAAGGTTATCTTCGCGGATAACCTTTGTATTTAGCGGCGAAAAGCTGCGATATCTTGATAATGCATGGCGCAGACAGCATTCTCCGGCGAATTTTGCAGCAAAAAGATGACAACCGGGCGCCAGAAGGTTATTTTTGTTCAGATATTGTCAATTAGCGGGAGATAGCGGCAGGATGGCGGATAAATTGCATATTTTACTCCTTAATGGCCCCAACTTGAATTTGTTGGGTACACGTGAGCCGGATAAGTACGGGAGCACTACGCTCGCCGACATCGTCAGCGGCCTCGACCATCTGGCAACGGAACTCGGGGTAAAGTTCAGTCATCTGCAATCCAATGCGGAATATGAGCTGATTGACCGTATCCACCAGGCCCGCGGCAATGTCGATTTCATTATTATCAATCCCGCGGCGTTTACCCATACCAGCGTAGCATTGCGTGATGCGCTGTTAGCGGTAAACATCCCTTTTATCGAAATTCATCTGACCAACGTGCATGCTCGGGAACCTTTCCGTCATCACTCCTACTTATCCGATATTGCTGTCGGCGTTATCTGCGGCCTCGGCGCCGACGGTTATTATTTTGCTTTTCAGACGGCCGTCAAACGCCTGTCAACATCCAATTAAATAAGTGTATGGAACCCCACTCATGGATATTCGTAAAATCAAGAAGCTGATTGAACTGGTCGAAGAGTCCGGTATTTCAGAGCTGGAAATTTCAGAAGGCGAAGAATCGGTTCGTATCAGCCGTGCTCCGGCGATGCCAGCCTATCCGATGATGCAACAGGCCTATATCCCCGCAGCCCCTCAAGCGGCGGCTCCAGCAGCGGCGCCTATCGCACTTGCCGCAGAGGAAGATGTCGCAGCGCCGGCCGCCATGAGCGGCCATTTCGTTCGCTCGCCAATGGTCGGAACTTTTTATCGCACGCCAAGCCCGGACGCCAAACCCTTTGTGGAAGTCGGCCAAACCGTGAAGGTCGGCGATATTTTATGTATTGTCGAAGCGATGAAAATGATGAACCAGATTGAATCGGATAAAGCGGGTGTGGTTAAAGCCATTCTGCTCGACAACGGTCAACCGGTTGAATTTGACGAGCCGCTGGTCGTCATCGAATAACGAGGCGCCACATGCTAGATAAAATAGTCATCGCCAACCGTGGTGAAATTGCGCTGCGCATTCTTCGCGCATGCAAAGAATTGGGAATCAAAACCGTGGCGGTACACTCCACAGCGGATCGCGATCTCAAACATGTCCTGCTCGCGGATGAAACCATCTGCATCGGGCCGCCGCCCTCGGTAAAAAGTTACCTCAATATCCCGGCCATCATTTCGGCGGCGGAAATCACCGGTTCGGTAGCCATTCATCCGGGTTATGGTTTTTTATCGGAAAATGCCGACTTCGCCGAACAAGTTGAACGTTCGGGTTTTATCTTTATTGGCCCGCGGCCTGAAACCATTCGCCTGATGGGCGATAAAGTTTCCGCCATCAGCGCCATGAAAAAGGCCGGCGTACCCTGTGTGCCCGGGTCCGACGGTCCTGTCGGCGATGATATGGAAAACAACCGGACCATTGCCAGACGTATCGGTTATCCCGTCATCATCAAGGCTTCAGGCGGCGGCGGCGGCCGTGGCATGCGCGTGGTCCGCAGCGACAACGAGCTGGAAGATTCGATCAGAATGACCCGCGCCGAAGCCAAGTCGTCATTTAACAATGACATGATTTACATGGAAAAATACCTGGAAAACCCGCGTCACGTCGAGATCCAGGTGTTGGCTGACGGTCAAGGCAACGCCATTTATCTGGCGGAACGCGACTGCTCGATGCAACGTCGTCATCAGAAAGTGGTGGAAGAAGCGCCGGCGCCGGGCATTACCCAAGCCATGCGCAGTTATATCGGCGAACGCTGCGCGAAAGCCTGTAGGGATATCGGTTATCGCGGCGCCGGCACGTTTGAATTCCTTTATGAAAACGGCGAATTTTTCTTTATCGAGATGAATACCCGTATTCAGGTGGAACATCCGGTGACCGAGATGATCACAGGCGTGGATCTGGTTAAAGAGCAATTGTGCATCGCCGCAGGACAACCGTTGTCGATTAAGCAGGAAGATGTGGTGATAAGAGGGCATGCGGTTGAATGCCGTATCAATGCCGAAGATCCCAATACCTTTATGCCTTGTCCCGGAAAAATCACCCGGTTCCACGCGCCGGGCGGCTTTGGCGTTCGTTGGGAGTCCCATATTTACGGCGGTTATACCGTGCCGCCGTATTATGATTCCATGATAGGCAAATTGATTTGTTATGGCGAAAATCGCGATGTCGCTATCGCACGCATGAAAAATGCGTTGGCGGAACTGATTATCGACGGTATTAAAACCAATATCGATTTGCAGCTTAGAATCATGAATGACGAAAATTTCCAACATGGCGGCACCAATATCCACTATCTGGAGAAAAAACTCGGCCTGCAGGAAAAATAGCGCCGTAAACCAAGCGTTGACTGGTGTTTTTCTCGCTCGTCATAGGGCGGGACAAGGCAATGACGGCTTCACGTGTTCGCGTCCGGTCCCCATGGCCGTATACGCACCGGCCTAACGCGTCCAGGCGCAGTCCCGCCCTGCTCTCAAGGATGAGAGCTGATTTGCGCGCATCTTTCCTTCGACGAGGGATTTTTGGCGTGACGGCGAATCAGCAGTTGTCCCAGGTCGGACGCTATACGATCCACTCCTTTTCGGTTGTACGCTACCCCATTGGTATCATTATCATGGATAAACGATTTCTGCAGGCTCACCGCGAAGCCCGGTGGGCATTTGGTCTGGCGCTGGCATATCTCATTGCCTGGCTGCTGGCGGCCTATCTGCCGGACAGTTTACCGGGCGTGACAGGTTTACCCCATTGGTTTGAGCAGGCCTGTTTGGTGGTTCCGGTGATTTTCCTGTTGCTGTGCTGCCTGATGGTGCGATTTATCTATCGCGATATCCCGCTGGAGGACAAAGATGCAAATTGAGGTGGTTATACCGCTGATTGCTTATTTGGCGCTGGTCTTCCTCCTGTCGCTGTATGCTTATCGGCATCGGCAAACCGGCGATTTTCTCAACGAATATTTCATCGGCAATCGTTCGATGGGCGGTTTTGTGCTGGCCATGACGCTGACCGCGACCTATATCAGCGCCAGTTCATTTATCGGCGGGCCGGGCGCCGCTTATAAATACGGCCTGGGCTGGGTGTTGCTGGCCATGATTCAGGTACCGACGGTATGGCTCTCGCTGGGCGTACTGGGCAAAAAATTCGCCATTCTGGCCCGGCGCTACAATGCGGTCACGCTGAACGATATGCTGCTGGCACGTTATCACAGCAAGCTATTGGTCTGGTTGGCCAGCATCAGTCTGCTGGTGGCCTTTATGGGCGCCATGGCGGTCCAATTTATCGGCGGCGCCCGCCTGCTGGAAACCGCCGTCGGCATTCCTTACGACACCGGCCTGTTGATCTTCGGCGTCAGCATCGCGTTATATACGTCTTTTGGCGGTTTTCGCGCCAGCGTACTGAACGACGCCTTCCAGGGGTTGGTCATGCTGCTGGGGACCTTCATCCTGCTGTTCAGCGTGATCCATGCGGCGGGAGGATTGCCGGCCGCGGTGGCGAAGCTGCATCATATTCAACCGGCGTTGACCGAACCCGGCGGAGCCGGCCATATCCTGTCGCCCTCTTTCATGGCCTCGTTCTGGGTGCTGGTCTGTTTTGGCGTGATCGGTCTGCCCCATACCGCCGTGCGTTGCATCTCTTACCGGGACAGCAAGGCGGTCCACCGCGGCATTATCATCGGTACGCTGGTTATCGGCGTATTGATGTTTGGCATGCACCTGGCCGGCGCCCTGGGACGGACGATACTGCCCAACCTGACCATCCCCGATCAAGTCATCCCAACCCTCATGATCACCGTACTGCCGCCTTTGGTGGCCGGCATTTTTCTGGCGGCGCCCTTGGCGGCCATCATGTCCAATATCAATGCGCATCTGCTGCAATCCTCGGCCACCATTGTCAAGGATTTATACCTCAGTCTGCATCCCCATCAGGCGCAAAATCAACGCCTGCTGACCAGGATGTCGAGTACGGTGACGCTGGTGTTGGGCTTGCTGTTGGTGCTGGCGGCCTGGCGGCCGCCGGAAATGATCATCTGGCTGAATCTGCTGTCATTCGGCGGGCTGGAGGCGGTATTTTTATGGCCGCTGGTGCTGGGCCTTTACTGGGAGAACGCCAATCGGGCCGGTGCGTTGAGCTCGATGATAAGCGGCGGCGTCAGCTATAGCCTACTTGCCACCTTCGATATTCACCTGGGCGGCTTTCATCCCATCATCCCCGCGTTGCTGTTGAGCTTGCTGGCCTTTGTCATTGGCAACCCGTTCGGCACGGCAGCGCGGCAAGCCGACCCGAGCGGCCTTTAATTCTTTTCATCGGAGCAGATATGCCCTGGATTCAACTTAAAATCAACACGACCGGTGCCGACGCGGAAACCCTGAGCGACGCACTGATGGAAAATGGCGCATTATCGGTCACTTTCCAGGATACCCATGATAATCCGATTTTCGAACCCTTGCCGGGCGAGACGCGTTTATGGGGCGATACCGATGTCATAGGCCTCTTTGAAGCCGATATGGACATGACGGCGGTCATACGGGCCCTGGCGGGCCATCCGTTGCTGGGCGCGGGCTTTGCCCATAAAATCGAACAACTGGAAGACAAAGACTGGGAACGGGAATGGATGGATAATTTCCATCCGATGCGTTTCGGACGCCGTTTATGGATTTGCCCCAGTTGGCGCCCGGTGCCCGATCCTCACGCAGTGAACGTCATGCTTGACCCCGGCCTGGCGTTCGGCACCGGTACCCATCCCACCACCTCGTTATGCCTGCAATGGCTGGACGGGCTTGATCTGGTCGGCAAAACGGTTATCGATTTCGGCTGCGGCTCCGGTATTTTGGCCATCGCGGCGCTGAAACTGGGCGCGGCGCACGCCATCGGTATCGATATCGATCCGCAAGCCATCCAATCGAGCCGGGATAATGCCCGTCGTAACGGGGTGGAAGATCGTCTGGCGCTGTATTTATCACAAGACAAACCCAATGACTTGCGGGCCGATGTTGTCGTGGCGAATATTTTAGCCGGGCCTTTACGTGAAATGGCGCCCTTGATCGGCGCGTTGCCGAAAACCGGCGGCTTGCTTGGATTATCGGGGATTCTCGCCAGTCAGGCCGCGAGCGTCGCGGCGGCCTATGCCGATCGGTTCCAGCTCGATCCCGTGGCGGAAAAAGAGGAATGGTGCCGGATTACCGGTCGCCGTCTTTAACCGGCAACCCGGCCGGAACGCGGCGCTGGTCAACGCCTGAACTTATTAGCCAGACGAAAATATGGCGACCGCACAAAAAGTGTTTTTTGCCATAACGTTATGTAATTAAAGTTAAAAATGAAAACCGGGCCGAGCAAAGAACAATTTCATTGATCTATAGCACAGGATTGTTCAAAGTTTGGCCTTTCATCTGGCGCAAAAAATGCGTAATATACGCGCCCTTGCGGACACAGTATGGTCACTCTTTGTCTATGCGTATTGGAAACATCCAGCTCGATAATTGCCTGATGGCCGCCCCGATGGCCGGAGTGACGGATCGCCCTTTCAGGGCGCTTTGTCTGGCGATGGGAGCCGGACTGACCTTTTCCGAGATGCTATCCTCCAATCCTGAGGTATGGCGCACGGATAAGTCACGGTTGCGTATGGTACATAGTGATGAGCCTGGTATCCGGGCCGTACAGATAGCCGGTTGCTGCCCTGAAGATATGGCTGCCGCTGCCGTCATTAACGTGGCGAACGGCGCGCAGCTGATAGATATCAACATGGGTTGTCCGGCCAAGAAAGTTAACCGGAAAATGGCGGGTTCCGCCTTGCTGCAATATCCTGATCTGGTCAAAAAGATCCTGATGGCTGTGGTGCAGGCGGTAGACATTCCGGTCATGCTGAAAATACGTACGGGTTGGACGCCGGAACACCGTAACTGTGTAGAAATTGCCCAATTGGCCGAAAATTGTGGTATACAGGCCATCACGATTCATGGCCGCACCCGCGCGTGTTTGTTCAACGGCAACGCGGAGTACGACAGTATTCGGGCAGTTAAGCAGTCTGTCGCCATTCCAGTTATTGCGAATGGCGATATCACTGACCCGCATAAAGCCAGAGCGGTATTGGACTACACCGGGGCTGACGCCTTGATGATAGGCCGCGCCGCTCAGGGAAGACCCTGGATCTTCCGGGAAATCCAGCATTATCTGGACACGGGGGAATTGCTGCCTCCGCCGCCATTAGGCGAGGTTAAGCGTTTGCTGATCGAGCATGTACGGAAACTGCACGACTTTTATGGTCCAAGCAAAGGATTTCGCATTGCTCGTAAGCACGTCTCCTGGTACTTACAGGAGCATGCCCCTGACAACCAGTTTAGGCGCACATTCAACGCCATAGAGGATGCCGGCGAACAGCTGGAGGCGTTGGAGGCATATTTTGAAAAACTTGCGTAATAGAAAAAAGAGCTGACAGAACTATGTTCGAACAACGCGAAAAATCTGACGTACTGACCGTTTCCACCGTTAACTCTCAGGATCAGGTAACACAAAAACCACTGCGGGATTCGGTAAAGCAAGCACTGAAGAACTATTTTGCTCAATTAAATGGTCAGGATGTGAATGATTTGTATGAGCTGGTACTGGCTGAAGTGGAACAGCCACTGTTGGACATGGTCATGCAATATACCCGGGGCAACCAAACCCGCGCTGCCCTGATGATGGGTATCAATCGTGGTACACTGCGTAAGAAGCTGAAAAAGTACGGTATGAACTAAAACCGTAACTTACCTTATTAATAATAAAAGCGTTAACGGGTAACCGTTAGCGCTTTTTTATATGGTGGCGCGAGTCGGATGATTCGTTTTGTATTCCTGAATGTTTTGGTAGCGAGGGTTGATTAGTCTTATGAGCGAATTACTCAGAGCGATTGGATTAGGCTTACTGGTCTTGTTGCCCCTTGCCAATCCATTGACCACCGTGGCCTTGTTTTTGGCGCTGGGTAAAAATATGAGCCGGGAGGAACGCAGACGGCAGTCATTGATGGCGTCTGTCTATACTTTTCTCATCATGATGACGGCTTACTACGCCGGCACCCTGGTCATGAATACCTTTGGCATATCCATACCCGGCCTGCGTATCGCCGGCGGTCTTATCGTCGCCTTTATCGGCTTTCGCATGCTGTTTCCCGAACAGAAAACGGAGGCCGCTGAAGAAGAAGACCAGATGAACGCAATCAACCATCACCGCAAGACGCCGAACATCGCTTTTGTGCCGCTGGCCATGCCCAGCACCGCAGGCCCCGGCACCATCGCCATGATTATCAGTTCAGTTTCCACGGTGAAAGAGTCGGTCTATTTTTCGCCCTGGGTCGTTGCGGTCGCCCCGGTGCTGATTTTTCTCAGTGTCAGCGCCATCCTATGGGGCAGTCTGCTCAGTTCAGGCACTATCATGCGAATGATTGGCGAGAGCGGCATCGAGTCGGTTTGCCGGATCATGGGTTTTCTGCTGGTTTGCATGGGCGTGCAGTTTGTTATCAACGGCACGCTGGAAATCATCTCCAACTACAACATCACTGCGTAAATTTCACGTAAAAAAAACCCTGGCTAAGCCAGGGTCTTAAATTTGGTCATCAATCACCGAGTATTCAATACAAGCCTTTGACGCTAAAGTCAGGGCCGGATAATCGGCATCATGATTAACAGATCATTACAGCGCTACAACGTTAGCGGCTGAAGGGCCTTTCTGGCCTTTTTCAACGGTGAATTCTACACGTTGACCTTCTTCCAGCGTTTTGTAGTCATTGCTCTGGATAGCGGAGAAATGACAAAATACGTCTTTGCTGCCGTCATCAGGAGTGATAAAACCAAAACCTTTACCAGCGTCAAACCATTTTACGATACCAGTAGTTTTGTCAGACATAAAATTTCCTTCATAGATAATTGAGTGCCACGATGTGGCGAAAAGGTCTGTTAACAGGGGATACTTATGGGCACTTAAGAAGGAAATTCATCGAAGAAGTGATGGTCGACTATCGCTTTTACTTGAACAACTTTACTAAAATGGCTTACATAAATAGGTCTGAACTACAAACCGTTGCGTACATTAACTCATATCAGCCCTCTTATGGCAAGCTTTATTATCGTTATCCTTCATTCAGTATACCGGGGCAGCGCCATACGCCTTAACACAAGGCCGTTGGCCGTATTTCCACATAGCGGAACTCATTGCATCATAAGAGTGCGCCGCTTCGCCTATTGCACAAATAAAGTGCACATTTGCCCCATAATGATCAGTCTCTCCTATCAAAAATAGAAGGAATGGCGCACCGCACCGGCAATTGCACTTTTGGCATCACCTTTGCTATGTGATTACTGGCGATATGCCACAGACAGGATGGGTGCGCAGCAAGGTGCATCAAAACCATTAGCTTTATTTTCGCCCTCACAGGATGCTTTATGAAAAAAATTATGATTTCCGCGTTAGCTGCCGCAGCAACCTTATTTGCGGTCGTTAGCCAGGCACACGCGGGCACAACATTGGATGCAGTGAAGAAAAAAGGCTTTGTACAATGTGGTATCAGTGACGGTTTACCAGGATTTTCTTATGCCGATGCCAGCGGCAAGTTCACAGGTATCGATGTCGATGTTTGCCGCGCAGTTGCAGCAGCCGTATTTGGCGACGCCAGCAAAGTCAAATATACCCCATTGACCGCTAAAGAACGCTTTACCGCGTTGCAATCCGGTGAAGTCGATCTTCTCTCCCGCAACACCACCTGGACCTCGTCACGCGACTCCTCCATGGGTATGGTATTTGCAGGGGTTAACTATTATGACGGTATCGGCTTTCTGACCCACAAAAAAGCCGGACTGAAAAGCGCCAAAGACCTTGATGGCGCCACGGTTTGTATCCAGTCCGGCACCGACACCGAGCTGAATGTCGCCGACTATTTCAAAGCCAATAAAATGCAATACACGCCAGTGACGTTCGACCGCTCCGACGAAAGCGCCAAAGCGCTGGAATCCGGACGTTGCGATACACTGTCTTCGGACCAGTCACAGCTTTATGCGCTGCGCATCAAACTGGGCAAACCGGATGATTATGTCGTATTGCCCGAAGTGATCTCCAAAGAACCTTTGGGACCGGTTGTGCGCCGTGGCGATGAAGATTGGTTCGCCATCGTGAAATGGTCGCTGTTTGCGATGCTTGACGCGGAAGAAATGGGCGTCAATTCTCAAAACGTTGATCAGTTGCTCGCCAATCCTACCAACCCCGATATGGCGCATTTGCTGGGCAAAGAAGGCAACTTCGGCGAACAGCTGAAATTACCTAACGATTGGGCGTACAAGATCGTTAAACAAGTCGGCAACTACAGCGAAATATTTGATCGCAACGTTGGCGAAGGCAGCGACCTGAAAATCAAGCGCGGCCTGAATGCACTCTGGAATCACGGCGGCATTCAATACGCACCGCCGGTTCGTTAATAACAGCCACAGTGCAAAAGCACCGGCGGAAAACGCCGGTGCTCTTCCATCAGATTATTTCACTCTGAGGCTTTCTACATGCAACAACGCCAAACCGTAAAAGGTGCCTTCTCGTTGACCAACCCTGCGGTGCGCGCCTGGATTTACCAGTGTCTGGCGGTCGTGGTCTTTTTCGTTTTTGCTGGCTACATCCTGCACAATACCTTGACCAACCTCAATAATCGGGGAATCACTTCCGGTTTCGGATTTTTGAAAGATCCCGCCGGTTTCGGCATCGTGCAACATCTGGTCTCTTATACTGAAGGCGACACCTACGGTCGGGTTTTTATTATCGGCCTGCTGAATACCTTACTGGTCTCAGCGCTATGCATCGTTTTCGCCTCCATTCTCGGTTTTTTTGTCGGGTTGTCCCGGCTGTCCGAAAACTGGCTATTACGCAAGCTTTCGACTTTTTATGTAGAAACCTTCCGCAATATCCCATTGTTGTTACAGATATTTTTCTGGTATTTCGCCGTATTGCGTAATCTGCCGGGACCTCGCCAGGCGGTCAACGCCTTTGGCCTGATGTTTCTCAGTAACCGCGGTCTTTATCTACCCATGCCGCTGCCGGGCGAAGGCGCAGCGCCGACATTGATTGCCTTGGTGATCGCAATCGTCGCCGCCATGACGCTATACCGGATCAACCACCGTCACCAAATGGCCACCGGCGAGCTTCGTCGCAGTTGGCCCTGGATAATTTTATTGCTGGTAGGACTGCCTGCGGCGGCGCAAGGGGTATTTGGCGCGGCGTTGCATTGGGACGTACCGGCGCTGCACGGTTTTAATTTCCGCGGCGGCATGGTGATGATTCCCGAACTGGCGGCGCTGGCGCTGGCGTTATCGATTTACACCTCGAGTTTTATCGCCGAAGTGATCCGCTCCGGTATCCAGTCCGTACCTTATGGTCAGCACGAGGCCGCACGCTCGCTGGGACTGCCCAACCCGGTCACCTTGAACCAGGTCATTTTGCCTCAGGCGATGCGCGTGATTATTCCACCGCTCACCAGCCAATATCTGAATATCGTTAAAAACTCCTCGCTGGCGGCCGCCATCGGTTACCCGGACATGGTGTCTTTATTCGCCGGTTCGGTATTGAATCAAACCGGTCAAGCCATTGAGACTATCGCCATCACCATGTCGGTATATTTGATTATCAGTCTGGGGATTTCGTTCCTAATGAATCTATATAACCGGCGTAAAGCATTGGTTGAGCGCTGAGAGACATTCATGACCATGACATTAAACTCACATGAACCAGTAGTAACAGCCGTGCCGCACAACCGATTCACCCTGGTTGTCGCCTGGATGCGTCAGAATCTCTTTTCCAGTATTTCCAACAGCATTTTGACGTTGTTCTGTCTGTGGCTGTTATGGATAGTGGTTCCGCCATTATTGAACTGGCTGGTTTTCCAGGCAAACTGGGTCGGCACCAGCCGCACGGACTGTACGCGCGATGGCGCTTGCTGGGTATTTATTCACGCCCGGTTCGGCCAATTCATGTATGGCCTGTATCCTTTTGGCGAGCGTTGGCGCATCAATCTGACCCTGGTGGTCGGGCTGTTAAGCCTGTCGCCGATGTTCTGGCGCGCCATGCCGCGTCGCGGCCGGTACATTGCCTGTTGGATGGTGCTATTCCCCATCTTCACCTGGGTCATGTTATACGGCGGTTTCTTCGGTTTGAGCCGCGTTGAAACCCGCCAGTGGGGCGGTTTGACTCTGACGCTGATTATCGCATCGGTAGGCATTGCCGGCGCTTTGCCGCTTGGCGTATTGTTGGCCCTCGGCCGCCGCTCCGGAATGCCGGTAGTGAAGTGGTTTTCCATATTGTTCATTGAGTTATGGCGCGGCGTGCCGTTGATCACCGTATTATTCATGTCTTCGGTGATGCTGCCGTTGTTCCTGTCCGATGGCAACAATATCGATAAACTTATTCGCGCGTTGGTGGGAGTTATTATGTTTCAATCCGCCTATGTGGCGGAAGTGGTGCGCGGCGGTTTGCAAGCGTTGCCCAAGGGGCAATACGAAGCGGCGGAATCACTGGCGCTCGGTTATTGGAAAACCCAGGGTCTGGTGATCCTGCCCCAGGCGTTGAAATTGGTCATTCCCAGTCTGGTCAACACCATTATCGAATTGTTCAAAGACACCAGTCTGGTGGTCATTATCGGTTTGTTCGATTTGTTCAGTAGCGTCCAACAGGCCACGGTTGACCCAGCCTGGCTGGGCATGTCGACGGAAGGCTATGTCTTTGCCGCGCTCGTCTACTGGATTTTCTGTTTTAGCATGTCCCGCTATAGCCAGCATTTGGAAAAGCGTTTTCATACCGGGCATTCTTCCACGCATTGAGGTAAATCATGAGCGACAACAACGCCAACGCCAACCCAAACGAACGATTGATGATTACGCTGGAAAACGTCAATAAATGGTTCGGTCAGTTCCATGTGCTGAAAGATATCAATCTCCAGGTTAAGTCCGGCGAACGCATCGTATTATGCGGTCCCTCGGGGTCGGGGAAGTCGACCACCATCAGATGTATCAATCATCTGGAAGAACATCAGCAAGGGACTATTGTGGTCGATGGCACGCTACTGGACGATGACTTGCGCAATATTGAACGCGTGCGCACCGAAGTCGGCATGGTATTTCAGCATTTCAACCTGTTCCCTCATCTTACGGTGATGCAGAATTGCACCCTGGCGCCCATCTGGGTTCGTAAAATGGCGAAAAAAGAAGCTGATGAACTGGCCATGCATTATTTGCAACGGGTCCATATCGCCGAACACGCCAACAAGTTCCCCGGCCAGCTATCCGGCGGCCAACAGCAGCGGGTGGCGATTGCCCGTTCCTTGTGCATGAAACCCAAAATCATGCTGTTTGACGAACCGACTTCGGCGCTGGACCCGGAAATGGTCAAGGAAGTGCTGGATACCATGATAGGTCTGGCCAACGATGGGATGACCATGCTGTGCGTGACCCATGAAATGGGATTCGCACGCACCGTCGCTGATAGGGTGATCTTTATGGATCGTGGGGAGATCGTTGAACAGGCTTCACCGGATGAATTCTTTACCCAACCGAAATCCGAACGTACCCGCGCATTCCTCTCGCAGATACTTCATTGATTCCGTCCCCGGCTGAGTTTCGGCTCCCGCCGGGAATGTTCAATTTATCTCGTTACTCGGGACGCGACGGCTGGCTGATAGACAGTCCGGTTATCTGTCCAATGCCGCCGGTCCCGTATACGCCCTGGTCATCCGGTTATCATGGCACGAGAAAAAAATCGGCTAATCGATACTCAGATTGCGGAGATCAGCGGTATTGCTTGGGTTTGTATGTGCATCAGGAACATTTGGTGGGAGATGGTGCAGATAACCCGAACCCACAAAATTATGTGCAGCCTTCAACGATCCTAACAATCGAAAAATTCGAGTGATATGCCCGCCGGAGCGAATATTAATTGTTTCATAAATGCCATAGGCTTTACCGCCCATTCTAATCATTGCTTTTTCGCATATTAACGCAAAATTAGGGTCAGTAATGGCTATACGTCTTGCCAATCTTCTCCCCCAAAAGGCGCCGGTATAAACACCATATCCCGCCATTTCGCCTGCTTTGATGCTACCTTGTATCGACTTTATCGCCAAGGCGGCCTCAAACCCGGCCGTTGCCGCTCCCGTTCGCAACTCTGGATAAACCAAAGGCCGAGCCGATTTTTCCACCGTACCAACAGCGATGCCTGCCGCAGTGGCGCACGCAAAGATGGTGTTGGTTTGATTGCGTCTCGCGAGTTCCTTGCCTAATGTATAGCTGACACGCCCAGCAGTGTAGGCGCCCTTCAAGGTGGCGTTATAACCGATGGCCGTCGTCGCGGCAAGCGACGCGCCAGCCAACACTTTGACCTCGACAAAAAGCTTATCCACCAGTTCGGTCGATATGGCAGTGAAGTTTTTCGGCTCTCGGTCAAACACGTTACCCAGCATCACGGCAAATTTTTCCGGCGCCCACCCAATATAAGAGTTCACGGCGGCACTGATCAAAAAAGCCGCCCCTATGACAACAAGCACCGATGAAAAAGGGAGTCCTACACCCATTGCAATTGGGATCATCACCGTGGCAAAGCCTGCCGCCAATAACGCCGTTCGCAACAGAATATTAATAACCTTGTTTTTGGTGGAGATTGAACGTTTATCGGGGTCTGTGCGTAGTGGGTTGTGAAGTTTATTGTTTTCAATAATCGATGTGGCATCAACTTGTGCGGAGGGTGCAACAGCCGGGTGATTTGCCACCAATGCAGTGTCATGAATTAGGCTAAGCTTCGCCGTGTTTATTACGTTTTCGGCCCTAACCGAGTGATTTTTCATTTTGAGGCTTGCGGCATTACCGCGAGAATGAAGATTAACTCCCCCATCTGTTATTAAGGTTTTGTTGGCGGCTTCGGAGTTATCATTCTGTGGCGTAGGAAATGGGCTATTCCTTGCTTTCGAAAATTGTTTTGAAATAGTGCTATCACTGGGCGAGTCTACTCTTTCATCCCTGACGCATTGAAATAAATTAGTGCCTTGAGCATTGTCTATTGTTGTCATTATCTGGCCCTCCTGGTTTTTCACCTAAGGTAGCCAAAAGATTAAAAATAAACTTTCATAAATCGATGATTTAATAATTAAGATTATTGTGGTACCGAAGGCCTCCGCTTTTGTTGAGAGAAGCGACGTTCAACCGGCTTTGCCGGTTGTCCTACTCTCTTACTCGAGTAGTGAATTGCCCAATCGGCAGACAGAAAAAAGCCCTCTGTTTTCACAGAGGGCTTCGTTCAATTGGATGCCTGGCAATTCCCTACTCTCGCATGGGGAAACCCCACACTACCATCGGCGCTACGGCGTTTCACTGCTGAGTTCGGCATGGGGTCAGGTGGGACCACCGCGCTAGTGCCGCCAGGCAAATTCTTTATTGCCGAACTCCATTAACTTAACTGGTGCTGATACCCAGAGTCGAACTGGGGACCTCACCCTTACCAAGGGTGCGCTCTACCAACTGAGCCATATCAGCGCTAAATCTTTATCTTCAACGTTCAACCGACTTTGCCGATTGTTTTGCTCCGCGCTTTGATAGCCGATCGAGTAGCAAACCGTTGAATTTTTTTCACCAACACCTTTCGCTTCGCGCAAGGTATTGGGCCTTAATGGATGCCTGGCAGTTCCCTACTCTCGCATGGGGAAACCCCACACTACCATCGGCGCTACGGCGTTTCACTGCTGAGTTCGGCATGGGGTCAGGTGGGACCACCGCGCTAGTGCCGCCAGGCAAA